>ERZ1674239.7-NODE-7-length-129199-cov-4.446076_pt1 | contig 129199 bp, 119 predicted proteins | sample MGYA00581208_ERZ1674239 | MGnify/ENA primary metagenome ERZ1674239 (study PRJEB41354, sample SAMEA4873308) | human saliva metagenome | biome: human-associated habitat [ENVO:00009003]; feature: mouth environment [ENVO:08000002]; material: saliva material... | reverse complement strand
CTGCATCAGAACTTAAAGCTGAAACTGAGATGATGGACTTTTTTGAACGAGGTGTTAATTCTTTATTTAGAAGCACCATTTCTAATGGTAAGAAGTTTGGTAGACGGTTTGCAAGTTTGCCCGAAAATGAGAAGAAGTAGTTTTTGCTCTTAAAAAGTAGTATTTGTATTAAATTAAATTTTGTAACATATGCAAAAAGGAGATAAAAGATATGTATTTAAAGAAAGATGTAACTAATGTGCTTAACCAGTTTATGGAGAATGTTGAAGCAAAGGTAGAAGAGTGTTGTACAGAAGATGTACTTGCACTTATGGAAGTTGATGATTCTACTCTCATCAAGGAATATGTAGATAAGGTTCAGAATGTAATCATCTCTGCAATTCCAGAAGGTGTGGCAGTTCCTAAGATGTCTGTTTATGTAACAGCAACAGGTTCTAAGGGAATTGAGGTAATTTCACTCAGCCTAACAAACAAGATTAAGGCTACTTCAAAGTTCAAGTTCTCTCACGTAATCACAAAGGTTGATACTAAGGAGATGATTGTTGGTGCATTCAAGGATGCCTATGCAACTCTTATCGTAAATCAGATGGCAGAAGCAAACATTGCTGAAGTTAACAAGATGCTTGAAGACCTTGTTAAGAGAGCTGGAGTTAACTATGTAGTAAGCTTTGTTTCTGCTCTATCACAGGGAGATAAGGTAATTGCATCACTAACTGATGATGAGGTAGTATTCGTTGCAGATGAAGACAGAGTATTCGAATTAGAAGACATTGTACTTCTTATGGAAGAGAACATTCTTGTTAGTGCAGAAAGAATTGAAGAGATTAAGGAAAGAGAAGCAACAAATCTTTCAACAGCACAGACAACGGTACAGCTAGTAAGCAAATGGGGTACACCATTCATCCAGTATCTTGCAAACATCAGCAAGCAGGTTAAGCCTTTTAACATAATTAAGAAGGTTGTAACCAAGGATGTAACTAAGCTAAGAGGCGATAAGGATGCTGTAGGTTTCTATCAGGACGGAGATATCTATGCATTGGTAGCTAAGAGAGATGGAAACATGGAAGTAATTCTATCACCATTCGACATCAAGAACTACGACCCAGTAGATGCAGATGTGCTTAAGTCACTCTAAAAGAAGATGTTTTAACAGCATACGCCTTTAGCCTTGTGCTAGAGGCGTATTTTATTGGAGGTTAAGAATGGAAGAAGATAAGACACAAGGAAAAGCAATTGGAAAGAAGGGTACGGTTTTAGCTATAATTATAATTTTAATAGTTGTAGCAGTAATGGCTCTAACAATAAGAAGTTGTACGATAACCAAGAAGTCTACTGGCGAACAGTCAACTTACACAAATAAACTTCGAGAAGATAAGAGTGTGGATTCAGAGAAGAAGCAAGTTGAAAATCAGGAAAATTCATCAAAAGTAGAAAAACAGGAACAGCCTACTGAGAAAGAGATTAAAAAATCCGATAATAATGCTGAAAACAAGGTTAATAGTTCTTCAAATTCAGTCAATATTGTTGGTGTTGAGTCTGAGCCAGCTATGTCAAAAGTATACAATACTTCCGTTGTTATTTTGGAGAAGAGGGTATATGTAATAGATAAAACATCTTACGCACATGCTTTTATAATGAATATGCTTAAGAAAGATGGTAGCGATACAAAAATAACATACTTCTGCTCTCCTGAAGAGTATGGAAAGTATTTAGTAGGAGATAAGGTGGGTATAACATTCAAAGTAGACTCAAATTCTACAGTATCTGTTCAAAGTATTGATACTGTAAAGTAGGTTCGTTAAAAGGTACTCTCGTCTGAATATGGTTAAAATTCTTAGAATTGTTTCCGTATTTAGACAGTGTCTTTTTAGAATAATGCTTGCGTAGTGTCGCAGGTGCTTGTTGGTGCTTGGTTGTGGGGTTTGTTGCTCTTGTGGGTGTGGGTTGCCGTTTCTGATGTTTTGTTCGGTGCTTTCGCTTGTTGGGGCTGGAGCTGGCTTGTTTGAGATTATTTGTTGGAAATTTTTCTCTCGAAAGATTGGAATTTTTCTAAGAAAAAAAATTAAAAAAAAAGTTTCGGAAATAGCCTTGCATTAACAAAATACTTGTGGTATTATAAAAATATCTTAAAAATTGTAATTTGAAAAGAAAGTAGAGGATTTCAAAATGCTAAAAGTTGGAAACACTCCTGAAGTTAAGCAGGACGAGAAAGTTAAAGTAGAGGCAGAGGCTAAGGCTAATGTAAATGTAACACCTGAAGATGCATCAGAGTATGGTCTAAAGTCAGATACTCTTGTATTCGAAGGACCTCTTGGTGACCCATCACAGGATGATGAGTATCAGGGAAATAAGATTGCCAAGATTGTTGGTTATGCTTTTTCATCTAAGGAAGATATCGTAATTCCAGATTGTGGCACAAATGCTGGTTTCAAGCAGGACGCTATGAACTATGAGAATATCGAAGGAACAAAGAAAGTTAAGGCTGGAGAGAAGTTCTATCTAACTCCATTCGAGACAGCTCTTCTCATCTCAAGAAAAGAGTACAACGGTCAGGCAACAGGTGGTAAGGTTCAGGTTTCAGCAAGATACCAGTTCAAGGGTAACAAGACAAAGTCAGGTGAAGTTGTTAAGGTAGCAGCTACTCCAAGAGTATCTCTAGTTGGTGTTGGTACATCAATCAAGGAAATCAAGATGACAGATGTTCTAACTTTCAAGGCTGTTAAGAACGAGAACGGTCAGACAAGAAAGGAAAGAACAATTGTTAAGGGTTTCGAGAAGTGGGCACCACTTGCAGCAGCAGCTGTAAGAAAGCCAAGAGAGTCTGCTGGAACAAGCAAGGCAGCTGTAAACAAGAATGCACAGGCATTCATGGCTTTCGTAGCAGGAAAGGCTACAAAGTAAGAAGATATTTCACGATGCTAACATCGTTTAATATTCTCAATATGAGAGGGCGAAAGCCCTCTCTTTTAATTTGTATATGTGTTGATACTTGTCGAAGTTCTGTGCAATTGGGTACGCTTTATGAAGAAAAGTCTTTAGGTTGTAGGTGTTTGTTCTCGCTTGAAGTGGTGAGGTACTGGTAATAATTGGTAGAGGAGTAAAATATGGACAGCAATTTAAGTTTTGCAAGAAGATTTAGACCAACGAAGATGTCAGACTATACAGGTAATGCAGAGATTAAAGAATCTTTGTTAAGATACCTGAAGTCGAACAGACCACAGTCTATTCTTTTAACAGGTACGACAGGTTGTGGTAAAACAACGCTAGCTAGATTAATAATAAAGGAATACTTTTGTGAAGATAGAGATGAAGAAACAGGAGCTTGTGGGGTATGTGATACTTGTCAGGCAATTGATGAGTATATAACTACTGGAGAGTTAGATGCTTTACCTGATATTATGGAAATAGATATGGCTGACAACACGGGTAGGAAGTCTTTAGACGCAATGTTTGAAGTGGTTGATTACCCATCTATGAGTGGTTGGAGAGCCTTTATATTGGACGAGGTTCACAAGGCAAGTAATGCAGCTCAGAACAGATTACTGAAGCTTTTGGAAGAGCCACCAGAGAATGTGTTATTCATCTTTTGTACGACTGAACCAGATAAACTATTGGACACCATAAGAAATAGATGTTTGTTGAAGTTCAATATAACGAAGCCTAGAATGTCAGAACTCGTGGAGTTGTTAAAAAGGGTATGCTATGAAGAAGGTAGAGAGTATGACCTTGAGGGGCTAAGAGCTATTGCTACGAGATCTGATTTAGTAATCAGAGACAGTTTGAATAACATTGAGAGAGTTTTTAATACAAGAGGTTCTGCAAAAGCAGAGAGTGTATTGGCTGAGTTTAAAGAAGTTTCTGAAACCCTGCTATTTGACTTCCTGAAGGCTTATATCAATAAAGATTATATGGCTTATATGACCTTAATGTACAGAATAAGAATGGAGTATGATTTTGGACAGTTCTTATCTTCTCTTACAGTATTCGTTATGCGAGGGGTATATATCATCAACGGAATTGATGTAGATGGTATGTCTGCTGAAGAAATCGGTACTTATGCTAAAGTATTTAAGGCTTTATCAGTTGAGGATATTTCTTATATGCTCCAGGAGTTGAAGAGGCTGAGAGTTGGTGATATCGAAGCTAATTTGATGACCTTTATCTATGGAGAACCTCAGAAAACAACAACCTCGGGTACACCAGTTAAAGGTGATAGAGTTGTAGAAGTGAAGAAGGTTGATGAAGTTAAAGCAAGAAATAATAATCTAGAACGACTTGAACAAGCTAAGCAAGATAGGGGTATGAAGTCACTTGAGGAGGTAACTAAGAATGTTGGTTTCGATGATGTTGCTGACTTGTTCAATCTGCAGGTAGTTGAGGAATAGTTTGTTGCAAGATTAATTATTTAAAAAGCTAATCTAGGAACTTGCTATGTTTTTAGTTAATAAAATAATCGGAGGTTCAGAGAATGAAAATAGAGGGTTCAAGTAAATTAAGAAAAGGGTTGGCACTTTGTGGAATCGCTGGGTTAATGTTCTGCTATGGGGTATGTGGTGTGATAAACACTTATGCTGAAGAAGTAGAAAACAACGAATATGTTACAGAGGAGTCACAAAAGAAAGACAACACTCAAGAAAACATTGATAAAGCAAATAAAGCTTTGAATGGTGATAAGAGTGAATCTGATACAAATTCGGCTATCAAGGGTAGCGATAACAAACTTGAAACAAAAACAAATAAAAATGACGACTCGGGTATGGCAAACTACATCAAGAACAATGGAAGTATTGACCAGGAGTCTGTTAAAAAAGGACAAGAGGGTGCAGGTTTTATCAAATCAATTATTGGTTATTTAACTGGTGTAGTTACAGCTATAACAGCAGCTTGTATCTTCTTAATAACTGCTTTAGACCTGATGTACATAGCAATTCCACCTGTAAGAGGGTTCTTATATGCTGGAAATCAGCAAGGTGCTGGCATGATGGGTGGAGGATATGGAGCACAAGGTGGTGTAATGGGTTCAGCCAAACCAAGACAGTGGGTATCTGATGAAGTATTATCAATCACAGGTGCAGTAGAAGGTGCAGGTGGTGGAATGATGCAACAGCAAATGGGTGGCTACGGTGGTATGATGCAGCAGATGGGTCAAGGTCAACCTAAGAAAAGGTCAATGATTGCAACATACTTTGTAAAAAGAGCTGTATTCATGGTAATCTTCGTAATAGCTACTGTAGTTCTTTTGAGTTCTATATTCTTGGGTACGGGATTAAACCTTGCAGATTGGTTCATGAATTTAATCGTAAGTGCTAATGAACATATACCCCACTAGTTCAAGAAGCTGGAGTACGGCATGGAAAAGATAATTGAGTATTTGAAATTAAGATTCTTTAAGGCTAAGGTAAACCAGTCCTTAGACCTTAAGGAAAAAACTTCAGTTAGAAATGCTATTGCAGAAGAGTGTGAAAGGCATTTGAAAAACTCAGGAGATGAGTTTGTATTCGAAGTGTTGGGTAAGGATTTACCCTATGCATTGGAAGTAGTTGGAGTTGAGCCTTTAACAAACAGATTTGAAATCTATCAAATCAGTGAAACTTTGTTTAGAGCTAGTTTAAAGGAAGTAGAGATATTTTAAGGAATATGTTATGGCAGAAGTATTTTTTAGAAAAGAACAGGTAGAGGAAATAAGTTCAAAACTAAATATAACTAAACTTTCGGTAGAAGAAATTGTATTTGCGTATGAGGACTACTTAATCAAGAGATTACAGCTTGGTAAGTCAGTTAAGTTTCTAAATATTTGTTTTCTTAAAAGAAATAAGGCAGATTCAGCGATTGAAACTTTGGCTTATACAAGTACGGAAATCTCTAAAGAGTTTAATGGTCGCTACAGTTCAGAGATGATATTGAGAGTGTTAACTACATTCCAAGAAGTTATCGAAAGTAATCTAAAGAAGTTTAATGGCTTTAGTATTAAGGGGCTTGTAAGAATAAGATTGGTTGAATACGGAAATGGTTACAAGGTTAGAATTAAGAAGTCTACAACTCTAAATGGTGAAGATGTTAGAGTACAAACCATTGGTTCGTTTAGGAGAAAGGTAGAGTTTGCATAATGGAAGGTCAGACACATAGAGTTGGAGGAGTAGTCGCAACTTTAGGTGGGTACTTGATTCTAAAAGAAAAAGGTATGTTGATTGAAGGTGTTACTCCTTTGTTACAGCTGGCTGTAATGTACCCTTTTGGTATTGTTGGTTCAGTTGCTAGTGACCTAGACCATCATACGGACTCAGCTCCTCTGAAAGATGTGGTTTCAATGTCTTTTTGTAGGTTATTACATCTAACAACAAAAACAAGGAAAAGGTCTAAGATTGATAAATTAAGCCCACCTTTAAGCTGGTTTGATGCAAGGCATAGAAGTTGGCAGACGCACTCAGATTTAGCGTTAGCCTTGGTGTTAGGAATACTGATTTGGGTAATGAGAACCGCGTTCTTTACAGGTGCAGATGCTATAATCTTTCATTTGATAGCAACTGGTTTCTTGTTAGGACTGATTAGTCATCTTGTCTTAGATATGCTAACACCTGAAGGAGTACACTCTTTGCTGGGTATGTTATTACGTAAGTTAGGTGTGAAGAAAGCACCTGTGAAATTAAGACTTGTACCGAAGAGTGAGTTTTTTGCAACTTCAGGTACTTGGGAAAAAATCGTGAGACGGGTATTGTGGTTGATAGCAATAATTTTATTGTTGTATATAATATACACATATTTACCATATGAAGTACACATTGGATTGTAGAAGGAGTAATAAGATGGGAAACATATTAAAGAGAAGGCGAATGGTTGGTGTATTGTTCATCATAATGTCCTTTATAATGGCATTTGCACAGCTTTCATTTGCAAACACAAAAAACTATAGCGAAGACGCTCAAGCTAAGAAGAATCTAACTACTTATGTAAATGGTCAGATGGGTTCTAATGAATATGAGGTCGAAGGTGGAGGAAGCATCAAAGGTAATGAACTATTTAAGGGTAGCCCAACAGAGGGATTTACTCTAGATTCAGACAAGTTTTCTAAGCTAGATAAGGACGCTCAACAGAGGGCAGTAAACGATATAGCTCAGTACTCAAATGAAGCTGTTCAGAGCGATAAGGCTAAAGGTGTAACAGAGTCTACAGTTCAGAATTGGTGGAAAGATTTGCAATCAAATCCAGGGGTAGGTTCTAAGTTCCTTAATGTAATTCTAGAACAAACAAAACCTGACTTTGTTACAGCAAATAAAATCTATAAACCATTTTCAGGACCAATAAGTACAGTCTTGGGTATACTATCTATACTGATTATGGCATTTACTGGTTTAGTAATGGCATCAGATATTATGTATATTGCCGTTCCACCTTTTAGAATGCTTGTTGAAGGGGATAATGGTAAGATGAAGTCGTTCCTCGTTACAGCAGCAGCCTTGAATGCAGTAAAAGCTGAAGAGAGTGCACAAGATGGTGGAGGAACTAAGCAGGCTTTGGGTATTTACTTTAAAAATAGGGTAATAATGTTAATTATCCTTGGTATCTGTTTGTTCTACCTAGTACAAGGACAGATTTACAAGCTAGTAGGAATTATATTAGATCTTGTAAGTGGTTTCGGAATCTAACCTAGAAATGGGTTCTTTTGGTGAAGGAGAATTAGGATGGTAAGAAATTATAGAACAGCGGGAAAGAGAGGTTTTATGGTTATCTTAACCATCCTCTTTTTGTTTATAGGAACAGTTGGTTACTGCTTTGCAGAGGGTGTGGATGCAGTAGCAAATGTGGGTACGGGTAGAGGTGAGATAAACTCTATTTGTGCAAGGGCGAATAATGTAGCAGGTGTGAATATACTAAGCTATGATTCGAAAGAAGGGTTGTTAAGCTTTAGCAACTCTAAGTATGCAGAACTTAACAGAATTGAAAAACAAGAGTTTATGCAAGCAGCATTAGATGCAACAAATGGCTCTTCATTAGGTGTACAGGGTCGTAACAAGGTTTATAATTTTATTTCAGAGCAAGATAATGCAACTGCTAAAGCTGTTGGGTATTTGAAGTCAAATGCTGGAACTGACCTTGCAGAGGCTGGAGCTTGGTTTAGACCTTTTGCTAGTTGGTTTGGAATAGCCTTTGGTGTGTTCTCAGTGTTTATTGTTGCTCTATTTGGAATATCTATTATGTTGGATATATGTTACTTTGGTATCCCAGCATTTGAGGCAGTTGTCTCAAAGGGTAACGGAAAGCCTATTTTAGTAAGTAAAGATGCTTGGTCTGTAAGGAAGGATATTGATGGTTCAGGTGTTTATCAGAATGAAATACTGGCTTATATGAAGCGAAGAATAGTAACAATAATCGCAGTCGGGGTATGTTTAGCTTATTTGATAAGTGGTAAAGTTTATGATATAATCTTGTTCTTTGTAGACGCATTTAGTAATTTTTAAGGTGGTAAGATGAAAAAATCGGAGTTTATGAAAAAGTTAATAGCGTTCTTATGTATGCTAACTATAAGTACAACTACTTTATTGAGTTGTTTTATGGTTGCATTCGCTGATGATGAAGATGGTGGAAGTTCTACTGAAGGAAAAGCATCAGACAGTATACTTTCAACCTATATAAGGATGGCAGCTGGTGAGCAATCAACCAATATCAAAGGTAAGGAGTTAACAGCAGATACAACAAGATTTTTAGGTGTTTATGTCAGTAACTTCTATGTTCCATTTGCAACAGAGCTCGGAATAGAGGGTACGGATTCGACTACAAAAACTACTAAGGCGGATATAAAAAGTGCTTTGCAGAAGAATTTGGCTTTTGATGACTCCTCTGCAGAAGCTTTATCAGAGAATCTTATGGGGTTGATGAGAAGCAATAAGAAAAATCTAGTAGCCTATGAATCAGACGATCCTTTGAAGCTTGGCAAACCTTTAAACATAGATGTAAATGCTTATACATTTACACAAGCAATGTTAGGATTCTGTGAACCTTGTAAAAAGAAGTACATACAATTTGTAGCAGATAGTAAAATTTACTTCAATGCGAGAGTAACAGATATTAAAGGCAGTAAGTTGGGTTCTGTAATTCCAGTACAGGAGCAGACACCAGCACAATTTGCTTTCATAAAATGTATGGACAGGGTAGACCCAAATAATGGGTATGGTACTTCATTCTTTGATTTAACACAGAAAGATGCTGATAATGATGCTACAGAAAAGATTTTTAAGAAAACAGATGGGGCAAAAATGGCATCAACATCTGTTTTAGGTACACAGGTAGCGGTTACTTGTTTTGGAGATATTTTATTTTTGGGTGGTAATCATCAGATTGTTGCAGTACCAGGTTGTATGAACCCATTCACATGGGTAGGTGTTAATGCAGATGGAGATGACACTATTGGTGCAGGTGGTTTCTTTAATGGTACAAACCTCATTTCTATGTCTATGAACTCCAGTTTGGCTGATACTTTTTCCTTAGTTGGTCAGACAGATTCTAATGTTGCTAGCGATGTAAAAGACTCTTTTAAATTCAGAAACAATAAATGGTTAATTAAAAGAGCATTTGAAGCTAACCCAGAAGATGCTATATCTGCTCTCAATAAGGCTATAGACCAAGCAGGTGGTGGTGCAACTGCAACAGTTGAAGAAAGTACAATAAAAATAAAAATAACTGACAAGAGTAGGGCATCAAAACTAAAAATAGAAAATATTAGGAAACCAACCGAGAAGAGTGTAAGCAAGGAAGCTGTAAAAGAAGCAGTGAAGTATATTAAACAAGAAGCTGGAGAGCGTCTTGGAGAGGTAAGTAAAGCAAAGAAAAATAAGGACATTAGTGGTTCTGTAAACCTATTTTCAGCAAGGGGTAAGATTGGTGCAACAAAGGATACTGTGGTAGCTCAAAAAGAGATGGCAGGAACTGAAAAAGCAAAGGAGGCTTTGCCTTATGGAAATGAGAAATCGATTACTTCCTCTTCTTATATCCCACTAAGAGAGTTCAGAGGTACTACAGATACAACTCTAAAAGATGGAACAAATCTGTTGGTGTTTAAAACAGCGGGTGATATGGGTAAGGCTACAACAAAGATTATTGAGCATCACAATAAGAAGAATAAAGCAAAATGTGTAACTTATCCAAGCAGTGCAGGAGGATTTAATCCTTGCTATGTAATAGGAACTCCAATGGACACTGTTAACGGAATGTATATCAATGCCACAATGATATATGTAGATGACCTTGGTGCTTTTAAGGGTGGTGGAAAAGACTTTAAGACCTTGAATGCTTTACCTTTAATTAAAGACAGTGCTTGGAATACTGGTGATGAAAATGCAGGCAACGCTTTGAAAGACAGCTACGGCTCTGTACTTAAGGAGCTAGATAATCCAAAGTTAAACCTTAATGTTGAGACAGGAGGTGAAACTTTGGTAGGATTGTTCTTCACTTATGCTTTTGCAGGTGCTAATGATAATGCATCTAAAAAAGATACTTGTGGTAAACTTGGTTTTAGAATAAATGATGACTTACCATCAATAAATAAGACTCCTCTTCATTTAACTGGAAGCGAAGAAGATGAGATGGCTGCAAGCATCAGAAGTTGGTTATATTATTTCCTACACCCAACAAAAGGGTTCAGATATGTAACTACTTTAATCAAGAACAAGATGAATGCTTTACTTGTTTCTTGGCATGAGGATATGGTTGGTTCTAATGGAGTAGGAAATGTAGTGGGTACGACTACTTACAGAAACACAACAGGGTATGTTACTTTACCTAGTATGGCTGACAGTAGCTTTGGTCAAACGATACAGGGTATTTGGAACTCAGCTTTAATATATTTAGGTATTGGAATTGTAGTAATTGTAATTTTGTCTTGGATAATTGGAATAATGAGTCCACAGAAAGCATTTTCCTCTGCAGCGTTAGCTTGTATACTCTTGTTATTACCTGGATTAGTTCTCAACAATGTAATGTCCTTGGGTAATTCAGTTGCAGATAAGATTTATGGAGATAAGTTCACATACTGGGCTTTGGTTCAAAGTGAAAGCTATTCAGATAAGATAGATGAAGCAGCAAATGGTGACAGTTACTCTAACTACTTGAGAACACTATACCAAACAAACTCAGAGAGCAAGGCTAATCAAGGTAGTGAGTCGATTGTAGTAAAATGGCAGGCACCGAAGAAAATGACTTCTTTAATGTTAACTAATGGTGAAGAAAAGGCTCTACAGGGTGTTGAAGGCTTAATCAAGGGTATTATAAATAAAACTTATAGTGGTGAGAATTATGTCGACACTAAGGATTATGCTTATCTATATAGAAGTTACTTAGATATCCAAAACTTCTCCAGATACATCTACAGGGGTACAGCAGACGGGACAAAACCTGTTTATAAAACCATTAATAATGCGATGACAGGTAATTGGGACCCTGCCTTAAGAGAGTCAATTCAAAACTTTGATGTAAAGTATAAAGAAGATAGAGATAATGGTTACTGTAATCCTAATGGCGATGGTTCAGCAGTTTACGCCCCAAATATGAGGGGTACGACACCTTTGTCAAGTGGTGTTATAAATGATGCTTTAGGTCAGAAGGGTACTTTGAAAGATTTGAAGATAGGGCAGTTTGTTGGAGTTCCAAGAGATGCTTTCAAGTTCTCTATTCCAATGTACAACCAAGAAAATTTGAAATTCGTAACTGAGTTGGGAGATAGTGAGTTCTTCAATGCGTCTAAGTATACAGAAGAGGACTTAGCAGCTCTAGGAGTTTATGGTTTATATACTGAGTCATCTTATTATTACTTCTCTTGGAGTTTCTATGAAATGGGTATGAGTCCTGAAACAAGTTCTACTGATGGATTCAAAAAGGTTGTGTTGAACAGTCCGAATGCGGGATTCTTCTACAACACAAAGGGTAATGGTGAGTTGAAAGACTTCGTAGATATGAGAACATTGTTCACAAATATTATACCTTACCTAAAACAAGGAAATGATATCGTTCATGAATGGGACGATTTATATGGAATTTACCTACATGAAGGTGTTCCTTACGAAGAGGGTATGGGTGATGACCCAGATATTAAAGGAAATCCTGAGTTAGAACAAAAGTATTGGCACAATGTAAATGTGGCTAGACTGTATGGACTGTATACACCTTGGGTAGATATAATGTATAATTGTAGTTATGCAAAACCTGAGAAAATAAAAGTTATGGGGCACACAGTGACTGTAGATGACCCTATTAACCCAGCAAGCTACCCTAAAGAGAGACCAATGATATTCTCAAAGAGTGAGATGGTTGACTTTGGATTGAAAAAAGGTGACTTAACAAAAGTTGAGAGAAGAATAATAGAAGCCGAAGAGGGTATGCAGAAAAGATTATTCGAGATGTTGAATTACCACTCATTTAACGATGTTACACTAAACTCAGCAGCGTCTATGAGCTGTACATTTGAGTTTAATAAAGCATTTTCTGAGGGTTCAATACTAAACAACAATAAGGTTCTTCTCCCTCAGTCATTTACTTTATCGGACTTTTCATACGATGCTTATTTGAGAATGATACTGTCTAACTCAACAGGAGAAAAGTTGTTACAGAAAGATGGAAGTTTCTATGAAAATATAGTTAAAAAGTCAAGTACAACAACTGCAATTCTCTTGATTGTAAATGATATTTTGGCACAGTACGCTGTTCCAGGTGTAAAGCAAGGTATGATTTATGGGTTATTTGCATTGTTTGCTCTGATGGTAGCAACCTTGGGATTCAGATTAAGGTCGAACAAGCAGGCTAGAGACAACTTTGTAAAGAATGGAATTACCCCTCTCATAAAACTGGTAGTTTACTCGTTAGTATTCTCGCTTGTAGTATCATGGTTTATGGGTAAGGGTAACGATGCAGTCACTCAGACTGGTGGAGAGTCTATAAAGGTTGGCGACCCAGCAAGTACATTATTGCTAATGGTAGTGATAAACACAGCGTTTGTAATCGTGATGGGTAAGCTGTTGATAAAGGTTCTTAAGGATATTAAAGTTGAGGGTAAGCTTGCAGGTGGATTTGTTGGTAGTGTTCTTCAAGGTGTTGCAGGTGCTATCGGTAAAGGATTTAAGAGTGCTACTAAAGGACTTCAAGGAGAATCACCAGGAAGTGGAGGTGGTTCTGCAGGTAGTGGAAAAGGTGGTTCAGCGCCTAATCAAAGAGCTACAAGTAGAACACAAAATCACGCCTCATACGGTACTTTCGAACCTAGAGAAAAGAAATCTGATGGTGAAGATAAGAAAGCTAGAAAAGTTTACAAGAGAAAAGATACTGTCGAAGATAAGACAGCTGACTCTAACCGTAGGCAAAGAGATATTGATAACAAGTCAAATGAAGGTATCAATCGTTTGAATAGACGAAATGCTGGAAAGCCTAAAAGAGCTGAAAGGTCTGAAAGTGAAGAATAGAATATGTTAGCAATAATTATATGTGTTTGCTTGACAGCAATTACTTTTGCATTGAGAGTCTTGGTTTCGGGACTGAGACTCTCTCTGTTAACTCATAAGGTAGCAACTCGTAAAAGAGAAGATACTAAAGTTGAGAAGGCTGTTAAGTTTGGTGTCAGTACAGGGATACGAACTATAAACTTCATAAGGTTTATCCTGTCAAGGGTACGGGATTTGATTGCAGTAACTGGGATAGTGTCTATCTTAATATTTACAATCTTCTTTACAGCTATTGTAGCTGGTGGGGCTTATATGATGCTTGAAGAGGATGCAAAGCAGGTTGAACAGAAAAAAGAAGCTGGTGACAGCTCAAAGAAGAGCTCTGTGGATAAAGAATCAAATAAGGCTGTTAGTAGTGATGATTCTGACAACAGTGTTAACAATGAAGATACAGTAGAAGAGGGAAATTAGTGATGGAAAACAAGAATGTTTCAAATATGCAACCTAAAAAAGGAGATACAACTATAAACTTACCAATAACCTTTGACTTTTCAGGTGGTAGAAGAGATGCAATGAAGTCGAGGAAGTTTTGGGGTATTGGATTAGCAGTTGTAGGTGTAATAATCGGACTCGGTATAATGTTCAGTAAAAGGCACTTTTTCTTGATAGATTGGGTACTTGGTTTGGTATTTATGTTCATTGTTTGGAAGATTATAACGCTATTTATATTCCAAGAAAAGCGAGTTAGGAAAGAGCAAGAGTGGGTAGACTCGAGAGATATGAAGTTAGATTGGAAACCAACTTGGGGTATATTTGATGTAGAAGAACAGTTTCCACATATATGCAGATTTAGAAACAACCTTTCAGGGGTATTTATTATGCTGAATAAAGACGTCATAATGGGTAAAATAGATGACGCAGAATATGAACACTATGAAGCAATTGCCGATGCATATAATATTGCTGGTTCAAGCGATTTAAGGTTATGTCATATTGACTTCATGGATGTTATTGGTTCTGATGAGAGATTGGCTGAAAGTAGAAAAGAAGCCAGTATGATAAAAAATCCCGATTTACAGGACTTAATGGCAGATGTGTTGAACTTCCTTGAAGACCAAATGCAACAGAGTGTTACATCTTTTGATTGTTATCTGCTCCAATGGAGTGGTAGTGATGCCAAGGCTTGGTATACAGTTGAGAAGGTGTTGGATTGCTTTATGGAGGCTAACTATTGTTCCTACTATATGATGGACTCAAAGGATTTACAGGAGATGCAGAAAGCCCTATTTAACTTGCATGACTTCTCAGTAAAAGAGGCTTGTTTAACTTCTTTAGGTGGTGAAACTAGGGAAACAATAGTTCCTATAAGTTTAAGAACAGCTGATGGTGAGTTTGTTAAGATAAATAAAACAAAGGCTGAGAAACAGGAAGAGGCTAGACAGAGAGCTATAGAAGAGGAAGCTAAAAAGAAAGTTAAAAAGGATAGAAAGAAAAACAAGAGGAAGCACCAAAGTGGTGAAGACATCGACTTATTTGGTTAAAGAAAAGGAGAATTGGGTATGGCTAATGGTAGAATTTTAATAAGAATTGGAAATAATGACGATAGAATAATCGATGCTCTGATAAGAGAGATTGATAATATAGAGTTGAGTAGCTACCCAACAGTGGATGAGTTTCTTGCTAAAACAAAGCAACAGCAATTTGTATGGAAAAGACTTTGTGTTTCAAGAGATTTCTTTGGTTCTAGCGATGAAGAGGTTAAAGCCAATATGGAGAAGCTAAACTCTTATGTAAAGGGTAAGGCATCAAACACAACAATAGTGTATCTCGTAAATGGTCAGGAAAAGGAAAATGCTCTTAAAGACATTGATGACTTTAACAGTGTGTTCCACTCGCCAATGTATACTCCTTTTATTGCAATGCCAGGAAGCAATATTGTAGATATTACAGCAATGGTTAAAGAGGATTTACCAATCCTTAAAGCAGCTTACTACACAACCGTTCTAGAAGAACAATTCAATAAAACCACAGTAGCTGAAAAACTTGGTTTTGCAAATTTAGGTCAGAAAATCAAAGGTGTGACAGGTTCTTCAAAAGGTGAGGAGTCTGAAACAGAAACCAGCTCAGAAGAGGTTATTGACGAAAGTTCTGAAAGTCCTATAAATAGTGGAGAGGTTGATTCAGCTTGGGATTCAGATGATTTTGAAAATTTCGGAGAAAGTGGGGAAAATTCTGATGGTTCGGAGTGGTCATCGCCTGAGAGCATAAGCGAGGGTAATTCATCGGAAAAAATTACAAGCTGGGAAGATTTAACCTCTGAGAGTGAAAATGATGGGGTTTCAGAGTCGGGTGATGTTGAAGACTCAGATGATGATTTCAATCTTTCAGGATTTGGAAATATGCATGCAGATACGGGCTTTTTAGGTGAAGATGAAGAGGTTGAATCACTCGAAGAGTTTGCTAATGAGAATCTTGAACAGGGTACGGATTACCCTATAGGAGATGTGAATGTAACTTCTTTTGAAGATTTAAATGGTACTTCAGTAAATTCTAAAGTAGAGATTTATGTAGGAATAAGGGGTACTGGTGTTACCTCTTTCCTTGTAGGAGAGGCTCTAGACTTGGTTTCACAAGGAAGTAATGTGCTAATAGTAGATTTAGATTACGATACACACGGTGTTCTTTCCTATGTGGATTTAAGTGCTTTCAACAACAGAGAGGGGAAAATATATAGAGAAGATGGTGTAAATATTCTGTCAGTAGGGTTTGGTTCTGATGAGAGGATTTCCGTAAAGGCAATTATTGAAAAGATTTCACAGAGGTTTGATAAAGTATTTGTTGATTGTCCAATTGAGTTTGTTTCAGAACTAGAAGATACTTTAGGAAGTTGTAAAATATTTCTATGTTGTGCAGATAACATTGGGGCTTTAATGACAACACAAGCGATGTTAGAGAACAGAAAATATGTTCCTGTAAAAGTAGAAAAGCACCTATGCAAAGGAAGGGGTATGTTATTCTCAACAGGTGCAGAAACAGATTTTAAGGAGGATATTATAAAGGCTAATAGAGATTGGTCTTTGCCATATGGTAACTGGATAAGAAATTTGGAGTAGTTGTTTATGAGGGTAGTTGTTTCAACGAATGAGATTAACTACGGAACAAGTTTTACAAAAGTTCAAAGTCTAAAGTCTTTGATGGGTGGAGTAATAGTGGGTGACATTGATATACTTGTTATCCACTCCACTAAAGATAGTTCCGTAGACTTAGTACAAGGTTTAGAAAAACTTCAGAAGAGGGTACGCTCTTTTGTTTATATATATGATGGCACACCAGACCCTAAGATTGACGTAGCAGTGCATGGTTTAGGTGGTGAAAGTTATGACGCTGAGTTCTCCATGGGAAGTGGAGAGTTGCTTAGCGATTTTTTGCTGTCTAGAAAGAAAGCAGGTAGCCTAGTTACAATGGGTGGTATCAATGTACTAGAGGGGTTCATTGATGCACAGTTGGCATCAGGCAGTAAGTCCAAAATACCTAAAGGCTCTTTAAAAGCTTTGAAAGGTGCAATAACAACAGTTAACAATCAGTATACAGCTCTAATGGAACAAAAGAATGCAATGTCTGTTGGTGCAGTAGAGATGTTTACTGAGGTCAGCAATACGATGGGCTTGATGTCTAAGGAAATGAAAGATATGCAAGAGAAGCTTGAGGAGTTAGAAAAGATGGGTAAGCCATCAAATCAGAGAGGTTCTTTTGGTGGTATGGTAAAGTCAGCAGTTACTTTCTTTCCAACGGTTACCTACCTGAAAGAGAAGGAGATATATCGTTTCAAGGAGATTGGTCATTGCAGTTACATAACACACTTCATCTTTGCGATGAGGGATTTTTTCGAGAATGTTATGAATCGGAGACCAAAGGTCATATTTGTATACCCTAAGGGTAAGCTATACGAAGAGCTGTATAAAGACTTTAGTTGGGTAACTCAGGAAAGTGTTAGTGATAGATCAAGATATTTTAACAAAATTGTATATACAAATCACCCTACCCGAGATGTAATAAATACTCTTTTGGATGATGCAAAGTTTGATGTATTCATACTTGTTGATAGGTCTGTTTCAAGTAAGGACTGCATTTTAACAGCTAAAGGCAAGCCGTTTTTCTTAAGTGAAAGTAAGGCTATGATAGAAAGATTAAAGTGCGATTTAAGTAGAACTATTTTCTTTGATAGAGCAGTTAAGAAATCATTTGGGGAAGTGGGAGAAATACAAGGGTACACCAGTGTTGATGATGATGAGAAAATAAGAAGATATATGTCGACTTGTGATGAGTTGTACAGAAAAATAGGAACAACTCAAGGAGGTAGAAGATAGTGGCTAAAGAAAAGCGTAAGAAGAAAGAAAAAACAGTAAAGAAGAAAGAAAAAGCAGTCAAGAAGGAGAGAAAGCCTAAGAAACCAAGTTCCCTAGAAGTATGGGGTAGGTTTCTTTTAGAGAACTATTACCGTAACAACAGTTTGTATCCTAAGGCAAGAGAGTATGAGTTCTATACTTGTGGAAATGCTACTATGTCAAAGAAGGACTTTATAACTGTTTACTATACAATAGACGGCTACCCAGGAAACTTAAACATCGATTTTAGAGACTCTATAAGATATGTTACAATGGGTGGTGTAAAGGTTTCATTTATCTCATCTTTTGAACCAACAGCGATTGATTGGTCATCTCAAAGGGTTCAATCTAAAATTAAGACTTGGTCTACTATTGAGGATGAGTCTGTAGAAGTAAACAACTATAACTATTGGGAAAACATTGCAAACATGGACTCAACTTCTCGAAGAAAAGAGTCACTGGTATATTTAGCTGATGCAGAAATTAGAAGAATGAGAAAGCTATTCAGATATAGAACTATGATGGTAGTATCAGGGGTACGTGGTGATGACTTTGATACTACTCTAAAGCGAATTGAAGAAGTGTGTAAACAGCGTGAATTAAAAATAACGAGAGTTACACAACAGATTTTTAACTTTTTGAAAGCATTTTCTCCGATGTCTATGGAGTTGGACAGTAAGGTTCTAAAGCAGGTTGGTAACAACACTATACCAGATGAGATGATAGCCCGTATGAGTAGCTATGACCAAGGTAAAGTTGGTAAAACAGGAATTATTTGGGGTGTCGATATAAAGTCAGGTTTTCCAGTGTATAAGAAAATTAAGAAAACTGATGTAGATGCTGAAAATATATTAATTACTGCTGAAACAGGTGGTGGTAAGTCATTCTTAATTAAATGGCTTTTAATACAGTTGCTTATGCAAAATGAGTATAATGGAACAATCAACGACATAGAGGGTAAGGAGTATATGTATCTCGCTGGGTTGGTAGCGAATCACGACCCAGTTGTAATCTTGGACTTGTCGGATGGAAGTGGTAACTATTTTGACCCAGTGGCAATAAGATTGAGTGGCAATAAAGAGCTTGATGAAGATATGTTCTCTCTTTGTAAATCGTACACTACATCAGTAGTAAACACTCTTTTGGGTACGAAATTGCTTGAGAAAGAGTGGACAGAAATTATTGTTGATACAGCTGTAGGTCGCGTTTATGCAAATGCAGGTGTTGTACAAGAAGATATGTCTACTTGGTCAAGAAGTAAAGGACTGGGGTTAAAGGACATATATTTTGAAGTGAAGAAGCTATATAGTGAAGTTTTGGAACTAGAGAAGACGGGTACGCTACCTGTTGGAGATAGGGAATTAATTTCTTTGAAGAAAAACGAAGACTACCGTAAGACTTTAGAGTTGGTGGTTGCTAAAATGACTTCTTATTTTGGAACATTAGCAGAGGGTGGTACAAAAGCTAATATGTTCGTTAATAAGGTTGGTCTTGAGGAGGTTGTAAGAGCTAAGTTGGTGGTTAACTCTTTTGGGTTGGCAGGTAAAGACCCATCTAAACTTGACCAAATACAGCTTGGTTTAAGCCAGTTATATGCATCTATCATCTCGCACTTGAGGTCAATATTCTCCAAAGCAGAGGGTAAATATAATTTTAAGGTGTGGGAAGAATTTCAGAGATGGGGTGCAATTCCAGGTTCAGAGTTGGGTGTAAAAACTGCTATCACAGGTGGTAGAAAGTTAGGTGACATCAATATTATTATTTCTAACAATGTTAAAGAATTGTTAGATGAGGATAGATTCGGTATCTTTGGAAATATTACTTCCTTTGCAATAGGGGCTATTGACGACTCAGATGTTCGTGAGAGGTTATGCGACAGATTGTCTATTCCTCTTTTAAAGGGTGATTTAGCTAAACTAGTAACTAAGAAAACGGATACAGAAAACAGTAAAGAAAGTACAAGCATTTATGACAAGGCTTTCCTTGTAAGGTTGGATAAAAGTGTAAGTACGATAATAAAAGTATCATTACCAAAGCATATATCTCAAAGTAACATATTTAAAACAGGTGTTAATCAGGATAAGGTAAATGAAGATGAACTCATCACGGATTTTGATGAGATATAAAGGAGAGGTAGTTGAATGGATTTATTAAGAAATATAATGGGTTTCTTAGAAGAACATAAGAAGTTGGTAATAATTGTTATAATAGTTGGAATCATCGGAACAATTGGGTATGTTTCTGTTCAAGAAAAGAAAGCAGCTCAAGCCAAAAAAGAAGCAGATAAGAAAACGGAAGAGATGTTAAAACAAACTAATAAGGGTGGAGATGAAAGTGACAATATGCTCATGAAAATGCAAAAGGATTTAGAAGCATCTTATGGAAAGCACCCTAAAGGTTTTATTTGGGATGTAGATGGTACTCTGCTATCTCTTGGAGATAAGAAGATGAGTGCAGAAGATGTTGTTCAGGCTTTTTGTAAGGGTGTATCCAACCTTGATATTGATACTATGCAAAGATATAGCAGGGGTTCTTCTGTTGTAGAAACTTATTCAGGGTACTTCAATGAGAAGAATAAAAATACTGATTACACTGACCAATTCCTACGTAAGATGTATAAAAACTGTATGAAGAGTGTTCAGGTTAAAAGTATTGAAAATTCAGGTGTATTTGCAGACAATAAGAAGGTTTTCACTGTAAAGTGTGAAATGCTTGACTTAACAAATAAAGACTTTTGGAGACAGGATACAGATGAAATCTTTGATAACCTATCTGCTTATGATTCAGGTGAATCGGATACTACAAAGGCTGACATCTACCTTTATAACTACATCAATAAGTATTATGAAAGTGCAGACGCCTCAACGAGAGAGGTTAGCTTAGATATAACCGTTCAAAAGTACCCTGATTTGGATAGTGGTTGGTTAGTAAGTGTCGATACTGACTTAAACAATGCTTTTCAATATAAAGATGGTAAGTTGGTTGTTTCATATATTCGTGAACAGCATCGAGATAATGTAAGAAACAATATAAAAGAGAAATAACTAATCAGGAGTAAGTAAATGGGTAAAACTATAATTTGGTCAGTGTTAATAACATTTTATGTGTTGTTGATGACATATATTTGGAGTAATAAAACAAGAATGCAAAGCACCAGAAATGGTGTTATTGCAGTTCTAGGAATAATGGGTATGCTATTTTTAATATTTGGGGTATTCTTATAGGAGGTGATGTTGATGGGGATAAGTGATAAATATAAAAATGATGCTATGGCTAATCGTGATTTTGCTAAGAACCCACCTCAACATCAACCAGGTATGAGTGGAATAAATTGGGACGAGGTATTAAGTTCTGATACAGGTGATACATTGAGCGATGGTTTTGGTGGAGATGTATTTCATTCTACTGGGAGTGGAGATGGTGATTTAGGTTCTGCATTAAGTAATTTACAGGGTGCTAATGGCAGTAATGTTCTCAATTCTACTGGCTTGAATGGACAACAAGGTAGAAATTTTGAGGATGTAGTATATGATGGTGTAGCCGTTGCAGGGAAGCATGGCTGGTCTGCTATGAAGGAGTTTATTGAATCATTGGCTGAGTTCTCTGCTTTAGAGAAGGTTAGATTTGGAAGAGTAAATGTTAAAGTTGGTGCTGGAATGCTTGCATTTTCGGTGCTTTTATGGGTTTTAGGAATATTCGTAAAGGTCGACCATGCATTTGATATCTTCTTATCAGGGCTTTGTGTAGTGGGTACGGGTGTTGCTTTTTTGGGCTTAAACATTGATAAAGCTAAAGAAGAAATAGGTGAAGTTTCTGATGAAGCGATTGACGAATTAGAAAATACAGATTTCGACTTTAATGAAGAGGGAGATGAGGATACTTCTTGGGGTGATAGCTCGGATGATGATATTGATGATTCTTGGGGCGATATAGATAATGATGGTTCTGAAGGTGGTTGGGGCGATTTGGATGGTGAATCTTCTTGGGGAGATGATATAGAGGAAGATACTATAGTAGATAACCCTGACTTAGATGATGAATACGGAAAGTTAAAAGATTTACCAGCACATCAATACACTAGAAGATTTCTATTTGATACTTTCATGGGGGTGCTACCAAAGGTTAATCCAAACTATGGAAAAATGGTAAGGGTTGAAGAGTGGCAAGATAAATTTGAGAAGATACAGGGTAATCTATCCAAAGTAGCCGAAGATGTGGGTATGAAGAATGCTGATGACCTTTTTGTAGAAGAGATTCGTGAGAACAAGTCTATCATTCAAGTTCGTTGCAATAGACCTGTTGGTTTGAAACCAAAGGAACTTGCAGATGGTTTAGCTCAGGCATTTAAGGTGGATGAATTTGGTATAGTAAGGGAAGGAGCTGAGGGTGTTTACGCCACTTATTCCTTAGTAACTGGTGGCTTTGTTGTCAACATTTTCAAGGGAGAACCATATACAGTTTCACTTAAGGACTTGTATATGTCTCAAGAGAATTGGGTATGCGATACAGACAACAAAATGCCAGTCTTTTGGGGTATAAGTGAGTATGGAATACCTTGGAAGTTCGACTTATGGAAAACAAATGCAATGTTAATAAGTGGAGCACCTCGAGGAGGTAAGTCTTGGAAAGGTCAATCGCTTATTGCACAGATATGTATGTTTAAGTCGCCTAAAGAAGTTCAGTTCAGGGTTTATGATGTTAAAGGACCAACTTCAGATTACTATAAATTGTCGCAGGTATTACCTCACTTTAAAAGCTTTGTATCAGATGCTTATGAAATAGTAAGACACTTAAGACAGGTTCTTGATGAGGAGACTAAGAAAAGAAATAGTATCTTCAAAAATGAGGGTGAGGGTGCAGCAAACTATGATGACTTTAGGAAGATTTGCCCAGATTATGAGTTGCCAATTCTGTATATAGTTATCGATGAAGTTGTAACATTGGTAAGTACTTTAGACAAGGACACTAAGGCTGAGTACGACAGAATTATAAATGAGTTGGTAACAAAAACTCCAAACTTGGGTATAAAGTTGATAATGTTCCCACACAGATTAACTCAAGAAATCATTAAGAAAACTCAAAGAGATTTATGTGGTTTGAAGGTTGTTGTAAAAATGCCTTTTGAAAGTGTTAATGAGGTAAGAGCAGTAAAAAGAGATGAATTCCCATATAACTTAGTTACGGCTGGTGATATGGCAGTATGTGCTTTTGAATTAAATAAAGGGAACCCAGTATATTCTCATGCTGAGGTTATTACAAACTCAAATGAGGATAACGTAAAACTCTTTAAGTATATTGGGAAGGTTTGGGGTATGCTTGAGCCTGAGTGCAAGACTTTGCAAGAGAAAGCTGAAGAAAGCAAAACAAACATAAAGGATAATACTGTAGAGAAGGTAGAAAGTGTAGGAAGGTGGGGTACACCAGTAAAAGAAGAGAGTGCCTCTATGAGTGGGATTGGAGATGACCCAGATGATGAATCTTGGTGGGACGATATAATAAAGTAGTGAGGCAAAGAAAGTGGTAAAAGTATGAACATATCGGTTAAAGGAGATGCGTCACAGGTTCAAAATTATCTAAGACTATATGTAACAATGTCAGATGTAAGTGAGTACTCTTCACTAGATCAGATGAGAAAGCAGTTGATGAATGAGTTTATGAAGACTGATAACGAGCAATCTTTTGATTTGTTTTCGAGTAGTTCTGAGAGTGGTATCAGTGAGAGAGTTGATAATACTGTTGAAAAATCTGATGAGGGATTTGAAAGTGACTTTGAAGACCTTGCTGAGGTTGATGACTTTGATGTAGATGATGTAGACGAGGTAAGAGACCCAGAAGAGGCTTGGGAAAAGACTTTTGAAGTAGAGGAAGCAGAGGATGTAGAGGGTGCAGAGGATGGAGAATCTGATATTGATGAAGCAGAGTTCTACTATGATAGTGATGGGTTCTTAACGGTTAAGGGTACGGATTTAGAACTGGAAGAAACTTCAGTAGAGGATAACAGTGAACTTGAAAACAATGATATTGAGGATAATGATGATTTTGAAGATGTTGAAGAAGTAGTTGACGATGAAGAAGACTTTGACGACTGGGGTAGTTGGGGTGATGAATCTGAAGATGAGGAAATCAATGAAGAGTACGTAGAGGAAGTCGATGAAGAACTTGTAGATATTGCTGATGAAGTTGTAGAAGAAGCAGTCGAAACAAGTTCAAGATTCCCTACAGATAAGTCAGCAATGGGTGGTCTTGGTTATGTGAGAGATACTTACAAACTTGATGAGGTGCAGAGTTTGCCACCAATGAGGGAGTTTGTTAAAAAGAATCCTCAAATTTCTAAATTAGAAGTAATTGAGTTGTATGGCAGTAAAGAAGTGCAGAAACAACTAAAATTGGGTAAAGTATATGAAAGAAAGGGTAGGTTATTTATTTAACCTAAGAATGTGAGTGAGAAGATGATTGTAACTAAAATTAACTATTTCCCTATTAACAGGGTTAAAGAGAGCCAACCTTTGGCAAGATGTTCAGTGGTGTTGGACAACTGCTTGAAGTTAAATGATATTAAAATCTTTGTAGGTAAAGATGGCAGGTATATTGTATTTCCTGACAGGGCTGACTTAACAAAGTATTCTTGTGAGTGTCAGAATACCTTAAGTAAGAATAAAGGAAACGAATGTTTCCACCCAGTGGGTAGGGAGTTTTACGAGGAATTAAAAGGTATTGTATTAGATGGGTACGCTCGTTTCGAAAAAGATGGAGAGTATATTTACAAACCTAACTAAAGGAGTTTGAGATGGGTAAAAGAAAAGAAGTAATTTATTTTGGTGAAAGGTTTAAAGGGAAATTACTCACAGATGAAGAATGCGAGAAGCTTGAGACAATAATTAAACTAGCCCATGAAGATGCTGAAATCTCTGATTTGAAAAATTGTGTTTATGATTTAAGTGATGAAGAGGTAAGTACAATAATTGAGATGAAAGATGGCAGTATCTTAAAAAATTATAAAGAGGGTGAATTAAGACCTAGTCAGACTACGGCAGTTGCTTTTTTGTATGTGTCTAAGCTTGCGTTACTAGCTGACAGTGTAGGTTTGGGTAAAACTGTTGTCACGACTGGATTGCTTAATCTTTTGGAGATGGAAGCTTATCAGAGTGGTAGGGAGTTTAGATTTCTATATTTAACTGAAAAGAATTTAGTTGACCAGACAAGGCACAAACTAATTGCTAGAACAGGAAATTATGTGCAGGAAGTTTTTGGTGAAAAGGATAAAGTTAAAAGGTTTGTTAGAGATAATGAGTTAGAGTTAACAGCAAGTGTTATCGGACCTTATTCTCTGCTCAACAGTGTAGATTTTCAAGAGTACATAAGGGCTTGGGAAAGTGAGATGGGTACTTGTCCGTTTGATATTCTCATTATGGACGAGCCAGCTGTATTGAACAATTCGGCTACAAAGACTTACAAAAATGCTTTATTTTTTAGGAAATTTTTTGACCGTGTTGTACTGCTTGACGCTACTCCTTTAAGCAAGGAATTATTGTCAAAATATAACAAGTTAAACTTTTTAGATGAAACTTTTATGCCTACAAAAACTAACTTCTCAAAACAGTACGAGATATTTGATTATACAGGACCTTACCCAATGAGGTGTAATAAGTATAAAAATCAAGAAGAGTTTAGAGAACGAATTGCATTAAGAGCTCTTGGACGAACAAGAAAGGGTATGGGTGCTACGATAAAGAACTGCTCTGCTAACTTGGTGGTAAGCAAGCTTTCAATGGAACAGCGAGCTTTATTAAAGAGAACTTCAGTGCCTTATATGGTCTATGACTGTCCTTGGTACATTGATTCAAGTATCGAGATGAACACTTTAACAACACCTAAGTTGGCATCACTTGTTGAGTTGTTAGACGGTGAGCTAAAGGAAGAAAGCTCAATAATCATCTATTCAAGGTATAAAGAATCTCAGAGAGGAATTAAAGCTGTTCTTGATGAACTTGGTTTCTCTGCTAAGATAATGAATGGAGATACGGAAATTGAAGAGAAGAACAAGCTGATTGACGGTTTCAAAAAAGGAGATTTCAGAGTATTGATTACCAATGTTCAGAAGGGTTTGGACTTTGGTGATTGTAATGTATGTGTCTTTTACAGCTATGACCCTAACCCAAGCAAGATGGTTCAGTTTGAGGGTAGAATTACTCGAAGCTTTAATATAGAAAATAAGCACGTCTATATATTGGTTTCAAAGGGTGATGAGTTAAGAACCTTGAGAACGGCTGTAGCTGATAGAGCTAAGGCTATGGATGGCTTCGATGGTAGTGACTTCTCTTGTGTAATGACATTGTTGTTAGACAAGGCAAACTTAAAGGAAAGTACAAGTGTAAAAATAGATAGTTAAGTAGGTGGTAAGATGGTTGAAAGGAATAGAAGGGTAGGACAAATAATTACAATCTTAATATTCATAGTGCTATTTGCAGGGGTATGTAATTTAAATTTAGTGTTTGCAAAGGATACTGGAGATTATAAAACTTTCAGCCAGAATGATCCAAGGTGGCAGTATAAACAAGCTGGAACAGCGCAGAGAGGTTTATATATCGGTGCAGCAGGGTGTTGGATTACTTCACATGCAGCATTGATGGCTTACGATAACCCAAAGTTGCGAGATGTAAATAAGTTTAATCCGCATATACTTAGTACTTCAGGAGCAACAGACGAGAGTGGGGCTTGGATAAACAGTGATAAAGCTTTGAAAAAGTTTACTCCTGAATTCACACTGATTGAGTATGCGAATGTAAGTGGTGATGCAGCAGTTAAGAAAATTAAAGAAGCATTAAAAAACGATTTCTATGTTTGTATGTATGGAAGTCCAACTAATTCAACTGCAGGAATTCATATGGTAGCAGTATTGGGTACTGATGGAGATGGAATAAAGTATCTAGAGGTTGGTGATGGAAGCATTCAAGGTGCTGAGAGTTTTAAGAAAATTTGGGGTAATGGTAGAAGAATATCTCTTGTAATCATTTATAAAGGTAAAAACAAGTCAAGTGTAATGCTCAAAGGTGGTGGAGAGTCAGCCAGCTCGAAGGATAATAGAAAAGCGTCAACTTTAATAAATGAAGAGTCGTTGGCAGGAATGCCGAAACATCAAGAGATTGCAGATGGAGCTGTAACTTTCGACTTACCAGATTCTGAAGGATTATCTACAGCGCAGAAACATGATGTAGATGCGATAAAGAAAAATATGCAAGCAGATTCTTGGAATTGGAAGAAGGCAGGAGGTACTTTTGTAAGTATGCTAGGTTTCCTTTGTATGGGGTATGGTTTCTTATTATTATTTGCATTATTGTTTGATAAGTCAGCAGACTTCTTGGGTATCTCGGTTTTGAGTGTAATTAGCCTTGGAAGGCTAAAGATTGTTGACGAGGCTGATAGTGGAGGAAATGCTGGTAGAAAAGGGTTCTTAACCCAGAAACAGGTTATTTTCCGTATAGTAAGTCTTATAGTGATAGGTATGCTACTTGTTGGAGGAACTGTATTGTTTTGGTTGCAAGGTGTGTATCTTTGGGTTAATAATGGTATAAATGGAGTAGGTAGATGAGCGAGATAAAAAGTCATTTTGATGATTGTCCTTACGGATGTAACGATAAGGGTATGCTATTAGATGAAAGCACAAGAACATTTGTCAAGTGTCCTCATTGTTGGGAGAAGCGAAAAGAATTGATGAGGGGTTCGGTTGATGATACAGGTGTAGAAAATTTAGACTTAGCTGAGTTGAGGAAGAAGTTTGGTTCGGAAGGGTTGTATTTGAGTGGGGAGTTTTCTTATGATGCTATTGTAGTGGAAGGTGAGCGATTACTCTTAGATGCTGAATCATTAGAGTATCAGGAAGCTGAGATAAAAGAGTTGCTAAACTGTTTAAAAAGGAGTGAGTTGCCAAGATGCTCCTATTGTTTTGGAATAGAATCCAGAGGTAGAGTTGATAGGCTAGCTTTTCCTATTTTAGCAGATGCATATAAAAACGGATTGAGTGTATGCCGATTTATATCTGCCAATGAGTATGGTAGGATAGTAAATACGCTCGAAGATGAGATTGATGAGTTTTACGCTAACGATTTGGTGGTTATGCTCTTAAATGAGGGCATAACAAAATCAGTGATTTCTTCAGTAAAAGGGTTGATGCAAATAAGGGGTTTGGCTGGAAAGCCGACTGTATTTGTTACAACGATGGAGAGGTCAAGGGTTGAGAGCTTATTGGATTGTGGCGAGGAAACTTATCTGCTCTCAAAGCCTATATTCTTGAAAAAGAAGGGTACGGTAATTAAACAACAAAACTCAGAAAGTGACTCAGAAAAAATAACTTTAAGAAACCTAATGAGTTGCTAGGTAGATGAAAAGGCTGAAAGGATAAGTGTGATTGAAGGTGTGATGTGTAGGTCAAGTTAAGTTATTAGTGGTAAGAATTAGAGGATTAAGAAAAAGAAAGGAAGTAATAATGGCTAATAAAACAATTACGAAAAAACACCGTTTGTTTGCAATGTTTATGTCATTTTTGCTAGTTCTCGGTCTTGGGAACTTTAGTAAGCCAATGACATCTAATGCAGATACGGTTACTGTTACGGAAACGGTTATGAGTTCGCATAAGTGGAAAATGCAGGGAGGAGTATATAAGGGTACAGCAATGGTTAATTGGGATGTACCATCTTGGTTTGTTTGTAGTGATGGGCATAAATCTCTATGTATAAACCCTTATATACCATTTGATAATGGGGTAAAAACACGCTCAAACATTGTTCCTGCAATTGGACAAGAGAGAACAACTTTTATAGCCAATGGTCTTGATTATATTAGAGGACAGTATGGTGAAGGAGAAGATGGTGCAGCACTCTCACAAATGTGGGTTTGGCATAATCTATCAGGTGTAAATCCAGAGGGTATATCTTGGACAGTAAATGTAAGAAGGACTTCGAACTGGATTTGGGCAGATATAGATACAATGCTCAATGGTGCTACTGCATATGCAAATGCTCATGCACAGGATAGAAAAGGTAATGGGTATATGTATACAGGTTCAGGTCAGAGTACAGCAGCATTCTGGACTGAAGAGGCTGTTGGATATGCACATCTTACAAAGTCAACTGCTAAAACATTTGGTACAGACCTAATAAAGTGTTGTCCAAATGGGTACTCTCTTGAAGGGGCAGTGTATGGAGTTTACTCAGACAGCGGTCTAACAAATAAAGTTGGCGAGTTTACGACTGGTGCTGACGGTTCAGCAAATACTTTGAAACTAGCTCCAGGTCAGTATTTCGTGAAAGAGCTTACACCAGCAAAAGGGTACAGATTAGATTCTGAGGCATACACAGTAACAGTAACTGCTGGTCAGACAGCAGAGGTTGCAGTAAGTGATAAGGTTATCTTTGACCCTGTAAAGTTAAAGCTTACTAAAAAAGCTGAGAAGGGTGCAGATAAGAATTTATCTGTAGCAGGTGCAGTTTATACACTAAAGTATTATGCACCAGAAGCAGATGGGTCTTACCCTACAGAACCAACAAAGAGCTGGGATTTTAGGTCAGACGAAGACGGTCATGTTCTAGCAACCGATGATTACTATGTAGATGGTTCAGGTGATTCTACGTTCTTTAATAGAGTTGGGATATTATTTGTTCCTATCGGCAAACTAACTATTGAAGAGAAAACAGCTCCAAAGGGTTTTGCTCGAACAGAGGGTGTTCTTGTAGAGAAAATATTTGATGGTATTGATAACACAGTTTCTGAAAAAGAAGTAGAGCTTACTGCAACAGATACAGAAAAAGAACAAAAAATTAAGATTCATGTTCAGAAAATTGACTCAGAAACAGGAAAGCCAGTTCCACAAGGTGTTGGTTCTTTCGAAGGTGCAGTATTCGGTGTAGCTAAATATGATAAGCTTACAGGGGAAGATACTGAAGTTTATGAGATTACTACAGACAAAGATGGTAAGGCTGAAACTGGTGAACTAAAGCCAGGTCTTTACAAAGTGTATGAAAAGAAAGCTCCTAAGGGGTACATTCTAAATACAGAAAAACAGGATATTCGTGCAAGAATTACTGAAATCAATAAAGCTGTATTTGACTACACTGTAGAGGTTAAGGAAGATGCAACTACAACTGAAATTTACAAGATTGATAAGGCAACAAAAAAGAATCTTGCTGGGTCAACCCTACAGGTTCTAGATAAGGACAATAAGGTTATCGACGAGTTTGTTTCAACTGATGAGAAGCATGTACTTAAGGGTCTTGCAGTTGGTGAAACTTACAAGTTAAAAGAAATCGCAGCTCCTAAGGGGTATGTTGTTAACAATAAAGAAGTTGAGTTTACTGTAAAGGATACAAAAGAACCACAGAAGGTTGAAATGGAAAATGATTTTACAAAAACTGAAATTTCAAAGAAGGATATGTCCTCAGGAGAAGCTGTAAAGGGTGCTAAGCTACAGCTGTTAGACGAAAATGGTGCAGTTGTTGACAAGTGGATTTCTGATGGAAAAGCACATCTAACTGAAAAGCTAGAAGTAGGTAAGAAGTATAGAATCCACGAAGTTGAAGCACCTAAGGGTTACTTCATTCAGGAAAAGGATGTTGAGTTCACTGTTGAGAACACTACAAAGGTGCAGGCTCAGCAGATTGAAAATATGCCAGTTCCTGAAGTACATACAACTGCTACATTCGAGAATGGCATGAAAGACCATCAACCTAAGGGTATGGTTAAGGTATTTGACAATGTACACTATAAGAAACTTGTACCTGGATTAAAGTACGAGATGCTAGCTAAGTTAGTAGACAAGGCTAACTCAGAAACTGTTATTGCTGAAAAGACTGTAGAGTTCACACCTGAAAAAGCTGATGGTACTTATAAGGTTGAATTCGAAGTTGACGCAAGCAAGCTAGCTGGAAAGAGAACTGTTGCATTTGAAACTGTTAGATATGAAGGTAAAGACCTTGTAATTCACGCAGACATTAACGATGAAGACCAGACAGTAAGTTTCCCAGAAATCAAAACAACTGCTACTAACATGAAGGGTGGTAAGGTTGTATATGGTGGTAAGGACTCTCAGTTCAAGGATGTTGTAGAATACAAGGGTCTAACACCTGGAAAAGAAAAGAGATTCGAAGGAAAGATTATCGATAAGGAAACAAAGAAACCAGTTCTCGATAAGGATGGAAAAGAAATCACTGCATACGCTCTTCACACTCCAAAGGAGTCTAATGGTAAGGCAGAAGTAGTATTCCACTTCGATGGTTCTGTTGTAGCAGGAAAAGATATTGTAGTGTTTGAAAAAGTACTCGATGGTAAGGTAGAGGTTGCAGTTCATGAAGACCCAACCGATAAAGGTCAGACAGTTTCAGTGCCTAAGATTGGTACTCAGATGACTTCTAACGGTAAGAAGGTTGTTGATGCTAGCAAGAATACTCCATTCGAAGATAAAATCAAGCATGAGAATGTTCCAGCAGGCGAGTACACTGTAAAAGGTAAAATCGTTTACGGAAATATCTTTGGTGTAGAGGTTGTTAAGGAAGTTGAAAAGAAGGTAACTGTTACTGAAAAGAATGGTACTGTAACAGTAGACTTTAATCTTGATACAACAAACCTAAAGGGTAAGCAGTTAGTTGCTTTCGAAGAATGGTATGATGCTAATGGTGTCCTAGTTGCTGAACATAAGGACCTCAAAGATAAGGGTCAGACCGTTGAAGTTAAGAAGGATATTCCAAATACGGGAGATGTTTCAAACATCTTTGGGTATGGATCACTTCTAGTTGTTGCTGGAGCTTTGGTTCTAGTAATAAAGAGAAGAAAGTCTAACGAGCTATAATTAAATAATTTGTAAAATGGGTGGTAGTTTCGGCTACCACCTTTTTGTTCCTATATAATATAATAGAAGCTTTTGGTTCGTTTTCGTGTTTTGCGTTTTATTTCGGTGTAAATTTGGTAAGAATTTAAGTATTTTTAGAAAGTAGTTGGAAGCAGATTAGAGATTAGGTAAACTAGTGTTAAATCAAGGTTGAGGTCACAGTTGATTTCAACAGAGTAGGTAAATTTTCTAATAAAGATGTGTAAATATTGAAAGAAAAAATAAAAAAATTTATCAGTGTCTTGCGAAGTATTAGAAAATGTGCTATAATTTAAGTAAATTAAAGCAATCGGCTTGTAAAAATTTAACATTTAATGAAAAGAGGTAAACGAAATGAAGATGAAGGAATTGGTTAAGAACCTAATCGCAAAGGTAAAAGAGAATAAGATTAAGAGTGGAATAATTACTGGTCTTTTAGTAATGACCCTTGTAGGGGGTACGGCTACAGCAATGCTGATGTCAGACAATACAGCTAAGGCAGATAACAGTAAAACATCAACGATTGCAAAGACAGTTAAGAAGGATGACGTTAAGAAGTCAAACTCTAAGAAGGTAGAAAAGGAAATTAAAGAAAATAAGGAAAGCAAGCCTGAAGAAGTAAAGGAAGCTGAAAAGAAGTTGGAAGAAGCTAAGAAATCAGGTAATGTAGAGGCTATCAAGGAAGCTGAGAAGCTTGTGGAGACTAAGAAGTCAACAGTTAAGGCAACAGCAAGTTTAAACTCAACAAATAAGCAGTCTGCATCAACAAATAAGCAGTCTGCATCAACAAGTAAGCAGTCAGCGTCTACAAGTAAGCAGTCAGCGTCTAACAGCTCAAACAGCAGTTCAAAAAGTTCTTCAGAAGCAACTAAGCCAGCAGCACCTCAGAAGAAAAAGGTTTGGGTAGAAACTAAGCCAGCTTGGGATGAGCAGGTACCTGACTACAATCTTCCGATTTACAAAGAAGTTGAAGTTTATAGATTTTATAATGGTGCAGGTCAACTTATCTACACTATAGTAGACAACAGTGAAGATGTTAAAGCTAAGTACAAGGAGCTAGCTAATGTTAACGGTTTATCCCTCGTAGCAGGGTACGAAAAAGTCCCTACAGGTGAATACCAGACTAAGACAGTTCACCACGAAGCAGAGGGAGAATATGTGTGGCAGTAAGGGGTACGAATCACTTACTTCCATTTTTACAAGATATTACTTAAAATCACAAGAGGACAGAGGTGAGTTATAATACTTATCCAAATGGTGGCATTATGAGAAAAAAAAGGTATGTTATCGTATTAGCAATTATTCTTATCTTCGCACTTATACCTGTAGGTGTATTTGCAGATGAAAATAAAGTTTTGGATTTTCAGCTAACAAAGTTAGAGTTACAGAACGATAAGGGAGAGACAATCACAGAAATATCAATCGGCAGTTCATTCAAATTATTTGCTAACTATACTATCAAGGATACTATCCATACTGGAGATTATTTCGATATGGCTGTTCCTGAACAGATTGATTTGTCGTCAGCGTTTACAGATTATAACTTTACTCTGAATGATAGTGAGGGCGAAGCAATCGCACACGCAGCTGTAAAGCCTAGCAAAACAGGTGGTGGAATCATTCACATCATATTCAATGAAAAGATGAATGGTAAAGCTAACTTACAAGGAAACTTATTCTTTTATGCTAAAGGTAATGAAAAAGCTGTTAAGCTGGGAGAGGCTACACCAATTAGAGTTGTACTAAACAATAATAATAAAAATAGCTATAATGTATCTCCGCCAGTTAAGTTTACTCCTAACAAGCCAGTATCTGGAACAGAAGTAATTGGCAAATGGGCTAACCCATCAAAGAGCAAGGATAGAGCTGATTGGAGAATTAGAATTAACAAGAGTGGGCAGAATCTAAATAATGTTGTTATAACTGATAAGATTAAATCAGGCAATGGTGCATACTTACCTGAGTTTGAGCTACAGAAAGTTACTTTTGCTCCTGATGGAAACATTACTGACTACGGTGAAAAGATTGATGTATCAAACAAAGTTAAGTATAACAAAGATAAAACATCTTTTACACTAGAGCTTGGTGAGATTGGAACTCAAGGTTACTTACTATCTTATGCGACAACTGTAAACGATGAGGACCCAATACAGAATAACTCAGCAGAACTCAAAGCTGACGCTATCGCTCCAAGCAAGACTGCTGGGGTATGGGTATATAAGGCAGCTGGTGGTGGCTTAGACACAGAGATTAACGGCAAGTTGAGAATTAGAAAAGTTGACTCTGAAACAGGAAAAGGACTTGCTGGGGCTAGATTTAAGATAACTAAGGGTGATAAGAGCTTTGAGCTTACATCTAATGACAAGGGAATTGCATTATCAGACAGTCTAGAACTTGGTAAGTATAATGTTACAGAGATAACTGCTCCTGAGGGATATAAGTCTACTGATGAAGTATACACAGTTGATGTAACAAGCAATGGTGGGGTACTTACTATCAAGAATACTAAAGAAAAGAAAGAGGAACCTAAGAAACCTGAGGAGCCTAAGAAACCTGAACAGCCTGAAACTCCAAATAAACCTGAGGAACCTAGTAAGCCAGAACCTAAGAAACCTGATGTTCCAAATATAGAGCAACCTAAGAAACCTGAGGAACCTAAGAATACTGAAACTCCAAAGGTTGAGGAACCTAAGAAGGACACTCCTGAGATTAAGAAACAGGAGCCACCAAAACCAGTAGAACACAGCACTTCTGTTTTACCTAATACGGATAAAAACAGTACACAGAAAGAGCAGACACAACAAGCAGTAAAAAAGGATATCCCTAATACAAGCGATAATAACGATATTGTTTTTTACAGTATGTTGCTAATGTTCACAACTGCTATGATTGTACGATTCAAAAAGAAGAATAACTAGTAGGGTATTTTTAGATAGCTAAGGTGATAAAATCTTAAAAGTCTTAGCTATCTAAAAAGCAGTAAGAAGAATTTTATTAAACTGAAATTTACATAGAAAAGGAGAGAAAGAAATGAAGTTTAAGAAAATGTTTAAGGCGGTTGGAGCAAGCTTGTTAATAGCTTGCTTGGTACCAGCAGCAGCTTTTGCAGGAGAAGATGTTACTGAGAACGCTGTTGAGAAAGAGGTAGGTCAGGAGCTCAATATTCTTGACTCAGTGACAAAACCTGATGGTGCTTTCACAAGGCTAGATGAGGCTGAGCAGGACTTTAAACCTGAAAATGCTCCAATAACAAAAGATGTAGAGAATGTGGTTTTCTACAGTGGAGATGGAACAGCTATATACTCTATCCCAGACAACAGGGAAGATGTTAAAGCTAAGTACAAGGAGCTGGCTGATGTTAATGGTTTGTCTTTAGTAGGGGGAGATGTAGACCTAATAAACGGCTATGACGCTCCAACTGACACAGCAGCTAAGTTCCCAGTATACACCCCTAATGGTGATGGTACTTTTGACAAGACTTGGCATATAGTTCCTATCAAGGTAACTTATACGCCACAGATTGAAAAAATCGAAGCAACTTATCAGACAACTGAACCTATAGATTACCTATCTGCAGTGAAGAATATGCCTAATGGTGCTACTCTAGGAATCACTGAACCTGCAGATGTCAACAAGCCAGGTAGACAGATTGCTAAAGGTAAGATAATCTTCAAGAATGGTCTTAAGTCAATAGACGTTGAGATTCCAGTTTCAGTGGTAATTAAGTGGGCACCTATTGAAGAGTTTCCAGCAATTACAACAGCAACTGTAAATGTAATGAAGGATGCTGAAGCAGACTATTCAAATGCAGTAACTAACCTACCAGAGGGTGCAAGAGTTGAAGTTTATGAAAAAGCTGATACATCAACTGTTGGTCTTAAGGATGCTAAGGTTAAGGTTATTCTAGCTAATGGAATGTCTAAGGTTGTAACTGTAAAGGTTATGGTACACCAGCCTATGATTGGTTTGGAAGAGATTCCAGATGTTAAGACAACAACTGTATATGCTGTTCAGGGTCAGCCATGTGACATTACTAAGGGTGTAGCTCTACCAGAAGGTGCTACAGCTGAAGTAGTTGAAGATGTTGCTACAACTGAAAAGGGTGACTTTGTAGGAAAAGTTAAGGTTATCTTTAAGAATGGTATGACAAGAACTGTTAAGGTTTCTGTAAAGGTTGTAAAGGAAGTTCATTGGGGTACAATTGAAGCGATTCCAACAGTAACTCCAGTGCCACATAACTATACAATTGGTGACATCACATTGGAAGAGTTTGCTAAGCTAGATGACCATGAGTTCTTCAAGACTGACGGCAAGATTAAGGTATTGGATATTCTGTCAATTCAGAATGCCGAGGGTAAGGATGCTAGCATCGATGATGTAGATTTCAGCAAGGAATTCGAAATCACAATAACATATAAGCTAACATTTGAGAATGGTATGACAAGAACAGTTAAAGTTCCTGTAACAAATAAGGCTAAGGTTGTTCCACAGCCTCAGAACACTGGAACTGCTACAACTCAGAATGATGGTAACACAGCAGCTCAGAACACACAGAACAGTGGTGTAGTTGCTAACAGCAATGTTCCAAACACTGGTGACAGCAATCCTCTATACATTTGTGTAGGTGCGGGAGCTCTCGCTCTAATGGGTATGGTTGTTGTTACAATCATGAGAAAGAGAAAAGCTAACAAGTAAGATTTACCTCTTATTAAATAGTACATGTTGAAGAGAAGGATACTCAGAATTGAGTATCCTCTTTTCATTAAGTGGTTTAATTTTCTAGTAAGTTGTCTAAATTTCAATGTAACTTATTGGGTTTTGGGTTAAGTTATGTTATAATTTAAGTAAATAAAAAAGTTAGTGGCTAAAGAGCCTTAATGAAAGGAATTATTTAAGATGGTAGATGAAAAGAAAAAGTATGATGACTCGTCAATTAACTTACTTGAAGGTGAGATGAGAATAAGAACTAGACCAGAATCTATGCTGGGTTCGAATGGTCTTGATGGTGCAAAACATACTGTAATTGAGATACTTGGTAATGCAACAGACGAACACCTATCAGGGTACGGTGATAAATTAGATATAACACTATTCGAAGACGGTAGTATTGGTATAAGAGACTACGGTAGAGGAGTTCCAATGGGTTGGAATGAGAAGTATAACAAGTGGAACTACTACCTAATCTATGAGGAACTTTACGCTGGCTCTAAGTACGATGACAACCAAGAGGTGCTGAGAAGTATTACTGATTGGTCAAACTTTGATTTTAGAGATTATCCTTACCTTATTACAGTAGGTCTTAATGGTGTAGGAGCAGCAGCAACTCAGGGTACATCAGAATTCTGTAGGGTAGAGTCATACAGAGATGGTGTTATGACTGCTATGGATTATGAAAACGGTAGGCACTGTTATGAAGAACCAATTGTTGAGGCTACTAATGAGCCTAATGGTACTTTTGTAAGATGGAAGCCTGATGGCAGACCTAAGCCACTTGGTGTATTCTCAGATGTAAAGATACCTGAAAGATGGTTTAGAGACTTGGCTTATAACCAATCATTTATTGGTGGTTTTGATGTAACTTATAACAATCAGGGAAACATATTCCAGTTCCCTAAGAAAACCTTGTTAGAAGTTTTAAAAGAAGAGCTTGGCTCTGATAGTTGTGCCTATGGAAAACATTTCGCACATACAGTGGAAGATGAAGAGATTTGTGTTTGCGAGGTTGAAGTTGCAATAGGAGAAAAAGGACAGGGTACAAGGTTTTTCCACAACAAAGTAGCTATCCGAGGAGGGGTTCATGCTGATGCTTTAAATACAGCTGAGTGGCAATTCTTTAAGGACAGGGGTACTGAGAGAGGTGTGAAAATCAAGACAGTTGACTATGCAGGTTCTCTTTCAGTATTGGTTTCTTCTTTAAGTAACAAAGTGTCTTATCGTGGTCAAACAAAAGATAGCCTAGATAATAGATATGTATTTGATTGTGTAGAAGCCTCAATCACAGAATTACTAGAAAATGAATGGGCAAAGGGTACGCCATGGTTGGTTGAAATAGTTGAGAGCGTTATTGAAGCAGCTGAAAACAGATTAGCAGTTGATGAGATGTCAAAACAGCTGAAGTCAATTGCTAAGGCAGTAAAGAGTCAGAAGGCAAGTGATAAGTTTAAGTCTTGTAAGACTTATGGTGTTGACCCAGCCAGAACAGAATATTTCATTGTTGAGGGTGACTCTGCAGGAAATGCAGTAAAGAATGGTCGAGATCCAGTATTCCAGTGTTTGCAGAAGCTAAAGGGTAAGTCATTGAATCTGTATAAAGCAAGCATTGAGAAGATGCTGAAGAATAAGGAAATTGCTGATATTGTAGCAAGTATTGGTTGTGGTATTGAGCTAAACATCGAGGGCTATAAAACATTTGATATCAACTCTCTGAAAGTGGGTAAAATCATTTTTGAAACTGATGCTGATATCGATGGTAAGCATATAAGAATGCTGTTATTCCTAATCTTTTGGAAGCTGATGCCACAGCTCCTTTACGATGGGTATGTGTATATTGGCGATACACCTCTGTACATAGTAAACAAAGTAGATGGTACAAGTCTATTCTGCTATACTGAAGAAGAGTTAAGAGATTTGCAGGAAAGTGATGTAGCTATTCAAAGCATTACTCGTTTTAAGGGTTTGGGTGAGATGAACTCTGAAGACCTTTGGGATACAACTCTCAATCCAGAAACTAGAAAACTAACACAAATTAAAATAAGTCCTAATGACCTGGAAATAGATTCTGTATTGGAGATCTTATTTGGTAAAAGTACAGACCTCAGAAAGAAGGAAATCTTGGGTACGCTTATCGGTGATGAGTATGCTGAACAATGTGAAACTTTGGATGAATTGATGGGGTATATTGCTAGTCTCGATATGGAAGACGGTTTGGACGTTGAAGAGATAGAGTATGTAAGGTAAAGTATTTGGGTATGGCTATTGGGTTTAGAGCCTTGTAGCAGTGCTGATAATTACGGAAGCAAGTTTTGGTTTGGTAGGGTTAACATTCGAACTCTATTTCTAATGTGTGTTTAATCCTTGATGAATAATCTTGCTCAGGTGAAAGAGTAAGTGTATAATAGAGGTAACAAAAAGAAAACTACTTTGATAGTTTTGGGAAAGATTTAAAGCACGAAGTAGACGAAAGGTAAAGGTAAAATGTCAAATTTATATAACGGTTCAAGTGAAGGATTTGAAAACCTAGTAACAGGGTATATTGATTACGCAGAAGAGGTTATTACTGCCAGAGCTATACCTGACTTATATGATGGATTAAAGCCCGTTCATAGAAGAATATTAACTTCTGCACAAGGATTGAAGTTTAATAACGGGCTTTTGAAGAGTGCTAATCTTGTAGGTGCAACATTAGCTCTTCATCCTCATGGTGATGGTTCTGTATATGATGCAATGGTAAGAATGACTGAGTCGAATGCATCATTTAATTTACCACTTTTCGCATCTTCAGGAGAATTAGGTAGGGTTCATTCTTCTGATGTGCCTGCAGCTATGAGATATACTAAGATAATGCCTAACAAGAACATTGGCTACTTCTTTAGAGATATGAAGGTTTGCAAAATGAAACCAGCTGAAGAGGGTGATGGTTTAGAGCCAGTAGTTCTTCCAGTAAGGTTTCCAAACATTCTTGTAAATGATATGGAAGGTATCGCAGTTTCTGTTAGAGCGAAATTACCAAGTTTTAACCTTGGGGATGTAATTGATTTAACAGTAAAGTATCTTGAAAGTGGAGAGCTGAGTGACAGTGATGTAATAATTCCAGACTTCTCTACAGGTGGTGTTTTGGTAAAAAACAATATCGAGTTACTGAAACTGATGTTAACGGGTAAGGCATCATTGAAGATTCGTGCAAAGGTTGAGATTAATGGCAAAGACATCTTAGTTAAGGAAGTTCCAGCTGGAAAGACAGTGGAAAATATTACTAGGGCAATTAACAATCTTGGCGATAAGAGAATTAAGTCAGTGATGGACGCATCAGGTCATAAGTCAGACCACCTGCTTGAGATTAACTGTAAGAAGGCTAATGAGGTTGAATCCGTTCTCTTGATGTTGTATAAGGAAAGGATTCTACAGAACAACATCGCAACCAATATGATTGTTATTGAAAATGGTAAGCCTGTAATTTTGGGTGTTCATGGAATCATTCAACATTGGGTAGAGTGGAGAAAGTCCGTTGTTACAGAACTATTCCAAGCCGAGTTGAGAGATGTAGAAGCCGAGTTAAATTCCCTTGGGTACTTCATCAGGCTGATAAGCAATCAGGAGTGGAAAGAAAGCTATATTGGTGAAATAACAAACAAAGGAAAAGCAGAGGGTAAGGCTTACCTAGAAAGCATTTTTGAAGATATTACAGCCGATGTAGTTGAGTGGATATCGAATAGGGCTATCTCAGCATTTAACAATGGTGGAAAATATAAGACTCGCTATGATGGTCTTATGGAGTTTAAGCAGGAGAGAGAATATTATCTTGCCCACCCTGAAGAGTATATCATAAAAGATTTACTTGAAATTAAGGCTGAGCAAAAAGAACAGTGCAAAAGAAAGACTTTTGTTACTGAACAGGATTATAAATTCTCTAAAATTGTAGAAGCTGAGATTGAAGACGACAGCTACTGTGTTTATACAATTTATAAGAATGGCTTTATGATTAAGGGAAGAGATATTATTGATGGTGATGATGTGCTTGCAAGTATTCCTGCACAGGCTAATTCAACTCTTGTAGGATTTGATAACTTTGGTCGAATCTTGAGGGTATACGGTACTGAGATAGACTTCACTCCAATTGGAGAGAAGGGTGTTTACTTACCAAAATACTTTGATACTTATGTTGATGGAAGTGAATTTGAGTATTACTTTATGTATTTTGGACTGCTTGATGGAAGCACAAGAACCCTGCTCTACAAAGATGGGTATGTTGGTTTCCTTAACACTGAGGAACTTATCTCAAAAAGAAAGCAGAGGATTATACCTAATGGAGTACCTGTAAAGGTTGTCTCAGACTTGGTTGGTGTAATTGAAGAGAAGGATACTAAAGAGTTTATCTTGGTTGCTGATGAGTCTACTGGTAAAGCTAGGTTTGGCTTGGCAAGGGTAAGTGATATACCTGTAAGGTCAAGAACAAGTTCTGCTAAGGTATTCAGCGGAAACAAAATAAACATCAGATACTACAAATCACTGGATAATGTAGAGCTTTGGGAGACCTTTGATAACCCTCTGCAGTATGGAACAAAAATGCAAAAGTTGCAGGGTAAGTTTATTGGCGACCCATCAGAATTGATAGAAACGGAAAATAGTGAGGTTTAAGAATGTCCGAACAGAAGGAGTATAAGGGTTTAGGTATAGTTGAAGAAGCAAAAACAGAAGATAACATAGAACCTGAAGCTGTAACTCACGAGTTGGACTTAGGTGGTTTAGACTTTGTTATTGAAGACGATGGAAGTGACGACGAAGGGGTTGACGAAGATGGTTTAACTCCTGATGAGCGTCTAAGAAGTTTCTCTGATACTATACTCAGTACCTTGGTAGTTGAAGATAGTGAAATGAAAAGTTTTGCAGTGAATAGGCTTTTTGCAAATGTCACACCAATGTTGTTTAGAGATGAGAACTATATCATCTACTCAGTTCTCTATAACTATCGAAATCGTTTAAAGAGAATGGAAATAGATGAAGAGTTTATCTCCCTTTACCTAAACAGAAATAGGGATATCATCACAAAGGCGAAACCTTATATTGATATCCGAGCTTTTGGAGAAGTAGCTGGCTCTCTTGAACTTGGGTATATATCGGGTGTATTGAAACAGTGGAGAAGGTTAAAGGGTATGCCTATAATCAGTGAGGGTGATTTTGAGCTCTCACTGGAAAAGTATATTTTGGAGTTTAAGGCGATTGAAACCTCTAAGGCTTATGAGGTTGCAAATGTGATATTAAACAGGGGTATGTATGTTAATGGTAAAAATCTCTTTGGTTTTAATGATAGTTTTAACTATGTTAGAAGAAAGGTAGCGGAGATTGAAGGTGTTACAACATCCGACAAAGGTACGGGTTTCACGAAAATGAGAGAAGTATTAAATGAAGAGAAAGACGATGGTAAAAAGCCATACAAAATCTCAGACTTTGATACTCTTGATGAGTTGAATAAACATTACGGTGGAATATACAGTGGATTGTTTTATCAAGTAATTGCACCACCAAAGGCAGGTAAGTCTAAGTTATGTTGCAGAATTTGTCATACAACTGCTATCCGATACGGGAATAATGTAACTGTATGGGCAGCTGAAGGTGGTAAAGAGATGTGGACAGCTCAGATGAGAGCTATTCATTTCGATTGGACATTCAACCAAGGTGTATCTGTAACAGAGAAGAAATACGGTGTAGACCAAAATGTTATCTTGCATGATAAGTTTCAGACTGATGAGCTAAGGGACTGCGAGATGACAAGTAAGCTTGATTTAATGACGAATGATGGGTACGGCTCAATTGATTATATCGACCGACCTTTTAATGTAGAAACATTTATTGACGACATAGATACCTCTGTTAAAGAGAACAACAGTCAATTAGTTATCATCGACTATTTGCAATTGATTGGTTCTGAAAAGGGTTTAGATGAGAGAAAAAGTATTGCTGAGGCGTATAAAAAACTGTTGTTTTATTGTCGTCAAGAGAATGTTGCAGTATTAACACCTGCTCAGTATAAACAAAATACTTTTGATGAGTTGATAAAAAGTACTGATGTTGCAAACTTCGATTTGAGAACTGCAGGTGGTGGTTCTGCTGAGGTTTTAAGAACACCGGATATATCTTTTGCATTGTGGGCAACTACGGCAGACTTAGCTAACAACAGAATGAAGATATTGTCAATGCCTTGTAGATTGGGTAAGGCTTATCCGAAGATTGATGTAATTCATGATTTGGGTTCTTGCAAATTCTTGTCTGTTGACGGTGGGGGTACGGTTGGTTGATTTATTCGAGTGGCGATTTAACCTCGAAAATCTTCGATTTTACGGGGTTTTATCGCTTGGTGGTGTCCTTGAGCGATTCGCTTGTTTTATGGCTCTGTGGCTCTGTTTTGTGGCTTGTGCGTTGTTTGTTCTAAAATTGGGGTTTCGTTGTGGGTGTGGATGCTGATTGGTAGAACCTTCGAGGAGCGGAAGGTTTACTTAATAAATATAAGAGATGTAGGAGAAGAGTGATAAAATGGAAATATTAGATATTAAACAATTTCAGACAGGACTTCCAGGTAAAAAACTAGAAGGGTATGCACTAATCAACAGTGTGAATGTTAGTGAAACAAAGAAAGGTCAACCTTTTTTAGTAGGAAAGCTATTTGTTAAAGGTGAGATTGAATTTAAGGTTTGGAACAACTCTAAGGCTTTTGAACAGCTTAGTGGTGGTGTTCAAGGCGAAGGTATTTACATTGTAAGTGGAGAGATTAACCTCTTTAATGGAAGCAGGAATTTGATACTCAATCAAGCCGATCTCGATACAAACAGTGGTTTGGGTAAGGTTGATTTTTTAAAGTCTATCTATGATGGAGATAGAATGTACGAAGCACTCTGTACTCTGCTGAAAAAGTCAGTTTCAGAGAACTGGTATAAAGTATTTGAGTTGGTTATGTCAGGAAGAGAAGAAGCTTTTAGAACGGAATATGCAGCAGTTAACCACCACGACAATGTTCCAAGTGGTTTGGTAGCACATACTTATAAGGTTTGCAGAATAGTAAAAGTAATGGGTATGTATAGTGAAATCGTGAACTATTGTGGGATGGACTTACTGATGGTTGGGTCAGCTTTGCACGATATTGGTAAGGCTTATGAATACAATATGGGTTCAATAAGTAAACGGGGTAAGATTTTAAGCCATAGGGTAATTGGGTTAGAGATACTTTCCAAGTTAGAAGAGGAAATTGTTGAACTTGTTGGTCAAGATAATTTTGATTTACTTGTAAGTATTATTGTAGGACATCACGGAGAGTATGAAGAGAAGCCTAGAACAGTTGCAGCATATGTTGTGCATCTTTGTGATATGATTGAGAGCAACTTGCAAAGTATAAACCAAGAGCTGGGTACGGCTTTAGAGTTAGATGGGTTAAAGGAAATAAGATACGCTGGAATGCGTTTAAGGTAGGTTATGAACAAGCATACAAAAGTAAAATTAGTATTTCTAGTAATTTTATGTTTCGTGTTGATGTGTGGTTTCACTTCAAATAAGGGTGGTGTAAGTGGTGTTGAAACAGTTGTTTTTAACTATATGACAGATGAACCACCAAAGAATGGTGAAGCAACATTAACAATGTACGAAAGTAAAAGTAAGGCAAAATATAGTGGTTTTGCAACATTAAATGGCACAAGTTCTCAGATAGAAGTTAAGGTTACTGCCGACCCTGTTAAAAACATGACATTTTTTGGGAAGGAATGGTATAATTGTCATGCTCTTGTAAATATAACAACGGAGTGCAAAGAGAAGTTGGATAAAGGTCAACTAAGAGTTGAATTATACACCAAAGAAAGTAAGAAAAGTGAAAATACAAATAAAAAGGACACAAATAAAATCGCAAGTGCAATTGTCATAGGAATTATTAGTGCTTTTGTACTAAGTAAAATTACTGAAGAACGAGAGAAGGGTTAATTATGAAGGCATTTTTTAGAAGTAAAGTTGGAATCGCTTGTGTAGTAGGTGTAGTAGTTATAGTGGGTATGGCTTGTTTCCTTGGTGCAAAAGCTATCCTTAATAACAGCACAAGTGGTGAAGAGATTGTAGCTAGAGAAGAAACAGCGAAGAAGTCTGCTGATAAGAAAAAGGTTCTTGAAAAGAAGGAAAGTAAATGGGTAGATGAGAAGTTTGGTCAAGGTGAAGAAAACTCTATTCATTACAGTCAATCTGAATTAGAAGATAAGGGCTACAATAAGTCATATAGACAACTTATGCACATCTACACAGATTACCCTAATGTAGATGATAAAAAGATGGTTGAGAACAGGAACAATATGTTTGCTGAACCAGAATTCAATAACTTCGATAAAAGGGATATTGAAGAGAATCTTGCTAAGATTCGTAAAGACTCTAAAAAGCAGTTCTCTAAGATATATAAGAAATGTCCGCCATCAATGGACTATTGGTATCTTCTAGAACCTGATTACAAAGTAGATAATAGACTAATCACGTTCTCTGAAGATGAGAGCTTGCGTGTAATAGATACCCCAGCTTTTACTCAGTGCTTGAATGAAACTCTTCAAATGGAAGAAGGAAAGGCTAAAGAAGGTTTGGGTAATGGGGGTATTTTAGATATTAGGGACGAATGCCTTGTGTTAGTAGACCAATTCGATACAAATAAGTTTGTATATCAACTAACAGATAAGGATAACACAGGAATAGTAAATCTTGTCAAGGGAGAGGACTTTACGAATTTAAATGAGGTTGCAGGTGGAGATACAAAAATATTCATTTGTGTAGACCAATCTCATCTAAAAGAACTAAATTATATGTTCCCTAAAGATTGGTGGACAATTGGGCATAAAAGGGAAGATGTAAATAGAAGATTCATATTTGCTCCTCAGAACACAAGGTTTAAGAAAGCAACTTCTAAAGATGGAACTGATTTAATATTTATTTATACGGTGAACTATGGTGGTTAATCTTAACACTTTAAGAAAGAAAAATAAAATAATACGAATAGTAGGGCTTATCCTCTTGGGTATGATGTTTTTTACTTTGGTTGCTGAAGCAGTTGATTTGCCTAATGACGGTGAATTTAAGAAGAATCCATATGGCGACACTAAGTTGCCTAGTACTTTCAAAAGTTTAGAGTATTACGACTGTTTAATACCTTATCAAAGGACCTTTGAAGAGGTAGGTGGTATTGCTTATAAAACAATATCAACTAGGTACGAAGCATATAGACAACCTATGTCAGAAACTGTTAAGAAATCCAAGATTGGTTCTCAAGTTATGCTTGAGAGCGATTTATCAGTTGAGGGTGCAAAGAAGAAACTCTATGATAAAGATGGTGTAAACATATTCGAAGATGCTAAGGGTAATAAATACTATGGTGGTGCATTGCCGAAGTTCTTTTGGAGTGTTGAACCACACTACTATGACTTCTCGATAATAAATCGAGGTCAGCTGTTTGATGCAATTTTAACTGACGGTACAGTGCTTCATTACTGTGTGATAGATGCCCATGCCGACCAGGACTCAAATTGTGATGATTCTGAAGGTGGTTCTAAGGATGTACATTGGGCTAAAACACCAATTAAGAAAAGGCAATACTACAAGCTATTCCATGCAAGGGGTGGGCATATAATAGAAATAGCAGCTCGTAATAATGCTAGTTTGAGTGCTTTTATAAAAAGGTTTAATTTTGGTAATGATGGGAATAAGGTAGCAGCTATTCGAATGTATAATGCTAAAATAGGAGACTCTCCCGACAGGGTAGGTGGTAAAGAACCTTTCTCGAAAATATCGGGTATGAGATTGGTATCAGGTGGTGCAGATGATATCAACAGTAACTCTAATGGTAGAAATTTAATTCCAAAAGAAGATGATTTAACTGGTATGCCACCAAAATATGAAATCTCTGAAAGTGCGAATAAGATTACGTTACCAGACCAGGATAGTCTGTCTATTGGAGAGAAGTATTCTGTTGCTATGATAAGAGATGATGTCCTTTTAAGCAGAAGAGCTATGTATAAGGACGCAATGCGTACGGGTATGGTTGGAATTGGGCTGTTCTTAATGGTTTATGCGGTGTTATTTATGTTTGCATTGCTCTTTGATAGGTCGCAGGATTTCCTTGAATCTCCAATGGTTCAGGTAATAACTTTGGGCAGATTTAAATATACCGATGAGCAAGATGGTGCAAGAGGTTATTTATCAATGAAGCGAGGGATGATGGTTGCAATAACAATATTCCTTGCTGGAGTTTTCTTGGTGAACGAAGGGGTACTACTTCTAATTCAGAAGGTAATCTTTTGGATAAAAGTGGGTAGGTTTTATTAAAAGCTAAACTAAGAAAATGCTTTTAATGTGTAGTTTGTTTGCAAAATTGCCCTCGTTTTGGGGGTTTTGAATTGAAGGAGAAAGAAATGGAAATGGATAACAAAAATATGATTGAGCTTGCAGAAAAGTATGGCGAGGCTATGACAAAGAAATACGGAAATATGAACTCAGCAGCTATTGGTTGCATTACACCAAATATATTAGTTGGTGCAAACTGGGCTTTTCTAACTCCAAATGAAGGAAGAGAGCTTAAGCACGCCTTTGAAAAAGAAGGTGATAGTGGTAAGATTTTCGAGATGATTGATATTCGAGGTGGTGGAAAGTTACTTGTTATGACTTTTGACAAGGTAATTGAAGTTCTCTCAGGAATTCCAATGCAGCTGGGTATTGTTAACAAGGCTGATGTAGAGGCTGGTGTAGCTCATAGAAACGAGTCAGCTCAAGCATTTGAGAAACTTTTGGTGAAGGGGTACAGTGGTACTATAGGTATTATGAATCTTAACGACTCAAATACAATAACAATCAAGGGCAAGAGATTCCCATCTTTTGCAATTGATATGACAACTCTGCTTGAGAAATGTAATAAGTATGGGTACTCAGTAATCTTGGGTGGGGTTGCTAGACCTCTTCAGACAGTGTATGATAAGAGATGGGAAGTCATAAAGAATCTTGAACTAGCACCATCAGGAAATGCTATGCTTATCGAGATTAAGCAAAATAAGTAATAGTTGAAAGGTAAAATAGGTAGATGAAATGTTAACAACATTGTATATGGGTAATGCTTATTTAATTCCGTATTTAAGATATTTAATGAGAAACAACATACCTGCTGTAAAGGTGGGTATGTTCTCTTTTAAGAAAACGGAAAATGAAACTACACACGAGGCACTAAGTGCTGAATTAGAAAAGAAGAAGTTCGTAGATAATTTGCTCCGTATGGCTAAGAGAGCTATGGCAGTAACTGATACTATTCCAGTGTCTATTAGGGAAAATAAGGCATTGTTTTCTGATGGAAGTGTTTGGGATTGTAGTGCGTTAACTTATTTGAAGAATGTTCCAGGAACCAATATACAGTTGTTGGTAATAACTTATCCAGGCGAGAGGTTGGGTAAGGTAGGTGAACGAAATAAGTATAAGGTAACGGCTGAGGTCAGAGCTATCGAAACTAAAGGCAGTAAGATGTTACAATCATTTTTACCAGATGCTTGTTTAGTGGGTATGTAAGTATGGCAGGGGAGATAAGCAAACTCTTTTCTTTGAGAGAATACTATCGAAGGTACTTAATGAGCTTTAGTAAAAGGTATTATTTTTCCTCTGCAGGGAAGATGGTTTGTCCTTTACACGATGATAAGAAACCATCTATGGGTATAGTGGTTAAGTCAGATGGTACTGAGCTCTTTCACTGTTTTGGCTGTAACTCTTGGGGCGATGTGGTTGACTTTCATATTAGAGTATCGGGTAGGCTCTTTGGAAAAAAGGGTATGTCGAGAGAGACTGCTCTTAAGGAACTCTCCAAGGAGTTTGGAGTACGTTACGAAGATGCCCTGAGAGCTGATGGTAGTGCTAGTGTTGAGGAAAGTAATATCTGTACTGATATGAAACTAAGAATGCTTGCAGATGATGTGGGTTCTTTACAGGATTTCAAGTACTCTTGGATGCAAGCGAGGAAACAAGGTATGCCTATTGGATACTTAAACGATTTACTAATGCGTAGAATTGCTAGTGTAAAGAAGCTGGAAGATGGAGAAAAGGAATAAATGAGGGGCTTGACTTCTAACGGACAGGGTATATTTTTCGAGAGGTTAAGCCTTTTTGTATGAATTGAGGGAAGCTATGAGTACAAGTATGTGGGAGAAGATAAAAGACTCCTCTGCTATTGATATTTTAACGATGACAGGAGATAATTTTCTTGCTTTGGATGTTTCTAAGACTTCTACAGGTGTGGCAGTTGTCTATGGTGATGAGGTGTGGGTTGCTAACATAACGATTGACACCCCAGAGGACAGCCAATTTTTCGAGGTTTTAAGTAGGCGAGAATTGAAAGAGAAACTTCTTAAACATTTGGGCAGTAAGCGTTGGTTTAGTTGTATATTCGTTGAAGATGTTTATAATGGAATTAACCCTGAAACAACTAGAAAGCTGTATGCATTAAACTCTGCAATTGACGAGCTAATCTTGGACGGGGAGATAAACTGTAACAGGTTTATTAGAAAACAGAGTGGTTGGTGGAAGAGTTGGTTGTGGCAACTTGATGTCTATGGTAGTTTCAAATATCTAAATGATAAATCTCGAGTTAGTGAAATCCTGAGGGTACGTGGTATTGAAGACTACTCAGAGGGAGCTCAGGACAGATTGGATGCCTTGGGTATGATTATTGCTTGTGTGATGGATAGGGTACTTAATGTCGAAGAAAGGGTTAAAATCACTTTAAAAGATATTGAGTGTGGAAGGTATGTAGATTTATCTGACCTTGTTAAGAGAGCTGATAACTACGGTATAAAATCAAATAAAATAAAAGAGATAAAAGATGAGACTCTTGATGAAAGACGGCTCTGCAAATATATTGAAGATAATCCAGATTATATCTTTTGGACGAGTGGGTGCAAGCTTGGTTCACTGGGAGATAAATTAAAAATAAAGTATGACAGAAAGGGTAACTACTGGTTTATTAGAAAGTAGTTTAGGTGATAATATGAGTAGGACAGCAGTGCTGGAAACAGTAAAACAAATGTTTGGAGCAAATGTAGTTGTTTGCGATGAATTTGAGACGGACTTGGCTCGCCATGTGTGTAAATCAGGAAACAGTAATATGAAAATTTATTTGCTAACAAGGGTAACAATACCAGTGGTTGCTTATGATGGTTCAAGGGCAGATGTAATGTGTTATAGATGTCCTCTGTGTGGGAAATCTTATGTTCTTAAGGAGTCTTTAGAACCAATTCAGCAGATGGGTGTTGGTGGTATGCAGGGTGGCTCAGGTTTTAGAGGTGTGTCCCAGCCTTAGGAATTCTATGGGTATGATTTTAACCTTTGTATGTTCTAAAATGAATGGATAAATGGTTTATGCCTTTTAACTAATTAAAAAGGTTTAAAACGGAATAGGTGGTAGTAAGAATGGAAGAATTAAATAATTTTAGAACAGATGGAAGTTATGAGTCAGAGGTTGAACTGGAAAGTAAGACTGTAGACGCATTGTCAATGAACAAGGATAGTTTCAATATTTCAATAGGAGTTGTTGATTTTAGGGACATATCATTTTCAGAGGCAATGAAGAAGGGTAGGAAAGAAACTTATTTAGGTCTAACTAAGTCAGTGGAAGAACTTGGTATACTGAACCCAATTCACGTAATGCGAACTGAGGGGTACGCTGATTGGTTGGAATCAGGTGGATCTGAGAATGATTATGAGGGTTGGAAGTATATTGTTATCGACGGCTTTAGAAGAATTTATGCTGGAGTTAAGAATGGGTTAACTCGTTGTAATGCTGTAATTTGGGACTTTAAAGATAAAGAATTGGGTAGTGATTTGCTGATGACAGTTTCTTTATACCTAAACAAAAAACAGAAGCATTCTTGGGGAGAGGTGTGGTATCTGTTCCAGATACTTGAACTCCAAAGTTCTATGACACCAGCAACTCTTGAGTTCTTATTGCAATTAGAATCAGGAGAGGCGATGAAGCTAAAAGATATAATGCTAAGTGAGTATGATGAGATTAAACAGGCTTTGTTGAATAATGAAAAAACAATTACTCAGGCTTACAATATGCTCCAGAAGGAAAGAAAAGAAGAGAACCAAATATTTAAAGAAGACAAACAGGGTATTTCATCAGTTGAAGAAGCTGGGAATATTGTAGATAGCGATGGTGGTAATAGACCTAAGCTATCTGATGAAGATGTAAAACAATTACTAGATTTAGTTGAGAATGAAGAAGAGTTCTCGGATGATGACTTTGGTGAGTGGTCAGGTGAGGAAATAGAAGACCACTGGCAGGATAGAAAGAATGGAGATAGAATTGACGAGCGTTTGAGACTATCTATTCTTGAAAGAGATGGGTACACCTGTCAAGTAAGTGGGTTTGGTAAAGGATTGCCTATTGCTTTGGTTAGAGGCAGCTTGAGTGTCCATCATAAGGTGCCTGTTAGTCTTGGAGGAAGGGATTCTGTAGACAATTTAGTGACGCTTAGTAACGATTATCACAATCTTATACACAGAGTTGCCGAGACTGGGAAATTAGGTATAACTAAAGAAGAATACGATAAATTAGATGACGGTCATAAAGAAATTTACAAAAATGTAATGAAATATGTAAGAGCAATTACAAAGGCTAAAGAAGCAACAGGAAAAAAGTTAGAAAAGCATAAAGATATAAGAAAAGCATTTTGGGAAAAGTAGTCATGGATACATTATATTACAAGATGAGTGAAGAGGATTTTTATAATTTAAGTAAAGTAAGAGAGTATTGGGAGTCTGAAGAAAATAAATATTTAAGAGTTCTAAAGAAATTTATATCATCTCCAATAGGAAAACAGAGTGTTTGTGAGGAATATTTATCTCTTTTTGTAAAATGTGATCCTTATGCTTTTAAAACAGCTAAAAATCATCATAAGTTTAAAGTATTAAATCCAGATTTAGAAACTTATGTGACACTAGAAAAAGGAGACATTTTAAATAAAGTGCATTCAGGCAAAGTTTTAGGGAATTCATTAAACCCATATAGAGTAGGTCAGATATATGAATATAATAATTCTGCATTATTAAATGGAAATTATATTTTAGATGGATGGGTTCCAGATAAAGGAGATGACTTTTTAATAGTTCCTTGGAGATTGGCAAGAAAAAGTACAAAAAAAGATAACAATACGGTGTAAAAAATGTAAACAACTGATAACTAAAGACATAGATAAGTTTAGTTCTACTGGTTGTCCTTATTGTGCAAAACAGAAGATTTTAGTAGGTAAAACAGATCTAGAATCTCAGAAGCCAGAGTTAATGAAATATTGGGATTGGGATAAGAACAATAAACTTGGTCTATTTCCAAGAAATTTTTTCCCTAATACAAATCAAGTAGTTTGGTGGAAATGTGATAGGTGCGGTCAGAGTCATGAAAGAATGATAAGTACAAAAATAACAGAAAAACAAGGGTATTGTCCTTATTGTGATGGAAAAGCATTCAAAACAGGGTATAATGATTTTCAAACAAAACATGCAGATTTATTAGAAAAATTTAATTGGGATTGGGAGAAAAATGATGTTTTGCCTAGTGAACTTCACCACAATACAGATAAGAAAGTATGGTGGGTATGTAAAGATTGTGGCACAAGTTATTTAATGTCTATTTCAGATAGAAAGATAAGTAAAGCATCTTGTCCTTATTGTTCTGGTAAGCGTGTTAAGGAAGGTTTAAATGATTTAGCAACATTACGACCAGATTTAATGAAGGATTGGATTTGGGGTAAAAATAAGGAACTTGGGCTATCTCCATATGCTGTTACAGAGAAGTCAAATAAAGAAGCTTGGTGGAAATGTAATATTTGTGGTGCAGAGTATGCATTCAAGGAATTCTTGGTTGCGAAGGGTTTAGTCGAATAATAAGAAGGGTACACTATGATATTTGTAGATGAATTAAAGCAAAATTACGGAAAATATAAACTTCCTTTACAGTTTGTAGACTGCTTACCAGATGTATGTGATGATTGTGGTTCACCTTTGTGGATTGGAGAGACATTAACTGGATTGTCTTGCTCCAATCCTCGTTGTACGGGTAAGATTGTAAAAAGAATCGAAGCTATATGTGAGAAGCTTGGTGTGAAGGGGTTTGGTGAGGCGAGGATAGCTGATTTTGTTAACCATTACAGTGTCACTAATCCCCTAGCAATTTTCGAATTGCGAGAGGGTATGCCATTAAGTGCAAACATATCTCAGGAAGTTTCAGATGGCATAATCAAACAGATACAGGCTAAAAATTCATTCTTGCTTTGGGAGTATGTTCAGATGGCACAGTTGCCTTTTATACAGACATCTGCAAGAAAGATTTTTCAAGAGTTTGATTCTTTAGAAGATGCATACGAAGAAATAGAGTTTGGTGAAGGTTTATTCTTTATCCAAAATCGTTTGGGTATAGTGTCAGGTGAAGAAGTTTCAATAATGGCAAGTAAAATCTATACAACTCTTTTGGAATTCAAGGAAGACCTTTTTGAAGGGTTGGAGTTTGTAAACATTAGAACATTGGGTGATGTTAAAGAACTTAATGTTGTTTGCTCAGACCAGGTTGGGGGTAGGTTTGCTAAGAAGAATGACTTCTATGAGTTTTGCAGAACAGAGTTTGGCGATAGGTATCACATCAACTTCTTGGGTAGTGTATCTAAATCGATTGATTATCTTGTTTGGGCTGGTGCTGATGGTTCTCCAGCGAGATATACAAACAAAGTTAAAACAGTTGAGAAATGGAATGATAGAGGTGAGAGGCAGATACCAATCGTAACTGCCGAGGAACTAATTTCAATTTTGGAGGGGTAGGTTTATGTTAGTAGACCGATTAATAAGTTTAATACAGGAAAAATATACCTTGACTAGAAACGAGAAGGCTGTGGTTTATAGCATCTTAAACGGCGTTTTAGAAAGACCTGCTATTTTGTTTATAACAAACACCAAGCATGCAACAGGAGCATATCGTGGTTGGAGTATAAATGCTACAAACTTTTTTGATTTCCTTAATCGTGAGTACACATATGGGTATATTGGAGGAATGGGCGACTGCGAGATAGTAGAACAGTTAAAGGAGTCAGGTTGTAGAAAAGGTGTAATCACAGAGGCTTTGAAGCTACTTAAGAGAAAGATGGAAAACAACATATAACGGGGAGATTTTAAGAAATGAAGAAAATAGGAAAATTAAGTTTTGAGCAATTCAAGAAGTTTGCTTTTACAGATATGGAATTCAGTGAGGTTGCATGCGAAAGTTATCCTGTGATACACTTTGGTGAGTTTAATGTGAGCCACCAGAAAGAGTCTTATGGCAACGACACTCATGGTTGGAACGGGTTTGTTAATGGAAGTCATTTTTGTATAAAAGAAGTAAGTAGTCAGAAGGCAATTAAAGCAGCTTATGAATGTTATGTATATGATTGTTCTAAACTTGGTTATGAAGAGGCTTTAAAAAAGCTACTCTACCCGATAGTCCTTTATTCACAGACTGTTATACCAGCAGATTTGGTTGATGATGGCTCGGATATTGGTACATACCTTAATGCACTGCTATGCGAGAAAATGAGAACTGGGTATGGAGTTTTCCCAATTTTGGATGAAAAAGGTAGGATGTTCTATCTTGTTTTACCTTTAAGGGGTGATGCAACAGTACTCGGTTCGTCAAGCCCAGAGAGGTTACTTTCAGAAGAAAATCAAATGCGATTGGCACGAAATGCAAAGAAGTCTTTGCAGGGGGAGAGTGTTGATTATTTAAAAGTGTATGGGAAATTAGAAGGATTTACCTATTTTAAAGGTAAATTAGCAGATGTACTTCAGGAAGGTTGGGAGTAGACCAGCTTTGGTGTAGAAGATTTCGACAACAATAGGAATAACAGACTGGAAAAGGCTATGTTGAAAAAGTATGTCATCAGAAGGAATACTTGGAGACTTGTAGATGAAGAAAAGTAAAAAGTATGGGAACAATGGAAAACAAAGGGTACTTGCTTTTCTGTTAGTCCTAATTATTGTCCTTGTAAGTAAACAAGGGTACGGCATTTGGAAGTCAAAAGATGCGTCCAGATTAAACCAAACTCGCCAAACTAAAAGTGAAGTAATATCTAACACACCAGTTTATAATGGTGTAGATATTACTACAAATATGCCAGGAGAACCTAACTTCAGTAATAAAGACGATTGGCAAAAAGGTTATGAGTTCTACTCAGAACAGGATAAACTCGGTCGATGTGGTTATGCTGAGGCTCTCGTTGGACCTGAAACAATGCCCACTGAGAAGAGGGGTTCGATTGGTATGGTGAAGCCAGTCGGTTGGCATACTGTACGATATGACAACCTTATATCAGGTAAGTACCTGTATAACAGATGTCATTTAATAGCCTTTGAACTTGCTGGTGAAAATGCTAATGAGAAGAATCTAATTACAGGAACAAGATGCATGAATGTAGAGGGTATGCTCCCCTTTGAAAATAAGGTAGCTAACTATATTAAGAAAACTAAAAATCATGTAAAATATAGAGTTACACCAATCTATAATGGAGAAGAACTGCTCTGTAGAGGGGTACATATTGAGGCTAGGTCTATTGAAGACAATGAAATAAATATCAATGTTTTCTGTCACAATGTTCAGAAGGGTATTGATATCGATTATATGACAGGAGATAGCAAGGTAAGTGAATAAAATTAAGAGTTGCCTTGATAAATAATTTAAGAATGTTTCTTTAGGGGTAGTCCTTTGTGGCTACTTTTTATTTTGAATGGATTGCGATTCTTTTCAAAATATGGTATAATAAATGCAATAAATGCGAAAGTGATGGAAAAATTTGAGAGGTATAAAATGGGAATTAGTAAAATCAAAAACACCATAGATACTGCTACTCTACTTGATAAAAGATGTGGAACATATGCAGACTTTGAAAAGTTTTCGATAATATATGATGGCAAGCGGGGTAATGAAGTTAAAATAGGTAAATTCAAGATTGTTCACGTAGAGGATAAGAGTCTAGTTAATGATATTGAATGGTGGTGGGAAGCTTATTATAAAAATGAGTTCATCATTCGAACAGCAGACCTAACTGAGGCTATGTGGCAGTGTTATACTCAACACATAAAGAATTGTCAAGAAGATGAGAATAAAAGCCTATTTACAGAAGCAGCTTACTTATGTAATATTGGTGAAAGTTCAGCATATTTTATGATGGAGGCTCTGTATAAAGCAACAGACCTCACTTTAAGAGAAGAAATGAACAACTTAAAAGCCGAGGGGTACGCCATTTACGATATGATGCTAGTAGATAATGAACTCGGTGGTGTACTTTTTAAGGTTGCTAGCAAAAGTCCAACAGGTTTGCTTTCCTTGTTAGACTGGATCAAGATAGGGGCACAGAGGTAATTGAGTTGAGTTTAAAAGTAGTGAGGATAAAATTATGAAAAGATTTACAATTTTTACATTTGACGACATTGAAGATGTTAATGATGCTTTTGGTTATGATTGTTTTGAAGATTTGATTCAGTCTGGAGATTACAACGCTCTTAAACCCTTTGCAAGAATATTAAAAGAGACAGACGATGAGAATGAAGTTGGAGCTGAAGCGTTTAGATTCTTTGAAAACCTTGGCAGAGATGTTTTTATTTATGATTTGGAAAAGGATTTGCTATATAATTAGTGGAGTTAAATGTGTTTAGAGAGGTTGAAAATGAATAACTTTAATTTAATTGTTGAAGATATGTTATCTAGCTGGGATAACTTTGGTGTAGATGGTTTTGATAGTGATAAAATCGATGAACTCGAGAAAGCAATCTTGGAAGCAGAAAGGGGTATGTCATCAGGAGGAATAATTGAGGATTCAATTTATGATACTCTTGTGGGTATCCTTAAGTCTTTGAGACCAGAAAGTAACATCTTGAGAGAGCTTTGGGAAGACGATGGAGACATTACTGACTATACTGAACTTCTTAGAGTTAACCCAATGCAATCGATTGAAACTTGCAAAAGCTATACTTGTGATGAAATAAATAACTTCCTTAAAAGAATGCCTAATGAGCCTACAGACTACTTTGCTAGTTATAAGATAAATGGGCATGGAATAAGAGTAGTTTATCTCGATGGAGAGCTTGTGAGTGCTACATCAAGGGCTAGGGCGAGTGCAGGTAGAGACTTAACAAGGCAGATGAAAGTAATTTTAGGCGATAGAAATGACAGCTTGGATGGTCTAGGACTTGTTGAGATAAGAGGAGAGCTCTGTCTAAAAGAAGACAAGTTAGAAACAGCAAGAATGTACAATCCAACAATTAAATCTGCTTTTTCAGCAGTATCTTCGATGGCGAGAGACTCTGCAAGTGATGAAGAGATTGCATTACTGGACTTCTTAGCTTATGGTTTGCTGATGAAAGACTTCTCTTTTGAAACAAGAGAGGAGGAGTTCTCCCAGCTAACAGGGTATGGTTTTCAGACACCAGAATTCACTTATGTGGAAGATGTTGATGGAGACAATCTACTAGATGTAATTAAATCAGTTGTAGAAGCCTTTGAAGAGAACTATGAAGAGTTTGGATATTTCTGTGATGGTGTCGTTTTTGAGGTTAATAACCGAGACCTCTTCAGAGAACTTGGAAGTGAAGGCAAATATAACTTAGGAAACATTGCTTTAAAGGTTGGAGTTTGGAAACAAGATTTGTACACTGGGTACATTAATCATATTGAATGGACTCGAGGAAAAAATAAACTCTCTCCAGTTGCTATTATCGAGGATGAAGAGGGTGATGGTGTACTAACAGCTCAAGGAAATCGAGTTAGGAGAGTTCCTTTGTATGAACCAAGAAATATAATAATTCTAGATGCTTATGAGGGTAAGCCATTATGTTTTAAGTATGGTGGCGAGGCAGGTGTTGTGCCTTGTTTCCCAGATGGAAGGTTATTGAGTGAAGAAGCCGTAAAAGAAATACTGGTGGGGTAAAAGAAGGGTCACGTAGAGATGAATGTATTGTTGAGTGTGAATGCAAGAAATGAAAAGAATGGGTATGTATTTGGGTATGTCATTAAAAAACAAGGTAAGACAGTAGCTGAACATACCTCTATAAGAACCGATAAGGGTAGAGACAGTCTGAAAACTTTGCAGCTTGAAGAAATTATTGACGGCTTAGCGAAGTTAAGGGGTCTTGTAGAACACGGAGATGTTTTAACAATTGAGATAGAAAATAGGTGGGTATATGAGTGGCTTGAACTCGAGAGAGAACAACAAAAATATATACAGTACATTGATAAGATATTTGATATTCTTGACACCTTAGATTGTAAGTATCGTTTCTTACATAATGAAACTCCACAAGTAAATCTACTACTAGATAGAGGGGTTCAAAAAGAGAGAGTTAAGTTACTATCAAGTGTTGAGATGATGGAAGGTTTACTATAGATGAAAACAAGAATAATATTAGCAAGCGACTTAATGGGTAAGACATATGCAGAAGAACACTATAAAAATGTCTATGATTTTGATAAGCACATCGAAGACTATATGGTAGATGATGAGGATTGCTGGGATGAAACGCAGTTCCCAGCTTTTATGGAAGCTTGGATTGATAAGGTAGAAAACGGAGGGTATGATGTAGTTACGGGCTGTTTGTCACTTGATGCTCTATCTTATTTAAAAGACAAAGGTTATAACCCAGAACTAGTTGTAGTAGCCTCTAATCCAGAGGTTATAAATGAACTTTTAAGAAGAAGGGTAATTAAGAATGGTTTTGTTCATAGTGATGAACTTGTTGGTTTAACTAATGCAGTAGATCTTGAGTATAATATGTATGGCTCTATGCACGAAAAAGTCAGGGTATGGTATATCAACAAACCAGAGTACCTAAGTGAAGTGATAAAAAAGACGGGTACGCCATTGGTACGAAACGATGGTGGGGTTGAGGCTGATAGTGATGCTGTAGTTTACTACCGAGGAGATTGTGGAGAATTCTTAGAATACGAAGTTTAAAAAAGTAGTAAGGAATTGTTTTTCAAAAAGAGAAATGTTATAATATGGGTAGATGAAAACAGTGTGGTAAAAGGAGATAAATATGAAATATGTAAAGGAAGCCGTAAGATACTGCCTTGAAACTATGGATATTGAGCCTGACGAACTGTTCAGGCTTTTTGAGTTTTCAAAAGGGTATAATGGTGATGATTATAGAACTTGGCTTGCAGGAAGGGTTGTAGAGTTAGCTGAAAGTCGAGATATCGGAATGAGTAAGCTGATGGTCAAGAAGTTCCACATTCTGCAAGAACTTAAAGAAGAATATATTGAAAACAATGGTATAAGCGATGAGGCTTGGAACTACATTGTAGGGGAGTTAGACAGTGAGTTTGGGAAGTATGTAACCTATGAAATCTCAGGCAGGGAAGATGGTTTGGAGAGTGATGAGGAGGTAAACTGGCTAGAGGGTATGGATTATGGGCTAGCAAACGACTTCTTTATACAGGACAACGAATGGTTACAGGACAAGTTAAATCTACCTTTCGTATTTGATTTATCTTCTATGTGTGAAGAGAAGGTGGATAAAAAGGCATCATCAGAGATTCTTGCATCAGCAAAAGAACGTGGTATAGCCATAGAGAACAATGCAAGTTTAATGCTACATAGACTTTGCTCAATGGAAGAAAATCATGAAACAGCAAGAAATGGAGCTTGCGTAATATTACCTGTAGGTTTCTTACAGAAGATGGAGAATTGGTCTGTGATTAAGGAACTTCTTTGGTTTTATGATGTGAGTGGTGTTGTTGCAAACAGTAAACTGGTCTATGGAACTCCTTTTAACTTGGGTATGTATGCAGTGCTTATTTTAAGAGAGAGAACAGATGAGAGTAAAACTGATGGAGTTTACTTGAAAAAGATTGATTCTTGGGACTGTATGGCTGATGTTAAAGCTGAGCAATGTTCTCTTTCCGAGATGTCACTGGAAGAGAAGATTGCAGAACAAGGCAATACCTTGAGAAGAGCAGTTGTAGTGACGGCTCTTAACTATGCATTTGCTGGGATTGAAACTGTAAAAGCACCTGTTGAGATGGGTGTTAGCTGGGATGAGTTAAGTTTCAATTCTTTGGTTCTAAGTGCGTATGTTCTTGAGAAAGATAGAGAGAAGTTGGTCAAAGTAGCAAAAGAACAGGGTATGCCATACCTATGTTTCGAGGCTAAGAATCTACTTGATGACTTAGAGAATATGCTAAAAGGAGAAGAACTTGATAAGCAGTTGGTCACACTCCATGTTGACAAGTTAAAAGATTACTTAACTAAGCTTTATAGAAAGCAATATACTTACTAGGAGGAGTAAAATGCCTTTTAAGGATTTAATGTCTGAACATAAGAATGTTCACACTGTAGTTTCAAACTCAAGTAAGGCAGATATATTCATTTACGACACTCTAAGAAAGAAATGTACCTCGGTTCAAGATACCATATTCGAAATTAAGACAAAGAAAGATTTTGAAGCTATGGTAGAGATAGTTTCAGTAGAAAGTATGCTTGCAAAGAAGTGGTTATTTGTCTTAGAGTATAAGAAAATAAGGGGTACGCTCATAAAGAAGAAAGGTGTTTTGGAGAACAGTAATTCCGAGTTCTTAATTAAATTTGAGAAGTATAAAGATATGTTAGACTTCAGAAAAAACTTTTCTGAGGTTATGCCTTTAGTTAATGAGATGTATATACCATATCTCCGTTGGTCAGAGGTTAGTTTCCTTTTATACGATAGCCTTGAAAAAGGAAAAATAAGCAGTGCTATGTTTCAGGTAGTTGCTCGAAGCTATGCAAGAGATGCAGAAGCAGTTTTCAAGATGAAAGAGTACTTGGAGGCAGGATTTACAGTAACAACAAGAAAAGAAGTTGCTGAAGTATGTGGGGGTACGGTTCATACACTAAATGAATTTGTATTGAGTCTGCTCACTGCAAAGGTTAACACTGTTCAAGGAATTAAGACATCAATGCGTTTGAAAGCTAATGAGATGAATGAGTTTTCGAAGATGTATGAACCTAACCAGCTGAGAGGAATATTGAGAGCTTGTTTAAGTGATATTCTATTAATTAAGCAGTTGTATTTGAATGGTGTAATTTATGATTCTTTTGTGGGTACGCCCGATGAACTAGAAGTAGCTAGACTAAAAAGATATGAAAGGCAGTTACCTCGAATAGTTGGTGAAGATTTACCTTATGAAAGAATTGTTAGAGCTTACAAGCTAATAAATGAAGTTGGTGTTTGGAGAGATAATATCGATATAATGAAGTTCTTATACCTTTATTACGAACTCAGAAAAGAAGAAATGGTCGGTGATAGATGATGAAAATAATTGCAAGATGCAGTTTAGAAGAAGCAAAAAAATATAATGGAAAGCTTATAATACCAACTGAAGAAGGTAAGAAACCAATTAATGTTGGTTTAAACCTAGAGGTTACGGGTTCAGAGCTTAAAGAAGCTATGGGTATGGTTTCTGAGTTTATAACTGTTAATGGTGAACTGCCAGGAGTTGAAATCCCTGAGAAAATGAGGGGTAAGGTGTTCAGAAAAGTTACTCTTGCTGAGTGTGAAGAGGAGATTATTTGTCCTGAAGGAGTTGTTCCTCTTTTGGAAGTAAGAAGTGACTATGCAGATATGAGAACCTTAATTTCTGCTTGTGAGAAAAATAAAAATCTGCGAGTAATTGGTGGTAAGCTACTTGGAGTTGATGGAATCAACATTGGCAGATTTGATATTGAAGATAGAAACAAGAAGCTGGGTATTTACTACGATGGTATGTACGATCTGTTCAAAGAAGTTGAACTTTCAGACTTGGATAACCTAACCGAGATTGTAAAGAAAAGTGTTGAGAAGTTAAAGAAAACTACTGACGATACTGAAAAGAAGAGCAAGAACAGAAAGCCTAAGAAAGCTGGTTCAGGAAGCAAACAGCGAAGAAAAGAGGCAATGGGTACGCTATTTGCAACAGTTGAAGAGGTTGCATTCTAATTTAGAAGCTTATTGAATGATGAGAATGTATTTGGTATGATAGGATAAAGGAGAAAATAACAGTGAATTATTTTGACTATCAAGTAAACCAAAAAATGAATAATGTTTGGGACCTCTTTGAAGAATTAGGAAACCTGAGTGAAGAAGAAATACTTGACGACAATGCTCTAAGGTATCTTCACACAACTGAGATAATCCAATCTGCAATGGGTAGAAATATCAACAAGAATGAGTGGAATCTCGCAGGGTATGAAAAAATCTGCTCTGACAACGATATGAAACAGCAGTTTTCAGAGGTGGAGAAGTGTGTAGCCATTTGGGATAGACCTGAGGACAGTAAGGGAGATGTACCTGCTTATGGAACAGTTGATGCTAATACACTGAAAAGCCGAGTTTCAGAGGTTGAGATAGAGGCTTTGGAAGATGATGACGCATTCCAGAGGTCTACAAAGGACTTAGAAACCATAAGAAGTGTAATAATAATCAATAACGGTATTGATATTGTGCCTTTACTCTTGGGAGTTCTTGCAGGGTATAAGGAGTCTATTGAAGATTTAAAGTCCTTAGTTATGGAGAATAAGGAGTTATCAGACTTGGTTAAGAATCTTTGTGCTAAGGGAAATTCAAGTTTGGAAGGGTATTTAACTGGGTTGGAAGGTAGGTAGATGAATGAATTACTTTGATTATGTAAGTACCAGGTCTAACCAAGAAACAATGGAATTATTCGAAATTCTTCAAGGCTTGAGAGGGTATGCTTTTTCTATATATGGCGATAGGGCAGACGATGCAATTGACGCTACCTTTGAACATGTAAACTCAAGGTACGATGAATCTTATGGAGAATTAGAAAACTATACGAAGAGTGTATTGAAGAATATAAACAGAAGTGAGTTTAAAAAGGAATCACCAGACTCAGAGAATATTGATGGTGTTTGGTCTGAAAGGCTTGCAGATATAAATAGCCCTGACACCATACTTGAGGAAAGGGTAGACCAACTAATAAGTGAGAACGAGATTGAGTGTGCAAAAGAACTAGCAAGCGGGTATGTTTCTGATTTCGAAGTCTTTAAGGATTTAGGAAACACGAAAGTTTCCTGCCTTGATAAGTACGATAAGGTGTTTGAGAAATACACTAAAACAACAATTACAAATGCTATCTTTTATCTAAAAGACAACTATGATGAGGTTGTTGAGTCGTTCTTAGAATTTGGTAAGAAAATAAAAAACAAAAGGATGAAAGAGAGCCAGATACAGAAAAGAGTTGAAGATAAAATTAAGTTTGTAAGCCTCATAGACAAAACAGTACTTTACGATAAAATATCCAACTTCGAGAGAAGGTTCTTTTATGCAATCGACTTGATTGAGCTTGTTGAGGAGATTATATGTATAGATAAAAAGAGAATATCAGTAGAGATTGAAGGAAAAGACTTTTGGTTGAGACCTTTTGGTGGTATTACGGATAATGAGGAACAGTTAAAAACAGAGTTGGGTATGGCTTTAGTTATGGCAGTACTCGAATCTAATGAAAGTATTCAGTTAGTTAAGACTAGGGGTGATGTGTTCATAATTTGTACAACGCAACCAATTAAAAGTTGTGAGATTTGTATTTATGGTGTGAACTTTGGGGTAAGGCTTGAAAGGTTGAACTCGAAAGAAAGGAAAAACTTATGTTAAGAGGTCATTTAAAAACAGATGGACACTTTATAGAGTTGGAAGGTTACTCAGCTGGAAGTTTCTTAACTTTATATATGAGCTCTCCGACAATGTCAGGAGAGTCTTTTTTAGATAAAGGTTTTCTTGGTGTAGATGGGGAGGAGATGCCAGCAACTTGGGCTGGTGATTCTTTATATCTAACCATCGGTGCTAACCAGATTTCAGTATTTCAAGGTGTAGAGTTTTATGATGGTGTAAAACTAAAATCGAGGTTAAATGAGGAGTTCTTTGTAGAGTTTGGTTCTGTTATTAGAGAAGTATTGAACCTTGCTGAGAATAACCCAACAACAAATATAAATTATGTTGGTGATTTAATTGGTGCAGGTGGCTTTAATAAAATTACAGAACATAGAATAAAAACTAAAGTCGGTGATATTGAGGCAAAAGTAAAATTATCGATGGGTACGCCATTATTCTTAGAAATTAAAGGTGTTGATGGTTATGAGCTCATTTTGGAAGAAGATTGGGAAGTAAGGAACATGGGTGTATACCCGGCGAAGTCAGAGTTAAAAAAATTCGCTTTATTAAAAGACTTATTTCCTGAATATAGGCGACAGCTGTATGAAGCATCTTGGTCAGGTCAAACAAGCTATACCTTTGATGAAATTGTTGAAATGCACCCCGAGAAGAATTATTCTTGGTTGAAAGAACAAAATTACTTCATCATCAATGAAATGGATAAAGCCGAAAAGATACTGAAAGAGTTTTGGAAGCATGATGGCTTAATTGGTTTCGATACGGAGACTACTGGCTTGAAGTTTAATTGCGATGAATCAGACTTGCTTGTTGGTCTTATTCTATGCAAAGAAGAGGGTACGGCTTATTACTTCCCATTCCGCCATAAGAATTTTAAGAATTTGTGTGAAGAGAGTAAGATTGGTTGGGTAATTGAAAACTATTTCAAGCCTATATTGGAAACCAAGGAACTAGCTACACAGAATGGTGGTTTCGATTGGAAAGTAATGTATTCGATGGGGGTATGCTGTAATATTGTTGAAGACACTCTTATACTCATCAAAACAACATTGTGGAATGACCACAGACATATGCAGCTTGGTTTGAAACCAATGACACACCAGTTGCTAGGATTGGATACTTTGGAACTTAGTGATTTCGTTGAAGGTAAGTTCGGTGATGGATTTAAGTTTTGGGATATGGGGTATGATGAAACTAGTCTTTATGCTTGCCCAGATGCTGATATGGTTTTAAGGCTGATAAGATTTGCTAGAGAAAATAAAATATTAGAGAGTTATAATGCTTTTTCAACCTATCAATGCGAGGTAAGATTTATGATAGTAATTGCTTACCAAGAGTATTATGGTCACTGTGTTGATGTAGATAGATTGGAAGAGTTGGTTCAAAGAATAAGAGAAACTAAAGAAAGAACTATGCGTGAGATGATAGATATTGTAGGGTATAAGTTCAATCCAAACTCAGCACCTCAACTAGCAAAGATTTTCTTTCAAGAACAGGGTTATCCTATTGTAGAGAAAACAGAAACAGGTAACCCATCAACAGGTAAGGGCACTAGAAAGAAGTTAATGTCTTATAAGAATGCTGATGGAAGTGATATGTATCCTCTTGCTCGTATGTTAAACGAGTATAGCGAAGTTTCACAGTTGGAAAGTAACTTTACAAACAATGTAGAAAAGTTCTCATCAAGGTCAGGGTATATGTTCTCACAGGTTCAACAGTTTCTTGAGACTGGAAGAGTATCTGTTAAAGAACCTAACTATCAGTCCTACAATGATACAGTCAAAAAGTACATTGTGCCTAGAACTGGCTTTTATGCAATGGATGCCGACTATTCATCGGTAGAGTATCGAATCCTAGCGGGTATGGCTAATCAGGAGAATCTTGTAAAATGGTTCTTCAATCCTGATGGTGATTATCACAGATACCAGGCAGCCAGAATGTTTAACATTCCTTATGAGGCTGTTACTTCAAAACAGAGAAAGAATGCTAAAGGTATCAACTTTGGATTACCATATGGTATGGGGGATAAGTCACTAGCTGAAACCATTTTTGGAGTAGGGGATGCTCTCCACGTAGCTAAGGCTATAAAGCTTAAGAGAAAATACTTTGAGGGTCAGGAAAAGATAGAGGAATTCTTTAATAAGGCAAGGGCAGATGGTGTTAGAGATGGTTTCTCAAGCACTTACTTTGGTAGAAGAAGATACTTCGATAAAACAAAGACTTCAGTTTCTAAGATAAGACGAGAAGCAGGCAATAACAGAATTCAGGGTACAGCAGCCGATATCTATAAGAGAGCAATGGTAAGGCTTTTTAATTATTTGGTTGCTAATGATATGCTTGGTAAAGTATTGTTATCTGCTTTTGTCCATGATGAAATTTTCCTTGAGGTTCATAAGTCTATTGACCCAGCTAAGATGCTTGGTATCTTGTCTAAGGCGATGAAGCTTGAAATTGATGGTTGGTGTCCTCTTTATATCGGTTGTGGGTATGGTCGTAATTGGTATGAAGCTAAAAACACAGAAATACCTATTCAAGTACAGGACATCATTTTAGACCGTTATGAAGAGAGTGGTATTGAATGGTGGAATGGAGATACGGATAGGTTGATGAGTTGGGAAGTTGCTCTTATTAATGAATACCGTAGAGATAGGATAATAGGTTTCATTCGAAACGAAGAAAATTGGGGTAAGGTTATTCCACCTGAGATTGATTCTGTTGCGAGAGACTTGTTGAGTGCAATTAAAAGTGGTGAAACAGATGTTGATGTTGTTGACAGCAATGACATTAAAACAGATTTATCTCTAACAGAAACAATGTTTGAGGTTGGAAGGGTGTTTGGTTGCTCTGAAGATGTTGAGAGGGCTGGATTTGTAGAGTCGGCAACACCTGTAGTTGAGGCTCAGGATGAAGTAGAAGAAGAGGAAGAACCCATTGATACTAGGAAAATGGCTATTGATAGGGTAAAGAACTTCGGAGTGGGTACGCTATCGAGAGAAGAGGGTATGTCGCTGATATTCAGATTAGAAAATGACCCTGTTTTTATGCAGTCGGTTAAATCAACGCTGAAAAACTCGAGTGGTAACAACCCAGTTCTCTGCTTGAAAGACGGGAAACTTTTTGATACTGGTTTGACTTGTAACTTGGGTGCTTGTTATTCCCAATTGTTAAGAATGTATATGGCCGGAGGTAATTAAATGCTAATAAACTCAGAAGTTGCTACAGCAGAAAAAATCTACGAAGGTTATAGTGAAGCTACTACAGGCGAAATGGAGGAGAGTGTTTCAAGATATGCTAAAGCTGGTCTTAACTTTCCTTGTTTGGTAATTAAGAAAGGGTTTAATGCTCAGAAGCATAGATGGATATTAATAAGCAATATCGTTAAGTCCTCTAAGAAGTCTGATGTCGGTCTGTATTTAGACCAAGGTGATAAGAAAATGAAACTGGGTACGGTTGGAGGCTCTCAGGTCAGGACTTTAATTGAAATACTCGGTGAAGATAATTTGAGTGGCTATTATGATGATGGTCGAGAGTTGGCTGGAAGTAAGTTGTTTGTTTTGGGTTGCTAATCTGCTTGGGTAGGGTTGGCAAAACTCAAAACTTGAAAAATTCACTTATTTTTCACAGTGTTGAAATCGCTGATGAAGAAGTAAGTTAGAGAATATGTAGGTTTTAAGGTAAATGGTATAATTTCAAAGGTAAAATTTGGGTGTGAGTTCTCGGTTGTCTGTTTTGGTTTAGATGTGGAATTTTCACCCTTTTAAATTTGTTGAGTGGTGTAGAAATAGCGAGAAATTTGGGTATGGCTTTCAACAGAAAAATAAAAGATAAATAAGAGGAGATTGAAAAGAAATGGCTGATGCGAATTTATTGAAAGAACTTAATATCGGAACTAATGCAGACTCTGGAAGAAGTAGGTACAGCAATAAGAAATTATATAACATTGCTATCTATGGAAATGTCAGAGCTCTGATAAAAAAGCCCTCTTATTTCAATTGTGGAGACTTAACTGAGAAGATGTACTATGCCATCCTTGATGTATTTGCAGTAAAATGTCTTGAAGATAATGGATACTTCAAGGAAGAGGGGTATGTTTCTATTGGAGCACCTCTATTTAGCAGAGGAAGTATGATAATCACACTAGACGATAAGACTTTAGTGGGTAAGAATGTAATTGTGCAATCAACTGCAAGGAAGGGTGCAACAATCGGTTTGGAATATGAAGAGGCTCAAAGTGGTGTAGAAGCTATTAAAGGTTTCGACAAATCAGGTTGGACATTGAATTGTGTACCTTTTAGAAAAGACTCAGAAGGAAATTGGGTAATGGGTGTGAACTATGTTCACCTATTGGAACAGGGAAACAGAGAAAACTTAGGTACGGATTTAGAGTATAGGCTGTTTAATGGTGTTATGACCTCTGATGAAACTGGTAAGGTTGAATTTGATTTTCCTGAAAGCACTTTAACAATAGCCGAGTATGTGGGTACAAGGTATCCTCAGTATTTGGATTTGGGTGCGGAAGAAGTGAACGGGTTGTCCTCAGAGCCTTTAATTCGTACTGAAAGTGGAAGAGTTGATTTAACACAAATAAAGATGGACTTAACAAAACATCTCGATGTACAGGAAGAAAGTCCTTTAGCAGAGGCTTTTTCAGGTGCATCAAGAGGAATACAGAAAGCATTACACTCAAGTTCAATGGGTTTGTCCAAATTTAGAGATATGGATAATGAAGAGTTATCTGAAATAAATGAGTTGTTTAGAAAAATGTGTGAAGAAATTGCATCATCTTGGAACATTAAATTACAAAATGGAAGAACAGGAAAAGAATTGGGTATGTCTTTGTATGACAACGCAAAAGAGCTATTTCAATATATCACTGAACAAGAGAAGAAAAGAGATGTAACATTCTCTAACTTCTTACCAGATGAGGATGAAGTGAAGATGTCACAGGGTGTGGCTCTTAGAGAGATTGATTGTGTAGTAGGAGGTTGGTTGCTCGTATTGATATTGGGTACGATTTGTGGTGTCAGTGTAAAGGAGCTAGCCTCAAGTGTATATAATGCTGAGAGAAGAACTAAAAGCAGTGTTTCTCATTTGTTGGCATTGATGTGGTGCAAACCTTTTATAGTTGGTCATATAATTAAACTTCCATTTAGTGTATTGGCTTTCCTTTATAGTATGAATGGTAGCTCTGAAAGGGAGGAAGGTGCTGACACACTTATTGGGTACAACATTATAGAATCCCTAACAAAAGAAAATAGTTTTCTCTTGAAGAAGACTGTAATGACAAACTGGTATGAAACACTTGCTAAGGTTACAAAAATAGATAAGCAGGCAGTAGGACTTTGTGAACTCCTACTAGATAGAAAACTTTATTTTATAAAAGAGGTTTATTACAACGATGAATTAATGGGAACTCTTGATGGAATGGGGCTAATATTGATGCTAGAATTGGAAGATGGGTCTGAGAGAGTTTTGTTGGGTAAGGATGTAGTAAAACAAGTCCACATTTACAATACTTTAAGAAGATTAGGTCAAGAATCTACTGGCATTAACGAAGAAATGATAGCTAAGGGTATAGAAGCCTATCAAGAAAAAGTAGGTTTCAAGCTTGAATCATTGCAAGCAGAAAGTATACAACTGTGTAAGTTCAGAGCCTCAGTGCTAAGTGGTTGTGCTGGAAGTGGTAAGACAACAACATCAGAGTGTATGAAAATGGTTTTCGAAGAAAACCTTGAAGGGTATGAATACTGTTATGGAGCACCTACTGGAAAGGCTTGTAGAAGATTGAGCGAGGTTGTAGGTGGTGGAGTAAAAACTTTACACTCCATGTTCTCTGTAATGGTTGGAGAAGAACCACCTTTAAAAACAATTTATCTCAAAGATGAGATAGATTTCGAGAACAGAGAACCGAGGGTATATATCCTTGACGAGATGGCTATGTGCAATATTGATTTGCTCTTTGAGGTGTGTGCTAATGTGGGTGGTAAGGATATTATAATCTTCTTGGGTGACGTTAAACAGTTGCCACCGATTGGAAATGGATTTCCTTTTTATAGCTTGATGAAGTTATTACCTTGTGTAGAGTTGGGTGTTAGCAAAAGAGCAGCTGAGGGTTCTTTGGTTAACTATAACTGTTCTGTCATCAACTTCTTGTCAAATGGTTATGATGAGCCTTTAATTTACGATAACGACTCATTTAGAGGAGTTCCTTGCCCAGATACTGAATTAGTAAGAAAGACTGTAAGTGAGTTTGATTATTGGTTAAGTAAAGGGATTGCAGAGGATGATATCCAAATAATCTCAGGGTATGTTTCCGAGGAGAAGATGTCTTCTACTCGAAAGATTAACCCAATAGTTCAGAAGAAGTTAAGGGCTAATGACAGGGCTTTAGTAACTCAATATAAAAGATATGGAGATGCAGTAACTTTCCATATGAATGACAGGGTCATCCATATAAATGTAAACCAATATGGAAAGAGAAGATTTAATTGGGACGGAAGAAATAGTTTTCAAGAAGTAATAACTCTGGGTATGGTAAATGGAGATATGGGTAAGGTTGTTGGACTTGTGCCTTGTTCATCAGTGAGATGCTCTTGGTTTAATGAAGCTAACGAAAATACAGCAGGTGGTTTATCTGCTGAAGAGGTTACAACTTTAATAAACAAAAGAGACGAATACGCAGATAAGTTAGAAACTTATAACTTTGGAGTTGAAGCTAGTGATAATGAGTATGTAATGGTTGTCGAGAACTATGATGTGGACTTAGATAAGAATGTATATGTACTGTATTACTGCAAGTTCCTTGAAGGAAGGGGTACGGTTGCTATGGGTCCAGACCTTAGAAATTTGGACTTAGCTTATGCCTTAACCTGCCATAAGATGCAAGGAAGTCAGGCTCAGGCTGTTATTATTCCTCTCGAGAAAAGAAGTAATTCAAGTTTCATAAATCGTAATATGATTAACACAATGATAACAAGAAGTCAGGGTAAGGTGTCTTTAGTGGGTAGTATTGGTAATGAATACTCATCAGCTCTTTCAAGGGGTAGGGGAGAAGTTGCTCTGAAAATAAAATCAGGACAATATAATGACTTGTTAGAGAAGCTTGTAGAAAGCAAATAGGTGTGGTAATATAAAGTAGTGGTATATTAGGTTATGAAAAGGTTAGAGAAGAAAGAGCTAAAAAAGTCGATGAACAGGAAAGAATGGAAAGACTGGAAAAGGCAACATAACAGGATTGACCACTCATCTTGGGAAGAAAGGGTAAGGCAATTAGATATGGACTCTTTAGCTGAAGATGAGGTTGAAAAAGCTGAGGAGGAACTTGGCTTAGCTCAGAGAAATGCAAGAAGGCGAGTAACTGGTGGAGTCTTATTGTTAGTGGTTGCTTTTGTTGGTTTAATGGTTGGTTTTAGGTTCAGATAGGTAAATGAAATGGGTATGTCATATAAGGAATACGTAGAAGTATACAACGCAGTATTTAGAAAGATAAAAACTCTTGGTGAAAATGAAGACGAGGTAAGAAGAGAGATAAAACGAGCAAGGGGCTACGATTTAGAATCTTCTGTTGTTGATAAGGCTCTGAACTATGGAGACTTCATATGGGTAGAGTCTGAGAAGCTAAAGGGTATGGGCTGGGAAGAAAATAAAAAGTTAAGAGAACTAGGTCTTTTTAGCGAAGCTGGAAGATGGTTGCTAGAAGACAGATTCATATTCCCAGTAAAAGATATGCTAGGGAATGTTATTGCTCTGATTGGCTGGTATCCTGATGATAAAAAATACATTACTACTCCAAGTGCTTATTTTTCTAAGAAGTGCCTATTCTTCGGAATGGAAATGTTGGGTATGCAGAATAGACCAAAAATAACTTTCATTGTTGAGGGTATTTTTGATAGATTAATGTTAGTTGCGTTGGGTTTTCCTTGTTTGGCTGAGATGGGTATTACTTCATCTGCCGAGAAAGAAAGTATTTATGGATTCTTCAAAAGGGTATATGGTATACCAGATAACGACAAAGTTGGAAGAAGAGTTATGAATGAAGACGAATGGAACTTGCCGAGAGGTAGTTCCTATATCTTTTGGGAAGACTCGAGTGTGAAAGATATTGACGATATGTTCAAAAACTATGAACCAGAGTCAATAAAGGACGTTCTTCTTGAAGCTGTAAAGCAGAAAGAAAGAAAAATAGAAATTTAGAGGAGTGAAAGTAAAATGGCAGAGATGAAATTTACCTGTTTACCTTTAGATGTTTTAGTTGTAGACCAGTTCAACAGAGTTATGAGAAACCTTAATAAGGCATTAGAAGCCCTTTATGACCCAGCTTTACTGGTAATATCGGGTATGCTAAAAGAAGAGAATGGAGACACATTCCTAACTCTCTATTGTGAAGACTCTAATATGCGAACAAGAGAACAACTAATCTATGTAGATTGGAATGAGGGTATGGTTGAACCTACAAGTGATAAATACCTATGCAAACAGGGTAGGGACGCTATCTGTACAGATATCAGAAGAGAGCTTGAGAATGTAATTAACTGGGTTAACAGCGGTGAGGTTGCTAAAAGCCACCCATTGGGTATAGATGCTTTGTATTTCTTACTATCTAAGAACTATGACAGCGCAATCATTTATGGTTGTGGAACTGAGAGAAAAGCTGATGGTAGTGGTTGTAAATATAAGCTATATTTAACTGACAACGATATAGACTACGAACTAGAACCTCGTTATAGCCCTAAGTCTTTACTACTAAAGGAACTCTCTAAGAGAGAGTATACTATGTTAAAAGATGAAAAAAGGTTAAAATGGTAAAGAAGGGGTAGGTTATGAACAAACAAGTCATAAACATTGGAAATCTGCCTAATGGAATGGTGCTAATTGAGATAGTGGCTGATGGCTCTGCAATGATTGATAGTTTAGCATCTCAGAGGGGTATTTCTATTGAAAGTATAAGAATGAGAAGAGTTAGTCCAGAAAAGGTAGAGTTTTCTTGTATGAATAGTTCAAAAAGTTCTCCAGTAGTTACTGGCTCGGTGAACCTAAAAGAGGGTATGATTCGAGATTTGCTGTTATCTACTTTAACGACTATGTATCTTCAGTTATGTGACTTCTTTGGTGTGGTAGGAAACTTCGATGTGAAGGTAGGTTACTTCTACAACATGGTCACACTAACAGATAAAAAAATCTCAATAGCTTAAAATTTATTTCCGAGAGAGCTGGACTTTCGTAAACAGGTTTGTTAAACTATGAATGTGGTCGGGGGTCGGGTAGGTGAGGTTTAGGTGATAAAATATTTGGTTGTTGAAAATGCTTTATATATTTTCAACAGCTGAGAGCTCAGGGATTAAAAGTTGAAAAACCTTTTTTCGACGAATTGTAATAACTAGGTAATGACATAACTGTGTTTACACCCCCTTGTAAACAGAGGATATTACTTAACTCCCCTTGTTAAGAATCTAACAATCCCAATTAATATTCAATTAAGATTCCTGAGTTCTCACCTGTTGAAAATTGTTTTAGACAATTACAACCAGGTAGAATTCTTCTTGAGAAGGGTACTTTGGGGTTAAACTTCAAAGTACCAAATAAATCTTGAGGTAAGATATGTTTAGAGGGTATATCGGACTTTGGTTGGTGCTTACCTCATTTATAATATGTCTATATGGTGTAGTAGTGGCGAGCCAGTCGGCATTCGGTGGTTGAGTTAGATACTGCACCATATGTCCTCTTAGGAGGACTTAGAGCGAGTTAACTTTGGAATAATAAGTACAGTGGACTTTAAAGTATCTAATGGGTAGGTTTTAAAGTTACATTGTACTCTCCAAGGTTGAAAAGTTTGGCTGGGTATGGCTTTTGTGGTAGTTGAGTGGGGGAATTTCCTTAAGCTCACGAACCAGGCAACCATACTCGGCTGAACTCTCGTAAAATGGTTAAAGCATTTGAAGATGTGTAGATGTAAGTTGGAAACTTAGAACACTCAGAACACTCAGAAAAAGAAAGGAAAAAAGAAAAATGCTAAAGAAACTTAAAGCAAAAGAATTCACAGCAGACCAGATGTCTGCACTACAGGAAAGTGCAGAAAAGCAGGAAATCAGCAGAAGAGCACCTAAGTCAACAGACCCAGTGAACTTCCCAGTATTTGATATTCCAGTTGGAAAGAAGGTAATGGTATATGTTCCTAACCACACTGTTGCTGATGGAGATAAGGTAGAGCTTAGAATGGATAAGCCACTAATCCACGCAGTGCAGGATGGTAACAGATTCCTAAACTTCAGATGTATTTCAGGTCTACCAGAAGAAGCTGGTTATTCAGGAATGTGTCCTCTTTGTGAGGGTACGTCAGAGCCTTGGGATTTGGCTAAGGAGCAGATTAGAGAAGCTTGCTCAAGAGCTGGTCTTTCAATGGACGATTCAGAAGATAAGTCTGTAAAGGCTATCAAGTCTGAATATTACGGCAACAGAGTTATTAAGGAAGCTCAGAGAAAGTACACATTCCCAATCGTAGTTATCGAAACTGTAAACGACGAGGGTAAGACTCCAGTTATCGAGGACGGTAAGCTAAAGTACAAGGTAATGTGGTACACAATCGGTGAACAGGCTTATGAAGACAAGTGGATTGCAGTACTTGAGGGTATGGAAGATGAACCATCACATCCAGGTGGACACATCTTTATCCTAAACTATCAGTACACTCCAAAGACTGGTGAACAGAATGCAAGAGATGCAGCTAGAAACCTCAAGGTTATTCCTAAGAATGTTAAGGGATTCGAAAAGATTGCACCTATGCTAGATAAGGCAACTGAAGATTGGACTCCAGCAAAGGCTCAGCAGACTGTAATTATGAACCAGTTCTATGAGGAAGCTGACCTTGAAGAGGTTACAAACACTCTTCTACAGCCTACAAGAGACCTACTAGCTGTCTACAAGGCTAAGGCAAGCGGTCTTGGTGCTGAAGTTATCGAATCAGGTTTCGAGATGAAGGCTCTTCCAGAGGAGGAGGAGAATATCGAACTGCCTACACTGGAGACAGATTCAGACTTCTAAATTGGTAGATTAGGTAGATGCGTAGCAACTAAATAAGTTGCAAGGGTATGGATTAAATAAATGATTGAGTTGAGAGCCCTTACTTGAGAGAGTAAGGGCTTTTAATTAAAAAGAATTCGGAGAGAGAAGATAGTATGGCATACAGTAAGATAACATCAGTCGAAATAAAGAATTTTATGGGGTACGAGAGTGGTAAAATTCAATTCGATGAGAGTGGTGTAATAAATATCAAAGGCTATAACGACTCAGGTAAATCTGCGATGCTGACAGCTTGTGCAGTTGCTATGATGGATGCCTATAAGCAGAAACAAGCTAAGTTCATTCGTTTCGGAGAGGATTACTTTGGAATAGTAGTGTCTTTCGACGATGGGGTACAGCTTATTAGACAGAAGTATAAGAATGGTAACTCACTGTGGGAGCTTAGAGAGCATGGAGATGTGCTTTATACGAATAAAGCTGGAAGTAGGTTAACTAAGGTAAATGGTGTTCCTGAACCAATAAGGGATTATTTGGGTTTATGCGAGCTTGAGGAAGATGGTTCATATTTGAACTTTCAATCTAATAAAGACCCTCTGCTACTTGTTCAGACAACGGGAAGTGACAACTACAGAGTTCTTCACGAGGTTCTAAAAGCTGAAGAGATTTATAGAGCTAATGCTATGATTAACTCAGATAGAAATCAAATCAATGGAGAGATTTCTAAAACTGAGGGTAGGATTATGGCAATCGAAGAAGAACTTGAGGCTTATAAGGGCATTGATGCTGAGTTAATAGCTTTAATGGCTCAAAAAGATAGTGAGTCAGATAAAGTAATTGAGGCTGGAAGTTTAATAAAGGATGTAGTCACTTCAGGAAGGTCTGTGCTGACCTGTGTAGATATACCAGAGGTCGGTGAAATAGATGTAACTAACTTGGAGAGTGTAGCGAAGCTTTTGGGTATGGCATCTGAAGTTTGTGAGATGAAGACTGCACCAGAAGTTTCAGAGATAGGTTCCATTGACTCTCTAAAACTGGTAGAATTTATAAAGAAGGAATCTAAAGAACTCAGTGAAATTGCTGACATTCCTGAGGTAAGTGGAATGGATTGTGAGGATTTGGTTGCTCTTGGTGGTGTAATCAAGACTTTAGCCGATATTAATGGTAGAAGCAAGGAAATTAAAGCTATGAAGCTTGAAGAAAACTCCCTTAATAAGGAGTTATCTGCCCTTGTTGAGGAGAGTGGAATAGACTATAGAATCTGCAATAATTGTGGAACAGTTGTTGTGGTATAGTAAGGAGAAATATACTACGGTTAGGGGTACGTTATAATGGCAATAGAAAAGATAAAAGGTGGTAAGGTTCTTATCTTTGGAGACTTACATCTAACAAGTGCATTTGAAGGACAACATAAAGACTACACCCGAGAATGTTACGAGATTATGGACGAAATAACCAAAAAGGTTGATGAAGCAAGTGCAAGTGCAGTAATATTCCTCGGAGATTTGATTGGTAGGACGGAAACCAACTTGAAAGACAGGCAATTCTTAATGAGGGTAATGCTATTCTTGAAGAGGCTGAATGTCAAAACAGGTGGTAAAGTCTATTCTGTAAAAGGTAACCATGATTTTGGTGCTTTTTCAGATTTTGATATGATGTGTGGTCTTGGGTATTTGAAGAATGTCAATGAGGTTGATTACCTAAATGACGATGGAGAGCTTGAAGTTCGTTTTCACCTTGTAAATTATGGTGATGAGAAAAGAGAGCTTAAGTTCCCTAAGACTGAGAAGGGTGCAGTTAGTAATGTAGTTTTAGCCCATGCAGACTTCCACATTGAGGGTACGGCTGATTGGTATCTACCTACGGCTCAGAGACTTGACCTCGACAGGATGAAGAACTTTAGAGGTGTTGACTTAGTGATTTGTGGTCATATACACCACCCGAGTCAGGAAATCTTGTATGGAGCTGAGGGTATTGGTTTGTTTTATGTAGGTTCTCCAACACGTTCTGTTGAGAGGATTGAGGATTGTTGGGTTGTTTCTTTCGAATATGTGAGTAGTGATAGTTCAACTGAGTATAAAGCTGAGCCTTTTGGTTTGAGACCTGTGAGTGAAGTTTTTTACCCAAAGGAAGCATTTGACATCACTGGAATGTCTGAAGAAGAGATTGAAGCTTTAGAAGAACAGGAGAGCAGGCTACAGCGTTTAGAGGACATTGTCAGCGAAATCATTGAGGGTAGGCTTACAACGGGAGATATTTTTGCTCAGGTAAGAGCAGTACCTGTTGTTGAAGATAGAATAAAAGATATCGCTTGTGATTACTTAAGAAAAGCTATAGATGAGTAGAGAGGGTTAAAAATGGAACAGGAAAAGTTAATTGAAAGGGTATCCCTGCTAAACAAGAAAATCAAGAAAATCAATATGGAGAGGGTCGTTATTGAAAGTAAAAGGGAGTTACTTGTTGAGACATTGAATAAGCAAGTTGCTGAGTACAAGAAAAAGACTGGAGTAGACTTGGCTGGCAAGAGTGTTAAGGAAATTTACTCAAAGGCAACTACTGAGTACAATAAGTTGTACGAGGAAATCAATGCTGAATACGAGACACAGAGGAAAGTTGTTGACTGTATTGAGTGTGGAGATATTGACGAAGCAAAAAGGCTCTTGGGTATGGATGTAGAGGCAGAGTCAGAGGCTGAAGAAGAGACTGAATCAGTGGAAGAAGCCGTTGAGGAGTTGGAAGTAGGAGATGACTTTGAACTTGAGGTTGATGATTCCGATGAAGAGGAATCTGAGGACCTTGAGGATTATGAAGAAGATTCTGAGGAAGAAGATGCAGACGGGGAAGACGAGGTAGCCGAGGCAGTCGAGGCAGAAGACGGATTTGCTGATTTGGAGATTGAGGAAATCGACTTGGATGACCTTGGTGTAGAGCCAGAGGAAGTTGAGGTCAAGGAAGATCCAAAGAAGGCTAAGAAAACAAAGAAGGGTATGGATAATCCTTTTGATAAGACTGACGACATCTTCGACTTTGTTGAAAAAGCCGAGAAGAAGGCTGGAGCGAAAAAGGTTGATGAGAAGAAGACTGAAGAGAAGAAGGCTGGAGATACTGATAAGGTGAAAGCTGAGAAAAAAGCTAAAGCTGAACCAAAGAAGGTTGAAGAGGGTGTTGAAAGCCTAGCAGATTTCTTTGAAGATGACGATGAGATTTTAGATTTCGCAGATGGTATTGATGGTCTAAGTTTAGACTTTAACTAAAGGGTATGGGTTAAAATATGAAGGTAAAAGTAAAATTTCAGGAATTGGTAAAAGCATTGGGGTACGTTAATTCTGTCCTCTCAGATAAAGCTTTAGACGATAAAATGAAGAACATCATTTTTCTCGTCAATAAAGATAAAGTCGAGATAGTAGGAACAAGTTCACTAATCTTTTCAAGGACTTTGTTGGAAGAAGCAGAAGTTGACGATGTTGAAGAAGAGTGGTCATTCCAGCTGAAAGCAAGTGACTTGAACGGCTTGGTAAGTTCATTTACAAACCTTTACAAAACTCATGTAGATGAGATTGAGTTGATGGAAGAGGGTGTAAAAATTAAAGCTGTTGTTCATGAAATTGCTAATGAGGAAAAAGACAACTCGTTAAACAATGACATTAAGTACCTATTTGACAGCTCTAAGATTGGTAAAAACACTTTCAATGAAATACATTCAGAGTTCCCAGAGGAATGTGAATGCTTGAAGAGTGGAGAGCTACTTGTGTATATAGACAGCCTAATGCCTTTGATGACAGGTGGTGCAAGTGGTGGTGTTGCAAGTAAACTTTACTTTGCAGAAGACTATGTATTTGTGTTGAGTAGTGCTACAGCAGCATTTTTCAGAAATATGTTGCCTGAAGACGTGCTATCAGATGTAACATTGGGTATGTCATCAGTATCGTTCTTGAAGAGAATGGCTGATGCGAGCGAGATGATTGAAATCTGTAAGACAGAAAACTTTGTTTGTGCAAGGACAGGAAATACAGTTGCTTTTATCAAGTATAAGCCAGTAAACATAAAGTACAAGATTTATGTTGAGAAGCTTGCTAAAGACAAGGGTGTAGTACTTGACAGACTATACCTAAAGGACGTTCTAAAAAGGCTGGGTACGGTTTCACCAGACTGCATTGTTGAAATTACTGAAGATGGTGAAATGCTCCTAAATAATGGAAGTATTGACCAAACATTGCCTTTGGTAAGTGAGAAGGAAGCTAAGGATGTTAAGTTCAAAATGTCAGTTCCTGTATTTGAGAAGTCTATTCTTGGAATAGACAGCATCTCAGATGAGAATGTATTCTTGTACTTTGTTCCTCGAAACAAGATTGGTTACACTCTATACCTTATGGATAAAACAAACACTTGGCTATCAAACACTCAGGTAAGAAGGGCTTAGTAGGAGATTAAAATGGGAATATATTCAAGAGAACTGGGTATGCTTACAGTTCACAGTAAAAAGAAAGCAAGTCTAGAGGCAAAATTAGCCTCTGAAAGACAACAGCTTTTGGAAAATCAGAAGATATATGTAGACCTTTTACAGGCTCAACAGTTGCTTACAACAGTAAGTGACGATAATACTGAATCAACTTTAACATTTATCACAAGTGTCATTAACAAGGCTCTTGCTGAAGTATTTAAGGGTGATGCAAGAAAGATTGAGCTGAAGAAAAAGCTGTATGCTGGAAACAAACCTCACATCAATATTGAGTTAACAAACTCAGAGGGAAATACAATAGACTTGGCTATGCAGTCAGGAACGGGGTTACAGCAGATAGTATCGGTTCTCTTTACAATATGTTTGATTGAGATTCGAAAAGGTCGAAGATTTCTAATTCTTGATGAAAAACTTTCAGGTTTGCATAAAAGTGCTAAAAGAATAATGAGTGAAATTCTTCAGATATTTACTGAGGGTGGTTTTCAGTTCATCTTTGTTGAGTACTCATTAAATGATTTTGGTAAGATATACAATGTAGAGAAGCCAGGAATGGTGTCTAAAATCTATGACCTAGAGGGTGAGGATTACGACGATACAAGCGTATTCTTATTCTCTGAGGGTAAGGATTTGGGTTTTGAGCTCGAGGATGAGGAATAGGTTCTTGAAAGCAGTGAGAAGGAAGAGGTTCTGAAGAACCTCTTTTATTATGTGTTGAATTAAATTCCCTTGTTTTGGGTGTAAATAGAGGAGGTTTACAGAATGGCAGAACTTTATAGTGTTGTAGGAAAGGCTATTGGTAGGGGTGTTAAGGCTGAGGACTTCTCGCCTAACAATATAAAAGCACTTGTGATAAATGAAGGGTATGTTATGTGCATCAGGCACGTTAACAGCCCTAAAATATATCCTGTAGATGAAATAAAGGCAATCGAAGAAATCAGGAAGGGTACGGGTTCATCAGGCAACTTAAACAACCTTTTTGAAGGTGAGAGAGTGTTAAGTTGTTTGGAAGAGATTTATGTTTCTCCAATTATAAATGAAAACAAACAGTTCTTTGATTTGGAAAGATTTGCAAATCAGATGAGTGGTGTTAGCCGATTAAGAAGAATAGGTATATGCTCAGTAGATTATCAGTTGGCTAGAAGAAATGAGTTTATTCAGGCACTAAACGAGTTTTTCATTAACAAGTGGTCTTATGATGTGTTAATAAGCGATTTATTTAACTCTACTTGGGGAGATGGTTTAGTTAAGTATGTTGAAATCGATAATCCAGACTGGTATCGAAAGTACAATCTAAGACCCAACATATATAAGAAAGACGCAGATAAAGGTCAATTAGCTCAGTGGTTTAAGAAAGCTGAAAAGTCTATAATGGAAGGAGAATCAAGTAGAGTGTTTAGACTCGACTGTGAGATCGCCAACAATTTTATGGACAAGGTAAAGAATGTAATGGGTACGGATTGCGTTAAGATGGCTCTATCACGAATGAAGAATAGGTGTGAAAAGATTGGTGTTCCACCTTATTTGATTGGAGATGCTGGTAATCCGTTCAAGTCTTTGGCAACAGACGGAAAAGTATTGAGTGTAGAGGAATATAATAACCAACTCAAAAATGGGGAACTAACTTTGATACCTATTGTATGGCAGTATTGTGAGGCAGTGCTTAGCTCTTTACCAAGGGATTTGAAATTGGCTTGGATGCTGATTGGTGGGAATGAGTTTAAAGTCGGACCAGACGTAGGAAGTTTGAATAAAAACGAGTGGTATATGTTTTTAAAATCATTTGAGATGGTGTTAGATAGCTTACCTGTTAAGGTAAGAGAGAACTTATGGAAGAAGGTGAACTAAAATGAGAGATTGGAAACAAGAAGTAGTTGAAAAAGGTCTTAATTGGGCTGAGGTACAGGTTCATTATTCTTCAATGCTTGTTATCGAGAGATTCTCAAAAGGAAGTAATGAATTAGAAGGCAAGAAAGTTTGGATAGATGATGATGGGTATTATGAAGACATATTGGCTCAAGCAGTAGAGATAGAAGAAGCTAAGGCATCAGGAAGACCAGCTCAGGTTGAAAGCGATAGGGTACAGAAGTATGTCGAAATGGTAACAGGTAAGCCAGTTGTAATGGGTAAAATCGAGAGTTCTGTTGGCGATGTCTTTGATGAGGTTTTAGATGACTTAGAGGATGATGAAGATGGCTGGGATGACTGGGACTCGGAGGATAGTGAGGAATCTGAAGGGGCTACGGGGGAACTCGAAGTGGAGGGATATGAACCTGAAGAGCTTGATGAGCCTGAAGATGGACCTGAGGAGTCTTCAGGAGTTGATAAAGAAAAACTTGAGAAAATAAGCAAATACTATCAAAGGCAAATAGCTCAGGCAGTTAATGAACTTGAAAAGAAATGTGCAGGAATGTACGAATCAGGGTATGAAGTCTTGAAACCAGTGGGTATGGTTACTTCTGAAGGACTCATAAGCTTATCAGGAAGTGAGAAGATAGTAAAAGAGTTTGACTCTGCTATACAAACTATCTACCGCATATTGAGAGATAAAATCGGTTTCGTTGAAATGGTTGAAAGGTCTAACAGTAAGATTGCTGAAAGGGTATATTTCGAATATACTTCAGGAGAGAGAAAATTACTTTACTTCCCTAATAAGCACCTTGAATTTGCCTTTGGAAGAGTGAAACCTGATGGAGATATGCAAGAGAGCTTGAAGACATTCCCTAAGCATTCTAAGAGTGCTAACTGGTCTGAATATGCTAAGAGCGAAGTTCAGGGCAGTTTAAAAAATGTGTTCACATGCTCTATTCTTAAGTTTGCAGATGGAAGGTCTAATGATGGAATAGAACTGTTTTCAGAGCAGATGGATTTGGAAGTTGCTGAATATGTTGAGTATTTGAAGAGATGTTTGGCTTTTTCAATGCTTATGGTAATCTATAAGACTACTGATGACGGGGGAATTGACTCTTTTAAGCTGAGGGTATGCGATACAAATGGTGCTTTAGGAAGTTCGAATATTGTTAATGAACTACTTGAGAAAGCCTTTGCTGGTGGTACAGGAAAAGACCCATTCTCTTATAAACCTCGTATTGACTTTGAGACAGGTGTTAAAGAGTTCGCTCATGAGTTCGACCACTCTGCAGCTCAGGGTATGCCATTATTTGCATATAAGGCTTACCTAGCTCTTAAAGAACAGGGTATGCAATTGGATATAAATACTCTTATTTTGGGTATGTTGGAAGATGGGACTATTTTAAGAAATGGTAAAGACGAGTTCAATTTGGCTAAAACATTGTTACATTTTATCAATGCTGGTTCAAGAGCTGGTAAAGGTGTAATGACACTAAATATCTTAATGGCAATATTGGCTAGTGGTATACCTCTATTCTACTTGGACAGGAAGCCAGATATGGCATCAATATTGAAACAACTATTCCCAGAAATGTTTATCGTCAATGGTGCAAGTTTAAATCAGGCTGACGATAAGTACAATCAATTCATTGGAATAAACAGTAAAGTTGATTGGAGTAAAGTACCTGATTATGTTGGAGAGGTCTTTGGTACGAAGAAGACTTGGGAAGAGATGGGAGACTTGTTCTATTGCAGGGCTTTGAAGCTTGTTTGTGGTATTATACTTGCAAGGGCTAAGGGGTATGCCATGAGCGAACTTGGTGGTGATAGAGGTATATGCGTTGTAGTAGACGAATTTACTAACTTCCAAGATAATTTCTCAGCTTTGTTGAAGAAGGCTCACGATTTAATGGCACCGATTACTTATGAAGCTGATATGGTTAAACTTCACGAAAGCAATATGCAGAAATCTGAGAAGATACAGTTCGAAGCTAAGTGTAAGACATCTTATAACGAAGCTACAATGTATGCAACAGCTTGGGTTAAATCACTGGCTAAAGACTTAGAATTGGTAGAGACAATGAGAAATGCAGGCTTTGCAGAAGCAGAAGTGGGTATGTCTAACATCTTCATAATAGGTCAGAACATCGAGAGAGGACCTATACAGAGAGGTAAGCTAACCATTTTGAGTAGTGATGGAACTGGTTCTGCTAGATATGGTCGAGCTGGTTTAACAGGTACTCTAAGATCTGGGTCAGATAAAATTGATTGGACAAGAGAAAGTTATCCAATGTCGCTGATAAGCATGAAAACTGCTGACATTATGATGGGTAACAATGAACCTAAACCACATTATATGGCTCAAGAAGATGTAAGGTCTAAAGCAAAGGGTAGACTAGATCGAGTAGCAAACAACTTTGCTTATATAAATTCTTTTGACGAGTCTATGAGGCAGAAAATCATAAACATTGGAAACACCTCAGAGACTATTGAAATTGCAGGAAAGGCTGTATATTTTAAACCATTCCTTGTTTTAAACAATGCTGATATGGATAGTTCCTACGTTAAAGATATGTTCGATAGGTGTGCTAAAGCTAATGTGGGTAGGGCTGAAATAATAAATGACAACCTTGGAGAAGTATATACCGATGCTAATGGGGAGCAGGTTAAAACTCTTCATAAAGGTGTTGGTTTTGATGGTTACCTTAAACTTGTTGGTGCTGAAGGACTTCAGGCAATCACTGGAGAAAGTAGCAGAATTGCTAATACGGTAGTAGCAAGGTTAGGATATAATGGAACTTGGTTTGACTTTATAACCGATTTAAGACCAGACTGGCTTTTCACTGTTGAGGATATTGTGAATGCTCTTGGAGGAAATGAAGTTGCTTTAAGAGACCCAAGTACAAACCCAGTAACCAGGGAAATGTACAGATTCGATAGGGGTATGTTCTCTGTTGAGAGTGTAGCCTCATTTGAAGATGGGTATGTTGAAGAGGAAGAAGAATTTAACGACTACTCAAGTGCTGGAGAGGGCGAAAGACCTGAAATGTCCATTGAAGATTATGGAGATTTGATGGGAGTAAAAACAAGAGTTGATGCAGATATGGCTGGTGTCTTTAATGATGGTGGTGCAAGTGAAAACATTAACTTCTTCACAGAACCTATTCGAGACGGATTAGTGGTTGATAAAAGCCTTGAAGATGTGTTATCTTTATTAAGAGCAAGGGGCTTTCAAGTTAGCAACTCTGATGGGGTGGGTCTTGAAGAAGACTTTGAAGGTGGCTTAGCAGAGGATTACGTAGATGACTTTGATGCAACTGAATTCAATGAGAATAGTGTTATTGAAGGTCAGGAAATTGAGTCTTTGGTTAAGTTAGTAACTATGGACGCCTTGGAGAAGTTCGGTGGACTTGGAAACATAGTATCTCTCAAGGTTGTTGGAGGAACTTTGTTCCTGAATGGGTATGCTTACCGATGCTCTTTGAGTAGTGATTTGAGAAAGAGGCTAAGCTACGATTTAAGAAGAGAGATAATGACGGGAAATGTCTGCAGGCTTTTTGATTATGGAAGCATTTTAGAAATGCCAAGATTAAGAGACCTCGAGTTTGATAGTGCTAGTTTCGTGTATGATTATGTGTCAATCGCTTGTGGGTATGGATCTGTTTTAGAACCAGGAATGTTCTTCAGGGATTGTCAAGCATTGCAATCTTTGAAAATAGCAGGAAGGCTTTGGGGTAGAGATAGTGAAAATTTAGAGAGTTATGAAGTATTCGCAAAGGCTAAAAGAAGTACACAGATAGCTGACGCATCCGAACACCTGATGTCTAAGGCTTGTGGAAAAAGCTGGAACTTCTCTAAAGAGATTATAAAAAAGAAAGACTATGGCAACTTTGTAAGGGTAGGTGGTTTCTTATTAGGAGCTACAGCAGCTGGAGTAGCAGGTGGGGCTTTCGTAGGTTCAAAAGTTGGTAGAGGCTTGTTCAGAGGTGGAAAGAAGTTTGTTGGAGGCTTGAAAGATTTATGGAGTGAGTCTAAAGAATTCTAAGAGGGTATGGCTTTCGAGTTTAAAATAATGTAAACTATATGAGAAGGGTGGTGGTGCTAAAAGATGTTTGAAAGTGATTTAAGGTTACTTGGTTTGGAAAGTGGTGCAAGTAACGAAGACATAAAAAGAGCTTTTAGAAAGAAAAGTCTAATCTACCACCCTGATAGGAATGGTGGCAATGCTGAAATGTTTCAATGCTTAGTTGAAGCTAAGGAAAGGCTTTTAGGAAATGGTGCTAACTCAGGCAGAGTTGGCAGTGTTCAAAAAAGAAAAAGGTATGTCCATAAAAGTATTTTTTCTATAAAATTGGAGGATTAGGAAGTATGAAGGTAGTAAGAAATGATGTAGTTTCACTTAACTGGGATGCAGAAGGTTTTGTGCAACATAAGAAGGAAGGTTTCATTGGTTGCACATTCGAAACTGGTGGAGTAGATGTCCTATTCATTGACCAGAATGCAGTGCTGGTTGTTGATGAAGAGGGCAACCCATTCAGCAAGAACGAAATCGTAGATATGCTGAAGTCTGCAGTTAAGGATGGTGATTCACCTTGGAATGTGGTAGTAGAACCAGGATACATTCCAATGGGTAAGATTTACATCGATGATGATGGTTCAACCTCAATCAGGATGGAAGAGAACCTCTCAGGGTATGACATCGATATGGGTGAAATCGAGAAGAGACTTGAAGACCTTGCAGGGTATTGGACTCCGATATTCGAATAAAAGGAATTTGAACCTACACCTACACTGGGCAACTCGAGAGGGTTGCCTTTTTAATTAAAAAGAATTGGAGGAATGAGAAGTGTTAGTAGTTACGGTGCAGAATAGACAATTTATAGATAAATACCTTGCTGGAGAAGAAGTTGCACCTCACTGGAAGAGAAGTGTTTTTGTAGAGAAAGAACTTGCAGTACTGGAGAGAACAATTGTTCAGGAAGGCAAGAGAAAAGGAATAGATTTATCTAAGGGTATGTTTTGGGCTTGGGCAAGAAACCCTTTTTATGAGTTTCAGCAGAAATCAGCTTTTTATAACGAAGATGATATGGATGTATTGATATTGGACTTACCTGTTTCTGAGTTGGTTCTTTCGGATTTTGATGTTTGGAACGAGATTATGGATGATGTATTGTTGGGAAAAGGCGTTTCTTTTAAAGATATGGCTAGATTGTTTAATGTTAACCTAATTCGTGATAAGCATTGTGTTCAGGCTTGTTTTGGGGGATTTCGGAAGGAACAAATTGTAGATAGAATAAGATATGTTGATTTCCTGAAGAGTTTATCCTTTGTGAGAAACTTTGGTGTTTATGATTAGATGGTGTAAAAAGAAATTTTTTGGAATGGGATTGGGTACGGCTTTTAGAGAATTTAGGAAAATTTAGGAAGTTCGCAAAATTGAAAATCGTTTTAAAGGTGGAAAATCGCTCTTGTGGGCGATTTTTATTTTGGGGTGCGTTGTGGTAGCAGGGTTGGGTTTTTGTCGGTGTGTGCGTGTGTTTTGTGGGTTAAAATTGGTTTTGTTTTTCTTATCCTTATTTGGTGTGTGGTTTTTGGGGTCTGTGGGGTTCGGTGGGAGATTCTAAGGAAGAAATAGCACTATTTCTTTCCCAGAAAGGTTAGAAGTGTAGAAATTTTTAGGAGATGGTTGTAGTTGTTTGTGAGAGTTTGTTATGCTAGTTGCAAGGAGGATTTGGGTGGTTTGTGAACGACAAACTGGGTATGGCTCTAAATGAGTTTTAGACAAATGCAAATTTAGAAATTGGAAAAAAAATATTTAGATTAAGGAAAGAAAAAAGTTAGAAATAGACAAATGTAAATTTAGATTTAGGAAAAATCACCTAAAAAGTAAGAATGAAATTAAAAATTGGTAAGAGGATATATCGTGCGAGGTTGCGATTTTGGTTTGTTTTGTTATTCGCCACTATTATAGTAGTGTCTAGCGTGGTTATGTGCCTTGCTGATGCGAAAGAGGGAAATTCCGTTTGGGGTACACCTAAAAGTATAAAGGATATACCTCAGACGATCCAAACTAAAGTGGTAGTAGATAAAAAAGTAGAGAGTGCTACGGAGGAAGTAGACGAAAGTCAAAATGAAGAGACGGAGAAACCTCAGGGTACGGGCTTTGGCTTGACTTTTGGAGAGGAGAGTTGTGTAAAACCTTATATGGATTTTAGATGTGTAACTTCTCCTGAGAGTGAGCAGTGGAAACTTTTACACAGTGAAAATTGTGTTAGTGTTGGAAACGGTTTGATGAGTGTTGATGGTTATTATTGCGTAGCAATGGGTCAGAACTTTGGTAGTATTGGAGACCGATTTATTGCAGTTTTAGAGAAAAATAATGGAGAAAGATACGAAGTTGGTTTGATAATGGCTGATGCTAAGCAGATGTGTCACACTCGAAATTGTGAAGGTTGGGTAGGTGTTAATGGTCATGTATTTGAGATGGTTGTAGATACGGATGTTCTAAACCCAACAGCTAAAGTTATGGGTGATTGTAACTATGTTCCTGAGCTAGAGGGTAAGGTTGTTGAAATTAGAAAACTTTAACAAGATTAAGGTTGGACTCTTAGATGAGGTTCAACCTTTTTTAATTGTATTGTTTTGGAGTTAGAGAAATGTTAAACTAAATTTAACGGTGAAACGAAATAGTATTTATGGAGGTATTTAAATGATAAAGATGAAAGGTGTTAACCGAAGTAAAGAAGTGGTTAACTTTACAGAAGAATTATTCAACAACATAACAAAAGATTGTGAAGTAGCGGTAAAACGCAGTATTGATTGGTTAATCTATTACTCAAGAAGAATTAACATTTTTACGATGGAGGCACTTGAAAAAGGTAAGAGTGATAAACCAACTCTTATAAAGTATGTAGTATTCTTTAAAAATGTAGAAGGTTTTACTGGAGATATAACAGCCTATCTAGATATGCATAAGAATTCTGTTGTTCTAGTTGGAAGTTTTGAAGATGGCGAGATATTTAATAGTGGTTTTGAAGATATTAAGGACCTTAAAGAGGTAGAAAGCAAGTATGAGCAAATATTTAAGGACTCACAGGAAAAAGGTGGACTAAAACAGTATGGTTGCAGTTTTGCTTATGATGTGGAGGCTTAGATAGGGAAGTTTTAGAAATAGGAAAAATAAATTTAGAAGTAGAAAACTGCAAGAGGCTTATTTCTTTCGTGGGAAGTTTGTTTCTTGTGGTTCTTGTGTGTTTGTTTGAGGTGGCTGAGAACCTTGAAATTTGTGGGATTTTAGGGAGTCGGTAGATTTGGGCAGATTCGAGTTTTTGTGGAAGAGTGTTTATCTGCTCAAGAAGTTGAAGAAATAAGGAAATTTGTGAGAAGAGATTGGAACCTTGATTAGTCGATGCTAAGACGGGAAGATGAGAATCTTTGAGTGGTCTTTGTAGAGGCGGGGTATGTTAAGTTCGGAAAATCCGTTTGGGTATGGTTAGTTAACTGCATTTTTAGAAGATGACAAATGTAAATTTAGAAAATGGAAAAGAGTTTTGACTGAATGATGTGTATTGAAATACGCTGAACTTTGGCTCAAGGCTCTCTTTTAATTTATTCGTTTGAGTGATGTTCTTGGCGATTTTGAAGGGTTGCTTTGTGTGGTTTGATTTGAAGATTACAAGTTGTTAGTTTGTTCTTCAAGATGGTTGAGCTTTTACTGTTTGTGGTTTGTTGATTTAAGAAAACAAGAAGGAATTGGGTACATTTAGTTTATTTGAAGTGAGAGAAATGGTTGCTAAAAGTTGCGTTTCTTTCCTTTGTTTTGTGAGAGTATTTATTTGTGGTTGAAATGGTCTGAAGTTTGCTTGTTGGATAACCTTGATTCAAGTTGGTTTTTAGTGTTGTTAAATACTTTGAAGTTGGTTTGAAAGAACTTTGTTATTTGGTCGAGGATTTTAATGTTTGAAATGGGTGCTTATTTTGTTGGATTTCTTGGTTTGAAAAAATTGGCAGAATCTTGGGTGCTTGTTTCTTTTTCCTGAAAATCGTTATGTTTTGTGGGTTTGAAGGCGAAAAGAGAACTGCGTTTTGGCGATTGTTTGAGTCAGTTGTTGGTGTCGGTTGGTGAAATTTTCACGGTGGCTTTAAGAAGCTTAGTTTTGGTTTTAAAATTGGTTTGATGAGATGCTTGGTTGAAATATCTTTGTTTGTTTCTCTTTTGTGGTTCAAATTCTGTTTGATGGTTTAGGTTGTTGGTTGTTGGTTCTAAAATGATTTGTCTTTTAGGAGTTGATTTTATTCCTTTGTTGAACAACTGTTGTTTTAGAAAGAGACAAATGTAAATTTAGAAATTGAAAATTTATTGTATTTGGAGGAAAAATGGTTAGTTTTTTTAAGAAGATGAATAGTGCTACTGCTGAGTTAAAAAAGCAGGGAAAATGGAATCGCTTGGAGCTTGTTGAAGAGTTGAATGAATTTGTGAGAGGTTGTTCTTGGTCAAATAACAAACACCGAGTGGGTATGGTTTCAATGACTTTGGAAGGGTATGATGATGCCTTTATAGGTGCAAGTTTGGGGATTTCAGAAAGCACTGTTAGGTATACCAGAGCCCAGTTGAGTAATCGTCTTTGGGATTTGTTTGGGGTTGACTTCTTTGAACACTTGGTAAATGACTATGATGAGATGGTTATTTGTCGAGCTAAATTGGATTGGGTTAAGTTGGTTCAAAATGGTGATGTTCTAAGAGATTTGTTTCTCCCTAACATTGCAATTCAACTAGAGAAGGTGTATAATAATAACAAATATGAAATAAAGGACTGTAAGGAAGAGATAAAATTCCTTTTAGACTACTCAAATGCGAGAATTAAAGAAAGGTTAAACAGCTTAGACACTGACAAGTTGGCTTATATTGGTAGCTTACTGAGTGGTAAGAATGGTGCTAGTGACATAACTGAAAAAGAGATGAGCTTGTACAACCTATTTAAAAGTGGAGGAAAGAAGTGAAATGATTGCTAAGGTTTTATGCAAGGATGTTTTTAAAAGGGAGAAGTTTAACACTTACTCAGAATTGGTTTTTTCTCTTGCTTTAGCGAGGGAATGCAATCGAAGGGGTATGGCATTTTCTTTTGAAGGAATGCATATTGACTTTGAACATATACCTGGAAAAGTATCTGAAGTCTTTTGGTGGGCTTGGAAGAAGAATTTAATTGAGGGTGTTGACAGTGAAATGTTAAAGTTTGAAAGAACTATTCTTGAAGAACCTTTTGATTTCAGGTCGATGGATTGGATTTCTTTGGTTGGAGATAACCTATTCTTTGAAGAAGGCGGTAAACTTATTTGGACTGAAAAGTGGGCGAGAGACCACTATCTGTTTGAAAATTCCTTGGATGAAATGGATATTTTTGATAGAATTGGTGCGTTTCCGTTAACTCTCTTGTCGGTTGTTGCAAAATACTTTTTAGACTTGCTTTTGGGTTTAGAGGGTCGAGAATTGGTTGTTAGATTGGATGGTTTTAAGGCTAAGTCACCAGTTAATTACATTAATCTTCTCCAACTAAGAAAAGAGAACAAGTGGGTATGCAAGTTTCTTACCTTTGAGTTAAATGACCTCTCTGAGAAGACGGATTTGGAGTATACAATCTTCTGTAATGAGTCGGATTCAACGGGAAAGCATAGAATTTATTCTGTTAAGGAAAAGAAAGGGATAATAGTGGGGTACGGCATCAAGGAAGGAAGCACTTTAGTTCTTTGGAAAAGAAAGGGTATGAATGCTACAAATCCTTTTGGTAGACTTATAAGTGCGTCAATTGTTGTTGTTAGGTCAATTGGCGATGTAAGTATGGTAGTTGATTCCTATGCTCTAGCTAAAACTAATGAAGAGTTCATTGAAGATTATTATGATACCGATGAGCGGGTTAGAGATGTGGAGTTAAATGTAAAGAAGAATCTTCCTTGTAGGAGATTTGAACTCTCTTATTTTGGGTTGGGAATTGAGGAGTGTTTTTCCACCGATGATGAGTACTTACTTTGTAAGCTGGATAAAACTGAATCAGTAATCAAACTTGTTAAAGTTGGAGATATGACAGCAAGGCGAGTTATGAAGGCTTATGATGTTGTTCATTGGATTTTCTCTCAAAATAATGTTGATTTTGATGAAGAATGGTTTAAGAAGGAGTATTTTGGTACTGAGATGCCTTTATGGTCTTTAGCTACGAGTGGTCCTTGCTAATAGAGAGGGTACGGTTTTAACGAGAATAATTGTATATTTAGAAATTGACAAATGCAATTTTAGAAAATGGAAAGGTTGGTAAAAGTGTCAAACGAAGCTAATGTTTTTGATAAGTTGATGAATTACTCCTCTTCACAAACAAAAGGTGAAGTAAGTGAAAGAATAAAAGAGAAAAAGGCAATGAAGCCAACTGAGAGGCTAATTGCAAATATTGTAGATGAGAAGTTTAACATGGACCAACTTGAGGATATACTGAAAGAAAAGAACGATATGTTAATCATTTCTTGTGCAGGAAGTGGTAAGACAACTTCTTTGAACTTTAAGGTAATTTATGATGTGCTGAGTGGCGATGCTACAAGAGAAGTTGGTGTTAATGGAAGGTCTGTTAGAGTACCTGAGAAGATTTGGGTAGGTACATTCTTAAAAACAGGTGCTGAAGAGTTGAAAAACTCTATGAAGAAGTGGATAAGACAGTTTGGAATAACTGATTTTGCTGAAAGTGTTCAGTTTTCAACAATGCATGCTGAGTTCAGGAGAGCGTTGGTAAACTTGGGTGTAAAGCCAGATATTATCTCTTCGAAAAATAATACAGCTTTGTTAAAGAAGGTGTGCAACGGGTATGCTATTCGAAATGAAAAGGGAAACAACCTTAATGCAGAAGATTTAAGTAACCTTGAAACTGCTCTATCTTATACCAGAAATCGTCTTGACGAGAAGAGATATGAAAATCGTGTCTATGAAGATTTTCGTATGAATGCTGATTTGATTGATTGGGTTTTAAGAGATTGGAAGGCTGAAAGGGTTGCTAAGAACGGTATGGATTTTGAGGATTTGCAGGAGTTCCTTTATGAAGAGTGCTATGTAAAGGAGAACGAGAAGGTTGTTAACTATCTTGCAAGTCGCTTTAACTTTATCTATTTGGATGAGTTTCAGGATACATCACAAATTCAGTATGCTTTGATAAAGGTTTATGCATCTCATTGCAAGAAGATTGTTGCAATTGGAGATGATGACCAGACTATCTACAGCTGGAGGGGCAGTGATAATAAAATTATTTGTGAGGACTTCAGGAAGGACTTTTCTCCTGTTGTGAAGGAGCTTTCCGTTAATTATAGATGTCCTGAAGGAATTTTAGATGCTATCATTCCAAGCATCCAGAAGAATACTCAGCGTTATGAGAAGTCTTTAAAGGCATTCAAAAGTGGTGGCGAGTTAAGAGTTGGTTATTTTCCAAATTATCGTACAATGTGTAATTCTCTGTATGAAGAGGTTCGAAAAGATGTTATAGAAGGTAAAAAGGTTACAGTGCTTTGTAGAACTAATTCAGATGGTTTAGCACCTGCTTTATTATTTGATTTAAAGGGAGATATTAAGTTCTCTATATCAGGAAAAGATATGACTTTGAATAGTTATATCGGAAGGCTCTGTGTGGGTATGATTCGCTTATTCACAGAGAAGTCGAGTGCCGATGTTAAAAGGGCATTGGAAGCTTTGACTTGGGAGACTTATGAAGTGGGTACGTTGATGAAGGCTTGCAAGCAGAGAAATATGTCATTTTGGCAGTTGCCTGAGCGTGATATTGCTTATTCTTGTCCGAGTATTGTTGATATTCTCTTGGCTTGGAAAAAGGTTCGAGAGACTAGTGGTGAGATTGAGTGTTTGAAGTTCATTTTGAAATATTATAGAGATATGGTCTTTGTAAAACAAAATCAATTTAACACTACAACAAAGGCAGTAATCGACTCATTATTGGTTGTCTTGGAGAGTGTAAAGTACAGCTCTGTTGATGATTTCATTTGGGAGATTGAGGAAATAGACGATAGACTACAGGCAAAACTTGGCAACTACGTGAAAGGGGCAAGGGTAAGGATTGCTACTGTCCATGAATATAAAGGTAAAGAAGCTGATTCGGTGTATGTTTGGAATGATAGTGCTGGTAATTTCCCTTATACAAAGAATGGTGAAATAGATGAAGATGAACTTGAAGAAGAGAGGAGAGTTCACTACATAGCTTGCACTAGAGCTAAAGAGAAGATGACAATCATGGCACAAGGAAGTGGAGGTCAGTTCTTATCTGAAATGGACTTGAGTGGTGCAGGGAAAGTTGAACAAATTAAAGAGCTTAAAGGAAGTTTAAGAAAAGGTTTAGGCAGTGCAAGTTCAGCTTTCGAAGAAGTATCTATGGAAGAGTTGGAACAAATGGGTATGATTGTCGAGAGTCAAGAGTTTACAACTGGCGACGAAGTTCCAGACGAATTGCCAGAGGAAAGATGGCAACAGATGATGGAAAATGAATATTTAGAATTTGAAAATTTTGAATAGTGAGGTGAAATGGTGAAGAAGTACTATCATGCAACGAACTTTGCTAACTTCTCAGGGATAATGGCTGATGATGTTATAAAAGCTGGTATTGATAGGGGGTGTGTACCTTTGTGATACTGCAAAAGATGCTTGTAAGTTCTTGGCTATTCGAGGAGAGAAGAGGGTATATGTTTTTGAAGTAGAAGTTAATGAGAGTCAAATGATTGAAAGTTTTGACCATGATGAGAATTACTTTGGTTGTAAGGCATATCTTTATTTAGGAGATATTCCTTTTTCAAAAGTAACGCAGGTCTTGGTGTTTAAGTAAAAGAAGGGATGGTATAAGATATGCTAAATGTAGGAAAAAATGAAGATAATTTTGGAGAAATATTTGCTATGGTGAAGACTAATGAGAGTGGTTCTCCATTGTATAAAGACAAATTTACAATGCTTTTTGGACATAGAAAAATGAAAAATGTCAAAAAGGGTGATGTTACCTATATGCAAGATATTGAAACTGGAGAACTTATTGAGGGAGATTGGATTGACCTTGTTAATGATTTGAATGAAGAGTTTGAAGGTAAAAGTTTAGAGAGTTATCTTTTTGGTGAGAAGAGAAGGTGTATTTCAGTAGTATCTAGAAACATTCCAGATGAACTAAACTCCAAGTTTATCGAACTTGCTAAAAGTGGTGTCATATTTTGCCCTTTAGTAAGTAGAGGGGTTGAGGCAACACATAGATTTGGGGGTCAAGGTTGTGATATGAGTGGGGGGCTTTATCTTCTTTTAAGAGGGTACAGCTTAGAAAAAGAACATGTATTTACTGCTGGGTATTTTTCTCGTGAGCAAGAGGATATTGAAAAAGGTATAAGTCTACGTAACAGTATCTTCAGTAATGCTCACTTATCACAATTGGTGAATTTGGAAGTTATGTACACCTCACTTTACGGTTTTACAATAACAAGAGAAGGCTTAGTCAAAGTGGGAAAAGTATTCACACTATAAAGGTTAATTTAGAAAATTAAAAGGAAGTAATTAGAAACAGAAAAGTTTTAAACAGAGGTGAACAGATTGGAATGGAACGGTAGAAAGATTATTCTTGACAACTTAAGAGAAGAATTAAGTGCATATTCAGTAGACATTCAAGATGTTGTACGAAGTGCTATTCTTGATGGCATAGAGTTAGGAAGCTATGTAGAAGAATGTAGAGAAGACCCTTGGAGATTAGAACAAATAAGACTTCTAATCAAAGAAGATTTGAAAGAAGAAGTGGGTACGGATTTGAGTGGGGCGATGCTCTATAAAATTCGTTGCTTGCATAGAGAAGGTCATAACATTGAGGGGTTGAAAAAGTTACTGGCGAGTGGAATGGAAGATGAGTATGCTGAGATAGCTCTGGATTGGCACTCAAAAGGGTATGAACTCAAGGGATTAAAAATCTCTTGGATACCAAGGCACCTGTTAGACATATTTGAAAAAGGTCTGATGGCTAAGATGGATATGCGGGAGTTTAATACAGGTGTAGCTTATGATAAAGAATATTTACTTGCTTTAATGAGATTGCAGTCCGATGGTAAAAGTTGTAAACTATTTGTAGATGGAACTTGGGATTTGAAAGTTTTACAGTTGATAGAGGTTAAAGCTGGAAACCTAAGACCAAATGAATGGGCAGAACTCGAAAAAAGGTTAAGGAAAGATATGGATTTACAGCAAGTATCAGAACTTATCAACTGCTGTAAACAGGGTATGGGTTTAGCTTGGATGGGTGAAAATGAGGTTTACACAGCTAAACACCTTGGATATATCCGTAAAGCCTTTGAAAAGAAGTTAGATTGGAAGAAGCTTGTAGGTGCAGGTAAAAGCCTTACAGAGGTTGAAGAAGCATATAATTCAATGTTAACTGAAAAAGGAAGAGTTCTGTCAGGTAGATTACACAAATTTTAGGAGGTAAAAAGATGTACTTTTGTAACTTAGTTGGAGATGCAGGAATCGGGACGATAGAGCGTGGTAAGGGGTTGAAGCCTTTTGTTAATGAACATAAAGATGTTACCTTTAAAGGTGGCATTGTTGAAGAGGAAGACTGCATTCGAGTAGTTAAGGGTGTTGATGGTCAGTTCGGAGAGCTGGGTATTAGTGTAGAAGGATTAGAAGATAGTGAGGAAAACCCTCTAATTTGGGTACTTTGTAGAGAGGCTTTTCCTTGTGTAAGATTGGAGAACTATTTTAAGCACATTGTAGTTGGTGATGACTTAGTTCTCATCTGCTTGATTAGGGGAGCAATGGACTTTGGTGGAACAGTACTTGAAAGAGGTATTAGAGAGGATATTAAAGTTGAGATAGAGCATAGAGTACTGCTCGACAGCAAGAAGCTTGCTGAAATATCTGACTTTGAAGACAAGGAAATCGGAGCAAGCAAAGAAGGGTACGGCATCAACGAAACATCAATAAAGGTTTCTAAGAGTGCTGAAAGTCCTCTCACAAGTTCAAGAATAATTAAGAGTGGTTATGTTTTAATAGACCGTCAAGGTTTCCAAAATAAGCTGAAAGAGAAACAAGAAGCTGATAGAAAGGCACTTGAGAAGCAGAGAGAAAAAGAAGCCAAGGAAGAAGCTTTAAGAGTTGAAAGAGAAGAGGCTCTCGAAAAGGAAAGAGCTCTGCGAGAAGCTAAGAGAAAAAAGAAATTAACTGAAGATTTGGAAAAAGCATCAAAAGCTGAGATAGATGAGAATGGTGCTAACTTGGGTGCAATGGCATTTTTAAAGTCAGTAGGAAAATAAACAAGATTGGAGTTGGATTTAAATGTGGCGAGCAGGTAGAACCAATAGAATTGCGAAGAAGACAATTAGACAGTTTACAAATGGTAAAGGTGTAACTAAAGAAACAATTGGAAGTGTTGTATTGGAGATGATGAAACCTCAAAAAGAGAGGGTTCTGCGTCAATGTCAAGAACACAACCAGTGGAAGATAGAACAAATCTACGGAAAAAAGAAGGGTAGGTATCTAACAGACGATAACTATTCCTTAAAATCATTGATGGTTCTTTGCTATTCGATGAAGTTCAAGAACGATGTTATGAATGACCTTAATGGAAATATAGTTTGGAAAGAGTATGGGAGGGCTTACTCAGGAAGAACTTTGAAGTTGATGGTTGAAAATGGTGAATTTGATTGGCTGTTAGAGGATGAATGCTTTATCAATATAGTTGGAAGACTGTTTGATTTGGGTAATTGTGGTGTTTGTCCAGCTGATAGAGAAAAGTGGAAGAGGAAAAGCTATTCGATGTCGATGGACTTGCCGACAATTTTTTGGAATGCAGATAACAACATGGAGATGCTGATGGAACTGCATTGGAAATTGGGTAAGCCCTTGGGTATGGAATTTAAGGAAGCTTGTTTATTCGAACTCTTGAGGGGAGATTATAAGGATTTTCTAAAGGATGTTCTAGCTGATTTAACAAGTAGAGAAGAATTCATGCAAAAACTATTGGACGAAGCTATAGAAGAAGATAAACAAAATATATTGGAGAAATAATGGCATTAAGAAGAGATTCTGTTAACTTAACAGCATGCGATAAGGATTTAATAAAAGTACCTCAAAAAACCGAGTATTGGGGCTTAGATTTGGTAGAGAGGGTTATAGCGGGCTTTAGTAAAGAAAAGCCCGTTTTAGTGTATTTTGACCCAGATGTAGATGGTTTAATTGCTGGTTATCTAGCAGTTAAGTTTTTTAAAGAGCTTGGTTTTCCAATTAGAACACACATTAATTCTAATAGAGAACATGGTTTTAAGTTGCCAGCAAAGGCTGTTAAAGGGTATAATATTGTAGCTGTAGACTTTGATATGAGCAAGGAACAGATTATGGAACTTGTTAAAGAAGGTTGCAATGTTTTGCTGATGGACCACCACGATAACGATGACGAACAAATTTACTACAAAGGTGAGAATGGTTGTATAGGTCTTTGCATAAACAATCAAGATTTAGTTAACCCAGAAGAAGGACGATTTCAGAGTGGAGCAGGAGTAACTTATGAGACTCTATGTCAGGTTGGAGACAGATTCTTCGATAGTATGGAATGGTTCGACTGTGATGAGAACAGGGCTTTGGTGGGTATAACTTTACTTAGTGACAGTAGAGATATATCTAGTGAAAGAGCGAGAGATTACTTAAGAATACTTTACAACTATGAGGTCGAGCCATTTAATGCAAAGTCAAGAAAATTAGGAAGAACTAATGATAAAGTTAGACAGTTGCTATATTCTGCTTTACCTGAGAGAGATTTTAATTTTGGCATGCCGAATATGTGTAGAGAGTTTATTGACTTTAATTTAAGTCCTGCTCTTAACTCGTGTTTTCGTTTTGGAAAAGAGCGAGAGATGGTTAGAATGATACTAAGCAATCAGCTTATAAAGGTAAATCAGTTTCACCCAAAGCAGGGAGAGTTCGTAAATAAGTTGGTTGAATGGCGAAACATTATCGAGAAGGAAAATGTAAGATTTGTTTGGCTTGATGAAGATAGCTTAGTTGGTGGTAAGAGTGGTGACCCAGTTATAATGACAAACTTTATTGGTTTATTAGCTAATAAGAGCTTGGTTGTAGATGGTATAAGGAAGTCAGTAATCTGCTATGTAAGAAAAAGGAATGAAGATGGCTCTGTAGAGATAACTCGTGGTTCTTTCCGAGGAAGATTCGACGGGGTACGCTATAAGGACTTCTTAGACCAGTTTATGGTTGCCGAAGGACATCAGGGTGCTTTTGGAATTAAAAAGTTGGAATTTTCTAAGATGGATGAAATCTGTAAGGCTTGTGCTGAGGCAGAGAAGGGTTTCAAGAACAAGGTTAAGGTTGTAAAAGTTGAGAACCTTAAGAAGTTCCTAAGTAGCGATAAAGGTAAGAACCTTGCTCTTTTAAATGACTACTCAAAAAATAGAGACCAGATTGGCATTCTTTATACTGGTAGAAATGCTACAGTAATCAAGAGAACTGAGAAGTTTTTACTCTTGGAGATTGATGGTGTTCATGTTCGTTGCTTTACACCTGATTTAACTGTTGATAAGGGTGTTATAAAAACAACAGTAAGTAGGGGTGTTATTGAGTGCACCATGGAACCTCTTCAAGGATATTGAAGCCAAGGTGGGTATGGTGTATAATAGTATATGAAGAAAATGTAAAGTTGGTGGTTTTAAGCCTTAAAACAAAGTAGTACATAAACTGCAACTTTTGAACTAGACAAATGTAAATTTAGAAACAGAATTGTTCTTTATTTAACTGTGTTTGTGTTAGTTTGGTTTAGTAGTGTCGCTTGCTCTTGTTTGTGGCAGGTGGAATGGAAGGAGTTTAAAAATGAGGTGGGGAGTTGGAGACCATTTGTACGCAGAGAAATTACTCGGTTTGGGAAAAGAGAGAAAAGAGATTTTAGATAGCAGACTAATCGGTGGCGAGAGGATTTTCTTGGTAGCTATTAGACGCTCTAATGGACATATTAAGAATTATCAAATCGAGAAAGAAGACGGAACGGTAGTTTGTAAAGAAGCCTACAATATTTTCAATGGATATTTAAACGAGAGGGAAATTCAGGAAATAGCAAGGCAGAATTTTAAAAATAATGAAGGAGAACTTTAGAAATGAGAAGGCTAACATCAGGTAGTGAAGATATCTTAATAGATGGGTACGACTGCCTATGGTATGTAGAAGATGTTCGTTTGGTTGGGAAAGGAACAACATTGATTCTTGCACAACAGGAGGGTTCATTTGAACCTGATGATTTGTACTTGGAAGTAACTGAATATGGTGAAGTGCTGAGAGAGTTGTATGACTACGATGTCATATAATCTCTTGGGTATGTGATTTTTAGGTTAAGAATAATATGGAAATAGATAGGAGAATGTAAACGATGGTAGAGGGAAAAGCTAAGTTAGTAATTGATTTAGGAAACTCAGAAACAAGAGTAATCACTCAGTTTGGTGGTAAGTCTGTTTTAACAGTGTTACCAAATATGATGAGTGATTTAACTGATGGGGCAGTAGCTACCTTCATGAAGTCTGATGACTATAATGAAGAAACATCCAGAATCTTTGAATATAAGGGTGTAAACTACTGTAATGGTGAGCTATGCGAGAAGGAATTTGGTGTAACTGCAATGACACCAACTGCTCTTTTGAAGAAGTATGACACCTTGATTTCTGAGCTAAATATTCAAAATGCTTTCAGACAGGGTTTTGAATCCGTTTCAAGAATTGCAAATTGTGATATGCAGAGTGTCGATGTTGAGTGGGATGTAACTGTACTTCTTCCACCAGAAGATATTGAAATCGGAAGTAAGGTAATAAGTAAGAAAATACAGGGTATGAAAACTCTCAACTTTAAGATGCCAGAGCTGGTGAAAGTATTGAATGTTTTGAGTGTTAAGGTGCTACCAGAGGGTTTTGCAGCTTTCATTGGCATACTATTCAAAAGCAAGTCAGCTATTAGAGCTGAGTACAGTTTCTTGAGAAATGCTACAACTTTGATTGTAGATATAGGTGCAGGAACTACAGATGTAATCATAGTAAAAGACGGCAAGGCTCTTCAGAGTTCAAGATTCACTGTTGAAATAGGTGGAAACAATGTTCATCAGATTGTAAGGTCAAAGTTGAAGAGGAAAGGAATTGCTCTCCCAAGTTCTACTGTAAGAGAAGGAGTAGAAACTGGAGTAGTTAAGAATGGCTCAAGAGTAGTTGAGATTGCAACTGAAATTGCTGAAGCAAAAGATATGGTTGCAAGTCAGCTTGTAGATGCTATTCAGATGTTCTTTGAGGGTACGATGTATCCTGTAGGAATGATTGAATATGTTCTAACTTGTGGTGGTGGAGCTGAAAAAGGAAATGTTGAGGGTGTCAAACCTATGGCAGAATACTTAATCAGTTATATGAAGAAGCTATCACCAGATATGGAACTTGTAAGTGACCTTGTTGAAGAATATAAAGAAGTAGGAATCAAGGCAAAGATGCCTGAAGGAAGAGAGAAGATAAGCCCTAGAATGTACAATATCATTGGTGCAAATATTCTAAGCTAAGGAAAGCAGGTAGAGATAAAAGGAGACTCGTGTGAAAGCATATATTTCAGGACTTCCAATGGAGGCTAAAAATTTAATAGAGGAAGCAGTAGCCGAGGGGTATGGTGGTTTAGCAGAGGTTGAAGAGCTGAACAAATCTGAGCTTGTTCCATTAGTTAAGGCTGGATTAGAAAGTCCTGAGGTTTGCTTGATGATACTTGATGCCAGCTCTGAGAAGGCTTGTTCTGTTCTTGGTGATTTGAAAGTATTGGGTGGTGAGAAGTATCATTCTTACGGGACAGATGAGGACTTAGTCCTTTGGTTAAACGAGTATTTGGGTACGGAGTTAGTTGTTCCAGAAAAATTAGAAGTGAATGTTTCCGAGGAGATAGTGGGTGAGAACTTGGTTAGTTCTGCACCCGATTTCTCGTTATGGGAAGAGCGTTTGGCATCTAAGGATAGCTTAATAAGTCAGTTGAAAGCCCAGATTTCCGAGATGAGGGAGGTTGTTGAAAGCTGTTCTACTGGAAATACAGGTGAGTTAGAAGATGCCAAAGCTGAGATACTAGATTTAAAATCTCAAATCTTAGAACTTAAGAAAACGCAGGGTACGATATCAAATGATGCCGAACTTGTAAGAAAAATTGAAGAGCTGAAGTTGGATAATTCAGCGTTGAAGTCATCTAAAGATTCTCTCAAAAAGGAATACGAAAGCATTAAAAATGAGTTACTTGATGTGAAAGCTAACCGTAGCCAGATTGCATCAACAATTATAAGTAAGGATAAACTTATTGAAGAACTTAAAGGTGAACTTGCAGTTGCAGGTGTTTCTGCAAGTGAGTTAAGAGAACTTAGAACGGAAAATGCAAGGATTACAATAGACTTAAACCACAAAGCTGAACAGTTAAAGGTTAAGGATTCGGAAATTCTTGGGTATTTAAAAGAGCTCGATTCAATGAGAAAAAATACTGTTGGTCAAGATAAGATTAAACAGTATCAGGAGAGGGCTGAAGAGTGGAAAGAAAAGTTCACCACATTGGATAGCGAAGTTACTGGTATTAAAACGGAGTTAAGCGAATCTAGGGAGATGGTTGCTGAACTTGAAACAAAATTAAATTCCGTAGAAACGAAGAAATTATCTTTGGAAAATGACGTGGCTCGGTTAAGTGATGACCTTGGAAAAGCAAACTCAATTAATTTGCAGTTGCAAAGTGAGATGGATAGTTTGAGGGCTGAATTTGGTGGTCAGGAGAATCTCGGTGAGGTTTCAAAGGAACTTGCAGGCTTGAAACATGAACTAGGGAGATTGCGAGAAAGTCCTTTTGTTAAGATTGGCGAGAAGGCTTTTGTAAAGAGCTCAGTGGGTATGGTATTAGATTTTGGTAAGAAACGATATGAAAATGTAAGTTTTGTATTTTCAGGTTGTGGTGCTTATTCAAAGGATACCTATGGGTTCATAAAAAATATGGCATCAGTGAGTGGAAGAAGTAACCCAGTTGTTATTGTAGACCTTTATTCGGACTCTTCAATCGATTATGTAATGGGTATTGAGAAATTTAAGAATGCTGAAACTTGGTTTGAAAGTGGAGGTAGTTTTGATAGTTATCTCACACCAACAAAGTATAGAGGGGTTTCAGTCTTATCCTTTGGAAGTGGGTATGTAAATGATGCTTACTTAATGTCTATTGATTGGAAGAAGAGATTGGCTGAGCTTGAAAGTAGTGGATATAAGGCAGTAATCTTTGGTGGTTGTTTAGATTCGCTGGTCAGCCGAGCAATATTCGAGAGTGGATATGGTTTAGCTGAAAAAACAGTATTTACAAGTGGTCTAGCAGTTCATCTAAGGGGTACGATGCGTTCACTAAAGGGCTTGAAAGGTGGAGCAAAAGATTGTGAAGTACTTATAACAAGTAAAGTTCCTCAGTTAGAGGGTTTATATAGAATGGCTGAAAGACAAATAAATTGTAGGTTTATTTAGAAGATGAGAGCGGAGAACTTAGAACTTGAAGTAAAACTCATATTAGTTAAGGAAAAGGTAAAATGAGCAGAAAAGTAAGTATTATGGTAGATGTAGATGAGGCTCTATACACGGAAGTTATCGAGCCACATAAAAAGAATAGGAGTTTTTCAAAGTTAATTTTGAAGCTATTAGAAGGCTACCAGCAAGATGAATATGTCAATGCTTATGGTAATGATGTTGTAGCTGAGTTGCAGGCTGAAGCAGATAACGCATTTCAAGCATCAATTGACAGTATGAAAGCTACGATGATAAATATGGAAATCCTTAAGGAAGAGGCTGAGATGACTTCTGAAGAGGGTATCGACTCTTTTAACACAGGAGAGTTTAGAGCAGGTAGTGAAGCAGGTACAGATGCAGGAGAGGAGCTTGGCTCAGAAAGACTTCAAAGGATTGAGGATGAGATATGCGAGATGAAGAAGTCTAATGCCGAGGTTATGAGTGCTTTAAACTTGATTTTAGGTAAGTTAGATGGGGTGGGTACGAAAGAACCTGAAAAGGTAGTTGAAAAGGAAGAAGAGAAGGAAGTAATTGACCTCTTTGGACTACCTGCTCCTGCTGAAGAGAAAACAGAGAGGCTTGTTGAAAACACTGAGAAGGAAGAAGATGCTGTAGACATTGAAGATGGTGTAGACAGTGGAGATGATGTAGACAGTGGAGAGGCAGAAGATTTGCTAAGTGGCTTGACGGACGGTATGGTTTTTAGCTATTAGGAGAAATTAATCTAGAAAGGTAGTTTTGCAGTGAAAGTAAATAATACTGGTAGAGCACCAAAGAAAAAAGTTGAATATAAAATGAATGAAAGAGGTATAAACACCTCTTCAAGAAACGGTATGCATCGTAAAACAGAGTACTCAGGAGATGAAATGTGGCTCAAGGGTACGGATTATGATGCTAGCGTAGAGCCTATCAGCGATGGAAAAATTGGTGATGGTCATATGAGCCCTGAAGTTAGGGCTATGATTGAAAAAGAGAAACAAGCTAAGGAAAAAGCTGAAGAAGATAAAAAGAAAAAACAGAAACCTAAAGGAAAGAAACAGAAACAAGAAAAGGTTAAAGAGGAAAAGAAGCCTTGGAGTAAGAAAAAGAAAATCTTCATGGCTATGCTTTTAGGCTTGTTAGTCTTAGTTGGTGTAGGTTTATTTATGAGATTTTATCTCTTCCCAGGAGAGATGAAAATTGATAAAAAGACAACTGGGCTATATCGATTGAACAGTTGGAATTCTTCTGTAGCAAGCTTGAATGAGGATTCTTTGAAAGCAGATTTAGGTGGTGCTGAGAGTTATCTTGGTAAGGAGTTAGATTATGCTGGTGACTCTACAGATAGGGCTGATTTTATGGTTAATATGGCTGGGACGGTGAAATATGTGCCTGCTCAAGTTCCTAAGAAGGATAAACTGGGTAGGGATATGAAAAGAAAAGGTCAGGTTATATTGCAGGACTCTTGGTTAACAAGTGAGAATGAACCTGTGGAGTTGCAGTATATTGATTACAGCAAAATCAAATTTAGTGACGATGAAATTTCTAAAGCTTTGAAGAAGGATAAAGTTTCAGTAGATGATGAAAACTATAAAGAGAAGCTAACAACAGTTTTCTGTAAGCTTATGAACAGCAAAGCTAAGAAGGGGTACGCCATTAAAACAGATAAAAAATATATTCCACACTTCAACAAGGTCAACGGTGGGTACTTAATGGCTGAAAAAGAAGATATAACAATTGATAGTTTACTTTTCAGCAGTAAGGCTTTTGACAAGTTGGTACGTGACTTCTCATTGAAAGCATTGGAGCTACAGGTTGGTGCAGGTGGAGGAAAAGAAGGTGAAGAGACTGAGGAGTGGAAGGCTTGGAACGAACTTTCAGCTGATGAGAAGAAGGACAAGGAAGAACCACCTAAGTACGCAGGAAAAAAGGTAAATACAACCAAAGAGTGGGAAGATTGGAATAAGTTAGATAAAGAAAAGAAAGAGAAAGTACCAGAACCTGAAAAATATGATGCTAAGTATATGATTGGTAAGGAGTGGTGTGGAGCTCATAGACTAATGACTGGCTTAGTAACAAAGACTGCAGGTGGTAAAGAGGTTAAGTTTAAAGTATCTGCTAAGGTTGGTGATGGTTCTTTCAAGACTCCAGCTGGAATGTCTACAGAGGTTGTAAGCTATGCATCTAAGAATGGTGGTAAAATAAAAATAAGGCTTATTGACTTTGGTGTTTCTAAGGAAGCCATTGATTGGTTAGAGAGTAAAGATGTAAGAAATAAGGGTTTGGAAATCAAATCACCATTGCAGTATTGTTATGCAGTATTTGAAGTAACAAACCTAACAGGGAAAGACCTTAACTTGAAGAATAATTCTTCTTTAGCTGATAAGAATGGTAATCCAATGGAGAGCTCAGGTTCAATGTTTGGCTTGCAGGATGAATTGAACTTGAAACCAGATGAGACAGGTGTAATTGAGACTTGGGGAAGTTCAACAGAGTTAAACAAGCGTTATTTGATATGGGGTATGGATTTCGATGGAAAGAAAAAGCCCGTTTACTTCAGGGTATTGGCGGGCAATATAGATGACACATCTGTAAGTAAGGGTGTATATGGTAAGGAAGAGAAACAAAAATAGCTGAAGAAGGTTGTATTCGAAGTTGTAATTGCGTATAATAAAAATAAGAAGTTTTAGAAGTGTGGTTGCAAAATATTTCAATGTGTGTTATAATAGAGATATAATCCTCTATTAAGATACCTGACGAGAGCAGTCATTTCACTTCTTGTGAGATGACTGTTTTTATTTGTTTTAAAGAAGGAGATAGAAGTGAGAAGAAATTGGTTTAGTGAGTATGTAGATGGTGAAGTCCCTTATGAAGAGCTTGAGAGGATGGTATCAGAAGGAAAATTCCGAGAGTGGGAGTACGAGGCTTTTGACTTGGTAGAAACAGGGTACGAGGATGTTGAAGACGACTTAGCAAAGTATACTGCTGAGAAGTATCAGAAATCAAGTGAAGCTGAGCAAAAACAGATGATTGAAGATGTATTGGAAATCTACCGTAGTAGAGATGTATTCCCTATCAAGTACTTTAACGAATTGGGTATGATGAATGAGGTTGAGAAGGTTATAAACTGCAATCTTGAATTCGAAGGCGATACAATTATGGGTGGAAGTGGAATTGGTACTGCATTGTGTAACTTCCTATTTCCGAATCTATTTGATACTCCATCACTTCATGATGTTGATAAAAAGGGTGCAGCAACTTGTATTGAGAAGTGGAATAATGATGAATATATGAGAAGAGCAATTGGATTCTGTTTCTCTTATAAGAATGGTAGTCCAACTCCAACAAGTATGTTTGCAGCTATAAGGTTGGTAGGAAGTTCCCCTACAAACTTCAATCCAGCGAGAGCTAAAGCACTCTATGAGCGTCTTTGTCCACCAGGAGGAACTATTTGGGATATGTCAACAGGGTTTGGTGGCAGGTTATTGGGGTGTTTAACCTCTAAGAATAACTATAGATATGTAGGGACAGACCCAAATGTTGAGTCAATGTGGCATACACATCAGCTTGCAGAGTTGGTAGAGTCTGTTACAGGAAGAGAAGATTCTTATGAGTTGCACTGTGTGGGTAGTGAAGTATTTAGGGGTAAGCCAGAAAGTATTGATTTTGCTTTTACAAGTCCACCTTACTTTAACTTAGAGATTTATTCAGACGATCCAACACAATGTTACAACAAATTCCCAGAACTAGATGGTTGGCTAGAGGGCTTTGTAAGGGGTACGATTAAGAATGTTGCATATATGCTGAAGAAGGGTTGTCTGTATGCAATTAACATAGCTGACTTCAAGGATGCAGGAAAAGATGTAGACTATGTAGATGAATGGTGTAGGATCTCAGCAGAAGAGGGTATGCCATTATTTGATAGAGTATATCTTGGTGTTCCAGCAAGGGCTGGCTCAGCTCAGCAGAAGGCTGGAGAAGTGAAGAAGGAAAACATCTTAGTATTTAAGAAATTATAAAAGGAACAGATATGAGTCAGAACCTATACGATAACGAAAAGTTTTTTAACTTATACAAAGAGCTTAGAAATAAAAGTAATAGTGCAAATAACCTAGAAGAAAAGCCAGAGTTGATTTCACTTCTTCCAAACCTCAAAGGGAAAAGAGTACTAGACTTGGGTTGTGGTTATGGAGAGTGGTGCAAAATTTACTCGGAGATGGGAGCAAGCTATGTTAAGGGAATAGATATATCCTCGAAGATGCTAGATGTTGCAAAATCAGAATGCTCACAGTTCAGCAATATTGAGTTCAGCCTAATGGATATGGCAAAGCTTGATGAACTAAACGAAACTTTTGATGTTGTTGTAAGTTCTCTTGCAGTTCATTACGTAGAAGATTTTGAGAAGCTATGTAAAGATGTAAAGAAAATTTTAAATAAGGGTGGAATCTTCTTATTCTCGCAGGAGCACCCAATTTTTACAGCTACCAAAAAAGGTGTAACATGGCAAACAGATATAGATAATGTAGTAAAGGGTATGGTAGTTGAGGATTATCCAGAGTCTGGTAAAAGAAATGTATATTGGCTTGTCGAAAATGTCGTAAAGTACCATAGAACATTTAGCGATATAATAAATGCTCTCGTAAAAGCAGGATTCCACATCAAGCAAGTAAAAGAGCCTACAGTTTCAGATGAAGTAATAGAAATGAATAAATCGCTAGCTAGGTGTAAGCACGTTCCAGATTACTTGTTCGTGCTTTCCCAAGCTTAACAATGGGAGCTTTCAAGGAGAATGAAAATGGAGAGAAAAAGTAAGACATTTCTAAGTATTATTAAGGCAACAGGAACATTAATGGTGTGGGAGATGATTACAGGTGGTTTTTTCTCAACCAACATGATGGTTTATCGCTTGGCTTTAGTAAATTGTATTCTAATATATTATAACTCAAATATAAATTTAAGCACATCGTATTTGCAAGGGAAGATGTGGTATACGAAGATTAACAGTGTTTGGGTTTCAGCGATAGGACTTATTCTTTCAATCGGAATGTGGGTATGGTTTAAAACTGTAAATAAAAATACACTAAGTGAGAGAGCCATAAATATAGCCTCAATTGTTATGTTTATTTCTTTTGCTTGTGTTTTCCTTGTTTATATAATAGAAGCTTTTTCCTTGTTAATTCTTAAAGTTTTAGAGATAAGAAACAGAAAAATTTCAGAGAGATTGAAATAGTTGTAGAAAAGTGTAAACTAAAGGTAACTTGAAATTGATGGAGGTAAGTAAAATGAAACTATTGAAAGAATTGAATAAGCGAGTTGCTGAGAAAGAATTAAGTATTCTCAGAGAAGTTTATGACTTCATAAAAGGTCTACCAAAAGCAAAGGAATATGAAGCTGAGGTTGGAGAGGTTAATCTTGATGATTGTGAAGATTTAGCAAGGGCTATTCGAGTTTATGAGCGTCATTCGGTTACTGGCTATGATTGTGGTTTCTTCGATATTGTTGTAAACAGTGAGAACTGGAAGGAAGAGCTAAGGAAGGCTGGGCATGGTTGGAATGAAGAGATGGAAAATCTCTACATTACAGACCCAAGCTTTTTTGGAAAAAATGATGGTATGAAGATGATGTTCCTACTTCCAAAAAGTAATTTGATGGTACAATCACTAACCATAATGGGTATGATTGAAGACAAAGTTGTTGAGATTATGAAAGAAATCGACCCAAGAACAGATGTTTACGTATATACAAGACTAGACTAGTCGAAGGGGGCAGGGTTAAAAGTAAAACTTGACACCTATTGAATGCTCTGTTAGATGGGGTTAAACTAAATGTAAAGTTTAAGTTTTCTAAGGGAGGATTCAAAAATGAAAAGTAGAAGCAAAATATATAAGATTGAAGTAGGTTTGGTAGCTATAGATTTGGTGATGTATACACTATTGGCAGTTTCGCTAATCAACGGGGGTATACTTAAATACTTCAGCATCAATTTAACAACAGTTGTGCTGGCTGTATTGTGGATAAGTTGGGTAGCAGCTTGTATTGGGGTTTTAACTTCACTCAGAAGAAAAACAACAGTAAGCGATAAAATGTCAGCAATTACTAGTTTGGGTGCTTGCATTGGATCAAATTTCTTAGCTTTATTGGTTGTTTTCCTGATGAAGGCAATATTTGTAACGATGGGTACGGTTGGTGTAAGTGTGATGGCAAGTATAGTAGTTGCCCTTTATGTAATCTCTGCAGTATCTAGAACAATGTATCTTGGAAATATCGGAAGGTAATGAAATGAGAGTAGCTCATAAAAATGATATTGGAAAAATGAATTTAAGGGAGATAGAGTCTGAGACTTTATCTCCTAAAAGTATTTTAGAAATAATTTCCCTTTTAGAGAGTGAGAAAGTGGAGAGTATTGAAGGTGTGATGGTCGGAGTTGATGGGGGCTATTACCTTATTGATGGGGGTGGTCAGCTTGGAGATTTCGACTTCTTTGCTTTTTTAAATAAGAAGAAATCCTCGCTATTTAGACAGGTTTTAACTTGCTTTAATGTAAAAGACTTGTGCAGAAGTTTGGCAGGTTCTGTAGAGGAAGTGGAGGAAGGAACTTCGTTCTTGGGTATGGAATCATTTGAAGATGATAGCTCGATTGGTTCTAACCTTGTTCTGTTGATTGATGGGCAAAAGGTAATAGTAACAGATAATGGTGGTGAGATTGTTATTGGTAGGTCTAGTCAGAATGCCGATGTGATTGTGAAGAATAAAACTATTAGCCGACGCCATGCTCTTTTGAAAAGAGTAGATGGTAGTTGGTTGTTCGGAGACTTGGGTAGCTCAAATGGTTCTTGGGTGAATGGGGTAGCAGTAAAGGCAGGGTATGTAGTCCTAAATGCTGGAGACGAGATTGTTATAGGAAATGAGAAAATAAGAGTAGTTGAGGTTTAAAATGTTAGAAGAGAAATTTAAGATGGAGTTGGTTGAATATCTTTTAAATCAGGCAGACGACTTTATAGAAGCGGTTATATGTGGTTCAATGGAAGCATCAAAACGGTGTGCAACAATGTTTGAAATAGACGAACAGGGAAGAATGTCGGATGCATCTCCTTTGGAAATGTTAAGAAATATAAAAAATGGTATGAAGTACCTTGTAGTTGAGGTTCAACCAGAAGAAAATATGACAAGTGGTGATATAACCTTGCTTATTGAAGACCCAGAAAACTACAACCACAGACTTGTAGTATCAAATAATGGTCGAGATATCCAAATAATCAAGCTGAGAGAAGAAGATAACAACATATTAGAAGAAGCTATAATCACAACATCACAGGAAGAACACACAGTTTCTATTTCTGTTAACAGAGAGATAGTAAATGGTGTGGAAGATAGAGAAGCTTTGATGGGTTTATTATCAAGCATTAAAAGCTACATAACCCATAAAGAAGGGTACAAATGGGTTGTAGACTTTAGACACGCTTTAGCTCCAGATATTCAAGAGCTGATGGAAAAGACTGAGGAATTGATTGCTCGCTCAAATGGAGAAGAAGCAAGAGGGGGTATGTTAAGTTAATGAGAATGTTTGAAGAAGTTTTTCAAGAAATAGATAAAAGAGTTGGAGAAGGAAACAATGAACTTACCCCTCTAATTAAACATAATGGATTCTTTGTAAAGCACGACGAGTATTTTTCTATTTGTGGAAGCCATGGTGGGAAGGCTAGGTCTTGCTACTCCATCTGTAAGAAGGGTATAGAAGAGGGAAAGAGGGGTTTTTCAACTGCTGGTTCAAAGAAAAGCCCTCAAATACAAATAGCAAGTTTTATTGCTAAGGAAATGGGAGTTCCTCTCCACGCACATACTCCTCAAGGAGAATTGGGGTACGAGATTGAGAAGGCTTTGGCTAATGGTTGTGAACTATTCCAGCATAGGGCAGGATATAACAATGTAATCATCAAAAGGGCGAGAGATGACGCTAAGGAAAATGATTTCTTGGAAATACCATTTGGAATGGAGTGTTGGGAGGCTGTTTACCAGACTGCTACACAGGTTCGTTCCTTGGTTGGTAGAGATGATATAAAGCGAATAGTACTGCCAATTGGCAGTGGAATGTCATGTTGTGGAGTCCTTTGGGGTATGCTTAGGTATGAGATAGACTTGCCAGTTCTTGGAATACAGGTAGGAGCTGATTTCAGGAAGAGATTTGAAAAGTATGCACCAGAGGGTTGGGAGTTGATGCTTGAAGTCGAGAAAAGTGGGTACGATTACCACGAATATGCACCTAATTTAATTAGGTATGCTGATGGTGATTTAATCTTAGACCCTATTTACGAGGCTAAATGTTTGCCTTATGTGAACTTTGGTGAGGGTGATTTACTTTGGTCTGTTGGAATAAGAGATGGAATCACTTCGGAGAATAGCAAGGAATTCAGATTCTAAGGATAAAATAGGAGTTGTATATGGATGATATACTGTGGAGAGAAAGAAAAAGAGTTTGGTGTGGTTTGCCTTGGACATTTACTAAATACCAGTTTACAAAAGATAAGTTCACGATTGAAAGTGGTTTGTTTACAAAGATTGAAGATGAGGTAAGGCTATACAGGATAACCGATATAACCCTAAAACAAACATTTATGCAGAGAATGTTTGGTCTTGGAAGTATCATTTGCAGCAGTTCAGATAGAACATCAGGTAACTTTATAATCGAAAACATCAAAAACTCAAGGGGAGTTAAAGAAACTCTATCAGACCTAATCGAGAGGGCTAGAAAAGAAAATAGAGTTTTCTCTCGAGAAGATTTAGGGTATGGCGATTCAGATTATGATGTTGATAATCATTAAAACCTGAAAGTGTTTAGAAGCTAAGACTTTGCTCTTGGCTTTTTTATTTGGAGTTTAAAGGAGAAGAATTGTATATTAGATAATTGAAAGGAAATCGAGTTGGAGGTTTTAAAGTGAAAATAAGAGCTTTATCGGATATTGGAACAGTAAGAAAAGAAAATCAAGACAACTACTATGTGGGTAGATTTATGTTAAATGGCGAAGAAGTTAGCGTAGCTTGTGTTTGTGATGGAATGGGTGGACTTGCTGATGGAGAGGTTGCAAGTTCAATGGTTATTGATGCTTTGAAGGGAGCATTAACGTCTAACATTACTCAAGAAGAGATTATTGAAGCATTGTATAATGCAAATAACTCTGTTTATATGCTTTCAACCTTTAAAAAGAAAATGATGGGTACGACTTGTACTTTTATTTGTTGTGGGAGAGATGGTTATTGGGGTGTGCATATTGGGGACAGTCGATGTTACCAGTTAACTAGCTCAGGTTTGAAACAATTAACTAATGACCATACAGCCCTGAAAAAGTATGGAATTGAAAAGGGAGACCCAAAATACATCAAATATAGAAGTAAGTTAACAAAATGCATTGGTGCAGTTCAGAATGTAACTTTTGACAGGTTCTCAGGAAAATATGAGAAAGGTAAGAATAGCTTTATCCTTTGCTCAGATGGTTTTTGGCATTATTTTGAAGAATCAAATCTAAGCCTAGAAAACAAAGAGGATTTGGGTATGGCTATAGATTACTGCATTGAAAAGGGTGAGACGGACAACATTACTGTAGTTGTAGTAGATGTAGAGAGGTAGTAGATATGAAGAGAAAACTCCTAAACAAAGGAGATTTAATTCTAAATGGAAAATACGAGATTGTAAAACTTATCCATAATAAGGGTATGTCTAATGTATACTTGGTTATGAATCGAAGTTTGAATGTTACTCGTTGCTTAAAGGAGATTAAACGACCAAATGCAGAGAGTGAATATAGGAGTAAAAAAGATTACCGTAAGGCTGTTCAAGAGTATGATTCTTTAATCTCAGAAAGCTCAATAATGACTAAGCTGAATCACCCAGCTATTCCAAGAATATCTGACATCTTTGAAGAGGGTGGTTCTGTATTTATACTAATGGACTATATCGAAGGTGTAAGTCTTAGGGCAATGCAGGAGAAGAGAGGACCTTTTTCGCAGAAGGAAGTTATCTACCTTGGAAAAGAGATATGTAAGGTAATGGTGTATCTTCATTCTAAGACACCTAAAAAAGACCCTTTGTTCTATAGAGACTTAAAACCTGATAACATAATGATTCAAAGTATTCAAGATGGTAATCAGGTTAAGATATTGGATTTCGGAATAAGTAAGTTTCTGAAAACAGATCACGAGAAAATAGAACAAAAGTTGGGTACAAGAGGTTTTGCAGCTCCAGAGATGTATGATTCTGAGGCTCTATGTGATTTAAGGTCGGATATATTTTCTTTTGGAAGAGTATTGATAAGCTTATTAACTGGTTTTCCATTAAGTGATATAAAGAAAGATGAAGATATTCGTAAGCTAGATATTGCTAAACTTTCGCCAGGAGTAAGTAGGGGTCTGATTGCAATAATTAATAAGTGTTGCGAAGTAAACCCTAAAGACAGGTACGATGACTTCTCAGCTGTCTTTTATGCATTGAACAACTATGAGAAAGAGGATATTGAGTACCTGAAGAAAGCAAAAAGAAAGATTAAAACTGTCTTTGCTTTAGGAATAATTGGAGTAATGCTAGTGGGTATGTCATTTATTCCAAGATATATGTCAATGGTTGAAAATAATAGGATTTATGAGGAAAGTATTTCAGTAGCTCAGAAGTCTGAGAGAGTCGAAGATTGGGAGCGAGCAGTGAGCTTAAAACCAGAGAAACTCGATGCTTATTTAGGTTTAATTGAGGCAATAAAGACTGATGGTAAGTTTTCTAAGGATGAGGAAGAATTCTTACTGAATAAATTAAGTCCAATTTCTACAACTTTAGTAGGTAATAAAGATTACGGCAAAATAGCGTATGAAGTGGGTAAACTTTACTGGTTCTATTACCCAGAAGATAAGAGTGCTGGAGAGATAGCATCAGTAAAATGGTTTAAGGACGCTGAAGCCAGTGAGTATAAGGTTGAACAAGCCAATACACTACATAACATTGGTGAGTTTAAGAAAAAGATTGTAACTGCAATAGCTGAATCTTCTGATGATGGAATGTATATTAAGTTTTGGAATAACCTGTTAAAAGCGAAGAAGAATGAGACAGGTGAGTTAGTAGAGTTGCAGTTGAACGAGGAAATTATAAACGCAATTGAGGGGTACGGTCATCGATTAAAGGTTGATGGTGTGTCTAAAAAGGATATGATTGCTGAGATTGAAAATGTTCAGTCCTTTATAAAAAACTCTAATCCAAGTGAGAGCTTGAAAAAACGATATGAAGAACTTAATAAGAAAGCTGATGAAAGCAGGAAGATTGTAGATGAGCTATTTGCAAAGGGTGGTGAGAAGTAGTGTACGAGTTAATAAGTAATGTTGTAATAAGTATCGGTATCCTTTGCATTGTGTTGGCTCTTGTTCTAGCATTTGTATTCAAGGTGGGTACGCTAATTAACGAGGTATCAGGAAGAAGGGCTAGGAAGCAAATAAAAGAGTTGAAGGAGATGGGTGTAGCCTCAGGTTTCTTAAAACAGAGTTCAGGGTTAATGGACTTTGAGGGGTTTGAAACTGTTGGTGATTTGTCTGCAAGTATGATTTCAGAAGTGAATGTTGAGGAGAGAGTTCTTGAAAGTGATGAAAACTCTAAAAGTGCAGTCGGAGAGGCTATTCCTGAAGTAATTGAAACAGCTAAAAAGATAAGCACGAGTGGGTTTGAAGAGTTAATAACTAAAGAAGAATGTTACAATGAAGATGCAACACAGTTGCTTGATGATTTGGAAAGCGAAGCAACAACAATGTTGGAATCAGCGGAAGAAGGGGTAGATGTTGTATCGGATGAAGATGAGTCTACGGAGTTCTTAGAAGAGCCAGAAGAGGGTACAAATTTATTGGTTGAGGCTGAAGAGGAAGCAACGGGTATGTTACTTGACGATGATGAAGAGGTTGTACTCGAGGTATTAGAGGTATTAACTTCGGTTAATTAAGTTTTTAGAAGTAAGAAGTGTGTGAATCTTACTTAATGGGTACGGAAAAAATAAGAATAAATGTACTGTTGTTAGAGATTTGTAAAATGTAGATTGGAGGATAAAAACTTGAGAAAGGATACATTACGTAACAAAGGAATAGCAGCCTTGGTAACAACGATGTTAGTCACACAGATGGTACCTATGCAAGTAATGGCTGAGGGTGAGACCAGTACAGAGACAGGGGTTGTTGAAGAGGTTAGCAATGTTAAGAAAGTTAACGAACATAAGAACATTGATGTCACATATGCTACTAAAACACTCAAAGTAAACCAAGTTGGTGCTGAGAATAATTGGAGTTCAGTGTTTAACTTGGCTGGTAAGCTAAATATTAGAGACCTTGATTCTAATCAGAAGCTGATAATTAAAAGTATCAAAACAAAGACAAGGCTGGGAGACAATTGGGGTACACCTGTTGCAGTAGAAAATGCAAAGATTGGTCAAGAGCTTGATAACGGAGAAGTAGCAGTTGAATTCTCGAAGGATAAGTCAGAGAAGGGTATGCAGACTGCTTTTGCTGTAGACATTGAGTTTGAAGTAAAAACTATAGGTGCTACAGAAGCAGAAAACAAGGTTGAGAAGTTCTCTCTTCATAAAGAAGGTGTGCTTGCAGGTGGGTTTGCAGATGTTAAACACACTGAGAGTGGTGTCAACATAATTTTTCCAAAGGATGTTAAGGTTCAGAATTATGAGCTAGGCTCGGCTAGTGAAAGCACTGGTGTCTTGTCTAACAAGATTACTTTGGGTGTAGATAAATTAACTGAAGCTGAGCAGGTTCTTAAAACTTCAACAGTCGATGAAGGCAATGGGGTAGTAAGTTATGAAATTACTATTCCAGAAAAGGATACTGTTAAACCTATAATTGAGATAGCAGGAGTCGAGCAGGGTAAGACTTATGGAGAGAAAACAACTGTAAGGGTTACAGTAAAAGATAAGTTTATCGATGAGAGTGGTTTGGCTATTGAGAGCACAGGTGTTGCAGGTAACTGGCAGAAAATCGAAGGTGGGTATGCTATGGATGTCAAGTTTGATGAAGAAGGCGTCCATAAAATCAAGGTTTCTGCAAAGGATAGGTCAGGCAACACTGAAGAAAAGGTTATCGGCTTTAATATAGATTTGGAAGACCCTGTAATAAGTATTAAAAACTTGAAATCAGGATACTATAACAAAACTATAACAGCTGAAATCTCCATAAAGGAATTGTTCTTGTTAAAGCCGAACATTACTTGTGATACAAGTGGAGAGCTTGGAGAGTGGAAAAGAGAGGGTACGTATTGGAAGAATACGGTTACTTTTTCTACGGAAGGTTCGCACCATATAAAGGTAGAAGCACAAGACATTTTAGGAAAGCGTTCAATAGCAGACATCAAAAATATTGTAATAGATAAAACAGCCCCAACCTATACGGTTGAGGGTATGCCTCAGAAAGAAATCACTGGAAAAGAAGTTGTTTTGAAACTCATTGTTGATGAGCTGAATTTTGACCCATCAAAGGTAGAAGTTGAAACAGAGGGTACACTTGGTAGCTGGTCGGAGGTTGATGGAAAGCATGTAAACACAATTACATATAAGAAGGACGGTGTTTTCCCACTAAAAATAAATGTTACTGATAAGGCTGGAAACAGAGCTCAAGAAACTAAGTTTAAAAACATAAACTTAGATATGACTTCCCCTAAGATTACTGTTGAGGGGGCTGAGAGTGGTTTCTTTAAAGATACAAAGAAGGCAGTTATTACCTTGGAAGATAGTAATCTTGATGAGAAAGATATAAAAGTAGAAACAGAGGGTACGGTTGGTAACATACAAACTATCGATGCAAAAACAAAGAAAGTTGAAGTTACCTTTGACAAGGAAGGTACTTATAGCTTAAAGGTTTCTGCAAAGGATAAGGCTGGAAACATCTCATCAAGTAATGAGTATAAAAATATCGTAATGGATAAAACAGCTCCAACAGTAAATGTGGAAGGTGCTGAGAGCAATAGCTATAACAATATGCCGAAAGTTGTTATGATTACTGTAGATGATGAAAACTTCGACACAGCAACAACAGAAGTCACCACTGCAGGAGATACAACTGATTGGAGACAGAGTGGTAAGACTTGGTATAAAACTGTTAGCTTTACTAAGGATGGAGATTACAATCTAACTGTAAAGGCGAAGGATAGAGCAGGAAATGAAAGTACACCTGAGGTTCTAAGTAATGTTGTAATCGACACTACGGCACCAGTTATAAGCTTTACTGGTGTTGAGAAGAAGCTTTATGGAACTAATGTTGTGGGTATGTTTACTGTAAAGGACAGAAACTTTAAACCAGAATTGGCTAAAATCTCTACTACTGGTAAAGTTGGCAAGTGGACAGAAGAAAATGGGGTTTGGAGTGCACCAGTAACCTTTACTTCAGAAGAGGGGGTACAGTCCTTTAATGCAGTTGCTAAAGATTTAGCGGGAAATCAGTCTGAAAATGTAAGTTTTTCAGGATTTGAGATTGACAAGACTGCACCAAAGCTAACATTGAGTTGGGATAAGACAAATGCTAATGGGTATTACAACAGCAGAAGAACAGCAACTCTAACAGTAGAGGATAAGCATTTTGACCCTGCAGGTTTGCAGTTGAATGGTGCGAGTGTTTCTTCTTGGTCACACAATGGCAATACTCATGTAGCAACGGTTGTGTTTGATAGAGATGGTGAGTACTCATTCTCTGCAAAGGCAACTGATAAGGCAGGAAACACAAGTAACCTTGTTGAGTCAGGAAAGTTTACTGTAGATACTTTAAAGCCTGAGATTGTAGTTTCAGGTGTTCAGAAGGGTGTATCCTATAAAGGAAATGTTAACTTCTCTGTAATTTTCAAAGATAAGAACATCGACCTCTCGAAGTGCAGTGCAACTTTAGTAGGAAGAAAAGGTAAAAAGCTAGAACTAAAGAAAACAGATTCAGGGTATGCATTTACTGGAGTTCCAGATGGAAAGGGTTACGATGACTTCTATACTCTGAAAATGGTTGGGTATGATTTGGCAGGTAACTCAGTTGAAGAAACCTTAACATTCTCAATAAATCGTTATGGGTCAGACTTCAAATTTGTTGATGCTAAGCTGTTAAATAGCTACATCAAGAAGGCAAGAAATATTGTAGTGAAAGAGTACAGCGTAGATGAACTTGATACTAATGCTCTAGTAATAAAAGTATTCAGGAATGGAGAAGAAATTAAAGTTCCTAAGGATTTAATCAAAATTGATAAAACTCTGACAGATAGATATGAATACAGCTACACTATTGATAAGAAGGTTTTCAATAAAGATGGAAAGTATCTAATTCAGGTATTCTCTAAAACTAAAGATGGGAAAGAGAGTGCATCATTAAAGGAAACATTTGCTTTTATCCTTGACAGCACAGCTCCAAAAATCCTAATTGGAGGAATTGAGAATGGTAAATCATATCGTGAATACAGTAAGAAAGCTACAATCGAAGTAAGAGATTTATCACCAATAGATAAGTTAGATGTCAAAGTAAACGGTAAGTCTGTTAAGGTAACTGAAGAAAAAGATGGTCTGTATTCAATTGAACTGAAGGAAAGTAAGGACAAGTATAATGTTGAGGTTACTGCAGTTGATAAAGCTGGGAATAAGAGTAGCGAAGATGTTAAGGATGTTCTTATTACTTCTTCTTGGTTGCTAATCGTTTGGAATGTGTTCTATCTAAAATATGTTCTTCCTTTACTAGCACTTATTGCTGGAATAATAGCATTTATCTTCGGTAAGAAGAAAAGAGATGAGAGGAAGAGGGAATTGGCATCTGTAGCAAGTACAGTATCTTCTTTCGGAACAACGGGTTCAGGAAGTGGTTCAACAGAAACAGGTACTGAAGATACAGAAACAAAATAGCTTTTAGTGTAGGTGGCTCATAGATGTGAAATTTGAGAGCCACTTTTTCTTTTTTGTGGAAAGGTCGTTCAGATTTGAAAGTGCTTTATCCTCTTTCAGGCTGGGTACGTCATTATCTTTTATATTGTAGTAAGTTGTGTTGGAAATTTAGGAAATATTGTGTCTGTTTGTGGAGTGTTTAGTTCTCCTTGGCTAAAAGTGTGTAAAGTTCGATGATTTTTCTTTTAGTTTTAGATATGTATTGAAGTCTTGTTTGAGGGGGGGTAAACTGTAGTTAATCGAAAGGTTAGTAAATGGCTTGGGTTCGAGTTTGTTCAGTTCGAGTTGTTGAGAGCCTTAATTTATAGGAGGTAAGAAAATGAGCAGTAAACACGTTGTAGATTCAGTATACGATGCCACAAGAGCATTTGACAAAAACAGAAAAGTAAATGTATATCTAGAAGAAGAAGTAAGTCCACTGTTTTGGATTGTTCAAAACCTAGATAACGAGGAATACGAAGAGTATTATCTATGTAAGCTGGACGATCTAACAGATCTTCACTATATGTAATTTAGGAGGCTCGTAATGGAAGAAAAAGAAAATAGATACGAAGTACTTAATAAGGGTTGGGATGATGTAAAAACAGAGAGTAGAGCTCTAGAACTCTTACAGGAGGCAGCTGAAGAACTCAATACGTTTACACTTCTAGCACCTTGGGAAGAATCAAAAATAAGACTTATAAAGAGGCTTGATGATTTGCAAGGAGACTTAGACATCAATATAAGACCTTTTGATAAAAAAACTTATCTAAGACTTATCACAAAGGACGGAGAGGTATACGCTCGTGCATACTGTTCCGTAGCAGGGACAAATCTTAGGATACGTTCACAAAATTGGAGAAAGTTGACGGAGGAAGATAGAAGATGAATGAAGCAGAAGTAAGAAGCATTGTAACTGGGAAAATTAATAACGTTCTTGATAGGTTATACGATGCTATGTATGACGCACAAGGGCATCCAGAAATTGCATTTGAGGTTTTAAGAGCAAATGTTGAAGAGACTGCTAAGGAGATACAAAATATATATGAAGCAGAAGTAAGAAAGAGTATATGATGCTCTGTATTATGCATCTGCACTAGTAGACCAAGATATTAGATTTAAGGTTTTAAGAGATAACATTGAAGAGATTAATAAGAGAATAACGGGGGATAACAATGGGTAAGTTTAACGATGATTTCAGTTTTGAAGTAGTAAAAGATTACGGTATTTTAGGAGATGGAACTTGGTCAACACATTTGACTGAGGTTTCTTGGAACGGTAGAGAAGCTAAGTTTGATATCAGACCATGGAACGACGATATGTCGAAGATGGGTAAGGGTGTTTCTTTAACTCTTGAAGAGTTGATTGAACTTCACGATATCATTGAAAGAAAAATCCTTTTAGAAGAGGAAGAGATTGAAGAGTTCAGTGATGACGAGGATGAAGAAGTACTTGAAGATTATATCGACGATGATGATATTGAAGAAGTTGTTTTTGAAACAACACATAAAGGAACACAGATAATTGGCTAGACAAGATGTCTAGCCTTTTAATTTTACAATTTTCAGAAGTATTGATTAGTGTTATTAATAGGTGTATAATAAGGTATAACAAAAATAATTAAGAAAAGTAGTTAATTGTTGGGTTTGTTCTGTGTGGCACAACTTGAGGAAAGGAATTGGGTATGACTGTTTTTCAGAAGAATAAGTATCTCGAAGAATTGGGGTTGAAGAAAAAAAGATTATGGAGTTAACTGGTTAAGTAAAAGTGATTACAGAATGAGAGACTTTAATTACGAAAAGGAGATGTATGGGTTCTGTTCAGCGGAAACTTGGAATATGGATAGAATATTTTGTGAATGGCTTTACAGTCACTGCAAAATGTATTTAGAAATAACTGATGGTAAAGTTGATTTGGAATTCCACAGCGTTGAAATTGATGGTGAGGAAGTAACTCAACTTCAGTGTATTCAGAGAATACTTAAGCTAACGGGTGAAGCCTTAACTGAATCTGACGGAGAAGCAGCTACGATGAAGTTGAGAGAAGCTATTTTGATATGGGCAGAGGTTTTCCCTCTGATGTGGTGGTAGTTATGTTAACACAACTAGAATATGCGAGAAATATGAGGGTGCTGATTTTCAACTATAGGAAAAAACCATCCTTAAGTCAAATAAATCTTTTAACAAATACTGAACTTGGAGAGTTGTTAAATGAACTTCCTATACAGCAAAAAAACACTTTCATGAGAGTTGCAGCTGGGTTAGGGTGGGATAAAATTGCAAAAGGCTGGGGTATAAGTGTTAATCAGTTACAGTTAGAGTATCAGTTGGCTTGCAGGTATCTTTGTAAAAGGATTTTAGACTACTCGGAAAGTTTAGGTTTTAAGAATGAAAAATACCTCTCGGAAGAGAGGGTAGCTTTTATGAGGAACAAATTCTCAGCCCTGAGTGGATACGCTCTGAGGGGTATAGCAATTGAAGCTTTAGGATTGTCAAGCAAAACATATAATACGCTAGCGTTTAAGATGAACGGCATAAGAACTCTAATACAGGTTAGAATGTTAGATATGTACGACCTCTCCAGAATCGTAGGGGTAGGAGATAAAACTATTGAAGAGTTAAAATATGTACTAAAGGTATGGAGATAGAAAGGTAAGAAAATGAGAATAGTAATTGTAGATTTCAACCATATGGCTCATACCTACTTCCACACAAAATTTAGGCTTTCAGTAAGAAAGCAGGTCGGGGGTACGGTTATTGAGAAGGATACTACGGTTCAGAGTGGTGTTCTGAAGTGCATCAACCGTTGGTCAGACGGTGGTAGGAATATTATGGTGGTTTGTTTCGACAGACCTGTTCCAGCAAGAAAAGCCTACTTTATGGATAAATTTTCAGATCCAGAGGCTGATGTTGAAACTAGACAGGGTGCTTATAAGGGTGGTAGACCAGCAATGCCAGATATGTTGTACGAGGCTATGCAGGATTGCCAGTCTATCCTTGAAAAAGCAGGTTGCACCTGTCTATTTGAACATAACTATGAGGCTGATGATTTGGTAATGGCAACTATAGTAAAAGCTAAAAAAGAGTACCCAGGTGTTCCTATCGATGTTATCACAAATGATGCAGACCTTGTCCCATTAGTAGATGATGTGGTAAGTGTATTCTTAAGGTCTAGGGTAACTACATATGCTGAAACGAAGGCACTAGAGAAGGCTCATTATGTTCAGATTACGCCTAGAAACTACCAGGAAGTTCTTGAAGGACTTAGTTCATTCAAGGATTTCTTAGTTCCTTATAACACTGTTCTTCTGCATAAGTTGCTTAGAGGCGACTCAGCAGATAACATTCAGGGAATTAAAAGATTGTTCCCTCCACGTAAATACAACGAAATGATTCAGGGTATGCTATCTGAAGAAGATTTAGGAGAGGCTTTTAGATATCGACCAGTTGTTAGAAGATTGGTGAACATCGAAACTGGGGAAGAATTACCAGGTCAGGAGAATGTAAGAAACGAGGAAGACCTTTATGCATTGGTTCGTTTAATGACGCCTGAAGACCGTAAGAAGTATGCTATTAAACCTTTGGGAGTGCCAGAGTTAGATAGGCTTTGCAAGTTGGTAAAAAAGTATGCCATCTTAAAAGAAGGACAATTTGAGATTGTAGAGGAACATCTAAAGAAACTATACTATGGAATGAATCTTAACCAGATGTATACCTCAAAGGAGAAGGCTCTTAGACGCTCTCCTTACTGCCTAACAGCTAAGGGTAAGTCATTGCAGAAGTTAGACCAAGTCGAATTAAGAAAGGCTTGTATGTCATTAGAAATAAATATAAAAGTAGAGGGTATGTAATTCTATTGGATTTTTAAGGTGCTTACAAGGTTGTTAAACTTATGTAAGCACTCTTTAAGTTAGGAGGAAATAACATGAATAATACACCAATAGATAAGTCCTATGAAAATGATGTAGGAAAATTCATAGAATTCAAGGGTAAGTTTGCAGGTTCAAGAGGTATGAAGAGGTCTGGAAAAATACAACTTGTCTTTAAGGAAGTTTCTTCTATGGAAGACGATAGACCTTTTAGAGACCATGTTTGTATCTTTGTAAGCAAGGAGAAAGCAAAGAAGGCTGGATTGCATGCTGGTATGACAGATGCTACTTGGGAGTCTTTCCGATTCAAGGGTAAGCTTACTTACTATAATGGTGGTAAAGTGGGAGACAATTCCTTTGTGCCAGTGTCAATTGGCTTGAAGGATATTGAATACATAAAAAGAATGGAGACAGCAGAAAATGAGAAATCTAGAAACAGAGTTCGTAAAGGAAATGAGAGATAACTTACCAAAGGTAGGTGAGAAAAGTATATATGATATACCTCTTCCGATGAGTGCAAAGGGGTGGAATGTGAGTGAATACACTCTTTATGGGGTACAGGGTATAACCGAGCCAGAATTTGATAAGTTAAACAAAACAATTGTTTTGGAATATCCTAAGGGTATGAGCTTGGTTAGAAAGAGAATAGATAGACGAACAAGAAAGTTTATGCGAGACTCAGAAGGTAACTTTGTTACTGAGCCAGTAACTGTTCCAAAAAACAGCAAGGCAATTATGAGTGAAATAAACTTGCTTTTAAGATATAAACACGAAGTACAAGATAAGTCATTTGAATATGTAGATGTGGTAAACATCAAGGGTAAGGTTCTTTACATTTATTTAGTGTCAACTAAAAATCTGTACAGAGTAAGCCAAACAGCTCTAGCAATGTCAGTAAGAAAACTGAAATGTTATAGCGGTGCATCTTATAAGACTTGGAAGTATGGTTTGATAACACTGGCTGTAATACCTTATAAGCCTAATGCAAAGTATGAAGGAACAAAAATACTGGCAACAGGGGTAGGTCTAAACTATAACGAACAGATAACAGAAGTATTAACGTATTGGCAGGCGATGGATGTAATTCCAAATATGAGGCTTTCCCAACTGATGGATGATGGAAGTGTATGTGTAGTTGACTATAGTCCAACTTACAATGTAGAAGATTTCATCCCAATGGAACTAGATTCTGTTTATGAAAGTAAAAATCTCTTGCAAGATTTCTAGAGATGTGTTATAATAGTCTCAAAGGAGATTAAAAAAGTGAGTAGGACTTTATTAGGTAAGAATGGTAACTATTGGTACCTTTATGGTGTTGAAGAGGGTTGCTGTTGGAAGTTTGATGGTTTTGGAACTTTGGTGAGTGAAACTGCTTTACTATCAAACACAGGTGGTAGGTTAAAAGATGTAAGATGTATATCAGTGTTGATGAGTGGTGGCATTTGTGAGATTCTCTGTGAGGGTATGGTTTGTGAGATAAGAAAGCCTTTAACAGAGATACTCTCTGTATTAAAAAGCCGTCTACCAGTTGTAGGTGGTATGGTATTGAGAAGAAGATATGTAAAAGAACACTGCATGCAGGCGATACTCCCATTGGAGATGTGTACGAGCCTTGCAGATGTTAAACAAATATTTGGTAGTTGTAACTGGAGGAAGTTGTAATGGTTGGTAATAGTCTTAATAAATACATACAAAAGAAGAAAAAGATTTTCCTAAAGTTAAATAAATTTATGGAAGTAAAGAAGAAATATGTTTCTCTTTATCATATGCATTTAACCTACCTTTACGATAAGGGCTTTATTACTGATCCAACTCATTTGGATGAGCGAGAGATAAGGAAGTACCTCTCAGGAGAAGGTATAAGTGGTCTATTAACAAGTAAAGCTGGTAGGGTTATACTTAATGCAGCCAACTTTGAACACGCTTATCTTCGAAACAAAAGGGTATGGCATAATTTAGAACACGAAGACTTCCTATACCATTGTTGGAAAGCGTATTACTTTAAGGCTTGTTGTTCAGACTTGAATTTCTTCTTTGATGAATGTCAGTATAGTCTTGATGAGGAAAGTAAACAGATAACATACTCATTAAAAGAGGCAGGGGCATCACTTTATACAAAAGCAGGATATAACCAAACTGATGGTGTTCTTGAGATGCTAATGAAGAATGGGTATGGTATCGGCTATGTTGATATTAGTGAAGGCTTGTTTAGGTTGGCTTGCAGTGTGTTGGGTGTAGAGGTTATCGAAGAAGGTGGAAACTTTACACAAGGCTTGACTTTAGAGGATGAAATAAGAACCTGTAAGTGTGTACTTAATGGAGATGTAATAGCCACTGGAACTTATGCAAAGGAACTTAACGAGTGGTTAAGTGAGAATACTTATACGGGAAATAGAACATTTCAATCGGGTATGGGTTTGTATGAGAGCCTTTTTGCTACAAAGGTTAATGAAGTTTATGAGATGCAGTGTAAGGCATTTGAAGAGGTTGAAACCTTATGTGAATCGAGTGAAGATAGAAACATCAAGGTTATAACAGTTGACTCAGAGAGGATATATTACCCAATTGTTCAAGATGGTATTGAGGGTGTTATTGGTAGTTATGCAGTCCTTATTGACGATGATGAAGCTGAGATATTGCCAGTCCGTACACTGATAGGTGGATATTCAGGATTATGTTTATCTTTCAAATATTGTGTTGAGAATGGAATTGATTTTGTAGGTTGCCCAATAGTCTTGCAGAGAGAGATTGGGGATGTGATAGAGGACTTCTTAGCTGTAGATTTTGAACAGACTAATTTGTGTAAAGATGAGGTTAGTTGGTGGAAACTACACCCAGAAGCTGATATTGAATTCAAATCAGATAAAACTTACTACCCTATGAAGGTAAAAGATGGTTCATTGGAAGAATGTCTGTTGGAGGTATGGAAGTCGGCTGAGTGTGGAGAACTAACCTATAAAATAGAAGGGTCGGTGGATTTAACGGCTCTAGAAAAAGCAAAAGACAAAGTTGCTAATTTTATTCAAGGAGAACTCAATGAAGGTTAAAATAAGAATGTCAACAAAGGACCTCTTTATAAAGTGGGGGTTAGTAGAAAAGTTTGGTTTCTACAAATATAAGAATGAAGGTTACATTGAATCATTGGCTTGTGTTACTGTAGAGGGTAGGTTTGTAAAGCCTAGAATAATGAAAGGTGAAAAGTTCCTTGTTCCGTCTGAAGTTGATATAGATAACTATATCAAGGCTAAGAAGCCTTTTTATTCAATTTTAGATGAAGGATTTATAATGAACCTAAAGGCTGGAATCAACTATGAAACTGGAGAGTTTTTGGAAGATAAGTCTACTGCCATGGTTTATAAAATCATCAGCGAGAAACCTCAAGGAATTTCAGGGTATGCTATTGCAACACCTGTTTCAGAGATACCTGAAGTAGTGATTGAAATGGCTAAAGGTTTAATGAAAGAGCTTGTAGAAGCAGGAGAAGATAGAAAAGCATTTTTAATGAAGAGATTGGGTTTAGCCGAGGAAATGGAATAGGGTGCAGGATACGGCTCAGATTAAGGAAAGTAGGTAGATGATGGAAAGAAGTGTATTGCTAAAGTTTAATGAAGTGGATTTACTAGGAAATAAAACACCATTTAGAAGTATATGCGAGGCGGTAATTGGTAAATGCTTAGAAGCTGGAAAATGGTTCTCAGTGTGTAAGAAGATTGATGATAAACAGTTCGACATTATGAGTCTAACAGCTCCAAAGTCAGAGAAGAAACTGGGTTCTGTAATAGCTGAGACATTTCCAGAGATGAACTATAGGAGTGCCATTTACAAGTATTTACTTTGTGATTATCTATGCTATGTAGAGATTCCAAAGTGGGGTAGGAATGGTGAAACATTTGATAAGTACCTGTGTACAAGCAACCTTAACATCGCATCAATGTGGGTAGGCGAAGATGTTAGTGAAAAATATTCAGACTACATAGATGGTTGCGATGAAAGTTCTGATGATGAGCTTACACCTTATCTGAAGTTAACAGAGGGTACTAAAGGTGAAAGAAAAATCACTAAACCAAGAAAGCCTTTGGATTTAGGAACTCAGGGTATGCGAGTTATTCCTCTCTTTATGCTGGAGAGAGGTGTTGATTACCTATATGAGCAAGGTAATGAAGACTTTATAAAGGTTAATTTTATGAAGGACGCAGGCATAATAAGAGAGATGGTTACATCTTTTAATATTGGTAAAATCGAAGAAGTATATGGCGATTGTGATTATGTTAGAGATAATACAGGTGCTATGTATGGTGGCAATTTTATCGAAAACAAAACCTTGGGTAGGGGATATATTCGAGTATTTGAAGTAGGTTCTAGCCGATATGATAGTCCTTTGAGGTCAATAAACTATGCAAGAATTATTGACTTTGAGGTTGGTGCTAAGCCAGACACTTTATTCGTTGACTTAGATATTGAATCTGCAAGAACAGTATTTGTTCAGGGTGCAATAAGTGTTGGTTTGAGAGCTAATGAGCTTTGGAACGACCTAAAAGGATTGGGTATGGATAAGTATAAGGTAGTTGGAAGTGGTAATATGAAAACTGCTGATGATTTAATAAACTGGGTAGATGGTAGCACAATGGTTTACAGTACAGTATTTAAAAAGGATTTAACCTTGGCAATGCTAGCCTTACCACAGTGGTTTAATAATTGGGCTGGAGAAGAGGTTATCTCCTAAATAAGGGAGGTTAATAATGAGAACTAAGGACAAGGCAATTATTAATATGCTTATTGCTCAAGATGTTTTGGATGCAGATTACTTTAGAGACGTAAAAGCGTCGGTCTTAGAGAATATGCAGAAGGAGGGAAGTAACTTTTGGGTTGAAACGGTGGATTCTTTACCAGAGAATGTGAAAGACAGACTGATTGCAGTTTATGAAAAAAATAGTTTAGCAGATGAAGAAGCTAACTTTACAATAAGCAGAGACATCAAAGAAAAACAGGGTATGCTTTTTGCAGGTGCATGTTATGCAGTTTCTCCTGAGGGTACGGTTACTCTTTTTACAGCAAATGAAGAAGTTGCTACAATGCTTGGTGCTAAAAGATGGATTAAACGAAAACAATTACCTGGAGATAACGCTAATGGTATCCTAAGGGCATATAAGCTAGTTATTGAAAGTGATGGTGGAGATGTAGAGTTCAAATGCACCTTACCAAACAAGGGTATTGATGAGAAGGATATTCTTGTACCTTATGGGGTTGTAATGTTCCTTGTTGTATTGTTAAACAAAATCTTAACAGCGAAAGACAGGGTATTCAAGGTTGTATCATCTTCATTGAGTGAGGGTGGTATTCAAAACAAGACAAGGTATGTTACTCTAAGCAAAAACATTTTAGAAAAGAAAAATGGTAAGAACTTTATAGATAACATTGCTGGCGACTTTGTACTGCCATATCTTGGATTTATGTATGCTCCAATATTGGGTGCTGACAGTATCTTTACAACTGGTATGACAAGGCTTGATGTCTTAAGAATGGACGAGTTTAGGGTTGCTAAGTATGAAGATTATCAAAGTCAGGTTGAAAGTAGTAACCCAGCAAGAAATGCAATTGGGGTACGCTTAGCAGTTAATAAGCTATTGTTAAGCGAAGACCTTTGGAAGAGCAGAGAGCTATTTGAAGAGCTACCAAAGGTTGAAGAGTTTTTTAATCTTGATGAGGGTTTACCTAGCAGTGGAGATTTAAGTCACTATATCTACAGCTTAACTGAACATAAGAAAGGTATTCTCTTTAAAAGATTGGGTATACTCGATGAATTAGATAAGTATATGTCTATGTTCTCAAATGCTAAGGTTCTTGAACCAAAAGAAGGGTATTGGAGTGAAGAAGAGCTAAGAGTTTTGTTAAAGGATTGTATTCTTCAGATTCTAATTCAAAAAACAGATGGTTCATTCTCAAAGATAATATGCACCAATAACGTGGGTATTCTGAAAGAACTTTATGGTGAAGAGTACTATAAACAATATGAAGGATTTAACCCAAGATATCAGAAATGTAAGAAACTTATATCAGAGGGTATGGATGTAAGGGAAGCATTGGAGAAATGTGGGCTATTAAGTGAAACAACCTTAGAGGGTATGGATAACGATGAAGCTATGGAAATAGTTAATAACCCAGAAAAGTGGCAGGCAAGAGAGAAGTTGGCTGAGCTCAATAATACAAACATCGTTAGAACGGGAGATAATGGTAATATACTTGTAAGACTTTGCTTTGCGTCTATTGTTGAGGGTGGTTCTGTTAATTACTACATATCTATTAAACCAAAGAGAGTGTTGAAGGTGGTTTGCCTGAAGGATACTTTTTAGGTGAAAGAGAGTTAAAATGTTAAAAGACTATGCGAGCTTTTTGGAGCTAATAAGGGACAACTTAATACAGAATGGGATAAGTTTCCCAACAAAAAGTTTCGAAAAATATGAAGATTGTTTCTTCGTATCTGAGAGGCTCTCTTCTTTGTCTTGGTTTTTATTTGTCAACAATGTAAGTGGTTCGACAATCGGAGAAGGGTACGCTTTATTTCCACAGCAAACTTACAAGCAGAAGATAAGGAGTCTTGTCTATGCTGAGTATGTGGATGTTGGAAAAGACTTTGCTGGAATGATGTTGCCTAGAAGAAGGACGGACGATGTAGATAGTAATTTCAACTTCTTAAGCAAATCTCAGGCGAGGGTAAGTCCTTTTGGAGAGCAGTACAGTAAAGTTGAAAGTGCTGGAAACGAGTTCTTGGATTTAGTAAAGAAGTCGCAAGAGACTGTTGAGAAAGATGATTTTGATAGCTGGGATGACTTTGATGTAGGTACTGTTGAGGGGCAAGATGGAGACAAACCAGATGTGGAAAGTCAAACAGATGTTGTTGTAGCCAACTTAATTGAAGATAAGGACGGTTTTCTTGTAGATGAAGACAGTTTGGAAGCAAATAAGGGCGATTCTAATGAAAGCGAAGAATGGTCAGGTGAAGACTCAGAAGATGATTTCGATGACTGGGGTAGCTCAGATGATGAAGAGGGAGATGAATTTGAATCTTGGGATAACTCAGATGAAGATGATTTCGAATCTTGGGGTACGAATACTTCAGAAGTAGAAGATGACGCTGACTTTGATGATTGGGGTTCAGACGGTGATGAGGATGACTCAGACGATTGGGAAAGTCCTAATGAAGAAATTGAAGATAACTTTGACGATTGGAGTAGCTCAGATGAAGATGACACGGACTTCGATGATTGGGGCAGTTCTGATGATTCAGAAGATTTAGAAACCGACTTTGAAGATGACGCTGACTTTGATGATTGGGGTTCAGACGAAGAAGATGAACCAGAGGAAGAGTTGGAAGATGACGCCGACTTTGATGATTGGGGAGACCCTGATGAAGGTTCTGAAGAAGAAACTTCTAAAGAAGAAAAGGGTACGTCACCAAAACAAGTAAAACGCACACCTCCATCAGAAC
>ERZ1674239.2-NODE-2-length-192360-cov-11.657851_pt1 | contig 192360 bp, 162 predicted proteins | sample MGYA00581208_ERZ1674239 | MGnify/ENA primary metagenome ERZ1674239 (study PRJEB41354, sample SAMEA4873308) | human saliva metagenome | biome: human-associated habitat [ENVO:00009003]; feature: mouth environment [ENVO:08000002]; material: saliva material... | reverse complement strand
CGCCATTGTCGGTGAGCAGTTTCTTGAATTTAGCGACCGTTTCCTTCATCTGTTCATCAGACAAAACGGGAGTCAAAATGAAAACGGTTTCGTATTGATTCATACTACTTAAAAATATAAAATTGTGAATTAAATTACACCTGCTTTCGCATAATGCGGTGCAAAAGTAGTAATTTTTATGCAACTGACCAAATATTTTTTGTACTTTTGCGCCAATAAATAGTATATTTACACTTTTGTATGAAAAGATATATCAAATACTTAGGCATTGCAGACATTATTTTAGGTCTGCTTCTGTTCGCACTCCATGTCATTCTCCACTTCAATGGGAACGAGCTTCTTTTCGGTGGATTAGTACTGGTCTTGAGTGGTGTTATCATATTTGTAAGGGGAGAGCGTTTTGCCTCATTCCAATCTTCAAAGGAGGGAGAGAAGGAGGATTAACAGGATTTTTCGTTAAACATGTGGATGTTTTTCGTATCGGTTTACTGGAAGTCAAAGTTAAACATCAAAGAAAAACATAGGCAAGATTGTCAAACTACCTATCTTATTATCACCTTCCAACATAGAGCCCCCTTTCTTCTTGTATGTTGATAATTCGCAAACAAAACCTTGAAAAATCATTACATAATTTCAAATAAAACATCTATAAATAAGGACAAAAACACGTATAAAAAGCAAGTCTACAACCAACAGAAAATCAATTAGTTATAAAAAGGCGCAAGAAAAGGTGCTTAATTGGACTTCAAAAGGGCGTTAATAAAAGTCTTAAAGGGCACCTATTGCAAGTCAATTAGGCGTCTTTAAAAAGCCAAAAGAGCATGTATTGGTTTCGAATTGCATGAAAATAGCTTACAAATATCTATCGATATAAGAACAAGTTGTCTATAAAAGATGGATAGACATGATAATTGGTAGATATTTAACCCAAGTCGGTCATTAGAGCCTAAAAGGTTTTATATTATATAAAAAGGTGTATGCAACCTCTTTATATAATATTATAGAAGATAGAATGGCATCAAAACAACTCTAACAAACCGACTTATATATCAAAACTTGCACCTTCTTGTGTCAGGAAAGTATTAGGAAATATTTCTTTCGCCTCATCTAATAGCTGCTGTTCATTACCATAACGGGCTGAGTAATGCCCTAAAAGAAGTTTCCCTGCAGCTGCATCCCGAGCCACCTGTGCTGCTTGCTGCGACGTACTATGCCAATAAAGACGAGCACGATCAGCATCCTGCGCGGCGTAAGTACTTTCATGATAAAGCGTACTTACGTCTTTTACAAGATTATGGAGTGTTTTAATGTATCGCGTATCAGAGCAATAAGCATAGCTACGAGCAGGTGCAGCAGGGGTTGTTAGCTTACTATTAGGAATCACATCACCCTCTGGCGTTACCCAATCAGCCCCAGCCTTTATATTATTAATCTGACTGATAGGAATATGATAAAAGTCTATCATGTCACGACGGATATGTGGTAGTGTTGGTTTCTCACGGAACAAATAACCACAACAATCAATACGATGCTGCAAAGGGATTGTTTCAACCGTCAGACTCCTATCCTCGTAAACCACCTTATTCTGCTTTGTATCAACAGCATGAAACACTACTTCAAACTCTAAACCCTGACAAAAAAAGTTCAGTGTCTGGTCAAGAATAGGTTCAAAAGCAGCGGGAGCGTAGATATGTAACGGAGCCGTACGCCCTGTCATACCAAAGGTTGAAATCATACCAGGCAAGCCAAAGCAATGATCACCATGCAAGTGGCTAATAAAAACAGCTATAATCTTTGAGAAATGTATGCGCGACCGACGAAGTTGTATCTGTGTTCCTTCTCCGCAATCAATCATAAAAAGCTTCTCCCTAAGCTCAACAACTTGGGAAGAAGCATTATGTTGCAAAGTTGGTAACGCACTACCGCAACCAAGAATATGTACTTTGAATGGTTCCATATAGACTACCTCATGTCTTCTCATTCCACCCTTTTAAGGGAGGAATGAAAAGATTCGTTTTCTAATAATAGTCGTCACATTCTCTTTAAAGAGAGTATAGCGAAGAACTTACTTCCCCCTTGTAAAGACAAAAAGTCCCGATTTATTCTCTAATGACAATGTGTCTGCGCCAAGGCTTTCTACGTCAAAGGTGTCTTTTGACAGAATCAGCTTACCATTCCATATTTTCCATGCTGTCCATGGATTCTTCTCAGACTGCAAGCTTGAAGTAACGCTTCCTCCTTCTTTTATCTCAAAGTTGCGATCAAGACTACTCCAGTTACCTAACAAAGAGGTAAGATTAATCGCTGAACGCATAAAGTTGTCACCATACTCTTTATAACCGATAATGGCAAATCGGTCACCATTAATCTTTCCACCTTTAACAACTTCAAATGTATCATTTGGGTTTACAAGATATTCAAGTGTATCACCATGATCGGTAAGCAGAACAATAGAGTTCATACCACCATCCACCATCGTACCATAGATAGTACTATCGTTTGTGGCAACAGAGTCTTCAGCCTCTTCAGTTTCAGACATCATAGACTTAGGTTTGCTATCCTTACAAGAGATTACTACTGCAAGAATAAACAAAGACATGATAAAATAAAAGGTTCTTTTCATATTTACACTCCTTAATTTTTATCGTAATTTTAATTATTAGCAGCCTTAGCTTGATTCCATAACTCATCCATTTCAGCAAGAGTTAAGTCTTTTATCGTAACACCCTTTGCCTTAGCAGCTTCCTCAATATAGTTAAATCGTTTGATAAACTTCTGATTCGTGTGCTCAAGAGCATTATCAGGATTCAAATGATAGAGGCGTGCTGCATTAATAAGAGAGAATAAAAAGTCGCCAAGTTCTTCTGTTGAACGCTGCTTATCCTCCTTCATCAGCTCGTTCTTCAGCTCTTCTAATTCTTCATATACCTTATCCCAGACCTGCTCTTTCTCTTCCCAATCAAAACCAACATTGCGTGCCTTGTCTTGGATGCGGTAAGCCTTAATAAGACTTGGCAGTGAATTGGGCACACCAGAGAGTACCGAAGTGTTTCCGTCACGTTCACGTTGCTTGCGCTGTTCCCATGTTGATTCTACCTGAGAAGCAGTATTAGGAGTTGTCGACTGTGCGTTCTTAGCAACCTGTTCTTCTTCATCTTTGTAAACGACTTGTCCTGCAGCATTAACTACCATATCAGAACGTGTCACACTCCAACCCGTCCAATCGATAAAATCATGTCGAAACATAAGTTTGTCGGATTGCGCATTGCAGACATCAGCAACATCAAAGTCCCCCTTTTCTTCACCCAACATAGAATAGAAGATAACATGTTCCATGACGTCTCCAAGCTCTTTACAGATATTCTTTGAGTCATTTTTTAAGAGCGCATCAGCCAATTCAAAGGTCTCTTCAATCGTATTGGGACGGAGGCTTTCATTAGTCTGTTTACTATCCCATGGACACTCCTTTCGGAGTCGTTCTTGAATATCTAAAAGTCGGGAAAAAGCTTTCAGTTTATCTTCTTTAGTATGCAAAGTCTTGATGTTTAAAGTTAAACATAAACGTTAAAGTACTCATCAGTGTACTATTATTGATGCAAAGATACGCTTTTTAGGCGGATTTTTTGTACTTTTGCATCGTAATTTTAAAGATAATAAAGAAATAATAATATACGAGACAATGGAATTAGCAAGCAAGTATGATCCACAAGTAGTGGAATCAAAATGGTACCAGTATTGGCTGGACAACAAGCTTTTCAGTTCTAAGCCTGATGGCCGCGAGCCTTACACTGTGGTTATTCCTCCACCAAACGTAACGGGTGTGCTTCACATGGGCCACATGTTGAACAACACGATACAGGACATCTTGGTAAGACGTGCCCGCATGGAAGGTAAGAATGCATGCTGGGTACCGGGCACTGACCACGCAAGTATTGCTACAGAAGCAAAGGTTGTGAACCGCCTCGCAGAGCAAGGTATAAAGAAGACTGACCTCACTCGTGAGCAGTTCCTTGAGCATGCATGGGATTGGACACACGAACATGGTGGCATTATCCTCAAGCAGTTGCGTCGACTTGGTTGCTCATGCGATTGGGATCGTACTGCTTTCACCATGGACGAAACTCGTAGCAAGAGTGTCATCAAGGTATTCTGCGACCTCTACAAGAAGGGCTACATCTATCGTGGTGTACGCATGGTTAACTGGGATCCACAGGCTCAGACGGCTCTTTCTGACGAAGAAGTAATCTACAAGGATGAGCATTCTAAGCTTTATCACCTTAAATACTACGTTGCTGAAGAAGACCAAGCAAAGGTTGAACGCAAGGATGAAGGCAACGTAATGCATAAGGATGCGAAGGGTTACTATGCTGTTGTTGCGACCACTCGTCCAGAGACAATCATGGGTGACTCAGCTATGTGTATCAACCCAGAGGACGTTAAGAACACATGGTTGAAGGGTCTACATGTTATCGTTCCATTGGTAAATCGTGTGATTCCAGTTATTGAAGACACCTATGTTGATATCCAGTTCGGTACTGGTTGTTTGAAGGTTACACCTGCTCACGACGTTAACGACCATGCACTTGGCTTGAAACACGGTTTGGAAACTATTGATATCTTCAACGATAATGGTACTATCTCTGAGGCTGCTGGCTTGTATGTTGGTCAGGACCGTATGGATGTACGTAAGCAGATATCAAAGGATTTGGAGGCTGCAGGCCTCATGGAGAAGGTTGAGGACTATGATAATAAAGTCGGATACTCAGAGCGTACACACGTACCTATTGAGCCAAAGCTGTCTACACAATGGTTCTTAAAGATGCAGCACTTTGCTGATATCGCCCTCGCTCCAGTCATGGACGACGATATAGAGTTCTATCCAAAGAAGTATAAGAACACATATCGCCACTGGTTAGAGAACATCAAGGACTGGTGTATCAGCCGTCAGTTGTGGTGGGGTCATCGTATTCCTGCTTACTACTTCAAAGATGCAGAAGGCAAGAATGCCACCGTTGTGGCAGAAACTACTGAAGAAGCATTGAAGTTGGCACAGGAGATTAATCCTTCAGTAACAGCTGCCGACCTTGAACAAGAGAGTGATTGTATGGATACTTGGTTCTCAAGTTGGTTGTGGCCAATCTCTGTCTTCGATGGAATTAACAACCCTGACAACGAAGAAATCAACTACTACTACCCTACCAGCGACCTTGTTACAGGTCCAGATATTATCTTCTTCTGGGTAGCACGTATGATTATGGCAGGCTATGAGTATCGTGGTAAGTTCCCATTTAAGCATGTTTACTTCACGGGTATCGTACGTGATAAGCTCGGCCGCAAGATGAGTAAGAGTCTTGGTAACTCACCAGACCCAATCATGTTGATTGAGAAGTACGGTGCTGATGGTGTTCGTATGGGTATGATGCTCTCTGCTCCTGCAGGCAACGACATCCTCTTCGACGAGACACTTTGTGAGCAAGGACGTAACTTCAACAATAAGATTTGGAATGCCTTCCGCCTCGTTCAAGGTTGGGAGACAACTGATGCTGAGCAGCCATTGGCAAACAAGATTGCTATTGAATGGTTCGAAGCGAAGTTGAAGGAAGTAAATGCTGAGATGAACGAGCAGTTCAAGAGCTATCGTATTTCAGAGGCTTTGATGACTGTTTACCGCCTTTTCTGGGACGAGTTCTCAAGTTGGTACTTAGAGATGATTAAGCCAGAATATGGCAAACCAATCGACAAGCTTACCTACGAAGCAACCCTTAAATTCTTCAATTCACTCTTGAAGATGTTGCATCCATTCATGCCTTTCATTACTGAGGAGTTGTGGCAGCACATCTATGAGCGCAAGGATAACGAGAGCATCATGCGTGACGAACTCAAACTTGATGCACCAAGCAAGGAGGAATTAAAGCTCATCGAGGCTATTGAGCAGGTTAAGGCGATTGTCAGCGGTGTGAGAACCGTACGCAATCAGAAGAACATTGCTCCAAAGGTTGAGCTCTACTTGAACGTAATCGGTCAGAACAACTACGAGGCTTACAACAGTGTAATCATTAAAATGGCTAACTTGAAGGCTATTGAAGTGGTAGCTGAGAAGAGTGGTGACGCATCTGGTTTCATGGTAGGTACCGACAGTTTCGCAGTTCCAGTGGGCGACTTGATTGACGTTGCAGCTGAGATTGAGAAGCAAGAGAAGGAACTCAAGCACCTTGAAGGCTTCCTTGCAGGTATCAAGAAGAAACTTTCAAATGAGAACTTCGTGGCAAATGCTCCTGCTGCAGTTATCGAGCGTGAGCGCAAAAAGCAGAGTGACTCTGAAGAGAAGATTGCCGCTTTGAAGGCAAGTCTTGAAGAGTTGAGAAAGAAGTAATCTATTATCTCTTTGGCTAATGGGTTCATTAGCCAAAGCGTTTTAGTACATATAAAAATAAAGAGGAATGCCTTTGCGTTCCTCTTTATTTGTTTTTATTCATAATCATCTACCACATTATTAATAAAGTCCATCATAGGCTTACCTGTCTTACAGATATGTTCTAACTGCTCAACCCAGCCATCGCCCTCGAAGAAGTCATCGGGCACAGACACCCAACAGCAATAATCCTTCATTCGAAGATACTGAAGATGCTCATAATCCTTTGGAAATCCCTTTGGAACAGTCTTTAAAGCTGCAAGTCCAAAGCCTCTCTTACTTACTTTATCGTCGGTCCATTCACCTTCATTAGGTCGTCCGAACAAATTAAGAAAATCCTCATTCTCTACATCTTTACGCCATTCATCAATGTTCGCCATGATTTCATTGCGACATGAAGTCAATATATTCGTAGGCAACCAATAGCAGCCAACAGCTACTAAGCAGTTACCCGGTTGAAGATGTATATAATAACCACCACGCAAAGCTTTTCTACCACGTGCACAGATGTATGCACCCAAGTGGCGTTTATACGGACTCTTATCAGGTGAGAAACGTACATCACGATAGAAACGATAGGTACAATCCTTTGCCGTCAAGTGTGAAACCTCATCATCAAAGGTTGCCAAACAAGATATTATTTGGTCAACTCCATTCTCGAAATCAGCCTTCACCACATCGTATTCAGCCTTATGTTCCTGAAACCATTGCTTATTATTGTTCGCAGCAATACCTTTCAAGAAGTGTATTATCTTCTTTGTATTCATAATCTTTTGCGTTTTATCTTGTTTAATTTTACACTATCAATTCATTCACTTGTTAACTCGTCAACCGTCAACTATAAACCTACCATCAATTAACTCGTTAACTTGTAAACTCGTTAACTCGTCAACTATCCTATCCTACAACTTACTATTCTCCAACAACTTTGGACAGATATCATCAAAGGGACAATGCTCGCAATCAGGCTTAGCACTCTTGCAAACATAACGTCCATGAAGCAATATCCAATGGTGGGCATCCGAGACCTCCTCTGTAGGGATATTCTTCATCAGATAATCCTCAACCTTACGAGGCGTGTTAGCTATTGAAGGAACCAGCCCCAAACGATGACTTACACGATAGACATGCGTATCAACCGCAAGTGTTGGCTTACCAAACCACACTGCTTGAATAACATTTGCCGTCTTACGCCCTACTCCCGGAAGCGTAACGAGTGCATTAGGGTCTGAAGGTACCTCGCCACCAAATTTCTCAACCAACATCTTCGACATCTCAACTAAATGTTTTGCCTTTGAATTGGGGTAAGAAACACTCTTCACATACTCAAATATCTCATCGGCTGTAGCCTCTGCCATCGCCTTTGCATCAGGATAATGACGGAACAATTCTGGCGTAATAGCATTGATTCGCTTATCCGTACACTGAGCAGAAAGGAGTGTCGCACAAAGAAGTTGGAATGCTGAACCAAAATTTAGCTCAGTCGAAACATGCCCAACATTCTTGCGAAAATAACTCAGTGTATAATCATATCTTTCTTTTCTTGTCATCTTGTTCTTATTAACTTTATACAGCTATATTTACTGCAAAGTTACTGAAAACTTGGAGATTATTTGGTGCTTTCCGAAACTTAATGTAATTTTGCATCAGAAATAAAAAACAAATCAATTATGATAACTCCAATGACAGGACTGATTGCACTGCTAATCATTGCACTGATTGGCTGGGTAGTCGCAGAACTTAAAGACAAGTGTGTTACATTCGTTCACTCTGAAGAAGAGGCTGAGGGCGAGGAAGAAATGAGAGAAGCTTACGAAGCACATGGTGGCAGAGAGCTTAATCTGAAAGACTTGCTTGCACATAACAGTACGAACGGCTACAAGTCTATCTAAGATTAATAGAAAATAACATAAAAGACGGGAATGGTATGGTTGTATCATTCCCGTCTTCTTTATATTATATGATGTGGGATTAATCCTTAGAAGTTGGTTTTTATAGGAGTAAAACGCTTATAGCTGATTTGAAAAATCATTACACAAAAAGAGAGGAAAGAAGCTTCTTCTACCTTGGAAACATCAAAAAAGACTACATTCATAACCATCAGAGAATCAAATAGTTACAAAAGCACATCATAAAAGGTGCTTAATTGCATTGCAAAAGGGCGTTAGTTGCATGCCAACTAACGCCCTTTTGGACCTCAATTAACGCCCAATTGGAACGCAATTAAGCATCTATTCATTTTTAAGATGTGAATTTATTTTACAACATTCCACCTTGCAAGACATCACCACTATGATATACTCTCTATCAAGAGCCATATATTAAGTAAGGTGACGATGCCCGCCAACGAGTAAAGGAAGACCATATTCAACTTACTATTGGCATACTTACCCATCACACGCTTGGAAGATGTCAGACCCACTTGTAAGAAAACGGTGAAAGGAAGTTGGACAGAAAGGAACATCTGTGAGATAATCAATCCCTTAAATGGGTCACCAATAAAGAATATCATCAAAAGGGCAATACCTAATGAGAGGACAATTCCAGCAATAGAGTGCGTATCTTTTGCATTATATGACTCACCAAAAAGTCCAGAGAAGATACTACCCGCAGCCATTCCACTGGTTATCGTACTTGAAATACCCGCTAATAGTAAGGCAATAGCAAATATATTCGCAGCATTATTACCCAAAAGTGGCTGTAGCATTGCTTGCGCCTGAGACAGTTCATCAACGTGCTGACCATGAGAGAAGAACGTACTTGCTGCCAAGAGTATCATCGCAGAGTTGATAGCCCAACCCACAATCATTGAGAAAAGTGTGTCGACAAACTCATACTTTAACATGTGACGGATACGTTCGTCACCCTCCAAATAGATCTCGCGACTCTGTACAATCTCAGAGTGAAGGAAAAGATTATGAGGCATCACAACCGCTCCCAACACGCTCATGATAATCAAGAGAGAACCTTGTGGAACGGTTGGAACGAATGCTCCCTCAATAGCTGCAGGCCAATGAATATCAACGAGAAAGAGTTCATAAACAAACGAAAGACCTATCATTGACACAAAACCAATGATGGCACGTTCCATCTTCTTATAGCTATTCGTAAAAAGCATTATCAACACAGCAACTGTTGTTAAGACAGAGCCTGTAGGAATACTAATGCCAAAGAGCATTTGTAGTGCAATAGCACCACCAAGAATCTCTGCTAAAGAGGTAGAGATACTGGCAAGAATTGCACTCAAGATGATAGGACGACCTATCCATTTAGGTGCATACTTCACTGCTGCCTCACTGAGACAGAGTCCTGTCACAATTCCAAGATGAGCAACATTATGCTGTAAAGCTATAAGCATAATTGTCGAAAGGGTTACTACCCATAACAAGGCATAGCCATACTCTGAACCAGCAGCAAAGTTACTTGCCCAGTTTCCTGGGTCGATAAAGCCTACGGTCACCAACAAACCGGGACCAATAAACTTAAATATATCTAAGGCACCCAACACACGTGGGTGGTCCTTACGTTGTAGTTCTTTTAATATATTCTTCATTCTAATTAAGTTTTATGCAAAGTTACAATATCTATATGACAAACTACAAGATGATAAGGGAATATTGAAAAAAATACAAACAATTAGGTAGGTGGATTAAAACCAAATCGGTCATTAAACCACAATGTTTCAGAAATTCTTGCTTTTGTATTGTTTCCTAACTTCTTTTATTTTCTTATCAGCATCTTGCCTGTCTTTGCAAATTGACGTAGCCCGCTACGCCTACGTTACAAAGAGAGGCAATCTACTCGACAAAAAACAAAATCTGTTTAGCCTCTAATGACCAATTTGGGTTAAAGGGAAGTTCTTTTCAAACAAAATGTAAAATCTTACCAGATACAATTCTACAACAAAATGAATAATAAAAGGTTGGTACGAAGCGTTAAAATGTACTTTGAATGGTCACAATAACACCTAAGTTTAAATCAGAAAGTCGCTTAAAAGAACTATAAAGAAAAATATAAGACTTTGTTTAAGAAACCTAAAACGAATCTACAAAATACTGTAAACAAAATTACAGAACCAAAAAGTTACTAAAAACAAAAATGCCCTACGCTTCACAGCGATGGGCATTCAATCTCAATAGGTATTAGTTTCTTTAAGGTAAAAAGATTGTATTCAGGATAACGTTTGCAAAGATAGGGCATTATTTTTATATGTGCAAACTTTTATGCAACTTTTTTATTAATAATGAAACATTTGTTACCATACATACACCTATCGCTGAAAGCCGTTCACATTCACTTTTATTAAACACTTTAAAAAGATAAAGAAAATTGGTTTTATTTCGTTACTGAAAATATACAAAACATTATAAAACATTACTCGAAAAGCATTTTGCATGAATAATTTCAAACTGCATAAAAGAATATACATTATTATTTAGAACAAAGTGCATCATAAACAAGAAAAAATGAGTAACTTTGCAGCATAATAATAAATAGGAAAATATGACTACGATAGAGAACAACACCAATGAGGAGAAGCGTAGCTTGAGCTTCGTAGAACAACTGGTAGAGGAAGACCTCGCAAAGGGTAAGAACGGAGGACGTATTCAGACACGTTTCCCGCCAGAGCCAAATGGCTATCTTCATATTGGTCATGCAAAAGCGATTTGCATGGACTTTGGTGTAGCTGAAAACTATAAGGGTATTTGTAATCTTCGTTTTGATGATACAAATCCAAGCAAGGAGAACAACGAATATGTAGAGAATATCCTTCATGATATTAGCTGGCTTGGCTTTAAATGGGGTAACATTTATTATGCAAGTGATTACTTTGAGAAGTTATGGGACTTTGCTGTTTGGATGATTAAGAAGGGCTTGGCATATGTTGACGAGCAGACTTCTGAGCAGATTGCAACACAGAAAGGTACGCCAACAACGCCTGGTACTGCATCACCATACCGTGATCGTCCTATCGAGGAAAGCCTTGCCTTGTTTGAGCAGATGAATACACCAGAGGCTGTTGAGGGAAGTATGGTGCTTCGTGCGAAACTCGATATGGCTAATCCTAACATGCATTTCCGTGATCCAATCATATATCGAATCATTCAGATTCCACATCATCGCACAGGTACAAAGTGGCATTGTTACCCAATGTATGACTTTGCACACGGACAGAGTGACTACTTCGAGGGTGTTACCCACTCTATCTGTACACTCGAGTTTGTGCCTCACCGTCCTCTCTATGATAAGTTTATTGACTTCTTAAAAGAAAGTGATGGCACCGATGACAACCTATCAGATAACCGCCCACGACAGATAGAGTTCAACCGCTTAAACCTTACTTATACAGTAATGTCAAAGCGTAAACTTCATACATTGGTTGATGAACATCACGTCAAGGGATGGGATGATCCACGAATGCCGACACTCTGTGGTATGCGTCGTCGTGGTTACTCTCCAGAGTCTATCCGTAACTTCATCGACTCTATTGGCTATACTAAGTTCGATGCACTCAATGATGTAGCCTTGTTGGAGGCTGCTGTACGTGACGACTTGAACAAGAAGGCTACACGTGTTAGCGCTGTTCTCGACCCTGTAAAACTTGTTATTACAAACTATCCAGAAGGAAAGACTGAGGAGATGGAGGCTATTAACAACCCAGAGAATGAGGCAGATGGTTCACACACTATCACCTTCTCAAAGAATCTTTGGATTGAACGTGCTGACTTTATGGAGGATGCTCCAAAGAAATTCTTCCGTATGTCTCCAGGTAAGGAAGTGAGATTGAAGAACGCTTACATCGTTAAGTGTACTGGTTGTACTAAGGATGCTGAGGGCAATATCATTGAGATTCAAGCAGAATATGATGCTGACAGCAAGAGTGGTATGCAGGGTGCTGACCGTAAGGTGAAAGGTACTCTCCACTGGGTTAGCGCTGACCACTGCTTAAAGGCAGAGGTACGTGAGTACGACCGCTTGTTCAACGTAGAGAATCCTGCTGCTGATGAGCGTGATTTCCGTGAGCTTCTCAATCCAGAGAGCCTTACTGTACACACAGAGTGCTACGTTGAACAGTATCTCGCTGAGAAGAAACCGGGTGATTACCTACAGTTCCAGCGTACTGGTTACTTCATGCTTGACCCAGATACAACAGCCGACCACCTCGTGTTTAATAAGACTGTTGGTTTGAAAGATACTTGGGCAAAGAAGGCCAAAGCATAACTAAAGTAAAGTAAGATTTGGATATATACTATCAGAGTGATAAATTCAAGCAAGTCCTTCATAGATATGAAGAACTGCAAAAAGACAACATCAGCGAGTTCCTCGACCCAGAGGAACTGACTGATGTTGCTGAATATTACCACTATATCGGTGAGGATAACAATGCTTTAGACGCTATCGATTATGCCACCCGCTTGTATCCAACAGCCACTACTCCACTTGCTTTCAAGGCACGTTTAGCATTATTCATAGACGAAGACCCAGAGCTTGCTAACGAGATTGCAGAGATGATTGTTGATAAGAGTGACTTAGATTATCTCTATCTTAAGGCTGAAATTATGATCGTTGATAATAAGGCAGCCGAAGCAGATGACTTCCTTCAAAGCCAGTATGACGAGGTTATCTCACAAGAAGACCGCGAGGATTATGTCCTTGATGTTGCTGCTCTCTTTTCCGATTATGAAGAAAATGAATATGTAGAGAAATGGTTGAGCCGCTCAACAAAGACAGAAGATAACGATTATAAGGAACTTCGTGCGCGTCTTCTCAAGAGTCGTGGGAAGTATAAAGAGAGTGAATCTATCCTCAATGAGTTGCTTGATACCAACCCTTATTCTGGTCCTTACTGGAATCAGTTAGCCCAGAATCAGCTTTTAAGGAATGACATAAAGGATTCTATCACATCAAGCGAATACTCCATAGCTATCAACCCTGATGATGAAGAAGCTATCCTCAACAAGGCCAACGGACTCTTTACACTTGGGAATTATGAGGAATCTCTGAAGTACTACGAGCGTTATAAGAAGCTCTGCCATAATCAAGATACAACTGTCGTTGATGTTACTATCGGACATATACATCTCATGCAGGGCAATGCTTCAGAAGCGCAACGATATTATCATCTGGCATTAGCAGAAACACAGAGCAAGAGTCTGACACTCATCCATATTGGTATTTCAACCTTTGACAATGGATATGTCGAATATGCTTACAACATCTTTAGTACGTTATTGCCTGAAATGGATGACGACTGGGACATCGGCTTCGCATACCTCGCACGCTGTTGTTATGAATTAAAGCTAAAAAAGGAGTTCAATATATACTTGCGACAAGCCGTTGAAAGGAATCCAGAGGAGAGTATAGAGGTTCTATCAGACCTCTATCCAGAAGGAACAAGCCCACAAGACTACCCCAATATTCGTATTTTATAACAAACAGAATTATAATTAATAACATATCATTATGAGTTTTATCACATCCATGCTCGGACATCTCAACTATGGCACCATCTTTATTTTGATGCTTCTTGAAAGTACGGTTATCCCTGTACCATCAGAATTAGTTGTTGCCCCAGCTGCCTATCATGCTGCCGCAGGCAACCTTGATATATGGTTGGTAATTCTTTTCTCCACTTTAGGAGCAGACGTTGGTGCAACTATTAACTATCTTGCAGGATGGTATCTTGGTCGCCCTATCATCTATAAGTTTGCCAATAGTAAGTGGGGACACTTGTGTTTGTTGAATCAAGAGAAAGTTGAAAAGAGCGAACGATACTTCGATGAGCATGGTATGGTGGCTACAATCACTGGCCGTCTCTTGCCAGGTATTCGCCATCTTATCTCCATTCCAGCAGGATTGGCGAAGATGAGCTACTGGAAGTTCTTGCTTTATACTACTATAGGTGCAGCTTCATGGCACACTATTCTTGCACTTTTAGGACATTACATGCACTCTTTTGTACCAGAAGATCAGCTCCAAGAGAAGATTTTAGAGTATGGAGAGTATATTAAGTTTGGTCTTATCTTCTTGGTTATTGTTGCTTGTCTTTACTTTCTTGTTAAGTGGTATGTAAAGAAAAAGAAGAACAACAAGAACCATTCACAGCAGGTATAACCCTATATAATAATATTCTACCAAAACACTTTTTTTATGACTTCAAACGAGAAATACATAGAAGACATAGCTAACGAGCAGCTGCTTTCAGATAAAGAAGAACAGGAGTTAGCTGAGAAGATAAAGGTTGGTGACGCAAGAGCTTTGGAGAAGTTGACCAAGGCTAACTTGAAGTTTGTTGTTTCATTGGCGCATCAATACCGTAACCGCGGATTGGGTGAAGACGACCTTATCAGTGAGGGAAATATTGGTATGATGTATGCCGCACAGAAGTTTGATGGTTCAAAAGGTGTACGCTTTGTTGTCTTTGCGGCTCCTTACATCCGTAAAGCTATGGAAGAGGCTATCAAAGAGCAAGCAACACTCTATAAACTTCCTAAGAACGAGACAAGTAGATTTGAACAGAAGCGTTCACATGCTATCTCTATTGACCAGCCAGTACCAGTAGGTAGCAATAATAACTTCACACTTCAGCATATCCTTGAGAATGAAAATACCAAGCATGCTGACGAACATCTTAACCAAGAAATCCTCAGCAATGAAATCCAAAAAGGATTAGATGTACTTGATGAACGTGAAAAAAGGGTCATCACTTATATCTATGGATTGACTGGAGCACACTATACGATGGCAGAGATTGCGGAGGATATGGGATTAAAACGCGAACGTGTACGCCAGATTCGAGACAAGGCTTTGCGCAAACTTCATAAGAAGATGAAATAAAAGCAGCACAAAGCTGAATAGGATTCATCGAATAATAATCGTACGAAACCAGTCACGAAGAATACCACCATATTGGTCTTGGCTGTCAGCACAAAGTACTACAACTTGGCTTCCGTCTGCAAGGCGGGGGCCAAGACACATACCCTCATAGTTAGCAAGATTCTGACGAAGCAGTCCTAAGGAGGTTTTCCACGTTGCAATCAAAGTCTTCTGCATATACGGACTATCCGCATCAAGTGCTTTTTCTTGACTGATAGTCATAGACTTCGAAGGGTCAACACAATAAATCTTATTCTCTACAAACGAACCAATTTTACTTGAGGTTACCACGAATTCACGCTCTAAAACAAGTAATTTCTCATCATCTAAGGCTGCCATTGCTGGTACACCCATTGCATAATTAGACACAGAAGGGTGACTCTCCGCAGCATCCATCAAATAAGCATACTGTTCTTGAGGAACGAAAGAGTCATCGAAACTTTGAAAACGAAGTCTATTCTTCACTTGATTCTTTGCATTAGCTTGTTCTCCATCTATTTTCAACGTACTTTCAGAAGTCGTCCAAAAACGATGCGTATGGGCATTGTAAGTTAGTGCTTCAAAGCTATAAGCTGGTGTAGCCATACTGAAAACGGAGGGAATAGTAAGCTTCCGACCCGTCAGTTTACCATTCATTCCATATTCTAAGATACTATTATCTGCTTCACGGGATATGAACAACGTGCTGTCCTTAGGAAAGAAAGCTATGCCCTCTTCATCTTTATTCAACTCGCCCGATGATTGGAAGCCCTCATTCACAACGTCTTTAATATCTCCACTAACAGAATCTATCTGTATACGAAAGCGAAAGAAGCCACTTTCAGACGTCTTATCAGAAACCACTGCATAACGATCACCACCCAACCATGTCAATCCGCTATAGTTTCCTTTAGGAACTGTACGCTGAAAGTAATGCTGTGGATTGAGTCTGACAAGCTGTTGGGCTTGTGCAAAAAGCGTAAATGGAAAACAGAAAACAAAGAATAAAATATGCTTGAGTTTTAGTTTCATAACCATGAATATTTGGTTTTAAGCCGTCTAACAATGACTTCCTTTTATCTTAATCAATAAAGTCTTATTATACAAGATAAGGTCAATTAACATCCTTACTATCCTTTGCACATACTGTGCGAAGGGTTCGCACAAGGCGTGCGGAGGGTGAACACCAATGGTGCGGGGACCTAACACAATACAAACGAACCTCAGAAAGAGAACAAAAAGTTGGTTAACTCAATCAGACAACAGCCTTCTTAATCGTTAAACAAGCTATTAGTACATCTCACATAGCCTTCTTGTTATAAAAGAGATAGCGTAGGTCTCGTTTATAAAACAAGTACCTACGCAAGCTTTTAATTTACGAATTCAAATTGAATAAGCCTATCCTTCTCCTGTAAACTGCTTCAGACGCTGCTCTTCAGAAAGGCGACAAATAAGCAATTTACCATCCTGTTCTGCTACAATATAGCCGTCAAGACCTTGGATAACAACCTTACGCTCCTCCGTTGTATGAACAATACAGTTCTTACTATCAAACAGATGAACATCTTTACCAATAACAGCATTACCGTAAATATCATGCTGTGTCTGGGCAAGCAACGATCCCCAAGTTCCTAAATCACTCCATCCAAAGTCTGCAGGGCATACAAATATCTCTTCAGCCTTTTCCATAATAGCATAATCGACAGAGATATTCTCACACTCTGGATAAACCTCATCAATTACGTGTTGTTCATCGGCTGTATCTAAGACATCCATGATACGCTCAAAAATTCTTGCTATACTTGGCTGATAAATACGGAAAGCATTGACAATAGTAGAGGCACTCCAGATGAAGATTCCTGCATTCCAGAAGAAGTTATTCTGCTTGATATATTGTTCTGCTGTTGGTAAATCTGGCTTCTCACGGAACTGATCAACACGATAAATCTCACGATTACGCGCTGAAGCTGTTGAAAGGTCAGCTTGTATATAGCCATAACCCGTCTCTGGGCGTGTTGGTTTCATACCCAAAGTAACCACAGCATCCGTTTCTGCAGTAAACTTCAAACAGTTAGAAATAACACGTTTGAACTCAGTTTCATTGGTCACAATATGATCACTTGGTGACACCACGATATTAGCCTTTGGGTTCTCTTTCTTGATACGCCAGCTCACGTATGCAATACAAGGTGCTGTATTACGACGGCAAGGCTCGCTCAAGATATGATTCAAAGGTATCTCTGGGAGCTGTTCATGAACTAAAGAGACATACTTTTGGTTCGTGACAACCCACACATTGTCGGAAGGAACAACACCTGCAAAGCGATCATAGGTCAGCTGGATGAGTGATCTACCTACTCCTAAGACATCAATAAACTGCTTAGGACAGTCTGCAGTACTCATCGGCCAGAATCTACCTCCTACGCCACCTGCCATAATGACGAGATGATTATCAGTTTGCGCCATAACTTATTATCAAAAAATTAATATGATTGCAAATATACAAATAAAAATGAATAACGACAATTATTAATGTCGCTTTTTCTTTTTTAGTGATGCTAAGCAAGGATTACTGCGGTAATAAAGCTATAAAATCAGAAATCAAACAGATTCAGACTTCTATCTTCAGTAGGCTTTTCTTTAGGAGTTTCTACCTCGTCATGAAACTGAAGAATCAATTGTTGAGATAACTGATTATTCTCATTTAGCCTATAAACTCCTTTCCTACTCTTTTCTATAAGAGAGTTGCAAGACTTGCTATTCTTCAAGAGATACATCTGTACATACTTGTGTACGTCTTCTTGATTTAGTGAATTGAAAAGAGAATTACAAGCATTAAAAACATGACGGGAGACTTTCTGAACTGAAAGTCCCTCGTTTCCTGCTTCAGCAAGAACTCGTAATATTTCCTTATCGTATTGCATACAAAAAGGGAGCCTATACCTTTATCATACAGACTCCCCCTCCTGTGTTATAATAATTACTCTAATTATGCAAGAGCAACTTTGTCGTTTTCACCTTTAACTTTGCCCTCCTTAAAGAGCCAACCAATGCCAAGATAAACCTCCTCAGTGCTAATATTAGCAGCCTTAGCGATCTCAGCAACTGTCAAAGCCTTGGCTTCAGCAGCAAGAGCATTGTAAACATCGCCAGCCTTAAAACCGACATTCTCTGCATTAATAGCTACAACTGACTTCTTAGCAGGAGCTTTCTTAGCAGGAGCCTTCTTTGCTGCTTTAGGAGCAGACTTAACTTCTTTCTTTTCTGTCATAGTTTTACACAATTAAAGTATAGTTCAAACAATCGAATAATTATTTATATGTATCAATCTACTTAAATAATGCAAACATACAAAAGAGTTGTTAGCTTTCTTCTGGTGAATGCTATTTATTTGTTGCAAAAGTACATCAAATATTCCAATGTGTCAAATACTTACGACGAAAAGTAACAGATAATGAACGCTTTAACTCCTTCAACGAGATTTTATTGACTTAAGTCAACCGAAAAGAGTGTTATGCCTTCAAATCTAACTTGATTTCCAACTCGTCCAACTGCTTCTGATCAATAAACGAAGGAGCATCCAACATGACATCACGTCCACTATTATTCTTAGGGAATGCGATACAATCACGAATTGAATCGAGACCTGCCATGATACTTACAAAGCGATCAAGACCGAAAGCAAGACCTGCATGAGGTGGTGCACCATACTTGAAAGCATTCATCAAGAAGCCAAACTGTGCCTTAGCACTCTCTGGTGTAAAGCCGAGAACCTCAAACATCTTCTCCTGCAACTGAGTATCGTGAATACGAAGTGAACCACCACCAACTTCGATACCATTGCATACAAAGTCGTATGCCTTTGCTCGTACCTGCTCTGGATGCTCATCCAACAACTTGATATCATCAGGATTAGGCATTGTAAATGGATGGTGAGTAGCCATCAAACGCTGCTCTTCATCACTCCATTCGAACAATGGGAAGTCAACAATCCAAAGACACTTAAATACGTTCTTATCGCGAAGTCCTAAGCGATCGCCCATCTCAAGACGCAGAGAACAGAGCTGAACTTGTGTCTTTCTAACATTGTTACCAGAAAGAATCAACACAAGGTCACCATCCTTAGCACCTGTTGTTTCCTTAACTTTTAATAACTGCTCCTCTGTATAGAACTTATCAATAGAACTCTTAATAGTACCATCTGCATTGTACTTAATGAATACAAGACCCTGAGCACCTACCTGTGGACGCTTCACAAAGTCGGTCAATTCGTTAAGTTGCTTGCGGCTATAGTCAGCACAACCAGGAACAACAATACCTCCAATGTAAGCTGCCTCATCAAATACAGAGAATGAACCTGTACCCTTCAAGTCGTCCATCAACTCTACGAACTCCATGCCGAAACGCAAGTCTGGCTTATCAGAACCATAACGCTTCATAGCATCATGCCACTTCATCTGCTCCAACTTAGGAAGCTCTACACCGCGAATCTCACGGAAAAGATGACGTGCCATCTCCTCAAACAGATTGATAACATCATCCTGATCAACGAATGACATCTCACAGTCTATCTGTGTAAACTCTGGCTGACGGTCGGCGCGTAAGTCCTCATCACGGAAACACTTAGCAATCTGGAAGTAGCAATCAAAACCCGCAACCATCAACAACTGCTTCAATGTCTGTGGACTCTGTGGGAGTGCATAGAACTGACCTGGGTTCATACGTGATGGTACAACGAAGTCGCGTGCACCCTCTGGTGTTGAACCAATGAGGATAGGTGTCTCAACTTCCATAAACTGTGCAGCATCGAGGAAGTTACGAATAAGAATCGTCATGCGGTGACGTAATTCCATGTTCTTGCGCACTGCCTCACGACGAAGGTCTAAATAGCGATATTTCATACGGAGGTCATCACCACCGTCTGTGTTATCTTCAATTGTGAAAGGAGGAGTTTCTGAGCTACTAAGCACCTTCAACTCCTTAGCAATAATCTCTATATCACCTGTAGGAATCTTGCTATTCTTACTCTGCCGCTCATTAACAACACCCTTAACTTGAATGCAATATTCACGTCCTAACTTGTTAGCTTCGCCACAAAGGTCTGCATTATCGGCCTCATTGAAAACTAACTGGGTAATACCATAGCGGTCACGAAGGTCGACAAAAGTCATACCTCCCATTTTACGTGCGCGCTGTACCCATCCAGCGAGGGTCACTTCCTTGCCTGCATCCGAAAGGCGCAGCTCTCCACAAGTATTTGTTCTATACATATCTTATTATATGTTTATTATATTTCGCTTCTGCAATTATCCCCAAAAGGGAAATCAAACGTAATTGTTTGGTTTTGATAATCTCCTGCAAAGATACGAACTTTAAATTAAAAATGGGAAACACCTTATAAAAATATAAAGAAAGTTCTGTGGAATTATTGTTAAGTCTGCTATATGAAAGGCGTTAAAATAACAATATCTCCTTAATTATTGTGAAATTTTAATGAAACTATAAACTTTCTCATTACTTTTGCATCGAACTTAATAAATATCAATTAAACAAAGACGACATGAAAAAGTTCTTATTAATGACAGTGATGTTAGTTTTCGGACTGACATTTGCAGTAGCACAGAATCAGGCAGAAATTAAATTTGATAAGGTAACTTACGACTTCGGCACTTTCTCTGACGACAATCCAGTGCACAAGACAACATTCACTTTCACAAATGTTGGAAAGGCGCCATTGGTAATTAATCAGATTGTTGCAAGTTGTGGATGCACTATTCCTAACTACGATAAGAGACCGATTGCACCAGGTCAGAAAGGTACGATTGACGTGACATACAACGGAACTGGTAAGTTCCCTGGACACTTCAAGAAGAGTATTACCGTACGAACAAATGGAAAAGTAGAGATGACCCGACTATATATAGAAGGTGTCATGACTGGTAAATAAAACAACAAATTAAAATAATAGAGCCAACTTTTACGCATCTGTAAAAGTTGGCTCTATTGTTTTGTAAATACAGAATGACTAAGTGTTTTGTAATAAAAATTCACAAGTCATATTTATATTGATGCTTAATTGCATTCGAATTAAGCACCAATTGGCTTCTAAAAGATGCCCTTTTGGAGTCTAACTAACGCCCTTTTGAACCCTTATTAAGCACCTTTCATAACACAACTTTACAATAAACTGATATACTGATAGTTACAAAGTCTATGAAAAGATGAACTTTCTTAGGCTTTTAAGAGTAAATTACCCTAATAGTTGTAAAGTATTTTCGCCACTTAATCTTCATCTGGAGTATGAAGAATAATACTTGTGGCACCAATCGTAAAGAGCGTACCGCCTTCAATAACACGACGCTCACGGTCGCCAAGAATCACATTGTCAACAAACGTACCCGTATAAGAAGGACCATCACGCAACACATATTGCAATTTACCATGCTTATTCTTACTAACAGTAATAGAGCAGTGCGTCATGTCAACACTTGGGTCAACCGTCTCAATCGGACAGTTAATTGGATTTCCCTTCATATAACGTCCGATGACATTTTCACCCATCTGTAGAGGAATTACTTGGCGGAAATGAAAGACATTCTCAATCACATGAAGAGAGCCATACTTGTTCTCTGATTCTTCATCTGCAGGGGCATCGTTTTCCTCTTTTTGCGTTTTACGAAGTTTAGAAACTCCTATACGGATTCCAAACTCCTTACTACACTGAGGACACTGGAAAACAAGACGTTGTCCCGACTTATATTTTGTCTCATCAAAAGTTATGAAGTTATCACACTTCGGACATCTTACACGCTTCATATATAATAAAAGTAATTTTAATAAAAATGCCCCTCACCTCAGAAGAGGATAAAGAGGCTCTCATGGAGAAACATACAAGGCTAAACATAAATAAGCAATGAAAAGCCTTCTCTCTAAACTTTATTGTATTGGATTCTATGTGGAAGAAAAATATATCTGCCCTACCCTTTCGTTGTATGTGAGCCAATCTTACTTTCCTATCTCTATCACCCAAGCTTCCTTAAAATCTGTAGTTTTATTGATAAACTTCATCTTTTCATAAGCTTCCTTTTGACTTGAGAAATAGCCATAAAGAACCTTTATGCTTTCAGCTCCTTCATAGACACGTGCATCAGAAAGTCCACTCTTTTGCAATTTATGTACAAAAGCACGTGCATTACTTTCTGTTACATGGCTTGCCATAACAATTGCCCAATAATGAGAAGTAATAGTAGGAGTTGTCTGCTGCAGCTTAACACCTGACACTTGATTGGTAGGCGTTAATGTATTTAGTTGCTGAGAAGCATTTGACGTATCGTCAGAGTCGAAGATATTATAAAGAACTCCGCTCTTTATTTGCTGTTTATCATTTGCACCTTGACGGTTAGAGCCAGGGAAAGCTACAAGGAAGACCGCAGTAAGGAAGACTGCTGCAGCAGCTACATTGCGCACTGCACGCATACTGATACTAAGACGTTTATTCGCAGCATCTGAGTCATCAACAAAGACAACACCCTGCTTTTGAGTCTTAACCTCAATTGTTGTAGCTGCAGACTGCTTCTCAGCAACAAACTTAGTGAAGTTAAAGCTACTCAAACCATAATACAATGGCGTAAGAATACCACTTTCAAAAGGTTCAAACTCTAAATTACCTTCACTATTTCTTGATAGACTTCCAAGGTCATTCAGTTCAAATAATCCTTCCTCATCTAATACTTGATAAATCTCATCAACCTCTTTTTCTATCTGTGCTAAAGCCTCAGGATAGCTTAATTCATAGGCATCAACATAAGATTGTACCAACAAAGAGTCGTTTATTCGCAGCTGTGCATTAAAGCCGAGTGTGCGATAAGGTGGCAGAAACAAGCCATCCTGCTCATCATATCTTGCTGAAACATGATGGGCAACAAAGCCACCTAAGCCTGGGACAATGACACAGTCATTCTCCAACAGAAGTATCTCTATATGTCGGTCGAGTTTTATCACGCTTGCAAAATTAAGTATTTTATTTGGAAGTGGCAAGTCCCCAACGTTAAATTCTTATTTGAATAATGAAAAAGGGAATAATCCTTCCGATAATCGATAAAACTTCTTATCTTTGCAATAAGAACTAAAAATAAAGCTATGGAGTTTATTAAGACAGAAATTGATGGCGTTTGGATTATTGAACCTAAGGTGTTCAATGACGATAGAGGCTATTTCTTTGAATCATTCAAACAGGCTGAATTCGACAAAAACGTTGGTTATCATGTTGATTTCATACAGGACAATGAGTCTAAATCAAGCTATGGTGTTCTGCGTGGATTACATTACCAAGAGGGCGATACCGCACAGGCTAAGTTAGTGCGTGTCATCAAAGGTAAGGTAGTTGACGTAGCTGTTGACCTTCGCAAGAGCTCACCTACATTCGGAAAGTATGTTATGGTTGAACTATCTGAGGATAACAAGCGTCAGTTCTTCGTACCACGTGGCTTTGCACATGGCTTCCTCGTTCTTTCTGATGAGGCAATCTTTACTTATAAGGTGGACAATGTTTACTCTCCACAAACTGAAGCAAGCCTTCGTTGGAATGATGAGACTGTAGGTGTTAAGTGGCCTATCGATGCAAAGGATGTCATACTTTCAGACAAAGACCTTAACAAGGGACTGTCTTTGAAGGACGCAAAAGTATTTGAATAAACACCAAAATCATTTACAATATCGGGCGCAGTGATAATGCGTCCGACATAACAAATTTATTTACGAACGTACAATCGGAGCGTTCTACTATGTATCAGTAAAGATGAAACAGAAGTTATTTGTCTGCATATTAACGTTACTGGTTCTTTTAACAGCTTGCCACAATCGTGGAGCTGATTATCAACAGCAACATGAGGACAAGCAAGCAAAAGAGATGTTGCAGGGCTTATGGACCAATGGAGAGAACAGTGACCCTGCTATGTTGGTAAAGGGAGATAGCATCTTCTACCCTGACTCTGCAAGTATGCCTGTACGCTTCTGGATTTATCAAGACACTATCTACCTGCAAGGTCAAAACATTCATGGCTATAAAATAGAAAAGCAGGCGGCACACCTACTGAAATTTGCCAACCAAAATGGTGATGAAGTAAAGTTGATAAAGAGTAATGATAAAGCGCTCTATTCTGCTTTTAACTATCATGTTTACGCTATGAACACCTTCTTGGAGCAATCACAAGATACCGTTATCCGTACAGACTTAGGTTATTTCCAAAGTAAAGTTCATGTACAAACGACCTCCGACAAAGTGGTTAAATCGACTTATAACGATAATGGAGTAGAAGTTGACAACATCTATCTTGATAATGTTGCATCACTGCGATTGTACAATCATGGCACACCTGTCTTTGCACATGACTTCCGTAAGCAGGAGTTCCAGTCGCTTATCCCTAAGAGTTTCCTCTCTCGTAGTATCCTACGTAAGATGTATTTCACGCATGCTGATGCCAAAGCACTCTACTACTATGTCATTATCGGAATCCCTGATGCCGACACAACATACGTTATCGAACTGAGAGTAACTCCTGACGGAAGAATGAGTAAGAAGTTAAAGTAACATTGATTATCGTCAACAACTAATCAATATTCTAACAAATAAAAAACCGTACTTAATTACGAGGGTAACTAAGTACGGTTTTTGCTTATCTTACTTACCGATACAGAAGTGCTTAAATATATTTCCAAGCACTTCATGTGGGGTAATCTGCCCACCTGTTATATCAGCGAGTTGATGAAGACAGATGCGTAAGTCTTCACTAACAAGGTCACCACTAAGTCCAAAGTCGAGAGCTTCTATGACACGTAAGATAGATTCGTCAGCATGCGTTAATGCCTCGTAATGACGCGCAGAAGTAATGATAACACTATTCTCACTTATCTCAGGGATATCAGCAGCTTCATAAATAGCCTCCTCCAAAGCCTTAATATTTTGCTTTAACTTTGCTGATATAAAGATAGTCGGCAATTCATCATTTAGCAGTTTTCGCTCTGTTTCTTTACTATCTATTTTATTGAAGATAGCTATCAAATGCTTACCTTTCGCCAAACGCTGCATTTCAGTACATTCTTCTACTGTTGGTTGCTCATCAATAACCCATAAGACAATGGCAGCCTCATCCATCTTTTGATAAGCACGCTCAATGCCTAACTTCTCAATTTGGTCATCAGTGTGACGAATACCAGCTGTGTCTATGAAACGGAAGGTGACACCTTTGATTTCTGTTGTATCTTCAATGACATCGCGTGTTGTACCATGAATATCTGAAACAATAGCTTTCTCCTCATGAAGAAGACAATTCAACAGAGTCGACTTACCCACATTCGTCTTACCAACAATGGCAACAGGCACACCTTTCTTCAAAGCCTTACCCGTCTCAAAGGAATCTGTGAGGAGTTTTATCTTTTGATGAATCGTCTCTGCCAAAGCTTTTAGTTCTGTACGATCAGCAAACTCAAGTTCCTCATGATCAGAGAAATCAAGTTCTAACTCCAACAAAGAAGTCATTTTCAAAAGCTGTTCACGCAAGAGTGAAAGCTCTGAACTAAAATGACCCTTCAACTGGCTCAATGCCACTTGATGCGTTGCACGATTAGAAGCAGCAATAAGGTCGGCAACAGCTTCCGCCTGACTAAGATCCATCTTGCCGTTCATATAAGCTCGCTGTGTGTACTCTCCCGGCTGAGCCTGACGACAACCAGCATCAATAAGTGCCTTTACAACCTGATTAAGAATATAAGCAGAACCATGACAAGATATCTCAGTACTGTTCTCACCCGTATAGCTATGAGGAGCACGGAAGACACTAACCAGAACATCATCAATGGTTTTTCCCTCCTTATCAAGGATTTCACCATAATGCAAGGTATTCCCTTTCGCATCTGTTAAATGCTTTCCACGAACACCATGAAAGACTTTGTCCGTCACTTCTATCGCCTTCTCACCACTCACACGGATGACACCTATAGCTCCACCCGGCTGAGTAGCAAGAGAGCATATAGGTTCACCACCCCCCGAAAGAATAGACAGAGGGGTGGATAAAACTATTTGTGATGTCTTGTCTGTTTGTTTGCTCATAAAGAATCATTTATTATATTCTCTCCAACACCTTCTCTATCAAGCCATCAATAGTATTCTTATAGCTTGCATTTGCTTCTTTTGCAAGGCGGTTGGCGATAACCATACAAACCGTTACAGCCTTATGCCCCATAAGCGTTGCAAGACCAGCAAGAGCCGAAGACTCCATCTCGAAGTTAGTTACCTGCATACCATTATAAGAGAAGTTTTCTATCTTCTCATTCAATTTAGGGTCCTGCAATGGCAAACGAAGCTCACGTCCCTGTGGTCCGAAGAATCCTCCACAAGCAATCGTAACACCACGTACCATATCATCTGCAGCAATAGTGTCAAGCAATTCCTTGTCAGCACAAGCCACATAAGGATTACCCAACTGCGAATCCCATTCAACCTGCTTCTTGAATTCCGCTTCAAATTCAAGGTCAGAAGCCTGATTACGACCTGCATAGAAGTTCAACAAACCATCAAAACCAATACTCTTGGCAGACGCTATGTAAGTACCAACAGGAGTGTAAGGCTGCAATCCTCCACAAGTACCGATTCGTACGAGTGTCAACTGGCGCAACTGCTCATTCTCTGTACGTGTCTTGAAATCAATATTAGCAAGCGCATCTAATTCGTTTAAAACGATATCAATATTGTCACAGCCAATACCTGTACTCAAAACCGTAATTCTCTTTCCCTTGAAAGTACCTGTGATAGCACAGAACTCACGATTAGAAACCTCACATTCTTTATTCTCAAAGTGTGAAGCAACGAGTGCCACACGTCCAGGGTCACCAACAAGAATAACTTTATCTGCAAGATTCTCTGGCCTCAAGTGCAAGTGGAAGATACTTCCATCCTCATTTATAATCAGTTCTGAAGGGGCAAAATATTTCTTCTCCATAGTCGAAAGTTGATTTGGTAATATTGTGATTGATCATGTTAAGAAAACAAAGGTAAGCATAAAAGAAGAGATAACCAAACGTTGTAAAGGAAAAAACACATCGGTAGGAAGCCTTACAAAAGGGCTAATAACATAGTTTCCGCCCCAAAAAGGAGATATATAACATCGCAATTAAGCATCAGCACCAATGGTGCGGAGCGTCAGCACCATTAGTGCTGAGCATTAACACCATTGGTGCTTACCTACAAAACAAGGCTTAACGAGCCCCAATATAACAAAAGAAAACGATGAGATAAAGGACATTACCGTATGAAACAAGCCACTAACAACTAATATACAAGATATTTGCTTACCATACAACATTATATAGAAAATTATCTTTTAAAATTACGATGGGAATTAAATGTTTTTCTTATCTTTGCAAAAATAACAAACTAATGCACGATGAACAGAACCAACAAAGTATTACTCATTTATACAGGCGGTACCATTGGTATGGGACACAACCAACGGACAGGTGCATTGGAGCCATTAGACTTCAACCATCTTGTTGACAACGTTCCCGAGTTCAAACTAATTCCTACAGAGGTTGATACCTATCAGTTCGACCCTCCTATCGACTCTTCTGACATGTCGCCAGTACGATGGAAGCAGTTGGTGAAAGTTATTTCAGACCGATATGATGAGTATGATGGTTTTGTTGTTTTGCATGGTACAGACACGATGTCTTACACAGCCTCTGCCTTATCATTTATGTTTGAAAACCTCACAAAGCCAATCATTCTTACTGGTTCACAACTTCCAATAGGTCAGCTACGTACGGACGGTAAGGAAAACCTCATGACAAGTCTTGAATTAGCTTCTGCCCATCACTTGGATGGAACGCCAATGGTACCAGAGGTTTGTATCTACTTTAGCGGTCATCTCCTACGAGGCAACCGCTCAACGAAGCAGAATGCAGACGAGTTTAATGCGTTTGACACTTTTAATTATCCTCATCTCTGCGAGGCTGGTGTCAACTTCAACTTTAAAGAACACAGTATATTAAAGCCAGACTTTACTAAGCCAATGGTGCCACACTTCGAGTTGGATAACAATGTGATTATCTTCTCTCTCTTCCCCGGTATTGAGGAGCATTTGATTCACCACATGTTTGATGCACCAGAGTTGAGAAGTATTGTCATGCGTTCATACGGAAGTGGAAACGCTCCACAGCAACCTTGGCTTATGAACATACTTCGTAAGGTTTCAGAACGTGACGTTATTGTGGTTAATATCAGTCAGTGTATCAGCGGACAAGTTGAGATGAATCGTTACGATACGGGTTATCAACTCAAGGATACTGGCGTTATTAGCGGTTATGATAGTACCGTTGAAGCTGCTGTAACAAAGTTGATGTATCTGCAAGCTAAGTACAACGACACTGAAACAATTCGCAAATATATGAACCAGTCGATTGCAGGTGAAATCACTATCTATAATTGATAGACTACTGCAAACGACTTGATAGAAAAACAAAACAGCCCAATATTTCCCACTCTTCCTACAAATCAACATGCATTGAAAGGAAGAATAAAAGGAAATATTGGGCTGAATTATGTTTGTTAGAACTTATTGCAACGCTCGAAGAAACCAATTTCTTCAAGTTCTTTCTTCATGCGTACCTCTTCTTCATCTGTCATATTCTGGAATGGAACACGGTTAGGACCAAGGTCAAAACCCATCAACTTCATGATGCGCTTACCACCAACGATATTGCCACGGAAGTGACAAATGACATTGATAACCTCTTGTGAGAAGTTTTGTTTCTCACGTGCTGTTTCAATATCACCCTTGTTCCATGCCTCGATGATACCTGTCAACTCACGACCATTATAGTTGGTTGTGCCGCCAATACCACCCTTCGCACCGCCTTGAGCCAAACTTGGGAGAATCGTTTCGTCCTGTCCATGAAGCATATCAAACTTACCATCCTTGTAAAGACGGCACTGGTTGTACTCATAAAGACTCTCGAAGGTGTACTTGATACCTGCGAAGTTAGGGATACGACCATCGACTGCTTTCAAGAGTTCGAGCATAGATAAGAATGCACCATTGAATGCTGGGATGTGGTAGTAGTAGAAAGGAAGAGAGGGAGCTGCGGCTGCAATCGTCTCACAATACTTCACTAACTCCTCGATACGACCAATCTTTGGGAATGGAGGAGCCATCGCACCGATACCCCATGCACCAATCTTCTCTGCATGTTCTGCCAAGCGTACGCTCTCACGCAAGCAACAACTACCCACGTGTACAATAACCTTGAAGCCCTCTGGTGCAGCCTGTATCCAGCGTTCTGCCAACTGCATACGCTCCTCAGTTGTGAGCATATAGCCCTCACCAGATGAACCATTGATAAACACTCCCTTCAGACCGTTCTTCTGCAACATGGCTGCATAAGCCTCAATAGGTTCAAGATTGACATCGCCATTAGCATAGAATGGCGTGAACGGTGCGTCAATTAATCCAATAATCTTTTCCATAAACATTGTTGCCCTCCACCTTTAATCCTCTAAAAGGAGGTTGTATGCGTGGGAAAGGCGATTATATATGATAATAATAAGCAATTATAAGCGATTCGTTACTCCATATTGTCGGTTGTTGGTTTCAAGCAAGAGAGCTGTAAAACCAAAGCTAAGACAACAATACCTCCCAAGATAGCAAAGCCATTACCAAGGTTACCACCATCAGTCCACTTGCCTAATACCTGTGTAACAGCTGCACCAGCGAAGACTCCAGTCATGTTCATAATACCATAAGCAGTACTGCGATACTTTGAAGAAATAAACTGACAGAGGATTGGCATATTGTTAGCATCAAACATACCATAGCCAATACCAAAGCATAAACCTGCTCCGACGACAGCTACAAGACTATGACCAAAACCCAATAACATAAGGGCTGGAACGGTAAGACCAAGTCCAATGGCGCTGGTATAGACACGTCCTCGCAAGTTACGCTGTACCCAACGGTCAGAAACAACACCTCCCATGATAACGCCAATGAATGATGATACGGCGATCGTTATCGTTGACATTGGTCCTGCACTTGACATTGGAATATCCAAACTATTAGCAAATAGCGTTGGCAACCAGTTCTTTGTTGCCCAACCTGGGAGACTTGGCACGGCAAAATAGAAGAGTATTACCCAGAAAGCCCACGTCGAGAAGACAATAGACAAGCCACGGAAAGGGTTCTTACTTAACTTAGTCTCACCTTCTAAAACCGCTTTCTGTCCATGCTTAGGATTCTCTTTCAAGAATAAAAGTAATACAAGTGAATAAACAATACCGATAATACCAAACCAATGAAAGGCTGCATGCCATGAGAACATCGCTGCCAACGTTGCACCAAAACCTCCAACTGCCTGACCAACATAAAGTCCTGTCATGTGAATACCTATCGCTAATGAGCGTGATTTTCCCTCATGCCAATCAGCAATGAGCGACAAAGCTGCAGGAATATAAAGTGCTTCGCTAATGCCCATAAAGGCACGGAGCCAATAAAGTTGGTCGAAACTCTCAGCATAACCCATAAGATAAGTCACAGCAGACCATACAAAGATGCTACCAACAACAAGCCACTTACGATTAACTCGGTCGGCAATAATACCTGCGAATGGACTTACAATACCATAAATCCACAAGAAAACAGCCATCAATGCACCAAAAGCCTCTGCGTGATTTAGTTCTGCAATATCGACTTTCATAGCTTCCTGCATCGTCGACAACATCTGTCGATCCATATAATTCAGTAAGGCTACAAACCAAAGGAGGGCAACAAGTACCCAAGGATAGTATTTTTTCATAAAAGATTACAGCCCTCCCCGCATATCAATCATCTTACATAAGTAAGCAATGAATATCATAGAGAATAATGGGCGATTAATAAATTACTTAAATTAGAAGCTAAATTTCTCCAATAGATATTAGCGTTTCGGGTACTTTACTATCTTATTACTACGCACTCTTGGCTTCAACTCGCCACCAATCACGTACAAACCATGATCTGTCTGTGCCAAGGCTGCACCAGCACGTGCCGTTTCTGAACTCTTATAAAGAACTTTCCAGCCATCTTTGTTATAGTATAAAGTGTATGGATTAAAGCGATACCACTCAATAGGATGACTCAAATAATCTGGTTGAGGATGATTGACAGCAGAGAGAAATACATCTTTGTTTACGCCTCCCATTACTAAAAGTTGGTCTTTAGTTAGGTGTATACCTGTCCCACCTCCAACGAATAGAGGCTCACCTTGGTCGTCTTTAGGACCTTCAACCAACTCCCACTCATCAGTCCTTTCGTCATATACACAACCATCCATCGACAACTTTGCTTCCTCACCATTTGCTGCAGGAGCGAAACCACCGAAAAGACAGAAACGATTATCACCCATACACCCTGCCACTGGCTGCACACGTACCATACCGGGGAAAGACTTTATGTCCTTCCATCCTGCTGAGATATTATCTAAGTCAAGGCGCAAAACACGATTAGAAGCCTTACCATCCATTGCTCCTCCTGCTATATAGAGATGTTTACCGACCAAAGCACCAGCCATATTATCCACTGAGCAAGGCATAGAAGGGAGAGTCGAAACTTCAGCTTTACCATCAACAAGAGTTACACGATAAACTTTTCCATAGCTTCCGTCGTTATTCATTCCGCCTACAACAATCATACTGTTGTCGCAAGTCACAGTAACACCATAAGCCAAAGGTTCAGGCAAGTGACCAACCAACTTCCAATCCAGTTGATTTCCATCGTCAGTTTTGGTAGCATAAATCCCACTGTAATAAACCTTCTTACTATCAGGAGCCAACGTATTTACAGGAAAGTTACAACCACCAGCCATAACAAGTTGGTCATCAATTCTACCTGCATAACAAGCAGAAACGCCATGTTCGATTCCTACTTCATCTGTAGGAAAACCACACATCACCATTAAGCTATCGGCATCAGAGGCGTTTGCACCCAATCCCGTCAATAAAGTTATCGTTGTCATTATTAGGTTTTTAATTCTCATCGTTTTAGGTTAAAATATCGCTTGGGTTACCCCCTTCTTACAATAATACAACTTTACAACAGTATTTACGTACGTATAATGTAAATTTCCATGCCATAATCAATTTGCTTACTAACCATAAACGACCTACATTCCCTTTACTATTTAATTGAAAAAGACCGAGATAGCTGAGGCAATATGATAGCATAAAAACAAATTCTTTTCATGAAAAGAAAGAATTATTATCATGAAAAGAAATATTTTTCATCACGACAATAAATATTTTTTTTCATGAAAAGAATTCGCACTTACCTCAAAGTTGGTACGATAGCAAGGTAAACGACATCGTGGTCCGTACAGTTTTCAAACCAATGGAAGTGCCCTTCTGGACAATAATGTAACTGTCCTACCCTCGCAACTTCCGTTGTATCATCATAATGAACAGTCAGTTCACCACTAATAACATACATCACCTCAAAAGAGCCAACATGCTGATGCTTTCCACTATTTGCACCAGGACGCAAGGTTGAGTACATGATACGTGCTTGATCATCTACAAAAGCACGCACATCCAATTTTCCTTCACCGCCTTTAAAGCCTTCAATATGCTCTTCGCTAATCTTGTCAAAATCAATAATCATAATGTATGGTTTTTAATTCTTATATGAAGATAGTGCAAATGGATGCTATGAACGATTACTCACAGATTACCGAATGCAGTCTATCAAGCACAAAGGTAACAAAAAAAGCAGAGACCCCAACAAGAGTCTCTGCTTTTTATATAGTTTTATCTTACATCTTAGAATGTGTAACGCAAGCCAAGCTGACCACGCCAACGGCTGTAATAGTCGCTATAGTTACGTGTTGCATAACCACCAGTGAACTGATAACGACCATTTCTCTGGTAGTTAACTGGACTATAATAAACACCGAAACCATCACCATAGGTATGACCCCAGTTCTTATTCAGCATGTTACCAGCATTGATGATATCGAAGCTCAACTCAAGAGAATTAATCTGACCACCTACCTTGAAGCTATACTTCTGTGCGAAGTGAACATCGAAGTGATGTTCGAAAGCGAGGTTATCAGCATAACGCTTGTAGAATTCACCACGGTGATTCTTCATGTAAGAGTCATTGCCAATCCAATGCTTCATCATTGCACGCTGCATATCAGCAGTCAACTTAGGTGCAGTGAAGTTATCACCAAAGACTGTTTTGGTAAGTGCATTAGCAGAGAAGTTAGTCTCTTCAAACTGCATCTTATCAATCTGGGCATCTGTTGGGATAAAGAAGAGGTCGTTACCATTTGCGCCATCTTCGTTAACATCACCATAATAATAGATACTATATGGAGAGCCACTCTTAGCCTGATAGATAAGACCTACGGTAGTCTGCCACTGCTTCTGTGCACCATAGTTTATGTGATAGTAAGCAGAAGCCTGAATACGGTGAGGAATATTGTAAGCAGAATAGCCCAACTCTGGGTCGTTAGGGTTACGATAAGTATAATTATATCTCCAGTTACTCTCTGCAACAGATGAGCTACCATTATTGACACTCATAGCCTTTGTCCAAGTATAACTTGCCATCAAGTCAAGTCCGAAGTCGAAATGCTTCTCAGCCTTCAAACTCAAGTTCATTGTGTAACCCTTTGAAGTATTGCTGAGTTTATAAACATTTGTATAAGGACTTCCAGCAGTTACCTTAGAGAAAAGTGGACGATTGTCTTCTACTGGAGCACCTGCACTACCATAGACTTCACCGAAGGTCTTACCAGTCTGCTCGTAAGCAAGATTCTCATAAAGGATATCATTCAATGTCTTTGAGTAGATAGCCTCAGCTGTCCAGTTGATTCCAAGAACATTGAAGTCAAAGCCGAGGTTGAAACGAAGGTTCTGTGCATACTTGAAGTTACGATCGTAAACATTGATAGTCTGACTTCCTAATGCCTTCAATTTATTAGCATTTGCCTCCTGTCCATTAGGGTCAAGCAACAAATCCAAGCCTGTTGGAGAGTTAACATTGTATGATGAAACCTGGATACCAGTATTAGCATAGTTGTTGCTAATCCAAACGAAAGGTATACGACCAGTGAAAACACCAGCACCACCACGGAGAATAAATCTGCGATCTTTCTTGATATCCCAACGGAAACCTACACGTGGGCTGAAAAGAGGAGTACTTGCCAAACGCTGATTAGTCTTAACATTCCATCCCTTTGTCTCTGCATACTGAGCAAATGGCTCATTTGCTGTAGGGGTATCCATAATAATTGGAATATCCATACGCAAACCATAAGTCAACTGGAAGTTTGTGGTTGCATCCCACTTATCCTGTGCATAGAAACTCAACTGAGCCGCACCGAATGAAGATTCCCAACGTGGGTTACCTGTTACGTCAACATTTGCATGACCATAACGATACAAGTTAATGTATGACTTCTTTGGATCGATAGTTCCATTAACATAATCATTGTAGTAGCTTACGAAAGAATCATAGTTCTTGAAGGTATAACTACCAAAGAGATCCTGAAGGAAGAGGTTTGTAAACTTATACAATTCGTTATGAGTACCGAATGTAAAGGTGTGATTACCCTTATACCAAGTCAAGTTATCTTCCAATGTATAGATGTCCTGATCCAAGCGGTTAGCCATAGAAGAACGGTCAATACCTAAGTTTACTGCACCACCACCGACGTTATTGATAGTAACATTAGGATATTCACCAGAGATAGCACGATTATCTCTTACACGTACATAGCTTGCACGAGCCTCATTAGCAACAGATGGAGAGATACGACTCTGCAACTCTGCAATGAATGAATTGGTAGTACTTTCAAATGGGAAAGCATAGCTACTACCATTAACAGCTGTTCGTGAACCAGCATTATTCAACTGAACTGCATCAACAAGACTCCAACGAAGAGAGGCTTTATTGGTCTCATTGATATTCCAGTCGAGCTTCAAACCTACCTTATTACTCTTTGTATAAATATCACTGTTAGAAAGTGCTGTTGGGAAGTTTACACCTTGACGATTAGCGATATCAGCAATCTTAACCAAGATATCATTTGCCTTTGCAGCATCAACAGCTGACTGCTCAGATCCTAAAGTATAAAGGTTTGGATAGGTTTTGTTGGTTTTTTCATAGTTTGCAAAGAAGAATAACTTATCTTTGATAATCGGACCACCCAAGGTTACACCGATATTATACTCTTGCTGTTTGTTAAACTTTGGAGCATAACCACCATCTGCGAGAGGATATTTTGATCCAACCAAGTTCTGATTGTTACCAAAGCCATAAACACTACCGTGGAAATTATTGGTACCACTCTTTGTAATAGCATTGATAGCACCACCAGTAAAACCACCTTGACGAACGTCGAAAGGAGCAACGTTCACCTGAATCTGCTCAATAGTCTCCATTGATACTGGCTGCGCACCGGCTCTACCACCATTCGTTCCATCACCAGAAAGACCGAACACGTCATTGTTGGCAGCACCGTCAATCATGAAAGAGTTATAACGGTTACTGGTACCAGCAAAAGACATTGCACCACTATTTGTTGTTGTCAACTGTGGATTAAGTCGAGCTACATCAGCAATACCATGCGTGATACTTGGCATATCAGCAATCTGCTTAGAGTTGATACTCTGTGCAGCACCTGTCTTGGTTGCATTGACACCTGCACTACCCTTTACAACAACCTCTTGAAGTTCCTTGGTATCGTCTTGAAGAGAACAAGAGAGATCTTCCGTCTCACCCAGACGAAGTGTTACATTATCAAAAGTCTTTGTCTTTTGACCAATGTAAGCTATGGTCACCTTGTAAGGACCACCGACGCGCATACCTTGAATAGTGTAACGGCCATCGATGTTCGTCACAGCACGGTAAACAGTTCCTGAAGGTTGGTGGGTCGCTGTAATGGTAGCACCAATAACATCTTCACCCTGAGATACAACCTTACCGCTGATTCCAGAAGTTGTAACCTGTGCCATGACAGTAGTTGTCATTGCAAGCAACAACGTAATCAAGAAAAGTAATCTTTTCTGCATAGTTTAGCTAAAAAATTTAATATAAATAATAACGTTATTTAAATGTATGCTGCAAAATTAAGCATTTTTTTTGATACAAACACGGGAGAACAATGAAAAAAAATAATTCTATTGCACTCGATAAACTTTTTCTCATATAACTTGATGATTAGTGTTCTATTACCTATTATTTGTCTTCTTACATTCCAACTAATGTCCATAAGAGACGATTCTATCCATTATTTGCTGTCGTATTGATGCTCCGCACATCATGTGCGGAGGCTTAGCACACATTGTGCGAAGGCTTAACACCATTGGTGCGGGATATGATAATTGCAATTACACATATCTATTTTTAGAAGTCTTCACCATCTATTCAAACTTTATACACACAAAAACAGCTTACACTCTACGTGCAAGCTGTGACATCATAACGGCACTAAGTCCTGCGGTCTCTGTGCGTAAACGGCTGTTACCCAATGTAACACTCTCAAAACCATGCTCCAAAGCAAAACGTACTTCATCAATAGAGAAGTCGCCTTCTGGACCTACCAATACGGTAATATCCTCTGCAGAAGAAGGCTGTTCTCCCTGTGATATAGCGGTAAAGAAGTCTGCGCGTGGAATCTCTGGATAACAATGACAGATAAACTTCCGCCCATTATTGGAACAATTTTCTATGAAACGACGAAAAGGTGTCATCGGATTTACAACAGGTTTCCAGCCCTTACGACTTTGCTTTACTGCAGAAATGACAATCTTTTCTATACGATCAGCACGCAATGTCTTACGCTCAGAGAACTTACAATCTAAGAAGCTGATTTCGTCAAAACCTACTTCAGTTGCCTTTTCTGTCATCCATTCTATGCGCCCCATGTCTTTTGTTGGAGCAATCGCGAGATGAATCTTTCCACGCCAAACAGGTTCTTGTTTCAGCGTTTCTTTAATAGTATAAAGGCATTTCTTCGATGATACCAGAGCTACTTCCGCTTTGTAAAAGCAGCCTTCACCATCCATAAGGAACATTTCGTCGCCTTCCTTCAACCGAAGTACACGTATTGCATGAACTGCTTCCTCAGCAGGCAACTCCGTTTCTACGGCTGCATTAGGGACATAAAAATATCTTGCTTCTTTCATTCTCTGGTTTTATACCATCGTCTTCTTTAAAGAGGATGTTCTATATAGTAATTCGGTATTCTTGATTAGCTCACGTAATCAAGGTTCCTTTGCCCTATTCTTCATTTCATCTCTAAGCATAGAAGCAAGTTCATAATTCTCATCTTCTATGGCTTTCTCCAAGGCATGATGTAACATCTCGAAGCTTAAAGCATTTAAAGGTAATGCCATCTTGTTCTGACTTACACTGCTATCAACACTCTGACGCTTAAATAGATGCTCTTCCATAAAGATGTTCAACTTTGCCACATGTGCCAATAATATTGCATCAGAAGCACGTATAGGGGTAAGCGTTAAGTCATCTTTATTGACCAAAAGAGCCTTATATTGTCCATCAATAATAGAATTAAAGAGTATCTCATAATGCTCACTTGTCATCATTGGATTCACACTATAAAGCACTTCTGGCAACAGTCTTTCTGTAACAGACTTCTCGCCTGTTCGCAAGCCAAGTTCATACTCCATATGTTTATCACACACAATAGCAATCTGCCTTGTGTGTGTAAGATCAGACAGAACGAGGAGTCCTAACTCTGGACCTCCTACTATCTGTGAGACACCTTCATATATAAGTTGAACTTTACTCATTAATTCTATACGATTTATCAGTATGCAATTATGCTTTCTTTGGTCGGAAGATAATAGCAAACAAGACACCTACAACAAAGGCATAGCCTGCGAAGATGAACCAACAAGACTGCCAATCACCTACTGTCAACGTGTCTGAACCCACTGTCTGTGGATGTGTATAGGCATTTACAATAGCTTGAGCTGCCAATGTTCCTACTGTTGCACCAACACCATTGGTCATCAACATGAACAAACCTTGTGCAGAAGAACGGAGAGCTGGCTCCGTACTATTATCTACAAAGAGTGAACCGGAGATATTGAAGAAGTCGAAAGCTACACCATAGACAATCATTGAAAGTACGAACATCAAGATACCTGGGAAGCCAGGATTACCAACTCCAAACAAACCAAAGCGCAATACCCATGCAAACATAGCTATCAACATCACATTCTTAATACCATAATGACGCATAAAGAATGGAATCAGAAGAATACAACAGGTCTCACTAACCTGTGAAAGACTAATCAAAATATTAGCATGCTGTACTCCGAAAGAGTTTACAAACTCTGGTTGAGCACCAAAACTAAAGAGGAATGGATTGGCAAAACTATTGGTAATCTGAAGACTTACACCCAATAACATTGAGAAGATAAAGAAGATTGCCATCTTCTTCTCCTTGAATAAGGCGAAAGCACGTAAGCCAAAGGCATCCACAAAACTCTTCTGTTCAGTGCCTTTATTAACTGCACACTTAGGTAATGTAAAGGTATAAAGGAAGAGAAGGATACTTACCACACCAGAAGTAATAAACTGATTCTGATTGCTTTGGAAGCCTAAGAGGTCTACCAACCACATGGTAAGGATAAAACCGATCGTACCGAACACGCGGATAGGTGGGAAAGCTTTTACCGTATCCATACCCGCATCACTCAAAGCACTATAAGCAACAGAATTTGAGAGAGCCAATGTTGGCATATAAAAGGCAACTGAAAGCGAATAAAGAGTGAAGATGGTAGAGAAGTCTGCATGGTCACCAACGCTCAAGCCATAGCCTGCTGTGGCAAACATAAACAAGCCTGCAAGCAGATGACAGAAACCTAACAAACGTTGAGCAGGTACCCAACGGTCAGCAACAATACCCATCAAAGCAGGCATAAAGATAGACACTACACCTTGCATTGAGTAGAAATAGCCAATCTCAGGACCAATACCGATATTACCAAGATAGCGACCCATAGAGGTCAAATAAGCTCCCCACACTGCGAACTCCAAGAAGTTCATCAATGCTAAACGTACCTTCAAATTCATGCTATAAGCTATTATTTTATGAGCACAAAAGTACTGATTTTATCAGAAACTGCCAAATGTGCAATCGTTTTTTACTATCGAAAATCTTTCCCTGTCCAGTTAAGTACCTGCGACTTTAATATCTCTGTGACACGCTTGACATCCTTCTTAGAAAGCAATGGATAGTTCCAACTTACTGACAATGAGTTATTATCTGGTGACAATCGATATTCTTTTAGGCGAGGAAACATCAATGTTTTCAAATCAGCAAAGTCTTCATCGCTCATTGATTCGGGTTTTACAATATTTGCTTTATAGTCTACAACTACCTCTTTAGGTTGCCATTGTAAGTTGAAAAGACTCAACTTACTCTCTGCAGCAGGTGCCATCCATGTCTGAACTAAAGCCAACGTGTTATTATCCAACAGCTTGATTTCCAATCGTGTTGCCTCGTTTGCCTTCAATAAAAGATAGTTATTGGTCATGCGTTCAATCCGAACAGAATCGCCAAAAGTACTCAAGACGGCTGGTTCTGCCTTCATTTCAACATAGTCAGCCAGCTCTGTACGCTGGCTCTTGCTCAAATAAGGTAGTATACTATCAGGCATTTCTATCCATACCTCACGCAGACTTTGGGCAGAAACACCCAACCAACAAGTAAGGAAACATATAATTATCAATATCTTTTTCATATCGAGAAACTCCTTCTTTTCTGTTTTTAAAATGATTATATCATCTCTTGAAAATCCCTGCAAAGATACAAAAAAGAAAGAAGAAACGAATAAAAAGGCAAATCGTTTTGTCATCTCTACCTTTTCTTTTACCTTTGCCGATAGAAATCAAAGCTAAAGAAAGAAATATGAAATGTCGTAATTGTAATAATGAGGTGAGTGAGAAGGATAAGAATTGTCCTTACTGCAATACTCCATTGAATAATAATGATACTGACAACGGACCAACCTTAGGGCGCGGTATGGTTGCTTTTATTATTCTTGGAACGATTTTCCTTGTTGCCTTCGGATTCTATTATTACGGTCAACATAAGAACGATCCAGAGTATACACAGACTGCTATTGAACCAGATTCAAACTTAGCAGACAACAATAAGGCTAAGTTCGACACAGTTGTTAAGGACACAACAGCCAACGATTCTACCCAGAAGCAGGAAGAAGAACAGGCTGAAAAGGTATTCAACAGTATTCGTAGAAGTCATCGTTCAAGTCGCAAGAGCAGTAGTAACGAGGCTTCTTCAAGCAGTTCTGACAATCAGAATAGCACCTCCGAGCCTTCTTCTAATGAGCCACAACCTATTGCTCCATCGGTTTCCAAACCACGTGTTGAATCTATTGAGACTGATTAATGAAGATTATTCGGACGAAATATCTACCGCCCAAGAATTATGATGCTATCAACATTCTTGGGTTTCTTTTTGTTCATCCTGGCGTTAAACTAACGAAGGAGATAATCAATCATGAGCGTATTCATACACGACAAATGTTAGAAATGCTCATCCTTCCCTTTTATTTATGGTATGTCATAGAATGGATCATACGCCTACCAATGGCAGGCCGTGCTTACATGAACCTCTCCTTTGAACGGGAAGCATATGGGAATATGAACAACCTTAATTATCTATCACATCGACGCCCCTTTGCTTGGATGCGGTATTTAAAGGGGAAATAACTGATTATTGAGACAATAACTTTATTGGGCTTATTAGCCTAATTGGGCTAATTGGGCTTATAAGGCTAATTAGTCCAATAAGCCAAATAGCTTCCTAATCAATCCCAACAACCTCTAACACATCCCCTTCAACCCTAAACTTCACATCCTTCCCAGCGAAAGGCATACCATAAACACGCGCTGCATCATGTTGATATTGTGGGCGTGGATCTTGCGAAAGAACCTCCTCTAAGGCAGCAAGTTCCTCTGCATCAAACAACTTAGAATACTCTTCCGCAATAACAACAGACAATAATTTCCACTCTTTCTTATCAGTAAAACCACCCCTTGCCTCTGGGTGACTATCGACGTAAGAGATATAAGGTTTTACATCATAAATAGGTGTACCGTCCATCAAATCAGCCCCAACAACTTCAATCACTCCATCCACTATTCGTTTAATACGAACAGAAGACAGCCCAAGACCATTTGGACGAAAGGGCGATCGTGTGGCAAAAACGCCTAAACGTTCATTCCCACCCAACCGTGGAGGACGAACAGTCAGTTTGCCCTCATCAGTAGATTTATTCGCAGAAAAGCCCCAAATTAACCACAGATAATCAAAGTCTTCCAGTCCACGCAATGCCTCCTCACGTTGGTATTGAGGCTCAAACACAATCTTACCCACCAGATTGTCAGCCAGTCCACTTTGCCGAGGAATACCGAACTTTGACGTCAAGGGAGAACGGAAAAAAGCAATAGGTCTAATCTCTTTCATACTGACAAAGATAATATTTTATGCTGAATTGGTACAAGATAAATGATTTTTATTTATCTTTGCAAGCAAATAATACTATTAAACAATGGAAAATAACCAGAATCAAAACATTGACCTTCCTGAGAATGCCTTTAGGGAGTTGAAAGATGGCGAAGAGTATAAGCCAGTCATGTCTCCACAAGAGACGTATCGTGAAGTAAGCCCATGGTCTATCACTTGGGGTATTCTCATGGCAGTTCTCTTCTCTGCTGCCGCAGCTTATCTTGGTTTGAAAGTTGGACAGGTATTTGAGGCTGCAATCCCAATTGCCATTATTGCTATTGGAGTATCATCTGCCACAAAGCGTAAGAACGCATTAGGCGAGAATGTCATTATCCAGAGTATCGGAGCCTGTTCAGGTGCTGTTGTTGCGGGAGGTATCTTCGTTATGCCAGCTATCTACATGCTTGAGTTAGAAGCCGACTTCTTCAATATCTTCATTGCAGCAGCTTTAGGCGGTGTCTTGGGTATTCTCTTTTTGATTCCTTTCCGTAAATACTTTGTTAAGGACCAGCATGGTAAATATCCTTTCCCTGAAGCAACGGCTACCACACAGGTACTCGTGAGTGGCGAGAAAGGTGGAAGTCAGGCAAAACCTCTTCTCCTCGCTGGTCTTGTAGGTGGACTCTATGACTTCACAGTTGCCACTTTTGGATGGTGGAATGAGAATGTAACGAGTCGTATGATTGGCTTTGGCGAGACGATAGCAGACAAAGCTAAACTCGTTTTCAAGGTTAATACAGGCGCAGCCGTCCTCGGTCTTGGATATATCATCGGTCTGAAATACGCCTTCATCATCTGTGTTGGTTCGCTGACAGTATGGTGGCTTATCGTACCAGGTATGGCACTCATCTTCCCAGACACCGTACTGAACCAGTGGGACCCATCAATCACTACAGCCGTAGGACAGATGGCGCCAGAAGTTATCTTTAAGTCATACGCTCGTTCAATCGGTATCGGTGGCATTGCTATGTCAGGTATCATCGGTATCATCAAGTCATGGGGTATCATCAAGAGTGCGGTTGGTTTGGCTGCACGCGAGATGAAAGGTAAAGGCAGTGGACAGGAAGAAATCCTCCGTACACAGCGTGATATTTCCTTTAAGATTATTGCTTTCGGAAGTATTGCCACCCTCATCATCACCTTCCTGTTCTTCTATTTTGGTGTGATGGACTTCAATCTGCTGCATGCAGTTGTGGGTATTCTTCTCGTTGCAATCATAGCCTTCCTCTTCACAACTGTTGCTGCTAATGCCATTGCGATTGTAGGAAGCAACCCTGTATCAGGTATGACATTGATGACCCTCATCCTTGCGTCTGTCGTTATGGTAGCAGTTGGACTGAAGGGTAACGCTGGTATGTTGGCAGCTCTATTGATGGGTGGCGTTGTTTGTACAGCCCTTTCTATGGCAGGTTCATTCATTACCGACTTGAAGATTGGCTATTGGCTCGGTACAACTCCAAAGAAGCAGGAAACATGGAAGTTCCTCGGTACAATTATCTCTGCTGCAACTGTTGCGGGTGTGATGATTGTTTTGGATAAAACTTATGGCTTCAACTCTGGCAAGTTGGCTGCACCACAGGCAAACGCAATGGCAGCTGTTATCAAACCATTGATGAGTGGACAAGGTGCACCTTGGGTTCTCTATGGCATTGGTGCAGTTATCGCACTCATCCTCGACCGTTGCAAGGTTCCTGCTTTAGCTTTCGCTTTGGGTATGTTCATCCCTTTAGAATTGAATATTCCTCTCTTGGTGGGTGGCGCCGTAAACTGGTATGTAACCACTCGTTCTAAAGATGAAGCAGTCAACAAGACACGTGGCGACAAGGGAACACTCTTAGCATCAGGCTTCATTGCTGGTGGTGCGTTGATGGGTGTCGTTTCTGCCCTACTGAAGTTTGGTGGTATCGAGTTCGATTACTCATCTTGGTGGGAGAATCATCTCTCAGAACTTCTCTCACTTGTGGCTTACGCTGCTTTGATTCTCTACTTCATTCTTGCAACCAAGCTTAGTAAAAAGGAGTTAGCAGACCAAAACTAAAATTATTTTTTCGGTCATAACACATACGAAAAGAGCCATATCAATTCACGCTAACAGTGTTTGATATGGCTCTTTCTGTTGTCATCAACCTACATTGTAAGGAGTCTACAACATTATAAGGTGGCTTCAAGAAAAACATCAATTCAAACCGCATTGTAATAAAAAAGTCACTACTTAAAAATCAATAGATGCTTAATTGGGTTCGAAAAGACGCCCAATTGGCTTGCTAAAGATGCCCTTTAGCAACGTTACTAACGCCCTTTTGAAGTCCAATTAAGCACCTTTTACAATCCTGTTTTATAACCATTTGATTTCAAGTTAGTTACAAACGCCACAAAAGAGGGCGTTTTTTAGGTAAAATTAGGGCAAATAGACAAGCATAAGTGTAAACATATTTCGCAACTCATGCGCATAAATTTCTATCCTTTCAAATCAAGGAGAGGAGGGTAAAAATGATTAGGGTTTAACAAGACAGACATTAAATATAATATTCTGCAGCATCTACTAATCCCGAACGCATCGCATAGCGGATAGCTTCATGAACATTATTCACACCCAACTTACGAAAGATATTCTTTCTATGTGTGTTGACCGTGTGGAAAGAAGAAAAACGTTTCTCAGCAATCTCACGTGTCGTAGCACCTAAAGCAATCTCCTTAAGAATCTCAGTCTCTGTTTTTGTCAACGCGACAATCTCCTTATCGGCTAACGCTGTAGGGGCTAAAATCATGTTAGTAGCGTGCTGACAAAGAAAACGTTGACCCTGCAACACATAGTCAAGGCATTGTTCTATTTCAGCCATCTTAGCATCCTTCATAAGCACACTAATCCGATTGCTTGCATTAACAAGGTGACGAATGAAGTCGACACTCAACTCCTCACTCAACAATATAAGATGAGCAAGCGGAAAACGCTGCCCAATATTCAGAAGGTCAGACTCACTGGAAATATCAAACAAGGTATAATCTAATATCACAACCGCTTCGGGACAATCGTTTAAAAGGAGAATCAACTCAGACTTATCCCTTGCCACTCGGCAAGATATATTATCCCTTTTAGAAAGCACATAAGCCATTCCAGCCTGTGTGATATCTTGATTATCTGCGATGATAATATTCTTCATGTTTCTTGTTTGTATTTAATATCATTCCAACAAGTGCAAAAGTAGACAAAAAAGTCGAGAAATTAAAAAAAATATTGTAAGTTTGCAAGATAATTTAAACACATAACCTAAAATGAAAAAACTGCTTTTTCTTGTAGCTGGATTGCTGATTGCAGCAGCAGCGAATGCACAGATACAACGACCAAAGTTGGTGGTTGGTCTTGTTGTCGACCAAATGCGTTGGGATTATCTTTACTATTACAATAATGAATATGGTAATGATGGTTTGAAAAGATTGCTCAACCAAGGCTTCTCTTTTGAGAATACACATATCAACTATGCACCAACAGTGACTGCGATTGGACATAGTTCTGTCTATACTGGTTCTATTCCTGCCTTCACAGGTATTGCTGGCAACTCTTTCTATCAAGATGATAAGAGTGTTTATTGCTGCGAGGATAATACGGTAAAGAGTGTTGGCTCCGATAGCAAAGAAGGTCAGATGAGCCCTCGCCGTATGCTTACATCTACCATCGGTGACGAACTTCAAGTTGCAACAGACTTTCGTTCAAAGGTGATTGGTGTAGCATTGAAAGACCGCGCATCAATCCTTCCTGCTGGTCATGCAGCCGATGCCGCTTATTGGTGGGACACTTCAGCAGGTCGCTTCGTATCTTCTACCTTCTATATGGATAAGCTTCCACAGTGGGTTGAGGACTTTAATGCAAAGAATCACACAGATCCTAACTTTGACATCAAGGGTTCTCCACAGGGTGTTACCATGACTTTCAAGATGGCTGAGGCAGCTTTGAAGAATGAAAAACTTGGTAAGGGAAAAGAAACTGACATGCTCACTGTGAGTATCTCATCAACAGATATCATCGGACATAGATTCTCTACACGTGGAAAAGAGAATCACGAGGTTTACATGCAGTTAGATAAAGACTTGGCTTGGTTCCTTAAGGTGCTTGATAAAGAGGTGGGCGAAGGCAACTATCTGCTCTTCCTTACAGCTGACCATGGCGCTGCTCACAACTACAACTACATGCGTGAGCACCGCATTCCAGCAGGTGGATGGGATTATAAACAGACTGTAAAAGACCTCAATACCTATCTACAAGGAAAGTTTGGTATCAGTCCTGTAATGGGTGAAGACAACTATCAATTCTACTTAAATGACTCAACAATCGCTGCAGCTGGTAAGAAAAAGCAGGAGATTATCGATGAGTCTGTAGAGTGGTTGAAGCAAGACCCACAGTTCCTCTATGTCTTTGATGAGGAGAAAGTCAGCGAAACAACAATGCCAGAATGGATAAAGGAGCGTATGCAGAATGGTTACTTCCGTGGTCGTTCTGGTGAGATCGGTGTTGTCACACACCCTCAGTTCTTTGGTGGCAAGGACAGACCAGACTTCCGTGGAACACAACATGGACAGCCATTCCCATACGACACACACATTCCTTTCCTACTCTTTGGTTGGAACGTGAAGCATGGTGCAAGCAATATGGAGACACATATCGTAGATATTGCACCAACTGTATGTGCCATGTTACATATCCAGATGCCAAATGGTTGTGTAGGTAAGGCAAGAAATCAATTCTAAATTTAAACGATATTCTCCACTGACATCTCTGGCATTGTCTATCATCGGGAACGCCAGAGATGTACACGTGGACATTATGTTATGCACATTGCAATTGCAGGAAATATAGGTAGCGGTAAGACAACACTCACAACAATGCTTGCCAAACGCTATGGTTGGAAGCCAAGATTTGAGTCTGTTGACTATAATCCCTACTTAGAAGATTATTATAAGGACATTAAGCGTTGGTCGTTCCCTATGGAAGTATTCTTCCTAAAGGAGCGTTTTAAGGACTTGCTTGAGATAAGTCGGAGTGATGAGTCTGTAGTACAAGACCGCTCTATCTATGAAGGTGTCTACGTTTTTACGGAAAACAACTATGCCATGGGGAATCTTGACGATCGTGACTACGAGACTTATATGGAGCTATTTGAGGACATGACAGATGCTGTTCAGTTCCCTGACCTGATGATTTATCTTCGTGCTTCAGTCAGTCACCTTGTTTCTAACATTGAGAAACGTGGGCGAGAGTATGAACAGAAGATGCCTTTGGACTATCTCGAGAACCTCAATAAACGCTATGAAGAGTTTATCAAAGAGAAATATAAAGGGCGTGTTCTGACGATTGATGTCGACAATCTCGACTATCAACACCGCCCAAAAGACTTTGGTTTCATTACTGATAAGATAGACAGAGAGCTCTTTGGCTTGTTCTAAGATACTAACAAAGGACTCCCTACCTTCCCCAAAAGGAAGACTCTCAAAGTACTGAAAGGGAATCAATATATAACAAACTAACAAGGAATTATAAGCTCACAACACCAATATCAACCACTCCTACTTTAGGAGATAGCCATGAGGTGGGCAATTAGATACACATATATTATGCATATAGCAATCGCAGGAAATATTGGAGCAGGTAAGACAACACTCACCAAAATGCTCGCGAAACGTTACGGATGGACAGCTCATTTCGAGCCAGTCGACAACAATCCATACTTGGAAGACTATTATAATGACATGACTCGTTGGTCGTTTAATCTGCAGATTTACTTCCTCAACAAGCGTTTTCGTGATGTTGTAGAGATTTCACAATCAAAGGATACGATTATACAAGACCGTACTATCTTCGAGGATGCACGTATCTTTGCACCGAATCTCTATGATATGGGATTGATGTCAGAGCGTGATTTCAACAACTACACCGACCTCTTCGACTTGATGCTCTCACTGGTAAAACTGCCAGACTTAATGATTTACATCCGTTGTTCTATCCCACGCCTTATCGATCACATACAACAGCGTGGTCGTGACTACGAACAAACAATGCGTATTGACTACCTCCGTGGTCTCAACGAGCGTTATGAGGAATGGATTAAGACCTACAAAGGACATCTGATGATTGTCGATGGTGACACAACAGACTTCCAAGACAACCCACAAGACTTCAAACGTGTCACAGATATGATTGATGACCGACTCTTTGGCTTATTCCCAATGGAATAAGAGGAATAGTCTTTCTTTGGCACAATGTTTGTTCTGTAATAAGTACAAAAATATTAATCAAGCCCCGCTTAGAAGTTAAGTCTTATTTAAGGGGCAACATACAATATATTGATATGGAAAAAGTAAAAACCCTTATAATTGGTAGCGGTCCTGCAGGTTACACTGCAGCGATTTATGCTGGACGTGCTAATCTTCAGCCAGTACTCTATTCTGGACTGCAGCCAGGTGGTCAGTTGACCACCACAACCATTGTAGAAAACTTCCCAGGTTTCCACGAAGGAATCGATGCTAACCAACTCATGTCAGAGATGCGTGAGCAGGCTAAGCTCTATGGTGCTGACCTTCGCGATGGTTCTATCGTAAAGGTAGACCTCAGCAGTCGTCCATTCCACCTCGAAGATGAGCGTGGCAATCAGATTGAAGCTGAGACAGTAATCATCGCAACAGGTGCAAGTGCAAAGTACTTGGGCTTACCTGATGAGGAGAAATACCGTGGTCAGGGTGTGAGTGCATGTGCTACTTGCGACGGTTTCTTCTATCGTAAGCGCACCGTAGCTGTTGTTGGTGGTGGTGACACTGCTTGCGAAGAGGCTATGTATCTCTCTGGTTTGGCAAATAAGGTCTATATGATTGTGCGCAAGCCATATCTCCGTGCCGCAGAGATTATGCGTAAGCGTGTGACAGAGAAGGAGAATATTGAGATTCTTTACAATACCAATACACTCGGTCTCTTTGGTGAAGACGGTGTAGAGGGTGCACATTTGGTACGCTTCAAGGGTGAGGAGAACGAGGAGAAATTCGATATTAACATCGATGGTTTCTTCTTGGCTATTGGTCACACTCCTAACACCGACCTCTTCAAAGGTCAGTTAGAGATGGACGACCACGGCTTCATCATCACCAAACCAAAGTCTACAGCAACCAATATTGAGGGTGTTTATGCAGCAGGTGACGTGGCAGACCCAACCTATCGTCAGGGTGTCGTAGCAGCTGGTACAGGTGCAATGGCAGCTATTGAGGTTGACCGTTTCTTGCAGAAGCAGTAAACAAAACAAATATAAAGAAGGGTGTTTCAGAATCCAGCAAATTGGATTTTGACGCACCCTTTATTATCTCTTGCTTTTTTATTAATCACATTTATAAACACAACAAACTATGCGTAACATTTTATCCATATTGTGCACACTGATTCTTCCGACCATTGTTGAAGCTGCCTCTTGTGGCTTACTGATGGCAGGAACAGCATCTTGCACAAACAAGACCAAGACAACTATGACACAAACTGATTCTATCATCGCTCCTAAGACGAAGTTCACACGTCCTGACGATACCACCTTACGAAAGATGCTTACTCCCGAACAGTATGCAGTAACACAGCAGGCTGCCACCGAACGACCTTTCACCAACGAGTATGATCATGAGTTCAGAGAGGGTATCTATGTAGATATTACAACCGGAGAACCTCTATTCTCGTCTACTGATAAGTTCGATTCTGGCTGCGGTTGGCCAGCTTTTTCAAAGCCAATCGACAAAAAAGTCGTTACAAATCATACTGACACATCACATGGCATGGTACGTACGGAAGTGAGAAGTAAGACTGGTAAGGCGCACCTTGGGCACGTCTTTGATGACGGACCAGCAGCGACAGGAGGCAAAAGATATTGTATCAACAGTGCTTCGTTACGTTTCATCCCACTTGAAGAGATGAAAGCAAAAGGCTACGAAGCCTATATAAAATTAGTTAGACCAATGAAAGAAATATACGTAGCAGGTGGTTGTTTCTGGGGAACAGAACATTACCTCAAACAGATAGAAGGCGTTACGGCTACCGAAGTGGGCTATGCCAACGGTATCATCAAGAACCCAACCTATGAAGAGGTTTGCACAGATAAGACGCAGTTTGCCGAGGCTGTGCACATCACCTATGACCCTAAGGTTATCAGTTTGGACTTCTTATTAGGCTTATACTTTAAGTCTATCGACCCAACAAGCATAAACAAGCAGGGAAACGACCGTGGTAGTCAGTATCGTACAGGCGTTTATTATACCGACCCAGCCGACCTCCCAACAATCAAGAAGGTGTTTGAAGAGGAACAAAAGCAGATTCACGGAAAGATTGCCGTTGAGGTGAAACCGCTCAAGAACTTCTACACAGCAGAAGAATATCATCAAGATTATCTTGACAAACACCCAACAGGCTATTGTCACCTGCCTGCAGCGCTCTTTGAGTATGCCCGCAAGGCTAAGATGAAAAAGTAAGAAAATGCTCTGGCAAGACTATTAAGTTCTCTGCCAGAGCTTTTTTATACCCTAAGAATATCTGACATATAAGCTAACTTGTTAGAAAGAAAACATCTACAAATGTAACTCCACCTCCAACCTAAAAAGTGTTGAGAGCAGCTATAAATAAGGGAAATGATATTATGAATATAGGGAAAAGGACATTTATCTATATTATTATCATATGCGGGATATTGTATTTAAAAAGTAATTTCATCATTACATCCTCAATATATCTTGCTATTCAAATCATATTATCTATCATAATTCCTTTACTAATATACAAAAGAAAGATAAGTTTAAAATCCTTCTTTGTAGCAGGATATCCCTCCTTCTTGGGTCTGTTATTCTGTTTCTATTCTCTTTTATATATCTATGCTCAGGTACAGCAAAAGATTGTTCTACTAAAGCCACAAGTTGTTGACTATTTACCTTCTCATGGTTATAAGACTTCTTCAGGAATAAAAATTAAAATGCATGACAATTATGTTATATTACCCTATACTTCAAAAGAATTAGATTCGTTGTTTTCTATATCGAACAAAGAAAAGAAAGACATAGCTATAGACCTTTACATTAAAAAGATAAGCCCCGATATTTATTATATATCCGACTATAAAGTTCATTGGTCAGGAAAGCCAAAAAGTGAGATTTAGTTCACACTTTATCGAGATGCTATTTGCTATAAAAGGTACTCAGAATTATACACATACAAAGGCAACAAACCTTTTATTTACTACTACTCTACCAACTTAAATAAAACAATTCTTCATGTAGTATCTTTTTTCAAACAACAAATTGGCTATCTCTTAACGACATCTTGTAATGGTGTTAAGCCTCCGCACCACTCGTGCTAAGCCTCCGCACCATCCGTGCGGAGCGTCCGCACAAGTATAAAAGGGACTAAAACAAACGCTTTACCACCATCATTCATCATCTTGGAAACAAATGGCAATCAGATAGAAAAGATTGTTTCTTAAGTTGTACGCATTATTATTGAATACGCACAACACGTATTCCGAGATTAGCTGGACGAGCCATCATATAATTATAGAGCGTTTCTGCAGGGTCAACAACCTTATTGCCGTTCTTCCTAAGATTAGAAGCATTCATGAGATGAAGTCCATCCTTATGCCATACAGCAAAACCAAGATGTGTCGTATCCAACTCTCGCTTATTAGTAACAATCGCAAGGATGTCACCATCTCGCACTACCTCTCGAAGTAGTTTGCTATTATTAAGCAAGCTTTTAGGGATATAGCGTATCTTTGTTCCGTTGGTAGCATCCTCCAACTTCTTAAGTTCAGCCACGCGTTCTGGATTGTTCTTCAACATATCATAGAGTCTTGCGTTCTGACTCATATAGTTGATTTTCAACGTCTGAACAGCTGTGAAAGGAGGATTAGGCGTGTCTATCTCTCTGACAAAGCCCATTCGCTCATTATCTTCCAACCACCAATGGAAATAGTGCAGACGATTTACATAACTCATCTTACCGCCACGATAGCGGACTTGTTCTAACTGACGTACATAGTCAGAGAAACGTGTTTCGCCCTTCTTAACACAAAGCGTAAGAGCCGTAACAGCCTCAACATAAGTCGTACAGTCTAATCCATGAAGATTAACAACGAGTTTCTCATCCTCGTTGATATCTAACGTATGGGCAACATAAGGCACCCCGATAAACTTTCGTGCAATCTTAATAATAAGCTGATCATTGGTAAGTTGCTGTCTTTGTGGTACAAACTCTTGTAACAACTGACAAACCAAAGCACTATCAGCCTTTGTATACGTGTCTATATAGGTGGGTAGTGTGTCATTTTGTTCGGCTGCAGATACCCCATGAACAGCACTTGTCATCTGCTCTGATGTCACAACTGTATCAGCTACTTGCTGTGTCTTTGCCTTCTGTTCGGGCTTTGCACCACAAGCAGAAAAAGCAAAGAGAGCTGAGAATATAAGTGAATATTTTAGTGTCATATTAATAAGTTCTAATCCAAAAACAACATATCGTTAGGCTACTAACGCTCTAACAATGTCTATTCTATTTCTCCTTCTTTCTTCCAAAGTTAAAACCTGCATAGAGATTAATACTTCCAAAGAAGTTATTGGTAGAGAAATTACTGCGACGATAATTATAGGCATGAAGGATAGTACTCATACCAACATACCATTTGCTATTGTTCCACACCACACCAAAGCGTCCAATACCATCAATATTAATATTATTGAACTTAAAATCGTTGATAGAAAAGGTACGATGAGTAACGTCTCCCTTACTACTTTTATAAGCTAAAGCCAACGAAAGTGAACCAGCCAAGACCCAGTTACGAGCAAAAACCCAGTTATAGGCATAGCCACCACTGATAGAAATATCAGTGTACTTAATCTCACTAAACATCAATGTACTGTCAATCGGATTGGCAGGAACCTGGCTACCAAGACGATTTGAGATGACTCTATTAAGTTCTCCCCAATTGACATCAAGGCTATGCTGCGTATAGCCAATGCCCAACAGCGGACTACCTGCTGAACGACGTTGTATCGTACTTTGGCTGAAAGCTGCTGGATAAGAGAATCGTCGATGATTGAAGATATAATAAACATTGAAGCCCTTAATGGTTGAGGTCAATCCACCAAAGTCAGTTCCACGTATCGCATCTGTGTTAATATCCTTCCCAAGATACAACTGTCTGATTTTATAATCATTGCCTGTCTTACGATAATAAATATCGAGTCCGAGCATCGAACTATATAAACTTAAATCATATTCTTGTCGAGGACTGTTGTTCTTGTTCCAGAAATCTAAATGCTTTATATCGAGTGTGTAACCCAAGAATATCCAACGCCAACCGAAATAAGGTCCTATACGTACCGTAGCTTCTGGTGCAAAGGTAATACTTTGCTCTTTCGAACTACTCAAACGATACACCTCATAGGTATTTGTATTCTGCAACATAAAAGCAAAATTATACTTTTGAGGCTCAATATAAGAAGTGTCTATCTCATTGAAATGCTGGAAAAAGCCACCGCCTTTGCCCGACTTCTGTTTGAACATGCGCGAAGTTTCACCTCTGCGCATCCATCGCACAGAGTCTGTTGCCTGCTTGCTTGAAAGGATATCACCACTATCTTTCCTAACAACTAAGCTATCAGATAGAGTCGTTGATGAAAACGCATAAGCCTTTGTTCCTCCTAAAAACAATAGGAGGAAACACAGAACCAAGTAGTCGTTGAAAGTTAGCTTCATCTGAATAATTAAACAAAAACAAATGCCCTCAAGGGCTTTTCCTATATCTTTCCGAGGATGCGATCCATCACCCAGTTGGTTGGAGTGGCACTAATACTCGTACAATCACATGCTCCATAACCCTGCATATCCTCAATAACAGACTTAATAATAGGGAGTTGAACATATGGAGGATTAGCGACCTCAATATCTCTTTCACCCTCGCTGGTACAGAGGTGGATTGGTGCATAAGTATAAACAGAGAAGGATAGTCTACCTTTTGAACCATAAATCTCTATACGATCCTCACGCGCACTCTCATGGGCAGCAAAGCACCAAGCACCACTACCTGTCAAACCATTCTCAAAACGGAAGACAGCATTTACCGTATCTTCGAGGTTGTAGAGCCCCGCACGATTAGCTGTGTAGCCATGCGCCTTGATAATAACGCCAAATAAGTTTTGTAGTAGGTCGAGCTGATGAGGAGCAAGGTCATAGAAATAACCGCCACCGGAGATATGCGATTGTAGACGCCACGGTAGTTGCACGTTCTTTTCATAATCCAAATCGCGTGGAGGAACAGCAAAACGCACTTGCACAGTAAGTATCTTACCTAATTCACCACTATCAACTATCTCTTTTACCTTCTTGAAGTAAGGAAGATAACGACGATAATAAGCGACGAAACATGGCACTCCCGTCTGTTCTGACACACGATTGATACGCACGCAATCCTCGTAAGAAGCCGCCAAAGGTTTCTCTATATAACAAGGCTTTCCGGCACGCATTGCCATGATAGCAAAGGTTGCATGGGCAGAAGGAGGTGTAGCAATATATATTGCATTTACGTCAGGATCGTCTACCAAAGCCTGTGCATCAGTATACCATTTCCGTATACCTTGACGCTCAGCATACGAACGCGCCTTTAACTCGCTACGGCTAAACACAGCGACAACATGCGAGCCCATCACTTCATTGAACGCAGGTCCAGACTTCTTTTCTGTCACCTCACCGCAGCCAATAAATCCCCAGTTGATTTGTTTCATTTACACATCAGTTATCTACAAACGCATCGACAAGAGTAAAAAAAGCTTGCTTCCACTTTGCCGAGTACAGCATATTTTCTGCAAAAATAACGCAAACGAGAGCAAAGGAAGCTTGCTTCCACTTTGCCAAGTGCAGCATATTTTCTGCAAAAATACGAAACCCTTTTATTTACTGGATTTCACGCTGCTCGTCATTATTGACGGTCATTATTGTAATGCAAATATACTGCTTTTTTGTGATATTACTATAATTCTAAGGAAAATATTACATATAGGAAACAACCTCCTAGAGCTTAAAATAACGGCTTTAGGAGGCTTTTTAGGTTTTGAAAAAATACATCTCGTGGAAAAGTCGGGGGGCGGTGGTTTCAGCGCATCATCGGTTAAAATTCTACCCCATACCCCTATTTGGTTCTTATTTCTAATTTTCCAATTACAGATAAGTCTGTACACTCTCCTATAAAACATTCATCTTCTATAGATATATGCTTTGGCTTTCCCTTTAAGTTATTATTATTAATATATCTACTTATTTCTTCGGATAAAATGGTTTCTACTCTTAAATTATTTGGCTTAGTTTCTCCATCTAACTTTATTTCCATAGTAGCATTAAAAGTATAACTTTCCTCACCAATGTTAAATCTAATTTTTGTCATTGTTATTAATAGTTTAATTTACTCTGTATCCTATCCTTCCTACTTACAGAGTATTATTAATAAGGATAATAAGTCCGTATAATCTTTGTTTAATTATTGATAATAAATATTACTTCCTCTTTGGTTTTAGCTTTACTAATCTCCTTTATTTGTTCTTCTGTTAGATTTCTTATCTTATCATTGCCTAACTCTAAAGCAGCTTGAATAAGATAACGTTTCTTAATTACAGTATCTTTGAATGGTTCACTAACGATATTTAAAAATTCTTTAGCTCTATCTAAATCTAATCCATTTGGATTAAGTGCTTTATCTTCATAGGCTCTTTTTAAGTCTGCACTCTTTAGTTTATCAGCTTTACCATACATTATAAGGCTTATAGTACTAGCCCTAAATCCTCTCTTTACTAATTCTCCAGATAGTTTAGTAGCTTCGTCTGTACTATCCATTGATGCACCAACTAAGTAATCATTTGTTTGCCAAGTCTTAGCAGCATAGTTAGCAGCACCTAAGATATTATTAATAGAATCGTCTACAGTACATTCCATAAATAGTAACTTATCATCCTCTACAGTAGGAGTATCTGTATCTCTTAGTAACTCTTTTCCACTATCAGATACTTTAATAGTCTTTCTACGTGCTATAAATCTATGCTGTCCGTCAACAATAACTACATAATTTTCTGGATTATTTATATTCTCTCCAGTAATAGCATCTACCATTTTTAAACCTTCATTCTTAGCTTTCTCTCCAGATACATAGATGATAGGAGAAATGTTAGTGTGAAACTGTTGGTAAGTCTTACAAATGCTTTTTAGGTTAGCTTTGTTTAGATTTCTATTGTTTGCAACAAAAGCTACTTCTTTACCATTTTTCTTTAACTCTGAATATGTAATTATATTCTTCATATTAATAATCCTCCTAAGCCAGATTTATTATAACTTCTCTGATGTGGCTTTGGTGGTCGTATTAAGCACCAGATTTGTTTTATTTCGGCTGCAAAGATATAACAGTTATTTATGATAGAAAAGAATATTAAGTAATAGACTAAGGGGTAAAAAATGACAAAAAAATAACACCCTAAAAATAGAGTGTTATAATGTAGTTACCAATAAATACTATTAAGAGTTCGTATTTTTATATTCTTATATCTACTTAGAAGATTCTTTAAATGGTTTAGTTTATCACCATTATCTTTATATTCCGTTATAAATTTAACATCATCAGAGATACTAAGTACATATATCATTTTAGATATTAAGAAGGATTTATCTTTAGATGCTATAGTTCCTTTTTTAGCTACTAATGGCTTTAGAAACATACTAAGATACTTATTAAATAGATATATCTGATATATTAATGGTAGGCTGGTAGTTGCTTTTATATCTAATGTTGATTTATCTAAAATGTTATTATACTTCTCCATAAAAGTAGTTATAGCTGCATTTATATAAATTAAAGTTGTCTTATCAGTAATAACAACCTTTTTGCCACCTTCTACTTTAAAGGAAAGTTCCCCACCTTTTTCAGCTGATAATATACGGTCATATTTTATCTTTATATTCATTTTATTTAATTCATCTAACAAATTAGATAGTTCTTCCCTATGTGTTGGATTAGTCTTTATAGCATTTGTTGTCTGTCCCTTTGCATAGTCTTTAAGGAATAAACAGAGATACCAGAATTTGTTAGAATCTAAGCCAAAAGCATCTAAAGTAGATTGTATTTCTAGTTTATCATCTAAGTATTTATCAAAGCCAATAGGCTTTATCATTCCTTTTACATATCTAATACCAAATAAATCTGGCATATTAGACTCATAAAAGCCCTCTCTGTCATAAGTGGGAAACACTTTATTAGCAAAATCCACTACATACTCCAGTAATGGCTCATCATAATAATCTTCTCTACTTTGAATATCCATAGGGACAAAGATACTAAAAAAGGCTGATACACAAAGTACCAGCCTAATTTTTATTCTATAGTTATAATAATATCTTTCTATCCTTCTATTTTCTTTAGTAATCTCTCTAATGTTTCTTTACTGTCAAATACTCCACCTTTAAAAGTATTCTTTCCTACTAATATACAACCTTCTGTATCTTTAGGAAAGTTACCCTAATGGATTCTTATACCGTCAAATCCTTTAACCCCTACTATTAATGGTAATATTCTTTTAAATCTAGGGCTATAAGTAAGTTCTACTTTATAAGTTCCAGTAGGTATAGCTGTCTTACTAAATATCTTTTTAGCTTTAATATATAGTAAACTCTAACTATCACTTAATCCTCTATCAGTATCTTCTAATGTATTGCAGAAAAACTATCCATCTATATACAGATTACCTATAGTGTAATCATTCATTTTTGCCGTCCTCTTTACTACTATTCTCATTTGATATTTTATGTAAAGCATCAGTAAGTACATCTATAATCTTATTATCAGCTTTTGTTTCAAACTCTCCTATCTTACTTTTAAAGTAAATACTTACTCCAAAGATACCACCAGCAGTAATAAAAGCCTAAGCTATGTATATTAATACTCCAGTGGCTATATTAAAAGCATTAAGGAAAAAGGATAGAAAAGCAATAGCTATACCACTAATCACTAGTAATATTGCCATACTATACTATATTTTATCCTTAATGCCTAAAGTCTACCATTTATCCATTAATTATATAGAAATTTTACCTAAGTTTACATATTTCCAGACTAAGCACTCCTAAGTACTTTTCTTCTCTATTCCTATTTCACACTTTAATACTAAGAATTGTCCAGATTTTATATCTATGTATGATGTATAAGAGAGTGGCATACCAGAAATATCCCCATAAATACTAATGGTATTAGCTGGATATTTAGGATTTATCTTATTGTATATATAAAAAAAGTTCCCAGCAAATCCTCTACATATCTCATTCCATTCAGATTTTTTTAAGCCTAAACTCATACCACCCATAAAAGCATCACCATCTACTGTACTAATAAACATCTAAGGTAATGATAAATTTTGCTAAGGTAGGTATGTTCTATTTCCTCCTACTGGCTCTTCATTATTACCTATCTGGATTCTAGGCATTACTTTATCTAATCTAAGTCCGCTATAACTACCTTTCTATATATAATAATCAAAATTTTCTTTAGTGATTATTGTTTTTCCATAAGATACACACCCCTAAAATCTAGCACTTCCACTACCTATTAAGTTACCTTTAGAATCAATTTCAAAGGTAGGCTATCCAGATTCATTAATAACTTTAAAGTTATTAGATGTAGCTACTATCTATCCATCTTTAAGATTAATACCAGTTGTTTTTAATTTGTCTGCAACATTATTTGTTACTTCTAATTTAATACTATTAGCCGTCTATGAAATCTCTGTTTTTGTGGTATATGTTGACGGTATTTTATCTACTGTAGTTTTAATACTAGTAACAGTAGAATTTATACTATCTGCTTTCTAATTTAATGTAGAATAGTTATTAGTTATCTACTTTACATTATTTGCTATCTTAGTTTCATTAGCTGTTATTCTGCTTTTGATACTGGCTACTTCTTTATCTGTAGCCTATTTAATTTCAAATGTAGCAGATGGAATTAATGTTACTGGTATTGTATAGCTTTCCATAATTCCACCATTTTCACCAAATGTTATTTCAATGTGTGTAAGTGGGTCATTATCCTAACTTTCATAGGAGGCATCATTATCCATATAGCGAAAAGTTCCATCAGAATTAATAGTAATATCAAAATCTATATCAGAATGTTTTATCATTCCCTATATAGCATATTTTGTAGGGTTGGCTACTGCTTTTATATTATTTCCAGTAACCTATATAATCCTTCCACTAATATTAATATGTAGATGCTCATTACTATCTACATACGCTTCCTATGTGTAAAACTATAGCTTAACAAATTCAGCATCTTTACCAGCAGCTCCAGTATCTCCTTTATCTAATATAGATATGGTTATTTGTCCTTTCGCTATTGCTTCCATTATGTATTATTTAAAATGGATAGGGTAAAACCCTATCCAATTATTATTTACTCAAAGTTACTATATATGTAGCTTTTACCGCTACTTCTGCTTTAGTTACTGTAAGAGTTCTACCAGTCTTTGTACCGCTTGTACCCCAGCTATTATCTAAAGCACCATCTTTATTATATTTCTACCAAGTGCAAGTTAATCCAGTGAAAAAACTATCTGGTAAAAGATTTCCATTTTGCCATACATTAACCTTTAATGTAGTAGATGTATTACCACTAGTAAGAGTAGTTCCAGCTGGTGCTTCTATATCTACTGAATATGGGTCACTCATATCAGCAAATGATATAATATCTGCTACTGATGTATTTCTAGTACCACTAGAAGGGTCTGTATCAGTAATAATACATTTATAACTAGCAAAGTTTAAAACAGCATCAGCTGGTATAGTAATCTCATTTGTATTAAAGTTAGTAATACCATTAGCATTAGCTGTAGTAATATCTTTCCAAGTACCATCCAGTACCTACCATTTATAAGATACATTAGTATTATCAATAGCTGAACCTCTCCATAAATCGCAATGAGCTTTTAAAGATGCTACATTACCATTTTTAAAAACAGTGCCATTAGGTGCATAAGCAATAGCTCTAATTGACTATCCAGTATTAACAACCTTAGTAACAGTATAAACAGCCTTAGCTGTAGTTTCAGCCCCAGTATCTGGGTCTACATAAATTACTGTACACTCTATAGAAAGTGCATTAAGATTACTAAGATTGTTTTTAATTGTAAGATTGTAAGGTGATGTAGTAGCTGCTGTTGCTCCAAAGTTATTAAGAGTAGGAGAGCCGTTTATCTTCCAAACTGGAGTACCTTTTAATCTAGCTACCTAGTTTGTTGCAGTACCAGATACATAAACTTCTGGAGATATTACTAAGTTAGTTGCTGGATAATTAGGTACATAGGAACTATTTTCCTAGTTAAAAATCTGTGTTGCTGGCTGATTAGATGATAAGAAAAGATTAATAGATTTACCATCATTTAAATCAACGATTGTTATTTGTCCTCTTGCAATATTTGCCATAATTATAAATAAGTTTTAATGTTATCAATATCAATTATACAGTTAAAAGTACATCTTCTAATTACATCATTATCTGTTAAATGTATGGTTTTTCCTATACCTTCTTTTGTTTTATTCCAAGCTGTATCTGCATCCTTATTTGTGCTAATCCTAATCCAGCTAAATAATGAAGGTGGTATTTTGTCGGTTATATTTTCCGTACCATACCATACTTCCGCATATAAATCTACTTCTCTATCATTTATAAGAGTTAAATTACCGTCTACAGAGTAAACTCTTACATCTATATTATTTTCTCCCTAATAAGCGTTATGCTTTACATAGTCCTCTATTCTTTCTCCAGTAGATACTTTAAAATTACCAGTAAATTCATTTAATCCAGAACTAAGTACGGTTAATCTATGTATATCTAATCTGTAGTCATTAATTCCTTTATATTGTACAATAGAAGGAGCTACTAAAGCAGTATCTAAGAATTTACTATTATAAGCAGAAAGTATAATAGCGTTCTATCTGGTTACATCAGTTCTATTACCAAGCTATACTATCTTATCTCCTTTAGCTGGATTAGCTGTAGAAACTGTATCTTTATCAGTAGCAGAAAGTATAACATAGTTATATAAAACATTCTCTATAGTTTCAGTTCCTACTTCTGTACATAATCTCCAGTAATAGGTATTAGCAACATTATCAGTTGTACCAACATTAAATGTTTGGCACACTACCTAATCATTCTAAGCAAACTGATTATATATCTTTTTATCTCCATCTGTAGCTCTCCAATAACATTTAAAGTTACCATTTACTGTAGTTACTTTATCTATAGTAGCATTAGCTGGAGTAAGAATTATCTAACCGCCTACAGATTTAATTTCATCTATTATAAGACTAAAAAAGTGTGCTGCCTTAGTAACAGTAAGAGTTTCTACTGATATGTTGCCAGCCAGCAAATCACTTAATGTAGCCTTTGTTCCAGTCAATTCTTTAAACTTACCAACTAAATAGTTTAATGTATCTCCAGAAACATCATTAATAGTAGCTTTCTTAATAGTCCCAGTATCAGTAGTAATATCATTTCCAGTTAGTTTATTACCGCTAATAGTACCTTCTGCATTAATGTTACCGCCTACTTTGTCTTGTTCGTCTGTAGTAGCTTTTACATTAATATCACCGCCTACAGTGGTAATACTGGTAATATTGCTCATATCACCGCCTACATCCTATTTACCATTAAACGGCTAACCATATATAGTATGTGTTTCCAGTTCCTAATTACCCTATTTAGTAGTGCCTTCATTATTATAGATAATTCGGCTATCTTTTCCAGAATCTTTAGGCTTATTATACTTCTGTATTTGTATCATTTCTTTTCAATTAGTTTAATATCCACCTAATTATTTCTGTAATCTCTATTTATATAGTCTACTATAAATACTCTATCATTAATAGTAGTATCTCTATACAGTCCATATATATAGTTATCATTTCTAAGGGGTAACTATAAAATAACGGATGCTGTATTATACTAATTATATATTCTCTATATTAAATGTTCTTCCTATCTGGCTATATCTCTAGTTGCTCTATTATATGTTTTATCCAGATATTCCATACTGCCATCAGTTTTTTTAATAGCTATAGAGCTGTAGTTTGGCTTTTTATTATCCCAAGTGCAAACCTTAAATTTAATATCTCCCAGCTCTTTTACATAGTCTGTATTAATATCATTGGTATATATAGTATCACTATCATTAACCTTACTAAATGTAGGGTCGCCAATAATAGCCTTAAACTTAAAATCCTTTAGAAATACACAACTATGTTTATAATGCTATCCTTTATCCTTTCCAGATTTTGCACTATGAAAATTAGGGTCAAATGGCTTATATGCTGTAAGTGTTGGTAAACCGCTTATAACTCCATTTTTAGGTAATGTAATTAAATATCCTTGCTCGTTTGTACCAATACGCCAATTAACACTATTGATAAACTTTAGATTCTTAAACATAGTTGCATCTGCCCTTCTATCTCCTTTACCAGCATCATCTTTCATATATGGAATTTTGAAAGTAGTTTCTGTTGTTACCCAGCCATTATTTCCTTTTTTCTAATCACCACTCCAATATAAGTTACCCCACTATAATTTAGCCATTAAATAGGTCTATCCAGCATCCATAGCATACCGCCCTTCTGATATATCAGATTCTCCTTCTGGAATTGGATAGGGGTCATCATCATAATAGTGATACATATAATTACCACTAATAATAAGATAAGCATTATCTCCTCCAAATAAAGCAGTAGTATCAGATACTACAGTTTGTAAATATGGATATTGAGTAATGTTATCATTACTAATATGATTTCTTTGTGGATTTAATAGTACTATGTAATCTGAAAAATCAACCTTACTAAATTCATTAGCTGCTAACCAATTATCTAAAGTAATTGTACCTTTAGCTACTTGAAATACTAAATCTGAAAATATAAAAGGAATATCTGAACCTACATCTAACTTCTTAACACAAAATTTAGCTATAGTAGCACCGTGCATAGATTTAGTATCTGTATAGTTTAGTGACTTAATACTATCTGTTATATCTCTACCATTAGCATCATATTTGTAAAACTTATAGTATGGATTATTAAAGTACTTAACAAATACTACGTTTAAAGCATTATTACCTCCGTCTGGATTCCTTACTGTATCTAAGAATACTATCATATTCTTATTTTTACTATCAGCAGTATTACCTACTTTGTTAGCTACTACTTCTCCATATATACCAGAACTGGCATTATTAGAATTTTGTAAAGTAGTATCTGAATCAGCTGTAATATTAATAGCCCTATCAAACATATCTGGTAGTATCTCATCAAACGTATATAAATCATCAGTAATTTTTACTTTGTTATAAACATTGTCGATAGATAAAGATGCACCACTATTTGAATAATCATCAGCTGTAATAGTCTTATTAAAAGATACTGTTATTTTTTCTGGAGTAGGATTATCAATAGTATATTTATAATAATCATTGATTCCATTTTTAATAGCATCATAATCCAGAAAATAAACTAAATCTCTATCAGCAACAGCTGTTACCCCTAGAAACTTACAAATCTCTTCTAATACATCTTTATAAGTCCAAGCTACATCTGTATCAGATTCCTCTGGTTTCTTATCATCGTAAAAATTCTATTCTGATATGTATAGTTTATCTAAGATGCTATCTATATTTGTGTTATTAAGTTGTGTGTTAGCACTAAAAACAAACCCAGCATAAGCATTACAGTTTTTAATAGCCTTATTAATTATGCTTAGTAAGGTTGTTACTTTCTTTTTATCTGTTGTGTACTTTATATATTGTAGAGTAGCTAAAGCATCTATACAAGAAAGCTCTATCTCTTCTCTTTCTTCTTCAAATCCCATATTATAAAGGTTTGGCTCAATGTAGCCAGTCCAAGCTATACCTTTACTATCTGATAATTCTATTTTAGTACCCTATGCTTTACCACTATAAATATCAAAGTTATAATCTGGTGTAATTATATTACAGCTAGCAGACTGATATTTAACTGGCTTATATATTGTATCGTCTGAACTATCCATCTCTGTTTTAAAAGGTACACTACCTAGAGTTAGGTTTCTCTAGATAGTCCCTTTTGTTCCATTAGTTATTTTAATTGTATAGAGATTATTATTAATATCTCTAAACCCAGCATTATAAATCATCGTATTTTACCCATTTTAGAACCATAGTTATTTAATGCTACATATAAATCAGAACCTTTAATTTTGACTGTAGGAGTACCAGTATTAGAAGCAACTCCACCACCATCTAGTAGCCTAAATAAATTACCCTATTGTTTATTATTAAGTATCATTTCTCCAGCGTTTACTCTGGCAAACATATTATCACCGTGAAAACTATTACCCCCAATAATTCCACCATCAGCAAAGCTACCAATCATAGCAATACCAGCAATAACAGCAGCTAAACCAGCAGCAATAGCAACTATATTTAATGGGAAAGGTAACTAAGCTCCAGATTTAGTAGCACCACTAATAGCTTCTGCACTGTTAGCAGCTACTTTAGCTTGTGAATTAGCAACTTCCTAAGATGTTGCAGCTGTATCAATAGCAGCAGTAGCAGCTGTTGTAGCTCCTAATAATTCTGTAATAGTATTTACAGCAGTCATTACACTACCAACAGTTTGTAATATAGTTGTAGCAGTTTCTACTACTCCCATAAAAACAGTCCAAGCATCAGCACCATTAGCCAAAGCATTAGATAAGGATTCTATACTATTAACAACATTTCCTATACCTTCTAAGCCACCTATAATATCATTCGCATTATTTCTAAAATCCGCAAAGTCTTTTTCAAAATCAGTTTCAATATGTACTTTTATTGGCTTTAATCCTAATGCCTATAATTGCTTATTAATATCAGCTATCTAACTATCAGCAGCCTATTTGTCTATTAGTCCTATATTACGCTAATTAGTAACAGAGCTAATATTTGTCTAAGCATTATCATAAGATTTAACTTTATCCTAAGTGCTAAAATCTAGCTTTTTAATCTTAATAGTAGTAGTATCACTAATAGTATCTATAGCATCCTATAACTCTTTCTTAGTGGTTTCTAACTTAACTCTAGTATCTACAGTAAGATTTTCATTCTATAGCTATTCTGATATTTCTTCTATCTGATTATTTAAATCAGCTATAGAACCTTTTGCAAATGTGTTTAGTAATTCCTTCTATTGCTTAATTTGCTTAGTAATCTAAAACCATTCATCCGTTCTAGGTACTGTTTTGTTTAGTCTGTAGTTAAGTATCTGAATATTATTATTAATATCCTTAATGCTTTTAGCACTATCTTTAAAGCCATTATTATTAATATCATCCAGCTTAGTTTGCCAGCTCTCTATAAGATTAGTAGTTTCTTTGAAAGCATCAGTATTAGGGTCTAAGTTCTGTAATTTGTCGCTAAGAATCTGGATGTTATCACTCATTCCTTTAATAGTCTTAGCATTTACATCAAAACCAACCATAGAAAGTTTATCTTTCCACTTTTCTAAAAGTGATTCAACTTCTTTATAAGATTCAGAATTAGGTACACACTTCTTTAGCTTTTCAGATAATACATCTATATTATCCTCCATAGCTTCTATAGTAGTAGCAGTTTCCTTATATACTTTCTTTGGTGTTGTATTTTTAGGTGTTTTATGTCCCTTACCTTTCTTCTTATTTCCTTTTTTGGTACTAGAACCACCTTTATAACTTTCAGCCATTGCTTCCTTCCTAGCAGTATTGGCTTCTAGCTATGTTACCTATGCTTGCTAGCTATAATATTCTTTAATATTATTTCTGGCTTGTGTCATAGGTGCATTTTCTTTGTTATCCTATATTTCATTTATTCTAGAATAAGCATAGCCTATAGTACCTTTAATCTATTTTTCCTTTGCATTTAGCTACTGTAATCTTTTCTTATCAGCAGCAGATAAATTACTTACTGGATTACTTCCTTTATGTCCTACTGGTCCGTCAAAGTCTGTCTCTTTTCCTTTATTAAGTATCTTATTACGCTCTGAAACTATAGCCTATAATTTCTTATTAGCTTTTTTACCCTATTCAGCAGCTTTTTCTTCATTAAGGAAATAATAATCTATTTGATTATTAGTAAGGTGTTTTCCATTAAGCTAAGGATTTACAATAGTTCTAATTTGCTATCTACCAGTATCTAAGTTTTTCTTACCAAACTTACTATGAGCTTCTGCAAACATCTTATCAGCATCTTTCATTTCCTCTACAGCAGCTTTCTTTTGCTCTTTAGTTCTAGCTTCGTAATAGTGTTTTTGTGCTAAAGCTCTCTTTGCGTTTACTCTAGCATCTATTACCCCTAACTATTGTGCTGCTGTTGCTAAATCATCTAAGGCATCAGCTAACTTACCAGATTCTTCTATAGTCTGCTGTAATCCATTTATAAAGTTACTAAAGTCAGCATTTACTAAACAAGTAGCAAAGTAATCTACAGCACTACCAGCCTAAGTTTGCGCCCTTTCTACAGCATCTCCTAAAGTCTGGCTATTATCTAACATTTCATTAAATAAAGCCCCAGCACTCATAGCCACACCAAAGAATCCACCTAATTTACCAAGTGTACCGCCTAAAGTACTAAGTATATTACCAGAGCCATTAGCACTAATACCAACCTTACTAAGTAAACCATTAAAGTTACCTAATGAACTACCAGTAGACTAACTAGCTCCTTTTAAACTTGCTATCTCTTTTTTACAATCCTACAGCTAGCTTTTAAACTGCTGATTCTAAAGTATAATTCTAGTTACAAAATCAGCCATATATTATTTATTTTTTAATGAATATTCTTTTGCTTTCTTTCTAAGTCTTTCTATATCCTCATTACTCATACTAGTTTCCTTATTCATCTCTTCCTCATTATCCCAAGCAAATTTAATAATGTCTGTAGGATTTAGTTTCTTTCTACTATTTACCTATGCAATAATATAGGCTATCATTCTGCTTTGTTCCCAGCTATCCCTATGTTTTAAGTGCATAGATGTAATAAGTGGCTATACTTCATACATTTGCATTTTATCTAATACATAGTCTGGAGATAAGCCACACTATATTACTAAAGTCTAGTATATTTCAGTAACGGTTAAAGACTTTTTTTTTCGTCTGATTCTACTTTACTATATACATTTCTTTTTATAGCTTCATCAGTAAGGAATTGCTGGAACTATGTAAGTAAAGTAGGGTCATCATCTATATAATCCATAAACTCGTCAAATGTCATAGTATTATCTGGATTACTTGCTAATAGGATGCAATAGAAAAATATTAGCTCATCTGATAAACTTTCTATTGTAAACATCTTATTAGTAATCTACTCAAAGAGCATTAAAGCTCTAAAAGTATATTTCATTTTATATTCTTTCTTATTTATAACCATAGTCTATTTAAAAATAAAGCCTACCCTTTATGGGTAAAAGAGTAGGCTATTAGTTATTTATTAAGCTGTAACTTTTGTAAGCGCACCAACTCCAGTAAATTGTACTGTAAATGTTGCGTTTTCTCCATTTGGAGCGTTTTTCTCCAAAGATGTTATAATCATCTATCCAGTATATCCATCATTAGCCTTAGCTTTCCAACCACCAGTTTTAACAGCATCTAACTTACCTTCTGCTAAATTAGTAGAACTTCCTTCCAAAGCAAATACACCAGTAATAGGCTTTCTTGCTATCATCATTCCAAACAAATCATCATAGCCAATACCTTCTACAGCATCTGCACAAAGGTTTTCACTTGAAGCAGTCCAACTTAAAACACCTACTTCACTGGTTTGCCACTTGCCACCGCTATCTTTAGAACTGGTTTCTTTTGTATCTGCACTAATTGACAAACTATGTGATGTAGCAAATCCAATAGATTTACCACCCACAAAAAGCATCATATCACTACCTTTAATTACACTCATTTTATATTAATTTTAAATGTTAGTTTCTATATAAATGTATCTTCTAAATAATCCTCATCTGCATCATCTAAAGTAATTTCCTCTATAGTAATACCAGCATAAGTACCTCTACTATGCTCCAGTATATCCTTAACTTTTTCAGCTATTGTTATGCTCTCTTCATAAGTATTAGCTGCTACTATAATATCTAAAGTAGCTAATTCTGAAAAGTTATATACATCCTTAGTATTAGCTGGCTCTAATCCACTACGCTTATAAACTATAAATGGAAAAGTAGTACCTTCATCGGCAACTAAAGGAAACACTTTACTTATATTATTTTTAGCCAATATAGTATATATAGCTTTACCAATTTGTAAACTACTCATTTTTTAGATGCTATTTTCTAAATTGATTCTGATAGTAAGTTATCTATACTACTGAATACCTAACTTTCACTTTCTTTCTAAGCTGATTTAAAAAAGTTCTTTCCAGTAATTACACCTCTAAAACCACCTTTTCCACTTCTTTTTAAATGTCTACCTTCGTACCCAGTTATTTTATGTCCTCTGGTATATCTGTCTTTTGTACCAGATTCAAAAAACTTTAGTCTAAAATCTCCCATAATATGCACCTTAGCTTCCGTACCTTCTTTGTTTACTTTAGCTTTAATACCACTCTAAAGAGATTTACCATACTTTGCAGATTTCTTAGTGGAGTTCTTTACTATATTTTTTAAATTACTTTTAGTCTTTCTTACTAATATCTAAGCAGCTTTTCTAAGTGCTGCTTTCATTGCTTTAGTCTAATCTTTGCCAGATAAAGCAGCAAATAGATTTAATACCTAACTATCATCAAATTCAATCATTTATTAACTCTGCATTAATTATTTTAAACTACTTATGTTTATCAGCCTATATAGATAAAATTCTATATTTCTAATCGTTCCAAGTGATACGCATAAATTCCGTTACTTTGTGATAATATCTAATTTTAAAGACTACAGTATAAATATATACTATCTCATTGTTTTCATTAGCTCTATTACCATTACTATAAGTAACTCCAGCCCTAGTAGTTACAAATTCAGTCCACTTAATAGCATTAGCTCCAAATCCATTTTGCTAAGTGATTGGCTTTTCTATAATAATCCTATCCGTTAATAATCCAGCCTACATATTATGGTATATTATAATGTTTATAAAGTCCTAATAAATACTCCATAGTATAAGGTACTTTCATTACAGTACTATAACTTACTGGCTCTCTATTAGCATACAAATTACCAACCATTAGTAAAATAGAATGAGTAACAGCAGATGGTAATTTACCACCTACTATTAACTCATTTAAAGCTATGTCTAAATGCTAAGCTACTGAATCTTCTGCTACCTAAATAAGAGTTGTTATATAAGCATCATCATCAGTAAAACCATCATCTATATTAAGATGTTTCTTTGCTTCTTTTAATGTAACAAACATAGCTTTTACTTATTAAATAGACTAGATTACTTAATTACTTTCTTAGCAAATGCTTCGGCTCTACGTGGCTTAGCATCAAAGTAAGCGTTAATAACTAAGCGTACTTTACCGCTTGCTGCTTGTGTATATGGGTCTACAGTCAAATCAATTCCGCCCCATTGTCCTATTACATAATCAGAGAAATTACCTAATACCATACCTTTAGATGTACAAGCTGATGTAGAATAAACTGGAATACCATCTACTTCTCCACCTTCCATCAAATAACCAGAAACTCCAGTAGATTTAAGAGTAGTCTTTAAAGCAGCCTTAACATTAGGTGCTACAATAAATGCAAGATTACCAGTTACATTTTTATCCTCTAATGCTTGTTCCATATCTACAATACCTTTAAAATCTAAAGCTGTAGTATCAGCAGTTACACCATTAAATACACCAGCTGGCTTAGTATTAGAACCAGCAGCATTACCTAAAATAGTTTTCTCCAATTCATTAGAGATAGCTCTTACAATATCATTTTTAAGCATTTCCTCTGCTGATACTGAATCTTGAATAAGGAACTGCTTAGAAATATCTATAAATGCTGTCAATCTCTTAGGCTCTAAATTAACTTCACTAAATTTACCAGCACCATCAGTAGCAGCATCTACTTCACCAGCCCAGCCTACATTAGAACCGCTATATACTGGAATAGATACATTACCTACTAAACCACTCATATAAGTAGCACCAGCCTAAGCCATTACTAAATTAGCTCTAAGTGGCTCTAAAATATTAAGTTTATCTTCTGCTACAACTTCCTAACCATTTGTAGCTACTGTAGCTTGAATATTACCTCTTTCTTCAATAGGTAATACAATCTGACCGCTATATGATTGCCCAGCTTTACGCATTTCTGCAATACCAGCGTTTACTACTTCCTAACTTCTTTCATCCAAATTACGGTTATTTGCGATGTCGTTTACTGCTTTAATCAATGAAAATTTACTCATAGTTCTTTTAATTACTTTGTTTGTTTCTTTGTTTAACTTATCATTAATATCTCTTATTTCTTTGTCAACATCTGCTATTTGCTTACATAAATCATTATAAGCATTTTCTTCATCTGCTGATAACTTTCTATATTCAGATTTACCAGCTGTAAGGATATTCTTAGCTTGAATAGTAAGCTATTCCTTTTTATCCAATAACTCTAATGTGTTAGCCATTAATTTTATTTTCTAGTTCTTTATAATAGTCTTCTATCTCTTTCTTTTCCTATTCTTTTAAGTTATCTAGTCCTCTGGTATTAACTGATGTTGCATCATAAGCAGCGTGATAAACTGGTGATACATCATAAAGCTATTTAATATCTTTGATAGTACGTAAATAAGTACCGTCTGCTCTTTTCTCCCAGCTATCAGAACCTACAGTAAAAGCAAATGAAGATGTACTAATATCGCCCCTTCTAAGTCCTTCTAATAGTTCATCACCTAAAGCAGTATTAGGAGCTTCAAAAGCATACTTTAATCCTTTATCATCTATAGTAAGTTCTAAACTTCCATTACCTTTATTACATCTAGCTAATACTCCTTTGTCCTCATTGTGATTAAGTAAACAAAGTACATCAGAATTAGCTATAACTCCTTCTAAGGCTCTACTATCTATAATCTCTTTAAATCCTCCTAAATCATTTGATTCAGAGTTAAAAACTAAAGCATATCCTTCTACCTATCTACTTTCTGGTGTGATAGCTCTAATTTCTAAATTATTATTTCTTACTTCCTTCATATTATCCAGCAATAAATTCAGTACCATTAGGACTAGTATAAAATTTATTCTCCACTTTATCAAATAATCCTACCTTACCATCTTTCTTACGTTTTGCAGCTACGTAATCTCTTACTAATACATCATTCTTATATATCTAAGCTGTCTTTAATCTAGCTTTATAATTAGAGTGTTCCTAATCGGTCTTAAATAACTGTAAGTTATCAAATTGAAGCTTATCTCGGTGTGTCACTTTATCCGTATGATTATCTATGTTAAAAGTACTCTTATATTTAGTTCCAGTAATTCCCGAATCTACACTATACTAAAAGGACTCTACATTAAGGCTAAAAATAAACTAACAAAATTTATTATATGTAACTTTTACAGTTTCTGTTTCTGGACTAATTAAACTATCTTGAATAAATAAATTATAGGTGTCTTTTCTCTTACTAAGTCCAAAGTAAATTCCATTATAACCATCAAATCTATTTTGTTTATTATCAAAATATAATATATCTTTCGCAATTTTTACTTTATCTTCTTTTGTGGAACTGAAATCAGTCTATATAAAAGCATCAGATTGATTTTCTATATAATTTATAATCTCAACATCTTCTATATTTAATGATTCTGCTGAATTATTTACTGGATTAACTGTTATAGGATTATTTGTTTCTGGTTGTTTATTACTATCAAAAAAATTATCAACAGTAAACTCTTCTATAAATTTAGTTACTCTAATTACTCCCATTTTCTATAGTATTATTTTCAGCAACAGTAGTAGCTGCTTTTAAAGTTTGTACATTAACCTAAACAAAGGTATTATCTCCATCTGGTAAAGCTGGTAAATCTAATTCTTTTCTAATTTCATTAGGACTAATTACACCAATCTAAAATAGAGTATTGTAATAGCTTGCTAATGATTGTTTATCAGCTCTTAATAATGTAGCAGTATTAAATCTAACATCTATGTTATCTCTTTCACTAGGCTTATATAATTTTCTCTCAAATTCCAGCTCTATCTTTTCTAACAGTGGAGAAAGAGTATCAGTAAGGAAAGCTAACTCTGTAGCTTCTACAGTTGAATAACTGGACTTTGATAAATCAAACGCCTTTACTGGAGATACACCAAAGAATCTACATATATCTACTACATTAAACTATCTAGTTTCTAATAACTAAGCATCCGCTGGATTAACTGTTATAGGCTAAAACTCCATATTACCCTCTAATACAGCTACTCCATTTGGTGTACCAGTAACTGGACTAAAAGCTGTCTGCCAGCTAGTTTTTAAGTCGTTCTTTTGCTTACTTGTTAAAGTACTTTGTACTTTCAATATACCAGCTAAATTAGCACCACCTTTAAAGAATCCCTAAGCGTGTGCTTCACTATCTGTAGATAAGCCTAATGTATTTTTAGCGTGTGCTAAAGTACTAATTCCATTAATGCCATTATAGCTAAAGTTAAGCAAGTGTATCATATTACAAGCTTCAACAGCATTAGCCATACCAGTAACACTATATACTATATTATCATTAATAGTTTGTGGCTATATAACTGTTACTAATTCTGCTGGAATATAGTGTAATGCCTTAGCATTTCCATTAGTATCTCTTTCTATATAAGCATATCCATTACCTTTTAAAAGCATACTAATAACCAAAGTCTTTATAAATGTGAACCTAGTCATTTTATTATTAGGCTCTCTATTTAGTAAGCTATAAGTAGGATGCTCTGTATATTTAATCTTATATCCGTCTTTATCTATTTTATATGGCTCTAATGGTAGCTAAGCAATACTATCAGATATTACTTCTACACACCTATAAACCGTACTAAGTAGTAAAGCCTTACTTTCTGTATAACTTCCAGTACTATTATACATCAAATAATCAAATGGATTACTACGTTCTTCTATTTTTTTCTTTTTACTAAAAAATCCCATTTATTATATATTTTTTGTATCTTTGTCCCAACTTAACAATTATTGATTATGAGAAAAAGTTTATTATTGCTACTATTTCCGTTGTGTTTAGTTTCTTGTGGTGGTGGTACTAGCCAAGATGATTATGATGCTTTACAAGCTAAATATAATCAATTAGAAAAAGAAGCTAATGATTGTAAATCACAATTATCTAGCTGTCAATCAGAATTAGCTGATTATAAAGAAAAGTGTGAAGATTTGCAAGAACAGATAGTAAATCAATCATCTTCTAATGATGTACCTACACGAGTAATAGAAAGGACTGTAATAGGTAGTAATGCTAAACAAATATTAGTAATAGCTAAAAATGATGTAAAAAATCTTTATAATGATGTTCTTTATGGTAATGTTAATGGAACAGATGATTTATTACGCAGAATAGAAGCCATATTAAGTTATATGGATGATAATTCTTAAATAGTTAAAATTTCATTGCTATAATGAGGAACTGTAAGATACATTCCTAAAGCCTATATAATAGCTATAACTCCATCTATCTTTTTTGATTTTATACCTTTATTAGGCTTAACATTTCCGTTATAGTCAGATTTTAATTCAACATTTCTAAAGCACCATCTAGTAATCTCATTGTTATCAATAACAGTATTACCAGATAATATTAACCGTTCTAATTCTTTTGTAGGACGGTTAAAGTTTCCCATTGTCTAAGGATATTCTTCTAATGGTAGTCCTATCTCTGTAGCGTGTATTGCCCACTAAGTAGCGTTCCATTTATCATATCCTATCTTTTGTATATTTAAGATATTACTAGCAGCTACAATATCATTAGTAATATAATCATAATCAGTAACATTACCAGTAGTAATAGTTATTAATCCCTACTGTTTCCAGAGCTTATAAGTTTCTCTATCTGGCTTATCTACTAAAGCAGATTCTGGCAAATAATAATCAGTTTTAAAGTAATAAATATCATCCTTCTCAATAAGATAAGATACAGCCGTTAAATCTGATGTAGCAGATAAATCCACACCTATATAACATTCACAATCTCTAAAGTCCTCTAAATGTATATCTTTACTGGCTTTAACTATATAACTTTCTGGTAGCCAAACATCAGCAACATCACACCAAAGATTTAAGGTTTTAGTTTTTACTCCTACTTCCTCACTAGGATTATTAATAGCACTTTGTACCTATTCTTTAATATACTTACTTGTTACAGTAACATTTAAGTTTGGAGTACATTTAACCCAGTTATCTTTATCAGTCCAATTATCTTTATCATCTAAAGAATAGATAGCAATAAACATACTATCATCAGTCTTTAGTTTATTAAGTATTTCTATAGATGTACTTCTTAGCTTATAACAAGGTAAAGTTTTATCAAAACCAGCAGTAGTAATAGTACATAGATGAGGATTATTACGCATACCCATTGAGGATTTAATAACATCCCTAACCTTACTATTCTTTGCAGCGTGATATTCGTCGATAAGTCCAAAGCTGGCATTAAATCCATCCAGTTTAGAATCATCAGCAGCAAATACTTTTAGCTTAGAATTATTTAAAGCAAACTATACATTATCTCTATAAGGCTTTAAATACTTTCCTTTAGGGTCTAACTATTTACTAAAGCTACTACAAAACTCAAATGCAATTTTAGCCTATTCTTTACTGTTAGCAGCTAAATCTACTTCTGCTCCATCTTCTCCATCAGCTATTAAATAATAAAGACATAAAGCAGCAGCTAAAGCTGTTTTACCATTCTTTCTACTTACTTCTATATAAGAGCTGGTAAAACGTCTGGTATTTCCATCTTTCCAGTACCAGCCAACTATATTAGCTATTATAAACTGCTACCAGTTCTCCAGCTTAAAATGCTTTCCACTGGATTTACCCATAAAGTGTTTAAGAGTGCCTATAAAATTAATAGCTTTATCTACTACAGATTCATTAAAATAAATATCCTATCTCTATAGGTCATCTTTGAATCTCTAACAAGCTAATTTTATAAGCTCTCCAACAACTATTTTACCATTAAGTACATCTTCTACATAATGGTAATATCCTTTCATAACTAACTTTTATGTATAAATAATTTTTCTGTAGCTTTCTTACTAGTAGCACCTAAATTAGATGATAAATCTTTCTACCAGATACAAGTAAAGTCTTCTGGCGCATTATATTCTGAAATATATACTTTATGTCCTTCAGAAACTTTTAATCTACACCAGTCCCAGAATTTATTAGAATCAAATTTATCTTTATATTTTGTAGTATCCTAATAAGGTGGGTCACAATAAATAACAGAATTATCTGGAATTTCTAGCTAATCATAACTACAACATTTAAGAATTATATTCTTTAGATTCTATTTTAGTAAATTGTTTGTTCTTCCAGTTTGATAATTTTTTTGCTATCCAGAATTTGCTATATATAAGCCAGAATATCCTCCAAAGAATTTACCTCTAAAGCTACATATAAAGCCTACATATCCTACATACCAATCTGGATAATTGTCTTTATCATTCTTTACTTTAGTATATTCCTCCTTACTAATAAATTCTGGTAACTAATTATTATCCTATACATACTTTAGTAAAGCTATCAAATATTTATTAGAATCAGCACCTAATTTTAGTGGATGCTGTATTTTATCAATCATATTAGCACCGCCTACAAACGGCTCTACATACCACTAATTAGGTTGTATCTTAATAATAGGAATTAACTCTTTAGCTATCCTATTTTTGCTTCCCATATAAACCATTATCTTACCTCCCTATTATTATTCTTTACAAACTGTTCTAATGGTGATAACTCACTATCTGCATTTTCCATTTGTGGTAACTTAGCTCTAGATTTAGCAGTTAATCCAAATTCTGTCATTATCTTAATTGATTGTGTAATAGCATCCTTTCTAACTTTTACTAATGGATGCTCTGATATATTACCTCTATCACTTCTAACAGTTAAGCCGTCTGTTTCTAACTGTTTACTAGCTAATACAAAAGTATCATAACATCTAGCCAACATATTTAAAGCAGCTGTATCTACATTTTCCATTACTCCAGCTTCTGTAAGGTGGGAAATTACATCTTTCATATAATCCCTAGTTTCCTTATTTAGTCCAGTAGGTAGTTTAAAATTACTCATTATTTCTTTTTCCTTTCTACTGATAACTGGTTTAATTTGTCCTAATAATCTAAATAAATCTGACTATCTTCTAAATCCCATAAGTAAGCTAAATTAGCTATACCTTCTGCATTAACTAAGGTTTCAGCCATCATTTTAGTAAGCTGTTCTACCTTCGTATCATTAGTTTTTATAAATTTGTCTATTCTCATATTTCAATCTATTTAATAAGTTTAGTCCTCCCATTCTGTTCCGCCCAGAATCTCACTCTTTTAGAGAAAGTTGTGCTACTATTACACCATAGGAGATAATTCTTTAACAACAGCATCTAAATTTAGTCCGTGTGTTGTTCCATTTCTATGTAAATAAGAATGATGCTATTTACATAAAGCTATAAGATTATTATAATCATAAGCTACTTTTAATCTCATATTTCCAGAGTAGTTTAGAAAGCTATCCTTATGATGTATATCTTCTGCTGGAGTAGTCTTACCTAAAGCTAAGCATATTTCACAAAGTGGATGCTACATTATATAAGATAGTCTTAACTTTTTCCACTATTTACTCTAATAAATATCAGTTCTCTATTCCTTATTTATCTATCTGTTATGATAAATTTTAGAAGCTTTCTATAAAGTAGGCATATTATAGTTATTATTTATAGTTGTTTCTATCAATATTCTTATAGCAAATATATATGTAATTAAACTGTATTCCAAATAGTTATAGCACAAATTTATAATATTGAATATATGCTTATTTATAGTTGATTTTTAAGAAAATTGTATCACTCAAATACCAGATTTTGACGTAAATTAAAGCCTAAAGTAGTCTAATAAAAAATCAGAAAAATAATTTTTTATTCACTTGGAAACGCTAAAAAAATATTATATATTTGTTATAGAAAAATTAGAGAAAGTGTTTGCAACAATAGATAAACATAATGATTATTTTTTTAGGTTGAATCGAGAAAATGGGCTTTAAGTAGCCCTTTTCTTTGATTTTCAAGGTTACAAAAAAATTACTTTGTTACTTATATAAGCCTAAAAAATGTAACCACACTACAAACACACTTTAGATAGATATTTTTAATTTAACCCTAAAAACTAATCAAAAATGAATGAAATTATTATTAAAGGTGGCTCACACCGTTATTTAAGTGAATTAGATTTATTTAAAAATGGATTACCAGATGGAATTATAAATAAGACTAAGCCAGATGTAGGCGGTACATATTCTGCTGCAAATTGTGATAAGAATTATATTATAGTATGTCCATTTAGAGATTTAGTAGATAGTATAGCAGCAGATAAGAATAATAAATATAATATCTTTAAATGTTATGCTGGAGTATATGAGCCAGAGTTTAAAAGATATTGTAAAGAAAATAAGATTAAGAAAATAGCAGTTACTTATGATAGCTTTAGTAATAAGATATTAAAATGGATAGATAATCCTAATGATTGGTATATAGTAGTAGACGAGTATCATTTATTATTAAGTGAAATGGATTATAGGGAGGATTCAATAACTAAGCTATTAGAAACTATTAAGCTGTTTAACCATTATTCTTTATTATCTGCTACTCCTATAGATATTAGTTTTGAGATACCAGCATTTAAGGAATTACCACATTATAAAGTAATCTGGGATGAAACAGAGAAAGTAAATGTAATGAGATATAAGACTACTAAACTTATCACTGGTGTTACTAATTTTATAAATGAGTTTTTAGAAAATGGTCTAAATATAGGTGGTATAGATGTAGAACAGTTATTTATTTTCTTTAATACTGTTACTGGTATAGAGCAAATAGTGAATACTTTAAAGATAAATCCAGAATTGGTTAAAATCAGTTGTGCTAATAGAATCCGTAATAAGAAAATATTAGGAGATTATGAGATAGAGCCAGTAACTAACCCTAATAAAAAGATTAACTTCTTTACAAAGAAAGGGTTTCAAGGTTGTAATATGTTTAGTAATAATGCTTTAGTTGTTGTTGTAAGCGATGGTTACAGAGATACTACCTTAGTAGATATATCTACAACATTAGAACAAATAGTAGGTAGATTAAGAGATAATAAAGAGTACCATAATATATTTAGAAACTTTATAGTACACTTTTATAGTAATAATAATCATATCTTAGATGATAATGAGTTTAACCAGCTAATGAGTGATAAAGAATCTGATGCTAAACTTAAAATATCTGGTTGGCAAAAAATGAGTAATGAGGAAAGAGAATCCTATAGTAAGGATTTAAACTTAGAGAAATCTCTTATTTCTATAGTTAATGGGGAAATGAAAATTAATGAGCTTAAAAGACAATCATTTATTTATAAGCAGTCAATCAGAAAGCAGTATAAAGATGGGTTTGGTATAAGAGCTGCTTATAATAAGAGTAAAAGATTTAGCATATATACTAACCAAAAAATCTGGGATGATTTTAATATTAAAGTTAAGAAAGCCATAACAATTAGCTATAAAGACTTATTAAATGATTATCTATCTAATAGGAGCGAGGAATATTTAACTGATTATCCAGAGTTTGAGAATATTGTTAAATACTTATCAGTAACAGAAATACATACACTCCATTATAATAAAGAAAAAATGTTAGCTAGAGTAGCTGATAAGATAAAGCTGGAAAGAGTTTACAGAGATATATATGCTGAAATAGGGGCTGGATTCATTAGCACTAAGGATTTAAAAACAATATTTGCTAAGCTCTTTAATAAGTATGGAATAGAACTAAAAGTAAAAGCATCCTTAATAACAGAATCTCCTTACTATGATGTTATAGAAAAAGTAAAAAAAATAGAAGGTAAACCTACTAGGGGTTATATGATAGATAAAATGAAATTAACCTTTAAAATTTAAACTATATGATATACTTAATAGAAAGTGATTCTTTTATAAAGATAGGATATACAGAAAATATAGAAAGTAGATTTATACAATATAAAACAGATAATCCAAATTTTAGGATATTAGATGTTACTATAGGAGATAAAGCAGTGGAAACATCCTTACAAAATAAATATAAAAAGTTTTGTCTACCTAATTCTGAATGGTGTATTAATAAAAGTTTAGTATTTAAGTTGTGGAAAGAATATAAAGAAAGTATTAAAGCCTATACAGAAATATATGATGCTGAAATGTGGATAGATAATCATTCTAGTAATAAACTAGATTTAAAGCAGATAATTAGTATAACTAAAGAGGAATGGGAACAAATAATAATAGATGTAGATTACATAAAATATATGTATGACCTTTAAAATTTAATCATTATGAACGGATATTAGAAAAGTGAACTTATAGGTAGATAGAAATTATAGTAGTTCTTATTTAATAAAGGAGTTACTGATATATAGTTTACTAAAGGAGATTATGATAGGATAGATTGTTTCTTTACATATAAAAGTAAAGTAGTAGGAGTAGAGATTAAGAATAGAAATCCTAGATATGAAAGTTATGATACTTATATAATGGAGAAATAGAAATTAGATTATATGGATATACTATAGAATAATGGAACTACTAATAATTGCTGGATGGTTTATTTCTTTGGTGATACTATGTATCTATTTAGCTATAGAGATATTAAGAAAATGATAGCAGATAAAGTAGTAGTACTGGAAAATAAATCATTACCTAATAGTACGGTTTATAAAACTGGAGATATAGATAAAGAAACTTATTTATTACCTAAACAATACGCTAAAAAATACACATTATGAAAAAGACATTATTTATTTTAATTACATTGATAACATTAGTAAGCTGCAATAAGTCTAATAATCCATTAGAAACTTATGCTAAAGAAAATAATATAGAGATTGTAGATACAATAGTACAAAGAGATTATTGTGCAATAGATTCCATTAGATATTATGATAATTTGATACTCCAGAAAAGTAATGAGTTAGCAAAGAAAGTTAAAGCTAATCCTTATATTAGTAATGATAGCATTATTAAATATAGAAAGTATGGTATAACTCTTCCAAAAGAAGGTAAAGCTAATAGTACTGCTTATTATGGAATAGTTAAAGGTACTACAAAAGTTGTGGGTATCTATGTAATGGATGATGGTAGAATAATTAGTTTTGATACAGAAAAAAATGAGTATATGAGATTACACTGTAGTCGGTTAAATTATATAGACTTTATAGATAGCTTAATATATTAAAGAGTAAAGCCAGTTCCTTATTTGGAGCTGGCTTTTTTGCTATCTTCGAAATGTCTTTCTGCTTGGGCTTCATCTGAATAATATTCTAGTTCTTCATCCCTTAAGTCTTGTTCAAACATATACTCTAATAGGTTTATATCTGTTACTTTACCTATAATACCTAATTCTTTACTCTTATACTCATAAATATTATATAGTGTTGTATCTGCTGTATGCTTAGCAATATACCATATTATTTTATCTATCTCTTTGACTTTGTTTATAAATTCTTCTTTCTTTTCTTTAGGTGCTGTATTGATTAGTTGAATATTCTTTTTAAGATTGCTAGTATCTTTTATTATGGATATGCACTTATTAGATAATGGTAATATATTTATACCGTTATCTTTCATTCTTTCCAACTCTTTTAATCTATCATAAGCAAATAAAGATTGTAAAGCGTCTGTTTTAGATTGCTTTTCATTACTTGTTATTTCGTCTTTACCCTCAACTCTTTTAATTGCCTTTGCTAATTTCTTTGTTTTTATATTTTCATCATTATGTCCATATACTTGATTAACCATTGTATCATCAGCGTGTCCCAACATAATGCAAACATCATCAGATTTATATCCTTTAGCTCTCATTATAGTTGCAAATGTATGTCTTGCACAATGTGAGGATATTATTTTATGTATTGGCTCACTTTTTGAATTACCTTTAGCATCTTTATATTTCCATATACGATTTAAGTTTGCTTTCTTTGCTATTTCCTTAATAGCATTATTATAAAGGCTGCCATCATCTAAGTTATCTATATTTATTATATCAGTGTCACCAGTCTTTATAATGTGTATATTATCATCTTTGGTATATACTAAAGGTTGTAATTTACCTAATAATTGCTTAACATCGTTGGTAGCTGGGAAATGTGCTGTTGTGTTCTCTTTTTTAGTTTCTAAGCGTATAAGTTCTTCCCCATCTTCATTATATGTATTATAGTTACCAATTACTAACTGTTTAAGGTCTGAAACACGCTGTCCACAATTGCACTGCAAAACAAATAAGTCCTTATAAATACTTTGTCTTTCATTTAAGCCAGTAACATTTTTAAAAGCCTCTATCTCTTTGGTTTCTAAATAAAAGTGGGGACGTTCGTCTTTTCCTCTCTTATCTGGTATCGTCTTATAAGTTACTGGTGCTATATGTAACTCTAAAAACTCATTATTATAAGATAGTACTTCTCTTATTAGCATTACAACAAACTGACATTTTTGGTTTATATCCTTTATACCACAATCTTTCCCTCTCAAATAATCTTGATAATCATTAATTCCTCTTTGTGTCAATAGTTCTAAGTTATCATCTACTTTGCTATCTTTGATGTACTTAATAAAAGCATTCAGTTTTTTGAGACAGTTCTTTTTAGTATTCTTACTTAATTCCTTTTCAGAAAAAATAATCTCTAAGGCACGTTCTAGTAAGTCGCTTGCCTTTGATTGCTTGTTGTCTTTCTTTTTCATATCTTTATAAATAAAGTTACATAGTTTATCGGTATCGTTTGGGTTGCTGCAAAGATACTCAATATATTCCTTATAATATCCTCTTAATTGGTTTATTTTCTCATTCAGAATATTATTGTTTCTGTTGTCAAGTGTCGTTAATGTGTTACTTACTTCTGCTATTTGCTTTTTCTTATTCCATTGACTAGGCAACACCTTTAAGCCAGTAGCAAAATAATGTTGCTTTCCTCCAACATATACCACACAATAAACATTAGTAGGCTTGTTGATTACCTTTGGTCTTCTTAAATTGAAATTACAGCTAATTTCACTGATAAATAACTGCTTCTGCATAATTGGTCATTACGTTTGGTTATTATTACTTGTCATTATAATCTGTCATTATTTGGCAGATTGGGGACAATAATGACCTACCATAAGCCGTTTTACACTAGCAGAATTTATTTTTGAGTGCTGCTAAAAAATAATCTGCAAAAATACGAAAAAACTATCAACTGACCATTCATAGCTATTAACTTTTTAGTAACTTTGCAGGAAAAGCTGATTATATCACATACTCTTCAAAATATGATTATCAAGAATTCAGAATTCACTATATCTTCACCTTCATTGTCAAAGTGTCCAGAAGATACAAAGGCAGAATATGCTTTTATTGGACGTTCAAACGTAGGAAAGTCAAGCCTTATCAATATGCTTTGTAACCATAAAGGCTTGGCAAAAACCTCATCAAAACCGGGTAAGACGCTACTTATCAATCACTTTATTATCAATAACGAGTGGTACTTAGTAGACCTTCCAGGCTATGGATATGCCAAAAGTTCAAAGACTGTAAGAAATAAGTTGGAACAGATGATTGCCCAATATATCCTCCAACGCAAACAACTTGTGAACGTATTTGTACTGATTGATATCCGTCATGAACAACAGAAGATAGACCGTGAGTTTGTTGACTGGTTAGGTGAAAGCAATGTTCCTTTCTCTATTATCTTTACGAAAGCAGACAAGCTATCACCTGCCAAGGCTAAGTCAAACGCCCTTCTTTGGATGAAAAAACTACAGGATAGATGGGAAGAACTTCCTCCTTACTTCATTACGTCAGCTGAAAACAAGACTGGAAGAGAAGAAGTATTAAACTATATTGACGAAATCAATAAGACTTTATAATAGGACTTTATGGCGCAGATACCCTATCTTGATGTCCAAAATCTAACAAAGAGCTTCGGTGCACAGGTCCTCTTTAAGGATATCTCTTTCTCTATTGCAGAAGGACAGCATGTTGGACTCGTAGCACAAAACGGTACAGGAAAGTCTACTCTACTCTCTATTCTAACTGGAAAAGAGGGTTATGACGGCGGTTCTATCATCTATCGCAATGATTTGCGAGTGGGAATGTTAGAACAAAGTCCGCATTTTGACCCAGAAGAAAGCGTCTTGGATGCTTGTTTCAACCATGAAGGAAATCCTGAAAGGCTCCTAAAGGCAAAGCAAATCCTCACCATGTTGAAGCTCTATGACTTAGAACAACCAATGGGACAACTAAGTGGCGGACAGCAGAAGCGCGTTGCTTTGGCAAATGTTCTTATATTGGAACCAGACTTCCTTATACTCGACGAGCCTACTAACCACCTTGACTTAGAGATGATTGAATGGTTAGAAGGCTATCTTTCTCGTGGTAATAAGACCATCTTTATGGTGACACACGACCGTTATTTCCTTGACAACGTGTGTAATACTATCTTAGAGTTAGACAATAACACGATATACACCTATCGTGGCAATTACTCTTATTACTTAGAGAAACGTCAAGAGAGAATCGACAATACCCGCGCTGAGATTGCACGTGCAAACAATCTCTATCGTACGGAGTTAGAGTGGATGCGCCGTATGCCACAGGCTCGTGGACACAAAGCCCGCTATCGTGAGGAAGCTTTCTATGAATTAGAAGCAAAAGCTAAGCAGCGAATTGAAGAACGACAGGTGCGTTTGAAGTCATCAAGTGTATATATCGGAAGTAAAATCTTTGAGTGTCAATATGTCTCAAAGAGGTTTGATGACAAGATAATACTGAACGACTTCTACTATAACTTCTCACGATTTGAGAAGATGGGTATCGTTGGTAACAATGGTACTGGCAAGTCAACCTTTGTAAAGATGCTACTGGGAGAGGTTGCACCTGATAGTGGTAAGTTTGATATTGGTGAGACAGTGCGCTTTGGTTATTTCTCACAAGAAGGCTTAAAGTTCCGTGATGATCAAAAAGTTATTGATATTATCACAGACATAGCAGACTATATCGACCTTGGAGGAGGCAAGCACATGACGACTTCACAGTTTCTCAACTACTTCCTCTTCTCACCAGAACAACAGCACAACTATGTGTACAAGCTCTCTGGTGGTGAGAAACGCAAGCTCTATCTCTGCACAGTCCTAATGAAGAATCCGAACTTCTTAGTCCTCGACGAGCCTACCAACGATTTGGATATCCAGACTTTACAGATTCTTGAGGAGTATCTTCAAGACTTCCCAGGCTGTGTCATCGTGGTATCACACGACCGATATTTTATGGATAAGGTTGTTGATCACCTCTTAGTATTCAAGGGTGAAGGAGAGATTCAAGACTTCCCTGGTAACTACACGCAGTTCCGTGACTTTCAAAAGATGAAGTCTAAGGAAGAAGAACAGCAGAAACCAACAAAGAATAGTAGCCCAACAGCAAACGAACAGAAGAAGGATTATCGTAACAATACAAAACGTAAGATGTCCTTCAAGGAGAAGCGGGAATACGAACAGCTTTCTGATAAGATTGCACAATTAGAAGAAGAGAAACAACAACTTGAAGAAGAACTCTGTTCTGGCAATCTCTCTGTAGACGAACTTACAGAAAAGAGTAAACGTCTACCTATCTTAAAAGATGAGCTGGACGAGTTAGAACTTCGCTGGTTAGAGTTGGCTGAACTTGCTTAACACCCTCAACCCTACTCTACCCAATGAGGTTTCTCATTATAAAGAGGTGAATAATTCACTCCACGATATACATGGAAGAGTCTCCACTTTTCAAAAGACAATTCTTCATATCGGATATCCCGACTCATAAAAAGGTGTTCCCCTAATTTCTTTTAGGGTAATTCCATGAAATGAATGAACTATTCCTATTATCTTTGCTGCATAACAAATAAGATAATAACTAAAAAAGATGATTATGGAAAAGAAGAACTTTTATCGCCAGCTTCGCCTTAGTTGCGTAGTCCTTATGGCAGTCTTTGCACTCAGTGCTTCAGCACAGTCTTCACGTCAAGTACGTCCTTACTCTTTCAATAAGAAAGGTGTATTCTATGGTCGTCAACCAGTTATGGGAATAGACATACGCACCTTCGTTGACCTTGGGTATGGTTATGCAAAAGATAGATATAACGTTTATTTTGAAGGACAGATTCTTCCATTCGTTGACCCAATGACCTTCCGTCTTAAGGTACCAGGAAGTGTTTACCAAGGTGGCTATCCAGGCGATTATTCTGATGACTATCCAGTTAATCCTCGTGATGGGTACGACCCTTATTATAATGAAGGTTACGTCGTTACTTCTAATGCAGTTCTTTACAATGGCAGAAAGATTAGCGCCAGTGCAAGAAGCTTCAAGGACTTAGGATGGGGCTATGGGAAGGATGCCTTCGATGTCTATTATATGGGTGACAAGGTAAGCGGCGCCAGCAGCTCCAGTTTCAAAGTACTCAAAGATGGCTATGCAGAAGATGCATTTGACACCTATTATCGTGGAAAAGTAGTAAGATAATGATTCAATTATGATAGATCAGATACTTTCTTATAACAAAAGGTTTGTGGCTGAAAAAGGCTACGAACCTTTTATTACATCTGGGCAACCAGATATGAAGTTAGCTATTGTCAGTTGCATGGACACCCGTTTGACGAAGTTGCTACCCAATGCACTCGGCTTAAGAAACGGAGATGCAAAGATTATTAAGGTTGCTGGCGGAACCATTCTTACCCCCTACGACTCTGTAATGCGCTCCCTTCTTGTGGCTATCTATGAGTTGGGTTGTCAAGAGGTTATGATTATCCATCACTCTGGTTGTGGTGCTTGCAACATGAATGCCGATCATTTTCTTCACCTAATGCGCGAACGTGGAATCACGGACGAAGCTATTAAAGAGGCTGAGCAGCAGATTAATCTAAACGAATATTTGGACGGTTTTCATGATACAGAGGCAAGCGTACGCCGTACGGTGAGCACTGTTCAGCAACACCCACTCGTACCCAAAGACATTATTGTACGTGGTTTTATCATAGACTCACGCACAGGCGAACTAACACCCGTCGACTAACAAAGCATCAAAATAGCTGAGACCCTTGTTGATAATCGCATATCACACAAGGGTCTCATCAATTACATACTTGACATTTAGATGTCACTGAGAATTCTCCCAGCTGCTTGTAGATTAAGATAACGTTTACATAGTTAGTTTTAATGTCATCTCCGACATTCTGATGCAAAGGTAAATATTTCTGTTAGAACAACCAAAAATTATCCTATTTTTGTTATATTTTAGTAAAAATATCACATCAGAACCTCTTTAATTCTTAAATTTCTACATAAAATACAATAATTATTCATTCTATGTATAAATAAACTCTTTTCGTCATTTGAGTATCCTATTTAATTACATCTTACACTGAAATATGTAATACTCATCATTCTCTATTATTTAAGAAGGAAATATAGTCTAAGAAAAAACACACATATTAGTTACCCATTAGCCACTTACGAACCTTCCTAATAATAACCACAACGTCTCTCTGTGCTTATTTTTAAGATACGTGATAGTAGTCCGCACATATCGTGCTGATGCTCCGCACACATGGTGCTAATGGTAAGCACCATTGGTGCGAAGTACTAAATACCATGCAATCTATTACCGATATGAAATCAACTTATTGTAATAACCAAGCTATTCTACCAACGACGAACCAAAATTATATGACTCGAAACATATATATCCAAGACAAATACTACAATTAAAAAGGAGGGTTCATATAAAAGAAGACACCATTTCCTTTCGGAGAATGAAAGTAATAGAACTTTCAGACCTTTGGGATTATAGTTTTATTTAGTAAAAAAACTTCGCTTCTTCCGTTGAAGCTATACACCTCTACATGAGTAATCAATCACACATTTAAGAATAAAATACAAAACTGGGACACACAAAATATTGTGTATCCCAGCATTATAAACCATCAAAGAATACTATACTTTACACCTATATATATTCTACTTCGAACCTAAGGAGAAATGAACAGGTAACGTATACTTTGTAGCAACCTTCTTATTACCATTTCTACCAGGATTCCACGCTGGCATCTTTGACACTACACGAAGGGCTTCCTTATCAAGAGAAGGACTAACAGAACGTACAATCTCTGGCTTAATAACCTCACCCTTGTCTGTTACGATAAAACTTACCATAACACGTCCTTGCTCTTTTCTACTTACTGCATCTTTCGGATAACGGAGATTCTCTGATAGCCATTTATTTAAATTACCTTTAAATGTAGGCATGACTTCTGCAACTGTATATACTTGATTAGGCGCTTTCTTTGGTTTCTGCTGTATCTCAACACTTGCCGTAACCTTTGCTACATTACGTGCAATAGCCTCGAGATTACTTACTGCCAATAGCATTGCTACCAATGGAATATAAAGCGCATACTTTGCTTTTAATATTCCCTTTGTTTCTTTTTTGTTCATCATTTTGATTCGTTTTTTAATAGGTAAAACATTAAAATTATTTGTTATTGTAGCTACATTCTTCCTATATGTTAGTCCAAGCAAATGATACTGATACTCTTTATTATCCTTACCATTAGCAAGTACGTTGTTATCAGCAAGATATTCAAGATTTAATCGCACTTCACGTTTGAGCAACCAAACGAAAGGATTAAACCAAAAGATAATACAAAATAGTTCTGAAAAGATTATGTCTATTGAGTGGAGTTGCTGGCAATGTGTCAATTCATGCATCATTATCTCCTCTATCTCATCGCTCTTATGCCTCTCCGGATTGATGAATATCCAATCAAAGAAGGAGAAAGGACCTTCATCATCGGTTAACAGATAAACTTCTGTATCACATATATAAGAACTTTGACTATTGTTCCTTAGCAATATAATAGAAACCAACTGGCACAAAAAACGTAGTAATAAGACACAGGCAACAACACTATAGACAATCAACACTATCAACTCCCATAGTAGGACTTCACCCCCCTGCGAGGAAGTAGACACAGCTGGTAAAACGACTGTTGCATATTCATTGGCAATGGATGTCATCCCTTCGCTGTTGCTTAGCCATACAGAAAAATCCATTACTGGTACCAACATGGCAACAAGATACATTCCGATAAGCGTAGCCCTACGCCATGAAAAGAAGGTATCTCCTGTGAACATCAACTTATAAAAGCTGAAAAGTAAGATAAGGGCAATATTTAATTTCAATAAATACATTATCATAATCGTCAAAACGTTAAGTTATTAGTATTGGAGAAAAGAAAAAATACGTATTTATCGGCTACACCTCTTTCCCCTTTTCAATCTCATTTATAATATCTTTCAGTTCTTCTGGCGAGATGTTATCCTCCTTTGCAAAAAAGGAAACCATTTCACGGAAGGAACTCTTAAAGTACTTATCAACGAAGCCTTTCATGAAATCTGCTTTATACTTCGACTGTTCTATCTTCGGAACAAAGTGATAGGTCAGTCCATGCTGCTCAGCGACTACATATCCCTTACGCTTCAGATTGTTCATGATTGAAGCCACTGTGGTATAAGGAGGTTTAGGATCTTTCAACTTTTGCAGTACATCTTTGATAGTGCAGCTTTTTAAACTCCATACCTGCAACATTATTTCTTCTTCTTGTTTAGTTAGTTTCTCCATAAATTATATATCTAAAAGTTCACGCCACAAAGCTACGAATAATTCGTAAGAAAGTCAAGCATTAAATAGTAAAATAAAGTTAATTAGATAATATTTCAAATTATATTTCAATGTAATACGAAATATTAGTAAGAATACATGATAAGTAAAATGTCAGCTTTTACATTAGGTTTACCCTATAAATACTAAAGTTGTTCCTTTGGAATTATCACCCTCTATTAATAAGAAAGTTATGGTTTTTATTCAACATCTCTTGTCTTTATGCATGTAAAAGTGTACATTTGTACTTACATATTAAGCTTAAAACAAAATGATTAGAAAACTATATACCTTCCTTGCTGTGGCAGCCTTAATGTTGAGTAGCTGTAAAAAAGAATCACAAGATAAACCGAAAGCAGACAGTCATGACATTAAGACTATCCCGACAGAGATAACTGACAAAGGCGATCAGGCTGTTAAGAATGCAAACAAAAGGGATGCTGGCTTCATCAGTAACAGAGTAAACGAGGTTACACTGACGATTCCTTGTTTGGGAGTTGTCAACATGGACAACCTTGACCTACTGCCCCCTCCTAACGAGATAAGCAAGAAGGATTCTACCATCATTAAACAACTGAATAATGGAGAGGTATTCTTATTACAGCCAGGAACTAAAGGTATTATGCTAACGGACGCAGGCTCAAAGCTATTAGTTCGCTTCCAAATGGGCGAATTATGGGTTTGGAAGTCAGCTACGAAATAAGTACGTCCGTTCTATCGGTCCTCGATAGAAATCCTTTACTACTTCCTATCATTAGCTAAGCCTAACTATCAGGCTAACTCTTAACCTAAAATATACAAATAAATCACCTTATCAAAAGATGAAAAGAAGCCTTTTTCTTGTTTTCTTATTGCTGACATTTATAGCTCATCTATATGCTATCACAGTAAACAACCCTGTTGATTACGTAAGTACTTTAGTGGGTTCAGCCTCAAAACCAGAACTTTCAACGGGTAACACTTACCCCGCTATTGCCCTACCATGGGGCATGAACTTCTGGACTCCACAGACTGGAAAGATGGGAGATGGCTGGACTTACACCTACGGAGCCGATAAGATTCGCGGAATCAAGCAAACACATCAACCAAGTCCATGGATTAACGACTACGGACAGTTCTCTGTCATGCCCGTCGTAGGTAAGAAAGTCTTTGACGAGGAAGGACGTGCCAGCTGGTTTTCACACAAAGCTGAGACTGCTACTCCTTATTACTATAAGGTTTATTTAGCTGACCACGACGTCACAGTAGAGGTGAGTCCTACCAGTCGTGCTGCTGCAATGCGTATCACCTATCCACAAACAGATGAAGCTTATTTTGTTGTAGATGCTTTTGACAAGGGTTCTTCCGTAACGATTATGCCTGACAAACGTACTATCGTGGGCTATACAACCAAGAATAGCGGTGGTGTACCAGCAAACTTCAAGAACTATTTTGTGCTGCGCTTCGACCATGATTTCTCTTTCGTTGGCAGTATCGAAGAAGGGAAACTATCAGAGGGCAAGACTTCTGCAACCAGCAATCATGCCATGGCTGTTGTAGGATTCCGCACCAAACGAGGCGAACAAGTTAATGTACAGGTAGCCTCATCGTTTATTAGTGACGAACAAGCACAGCGCAATCTCAAGGAAGTGGAGGGCAAGACATTCGACGAGGTGAAGTCAGAAGGTAGAAAAGAATGGAACAATATCTTAGGACGTATAGAAGTGGAGGACGATAATATCGACCATCTTCGCACTTTCTATAGTTGCCTCTATCGCTCAGTACTTTTCCCACGTTCGTTCTATGAGTTTGACGAACAGGGTAATCCTATCCATTATAGTCCTTATAATGGCAAAGTACTATCGGGTTATCTCTTTACTGACACAGGTTTCTGGGACACCTTCCGTTCGCTCTTTCCATTGCTCAACCTTGTATATCCATCAATGAATGAGAAGATGCAAGCAGGCTTAGTCAATGCCTATAAGGAGAGTGGATTCCTTCCAGAGTGGGCAAGTCCGGGGCATCGTGATTGTATGGTGGGCAACAACTCGGCTTCAGTCGTTGCTGATGCTTACATCAAGGGATTGCGTGGCTACGATATAGAAACACTTTGGGAAGCTGTTGTGCATGGTGCAAATGCTGTTCACCCAACCGTTAGCTCTACTGGACGTAAAGGCTTTGACTATTATAATCGCTTAGGTTACGTACCCTATAACGTGGGAATCAACGAGAGTGTTGCCCGTACCTTAGAGTATGCCTACGATGACTGGTGCATCTATCAGTTAGGATCAAAACTCGGAAAGAGTGCTAAAGAACTCAACCCTTTTAAACTCCGAGCAATGAACTATCAGAAGGTTTTCGACAAGGAAACGGGTCTTATGCGTGGACGTAACGAAGATGGCAGTTTCCAGTCGCCATTTAATCCTTTCGAGTGGGGCAATGCCTTCACTGAGGGAAATAGCTGGCATTACACGTGGAGCGTATTCCATGACCCTGCAGGATTGGCAAAGTTGATGGGAGGATACGACAAGTTTAACGCAATGTTAGACAGTGTCTTCCATCTCCCACCTACCTTTGACCATAGCTATTATGGCTTTACGATCCACGAGATACGTGAGATGCAAATCATGAATATGGGCAATTACGCACATGGAAACCAACCTATCCAGCACATGATTTACCTCTATGACTACAGCGGACAGCCTTGGAAGGCGCAGTACTGGGTGCGTGAAGTGATGGACCGACTCTATACAGCGCATCCTGATGGCTATTGTGGCGACGAAGACAATGGTCAGACGTCAGCTTGGTATGTCTTCTCTGCTCTCGGCTTCTACCCTGTTTGTCCTGGCAGTACACAATATATGATTGGTACCCCCTACTTTCGTAAAGTCAAGATACAGTTGGAGAATGGCAAGACTGTCACAATCCGGGCTGAAAAGAACAACAAAGACAATCGTTTCATTCAGCATATAACAATGGATGGACAGCCTTATCCACATTATTATCTTGAGCATGAACAGCTGTTATCAGGTCCTATAATCGACTTCACAATGGGCAATAAACCTGCGAAATAGGAAGCTATCACATCCCCTTTGCACTCAATTAACAGATTTTGTTTCTATTTGAACAAATCTGTTAATTAAGAGGCAGTATGTTAATGAGTTCTATAAAATCATTTAAAACGGTATAAATACTTCCCTGCTATTATAATTTCTTTACGTATATTTGCAACATATTAATCCAAAAATGAATATATAACAATGAAGAAAAACTTTTTTTTTAACCACGCTTTATCTGCTGGTTTAGTATTAGGTGGACTGTTTACATTTTCCAGTTCATACGCTGCAAACAATGAAGTAAAGGATAATAACAACGTAGTAGCTGCAGCACCTACAACCAACTCTAAGATTGTTGGTACCTGGGAGCTTACAAATAAGGGTAGCTATGCCATTGTGCGCAATCCAAGAACACATAAGGAATATAAGGTAGGTTTCACGATTGACAGATATGATGACTATAAGTTCCTCCCTGTTGACTTTGCTACAGGTGAGCCTGTTAATCTTCGTACGCTTGTTGGTCACGATGACAACTACCTCGATGATGAGTTGCACCGTTTCGATTTCTACCATGATGGAACCATGAGCGTTATAGAAAGAGAAGACAATGGCAGATGGAAGCGTGATGACGATATCGGTGTTTATGGTTTCCGCCGTGATGGTTTCTTTATGAAGATAGACGGTAAGATGCGCAAGAACCTCCAAATTAGATTCTTGAACAACAATGAGTTTGAGCTAACTCAGACCAAATTCAATGACAGCGACTTGAGAAGAGTAGTCGTTAAGAAGGTTATGAGATATGTTCGTGTTACAAGAAAGTAAGACATAACAAACTCAAACTTATAATATACACCCCAATTAATAGTAGCTTGAACTTATATAAAGCTCTGTTAATTGGGGTTTCTTTTTTTGTTCTTCAAGATAAGGAGTGATAAAGTAAACCCCTATTACATAATAAATCACACGAAGAAATAAAGCAGACGAAGTTAAAAGTAACACCCGAAAACACCCCTGTAGGCAACATATTTTAGTCTAAAAGGCAAAGAAATATATTGACAAAAAGATTAAAGAAAAGGTAGGAAAATGGATTAAAAGTGACTTATTTCATCACCTTTGCAAGTTATTTGCTATCAAGTAGTTGCAAATTAAGATTTCAAAAGGTGCTTAATAAGGCTTCAAAAGGGCGTTAGTAAGAGGCTTAAAGAGCATCTTTTAGAAGCCTAAAGGGCGTTAATTGCAAGCCATTTTATGGTCTTTATAAAATCAGTTTATGAAAAATTAGGACAAAGAGCGGTACTCGGAAACTTGAAATGGTTAGGTTTTCTTTTGCATTTAGAATCTTAACAAATATCACACAGAGAAAAGGAGATAACTGAGAATTGTCAAAACAAAGCGATAGAAGTTACCGAAGCAACGTCGATACTTGAAACAACGGAGGTTGTTTGCGAGTTTTTATGTACAAAGCATGAATTTCTATAAGGTATCAAGAATCTGTACGCATCACCTCTGTCTCTCTTTAAGCCATCACCAACTCCATGATTTTGAGTTTAGATCCTTCCGCTCTATTTCTCCGTGTGACTTATTACGTAATAGCTTCACTTTACTACTCCAACTTCTGGAAGAACCAAAAATATAGCTCAAAAAGCCCCGAAATACAGTTTTTTTGTGTAAGTTTGTACAGCATTTTAAAACTGAGTTAAAAATAACATAACACAAACAACAAAATATGAAACGTAAGACATGGGTTAAAAACCATAAGTGGATTGGCATCATCATAACATTCTTCTTAGTAATGTTCTGCCTTTCAGGTATTGTCCTCAATCATCGTCAACTCTTTTCTGATATTAATGTAAGCCGTGGAATATTGCCTGGTCAGTATAAATTCAACCAATGGAACAACGGATTACTACGTGGAACATTACGCTACAAAGATAATAAAAACAAAGATAAAGTGTTCATATATGGCGCAGCGGGTGTCATTCAAACTGATACAACTGCTTCTCACTTCACCGATTATAACCAAGGTCTACCTGCTGGTGCTGACTATCGACAGATGCGAGGAATGGCTAAAACCCCACAAAATGACCTGTTTGCGGTTAGCGTCATGGACTTATATAAACTGGGGAAGAACGCATCTTGGCAAAAAATTGATTTACCAAAGCAAGAGGATGACGAACTATTGACAGACATCACCACCCATGGTGACACGCTCATCGTTCTTTCTCGTTCTCACCTCTACTATGCTACAGCCCCTTATAAGAAGTTTACTTGTCTCACACTACAAGCTGGTGAGGGGAATGAGGGGAAGGTATCACTGTTCCGTCAAATATGGTTATTGCATAGCGGTGCACTGTTTGGAACCGTAGGAAAGCTCATTGTAGACGGAATTGGAGTCGTCTTAATTATCCTTTGTGTGACGGGTATATGGTATTGGATTCGTCGTAAAACAGTATCAATGGTCGTTTGGCATACAAAGATTGGGCATTACACATTCGCCTTAACGCTATTTATCGCAATAACGGGATGGGCGTTACGCCCTCCACTGATGATTCTCCTCGCCACAAACAGTACGAAACCATTGCCTGGCACGACTTTAGACAATGATAATCCATGGAATGATAAACTAAGAATGATTCGATATGATGAGCAAGCTCACGACTGGCTCATCTCGACTTCGGAAGGCTTCTACTCTCTTAAGAATCTCTCTTCCAAGCCAACACCTATCACCACAGCACCCCCAGTGAGTGTTATGGGGCAAAACGTTTGGCAACATGCAGACAACAAATCATGGATAGTAGGCTCCTTCGATGGTCTGTTCTACTGGGATCGTAAGAATAACGTCGTACTTTACTACAATGATGCTATGGTCTCTACTCCCCGCATACCGGGTACAGCTCCAGACGAACAGACAATCTCTGGCTATAGTTCTGATTTCACAAACAAGGAATGTATAGCAACCTATTTCCAAGGTTCATCCTTCGCAAAACAGCCAGAAGAATTGAAAGATAAACCCATGTCACTTTGGAGTCTTGCTTTAGAGGTACACACAGGTAGAATCTATGCCGGTGCATTAGGCTCCTTCCTCTTCATTTTCGTCATCGGCATCCTCATCATCTTCACCCTTGTGTCTGGTAAAAAGGCGTAGGGATAGAATTTATCCGTAGTAACTTGGAGTGTACTGGAGAGTTTTAGTATTTGCCATATTCATGTATTGCAAATAGTCTTCAGCACTCTTATGAATTAATTTACAAATTACATCATTTTAAATAATGCTGTAACGTACATGTAATTTCCCTATACAATGCTTTTAGACTCTACCACAAACATGGTATTTTTTCAGATAAATAGGTGTTTTGAAGCATTATTTGAAATAAATACAATATAATTCTTTGTGGTTTGAAGATAAATATATATCTTTGCCGACAAATCCAAATAATAGGGATAAAATAGATTAAAGAAATAGGATAAAACTAAACTTAATCTATAAATTGCGGGATAATTCCACAAGCACAAAGTATAAAATCAAGACATAAAGTCAATAAAAAACAGATTATGAATAAAGTAAAATTATTATTAGATTTCGTTCTTAATACCGCAGCATCGCTGAAGGGTACAGGTATTCATTTGATACGTATAGCTATCTTTATCATCTTCGTATGGATTGGTGGTTTGAAGTTCTGGAACTATGAGGCAGAGGGTATTGTACCTTTCGTTGCCAACAGTCCGTTTATGAGCTTCTTCTATACAAAGCAAGCACCTGAATATAAGGATTATAAACTCAAAGAGGGTGAGTTTGATAAGGTTAAGCATGACTGGCATGAGGCAAACAACACTTATACATTCTCACACGGCTTGGGTATTGCAATCATGTCATTTGGTATCTTGACATTATTGGGTATTTGGTTCCCAAAGGTTGGTTTTGTAGGCTCTGGACTGGTCATCATCATGACATTCGGAACGCTATCCTTCCTTGTCACGACACCTGAAGTTTGGGTTCCAGACTTAGGTAGTGGTGAACATGGATTCCCGCTACTAACTGGTGCAGGTCGACTTGTCATCAAGGACGTATGTATTTTAGCAGGTGCCGTTGTTGTATTAGCAGACTGTGCACAACGAATCTTGAAAAATAATAAGAGATAAACGATTATAAAAAAGGGGATGTTACAGTACATTCCCTTTTCTTTTTTATGTATATAAAGAGTAACACAGCCTTTAATCATCTGAAAGATACACATTCATTATAGTGCTTTAATCCAAATCAATCGTTGATATTACAAGGCTATTCAGCCTCAACACCATTGGTGTTTACCCTTAGCACATTATGTGCGGACCGTTAACACGATATGTGCGGAGCATCAATACGTTGGTTGGAGATGGTAAGAGAAGGAGGCATCATGCTCATTATAAGACACGAAAAGGCGTTAATAAAAGACTCTTCCGAAAGCTTGAGTGATTATTAAGCAAGCAAACGCTATGATAAAACACACTGAGAAACACATCGGAAGCATAACTTATCCATAAAGTAAATAAGATATCCTGTTACAATCTCAGAGTATTTCGCTATCTTTGCAGACAAAGTAGAATCTAATGACTACAAGATATAACATAGGGATAAAGAAGCATTTTCTTTGTAGCTGCCTTTGCTTGATACTATTATTTACCATCTCAAGCTGCAAGGAAACAACGACTTCACGGTCGTTATCAGAGCAGGAATTTCACTATGACGACCGCTTGTCAACACTGTCTATAGATAAAAAAGGATACTGGATTGGCGGTGAGACGGGTGTTATATGGCATGTTGACGGACAAAGCCGAAAGCGTTTTTACACAGGACTTGACCGCATTTATGACATTGAACGCGACCCCAACCGGGCTAATCAGATATGGATAGCATCACGTAATGCCGGTTTACAGTTATGGAACATAGCTGCCGACACGCTTGTCCACAAGGCGACCTTTGATATCCCAAGCAAAGGTAACCGATACTCTCCATATAATATTGATATAGCAGACGGTACACTCTTTGTTGCTACTTCTCAAGGACTTTTCTCTATGCTGCTTAATCAACAGCAGCAAGGATTAAAGCCCCTTTACCCTATTCATAAAGAAAAGGCAGGTCAGTACTATGAACCTTTCTTAGTAAATAATCTCTGTCATGTTGGAAATAAGTGGCTTTTTGCAGCAACACAAGCTGGTGTTATAAGCATAAACCTCCAAACAAAGAAGACAGAACTGTGTCATAAAGGGGAGAATATACGTAATGTTGCTATTTATGATGGCAAACTTTATATCTTATCTGATAATCAGCTGATGATTGAAGGCTTCAATGGAGCTGATAGTAAGACCTTTTCGCTTCCTCAATCGGTTCTATCCTTTTATAAAGCAAGTTCAACTTACTATTTTATTACTTCATCCAGCATTCTGTTATCAGACAACTTAAAGCGTTTTGTTACCATTCCATTACGTAACAATATTCCAGACAATCCGCATCAGATATCCATTGCAGACGATGGCAATGGCTTTTCTGTGCTACTGACAAAGAATGCAGTATGGCGTATTCCACACCATCTCGGCTTCTTTAACGCTAATCCTCCAGTCGTTACGGCATGTCTTTCTGACAAATCCCTTATCTATGTTAATAATCAACATGAACTATTCTGCCAGAAAGCAGGTGAACAGATAGCAAAGAAGATATACGACTTTGAAAATGATGAGTTGCCAAAGGAGATGTATGCCAATGGTGAGGACATTTATTACTATAATGCTAATAATCAGCTATTCAGACTGAATCTTGGTAATCATTACCTGATTAATCAGCTCTTTAAGCGTCCACAACTGTTGGCGCAAACCAAGACACGTATTACATCTATGGCATTTCTGCCAAAACAAAGTAAGATACTCCTTGGTGTGCAAGACTATCTATTATCCATTGATACCCAAAACGGTAAGGCAGATACGATAAAGGCAATGGATAACAGATATATAACAGCTTTTCATCAAGTAAAAAACGGTGAAGGGATTTACATTGCCACACTCAATCATGGTGTGTTCTTTGGAAAGCATGGACAGATAAAACAAGTTGCAGGAACACAAGATAAAGTATTTATCAGTGGTCTACTGACATACGGTGAACAGAATCCTCATCTCCTATTGCTCACCAATCATCATCTACAGATTCAAGGTTCAGACTCTATTCAGACGGATGGAAGCTGTAGAATGTTCTGTATCAATGACAGTGTTGTCTATACGATACCAGAGACAGGCATCCATAAATATATCATTAAAAAGGGACGACTGATTGATTGTGGTAGTTACTTTGCGGACATCCACTTCAATGCTCAGGCGGGTGTTATCCTTGACAATACCCTATATATAGGTTCCGACCTCGGCGTTTTGCAGTTAATTCCAGGGAAGGAAGAGGTAGCTAAATGGGTAACCTTTGATAACAAAGTACCAAGTTTACAACTTATTGGTATCATTCTCTTTACCCTGATCTGCATTCTCGGTATTATCTTCATTAGCTATCGTAGGCATCAGATATTAACTTATCGCCAACTTCAGATGACTAAAGACGACCTACACCAACGTCTGGAAGCTTTAGAATCCTTAAAAGACAAGCTGACAGAGGTAGAACGTAATACCCTTGATAGTATTAATAATGAGATTGATAGCATTAATATCAGTTCACAAAGTCTGCGTAATAACAACGAGCAGTTTGCAAAACTATCAGCACGAATAGCCCGACTAAACCGTGATACAGCTCTTCAGATGGTGAAATATCTAAATGAGCAAATAGCTCGAATCAAGCAATTTGAGGTCTATGAACGTGACACTATGGTGCATGACTCTGAAGAAGCACGCAATACGGACAATATTGAGGTTATCATTGAACAATGCCGAAGGAATGAAGTATGGATCAATCATATCCAAGAACTTAAAGAACGACTCAATAAATTCCATCGTTCTACTCAAGACACACTCGTGCTAAAAGGACTGAATGATGGCATGAAAGAGCGTCTTCACCATATTCTTAATGAATCAAAACAACGTCCTGTAGCGGAAGTTTATTCTGATTTCATTGCTGTTAAGCATCAATACGAGAACATTTTCACACAGGATGGCTTGAAGATTATTCGTAACTATATATCTGATAGTATCAAACAACTAAAAGAGTTTGAAGGCTATGAGATAATGACTAAGGCACTGTCGGACGAATTACAATCGATAGAAAACGACATTGACAACCGCGACCGCATAGTACTCCTTCGCTTGTTACAGACGATTGATAATCGTATCAACCAAATAAAACATCTGAAGACACTACAAAAACTGATGCAAGATTATACTGCTGTACACGAGAATGTTGTGCAAGAGAATGAGGAAAGACGCATGAAAAAGTTTAACTCAAAACTCTTTGCTGACATCGATTCTGCTACACGTGACATCACTGACCAAATAGCAGAGGTGTCAGACGAGTTCTTCAAGAGTTTTGCCATGACAGATAAAGAAGTCTGCAAAGAAATATTCCACTTCACTACAGCCAACAGTCAGCAGGTACGAGTCTTGATTTTGCTCCTTGCAATGCCACGAGTAAAGCGCACACTCTTACCAGGAATGTTAGGTATCTATGGCAACTTAAATCCTGTTGTCAGTCGTCTTTATCATAGTAAGATCGGTGATAACAATGCAATTCTTACTGCCTATTGCAAAGAGAATCCATCCAGTATCTTCTATTATATTTTAAAATTATCAGAATAAGAGTAACAACTGATAATCAATATATTAACAATAGTTGCATTCGTTTATTTTATCTAAAAAACGAGATGCAACTATTTTGTTTATAACATTTCTTCTACCTTTGTAGCAACATATTACTATTGTATTTTAATTAAACCATTTTATAAATTTAAAACTCTACCAAAATGACAAAAAAAACCTTAGTAGTTGGTTTGCTGGCAATGCTCTCAGTAACCACTTTCGCACAGACAGCGGCAAAGAAGATTAAAGACGTACGTACACAACCAGACCTCTATTATCTTCAGGATGGACAGCAAGCAAGTTCACTCGAACTTCTTCCAGCACCTCCACAGCCAGGTAGCATTCAGTTCCTTAACGACCAAGCGCAGTACCAATGGGGTAAGATGCAGCGCAATACTCCTCGTGGTGATCAGGCAGCAGCTGATGCACGTGTAGGTGGTGACGGTGTTCCAAACGCTTTCTCTGAGGCTTTCGGTATTAAGATTAGCAAGGAGACAACTCCAGAGATTTATAAACTTGTTTTGAATATGCGTGAAGATGCAGGTGATTTGGCTACACGTAGCGCTAAGGATCACTACATGCGTGTTCGCCCATTTGCTTTCTATAACGAGATGACTTGTAACCCAGAGCAGCAGCAAGAGCTGTCAACTAATGGTTCTTATCCATCAGGTCACACAGCTATCGGCTGGGCTACCGCTCTTGTTCTGTCAGAGATTAACGTTGACCGTCAGAATGAAATCCTTGAGCGTGGCTATCAAATGGGGCAGAGCCGTGTAATCTGTGGTTACCACTGGCAGAGCGATGTAGATGCTGCTCGTGTCATTAGTGCAGCCGTTGTAGCACGTCTCCATGCAGAACCAGCTTTCCAAGAGCAGTTGGCAAAGGCAAAGAAAGAGTTTGCAAAGCTGAAGAAGGAAGGCAAGATTGCTAAGAGTACATTTAAGACAGCAAACTAAGTCTTATAAAATATAAGGTGTCATAGGAGTTAAGCCAGTAGGTTTACATTAACTTTTTAGTTGATGGCTTAACTCCTCTTTGACTCTTTCTTATAGCTCTAACTCTTAGTTAGAAACCTAATTTATAGAAGATTGATAATAAAAATACCTTTATGAAAAGAATTATCCTTATTACTACCTGTGCATTGATAACTTGTGCAAGTGCCTTTGCTCAGGAAGAAGCAGAACCAAAGTTGGTAATAAAACCAACAGGTCGTATCCTTATGGATGCAGGTGTTATGCACTCAACAGATGAGACACTTGATAACCAGCTCAATGATGGTGTTGCTATTCCAGACGTTCGTATGGGCGTAAGTGCCACATATGGTAAGTGGAAAGCAAAGGTTGACGTTGGTTATGCACGTCAAAGTCTTTCATTAAAAGACATTAGTCTCGATTATAATTTCAACAAAGAGAACTTGATTCGTATGGGTTACTTCGTACACCAGTTTGGTTTACAGAGTGGTACATCATCAAGTTTCAAGATTTCAATGGAAGAGCCATTGGCTAACCAGGCATTCTTCAACAGCCGTCTGATTGGTGCAATGTATGTTCATGCTGGTGAGAAGTTCCATGCTACTGCATCAGTATTTGCTGAGAATGACGCGATGAAGATGACAACCGACAAGCTCGGCAACGAGGCATGGGGTGCGATGACACGATTGGTATGGCGCCCATTGACTGAGCGTGGTAAGATTTTCCACATCGGTATCAGTGGTGCATATGAGTCTCCACGTTATAACAAGAATGCGGCTATCAGCCATAAGTCATACACCTTGAGAGCTCCTTTCCCAACACGTATAGCAAATGTTGCAGCACAGGAGGCTACCATCTCAGACGCTAAAGCACTGTGGAAGTTCTCTCCAGAAATGAACTTTGCTATTGGCAACTTCGGTTTCGAGGCACAATACTTCTACGTAGGCATCAAGCGCGACAACGCTATGCCAAACTATAACGCATGGGGTGCATATAGCAATGTACGCTACTTACTCAAGGGTCAGGGCTATACTTATACCAAGGCTGATGCGGGTATTGCTACTCCAGACCCAGGTTCTTTGGAGCTTGTTGCAGCTTACAACTACTCTACCTTGACTGATAAGGATGCTAATATCTTTGGTGGTAAGGTAAACGATTGGTCATTGACCTTCAACTATTACCTTAACAAGTATATGATTTGGCGTGTTCGTGGTTCTATCACTCGCGCAACAGATAACGCTGCATTCAACAACAACACATTCTCTATTCTTGAGACACGTTTGCAGATTAAATTCTAAACTAATTCAGAATTCATAATCCATAATTCATAATTATGATTACCGTTATAATTCATAATCCATAATGCATAATTCATAATTATGATTACTTCTGATGCTTATGATAAGGGTATTATCATTCGCTATAGATAAATCACCTATCTTTATAGCAAACAATGGTAATCATAATTATGAATTATAAATTATAAACTAATCCCCTCTTACTACAATGAGAAAACTTAATTCACTCTTACTCCTTTTAATACTGACAATCATTTGTCCAGCATTAGCACAGGCACAGCTTCAGCGTTCTGAGGCGTTCAAAGGAAAATATAAACTAAAGGAAGTTGTTATTCTCTCTCGTCATAACATCCGCTCACCACTATCAACCAATGGTTCTGCACTGAGCAAGATGACTCCGCACGAGTGGACAAATTGGTCATCTGCAGCCAGCGAACTGACACTCAGAGGTGGTGTACTTGAGACCGAGATGGGACAGTTCTTCCGCAAATGGACTATCGAAACGGGATTGTTTAAGGATAACTATGTTCCAACAATTGACGAAGTAAATGTCTATGCCAACTCTATGCAGCGTTGTATCGCTACTGCACAATACTTCTCTGGGGGCTTCATGCCAGTGGCTAACCTACGTGTGAACCACCGCTATGTACCATCTAAGATGGACCCAATCTTCTTCCCTCGTCTTACAAAGAGTACTGAGGCTTTCCGCACTGAGGCTATGAAGCAAATCAATGCTATGGGTGGCAAGGAAGGACTCGTTGGTATCAACAAAAGTCTAAAGGAGAGCTACGACCTCATTGCTAAGGTCTTAGACATGAAGCAAAGTGAGTATTATAAGAAAGGAGAAATAAAAGACTTCGTTAATAACGATACACAAATTACGCTTGAACTCAACCAAGAGCCAGGAATGAAGGGTTCGTTGAAGAATGCTAACTCTGCTTCTGACGCCTTTATCCTCCAGTATTATGAGGAGCCAGATGGCATGAAAGCTGCCTTTGGACATAAACTCACAACTGAGGATTGGACTAAGATTGCTAAGGTAAAAGACGTGTATGGCGATGTACTTTTCACTGCTCCGATCGTTGCTGTTAACGTGGCTCACCCACTTTTACAGTATATGTATGACGAACTGAACGACAAAGATCGTAAGTTTACATTCCTCTGTGGTCACGACTCAAACATTGCAAGTGTTGATGCTGCCCTTGGCGTTGAAGACTATTCACTTCCTAACTCTATCGAGAAGAAGACTCCTATCGGTTCAAAACTTGTCTTAGAGAAGTGGGTCGACGCTGCTGGTAAAGCTTATATAGCCGTAAACCTTGTTTATCAGAGTACAGACCAACTTAAGCAGATGTCCCTACTCGACCTGCAGCATGCTCCACAAGTATTCTCCTTAAAGTTGAAGGGGCTCAATCAGAATACTGACGGTCTTTATACTTTCGAGGATGTCAATGCACGTTTCCTTCAGGCTATTCGCGCATACGATGATATTAAGTAAGTGAACGAGTGGACGAGTAAACAAGTTTACGAGGTGCTTGTGAGAAAGATAGAAAAAAGGAAAAGAGAATTTAACAAGCAACTTTCCTACTCTTAAACTCGTTTATCAATCAGCTTATATCCCATCTTCTACTTCGCTATTGTTGTGCCGCACGCCTTGTGCTGTTGGTTAGCACCACTCGTGTGAAGCCTTAGCACCACATGTGCGGAGCCTCAACACCTATCCTATTAAGGACAGAATAATGAAGAAGTAAACAAGTTTACTGTATAAAAAAGACAAAATAACAAAGTAAACAAGTAAATAGGTGAACCAGTTGCTTGTGTAAAAGATAAAAAAAGACATAATAACAAAGGACGTGAACAAGTTACTTATTAAATTATCACGTTACCTTTGTTACTATGTCTATTACCATGATACACCATCTTTTATTACAAGCAACTGGTTAACTTGTCTACTCTTTCACTTGTCTTCTCGCCTACCATATCTATACATCGTATACCCATCAGTTCCTTTCCCATCCCCGACATATCTAAAAGAAGAGGGAAAGGCACCCTTGACAATAAGCTCTGTAGCATACTCATAACCATAGCTGTCAGCATCAACGCATATTGCATGCAAAGGATAATAAACATTCTTCTTATCCTTAGCATAATTCTCCATCCCATTGGTAGTTTTTTTATTCACATAGAAGGTCGCTATATCGACATCTTCCATTGGCTTAACATACTTGATAAGGACGGCAGAATCGCCTAAGGCGGCATAGATTTTATCATTATGCCGCCAATAAAAACCTATACGTTCATTCTCTTCCAGTTGCTTCCAATGCCCCCTTTCCTTATAATCATCATAAGGTTTGCAAGCCACAAGAAACAATAGAAACGCAAGGATATACCCTATTTTCATTCCCTTATAAACCTTTTGCCTCTTACAATTCATCTTTTATTACAAGCAAATAGTAAACTTGTCTACTTGTTTACTAACCAAGATACTCATCATCACGAACGAGTATTTTTTCAATCTTACCAACATACATCGTATGAAGGTCGCCATTAGGATAAGCCTGTTCAAAAACCTCCTTATCAATAAAACCACTTTCCTTTAGGTCTGCAGCATACTCTTTCTTACAAACAAGAACTAACTTAGCCTCCTTAAAATAAACACTATTATCAGCAAAAACCTTTGTCAATCCAGCCTTCTCTATCTTATTCTCATCACGTCCTGAAACAGAACCAAGATAAGCCATTTGCTTCTTAAAAGAGGCATCCATCACGCAAAGCGTAAAGTAATCTTCCTTATCTACAAAGGTCTTTGTATAGCGACTGGCACGTATATAGGCAACAACTGTTGGGTCGTTATGGCCCCACATACAGCCAATATGTCCCCAACTGATTGTCATCGTATTACATCCATCCTGCTCATTACCAGCAGTTAACAACATCCATTCCTTTCCTAAAAGGTTGAACGGATTAAACTTTAAATCTTTGTAACTTACTTCTTTCATCCTAAATAATCTTTATGTATACACTTTAAACATTTATCAAATACAAAAGTAACATTTTTATCCGTTCTAACAAAGCACACAAGTAAAAAGATGACATGTGAACAAGTTGCTTGTGAGAAAGACAAAGTAACATAAGAACACTCTTTATTGCATACAAATTAAGAAGTGGATAAGTTACTCATTATGTTATTACTCCACCATCGTTCCTCTGTTACTGTGTCTTTCTCTGAGCAAACTGTTCTCTTGTCAAAATACTATGTTACCCTGTCTCTCTCACAAGTAACTCGTTCACTCGTCTACTTGTTCACTCGTCTACTCCCACAATATCTGTAGTTTTTCCAACATAATATTTGTCAGTTTTACACAAATTTCGTACCTTTGCAGTGATATTCTATCAATCATTCGCTTTAATTCGGGTGATTTATTATGATTAGTGGAAATATATTTAGTATAAATTGATAAAAAGGTAGACAACAGTGGATTCAGTATATAACAAATTAATAGCATTAGGTATTCGCCCATCTATACAGCGTGTAGCAATCATGAAGTATCTCGCTACTCACCACACCCACCCTACAGTGGAGGAGGTTTTCCTTGCATTGAAGAAACAACTTCCAACGGTGAGCCGTACAACTGTTTATAACACATTGAGAATGTTGTCAGAGCACGGAGCAGCATCAATGATTACTATTGATGACCATCGCGTATGCTACGACGGTATTACCGAGCCACATGCACACTTCTTCTGCAAGCGTTGTGAGAAGGTTTATGACTTTGAGGCAATGGAAATGCCACGCTATACTGGCGAAATTGGCAAGGGTTTTAGAATTGATGACACACAGCTTTACTATAAAGGGATCTGTCCTCACTGCCTTGAGACAATGAACGAAAAAGAGGAACTGAACTAAATTCCCCGTCTCAAAATACACTAAGCGTGGTGTAACCAATGGTAAAACCATGAATAAGGTTGGTAAGTAGAGCTGAGTTATAAAAGAATGACAGGGTTATCCATACCCATTTATAATACAAAAACATTATAAAAAGACATTAATTATAAAGATTTATCAACGTTACTTGTGGCTATAGCTACAAAGAAAAGAGAGCCTAAAACAAGGCATTATCAGCAAAGTTTCACCACAAGTTCAACGGAGATAAATAAAGAAAAATAAACTGTGACTTTATTATAGTTCTCAGTAAAGTTAATGCGGATGCACGATTGTGCATCCGTTATTTGTTTCAATAGGTCTCAACTGACAACGAAAGACGTTGAAAAAACTATACAAAAATCCTCTCTAAGGCACGCCTTTTTACTCAAAAAAAGAGCCATCCGCTTGCATTTGTAACTATCACTAAATCAAATAGTTCCAAAACAGCGTAATAAGAGGTGCTTAATAAGACTTCAAAAGGGCGTTAGTAAGAGGCTTAAAGGGCATCTTTTAGAAGCCTAAAGGGCGTTAATAAGACTCCAATTAAGCATCAACAAAAATCGAAGATGTGATTTTTTCTTTACAATCCAAGAATCTTATATGAGGAAAAGAAAATACTCTACTCCGTCCTTCCTAACTGATTTGTCTTAAATTTAGCAGTAAGAGCAAAAGAAAAGAGGCAATATCAAAATAAACTTGATATCGCCTCTTGCCTTCTCAGTGGTTAAAAGCAACAGCACACCTAAGAAATTATCTTATCAGACATTCTCTTAATGCTGTCGTATCACTTAAATATTAGTCATCCCACACATTAGACTGGAATACTTCCCAGAGTGGAATTTCAGGCTTAGCACCAACATCTCCATCCTCAGGATCACCTTCATGGATAGGTCTCTGATCTGTAATACCATCACCATCATTATCTACTTGCGAGAAAACTGCCAAACATGTTTGTTCTATAAAAACAGAACTTATAGATATTGTAGGCTTAATATATTCTTTATTCATGACTTTTCTTACTTAACGAATACCTTTTTATTATTTACAATGTAAATGCCTGCAGGCAATGTATTCAACTGAGAATCATTCTCTGCAACCTTCTGTCCCTGGAGGTTGTAAACTGGAGTCTTAGTAGAGATATGCTCAGTAGCAACTTCCAATCCCTCAATACCATTAACACTACCACCAATGTCCTCACCATCAACAACAAAAGTAAGAGCCTTTGCAGGAGTAGTACTATTTACATTAGTGGCAACCCAACATCTGAAACCCTTAATTGGGAGTTTAGAAGCCGTGTGATACCATTGTCCATTTTTTCCGCTTAAGACATAAGATTGAGCTGGTATAAATGGGGTATTTTGCCAAATATGTGTACCGCAGAACTGAATATCATTAGAAGTTGTGGTTGTTGACTTAGCATTTTCTTTGAAAGTAGGGCTTGGAACATTAGGCAACACAACATTATTAATAACATAATAAGGTGCATTAACCTTATATTTAGAGTTATCACTCAGCGTCTTTTCATATTCACCATTTTCTACAGTAGCCCCACGCACAGCCTTCATAATGTAGAGTTTATTAGCCTCCAAAACAACGTCATTATCCTTAGAAAGGTCTACTGATGCAAACTTAAGACGTGATACAAGTGCAGGATCTTGACCGACAAAAGTTGATAACTTAGCTTGGTCACCGAAAGCTGTCTTAAACTGAGCAGCAGTAAGACTTACAGGAAGTGTAATAGATGCCCACTGACCAGGCTTCAATGTACGCTTCAAGATAAGCGTATAGGCACTATTAGGATTTAAATTCTGCTTAGACAGATACGAAAGTGAAGTTGCATCCTCATCCAAAATCATATCGTTATCACCACAATATTTCAACTGGAAGTTATCAAAAACAGTCCAGTCAAGTGGCTTATTAGAACCCTCAACTTTTATACCAACATTTAACTGAGCACCATCAGCTGGTACATAAACAAGGATAGAGTTATTATAGCTGCCAGTTTCAAAAAGCTTAGCTGCCTTCACGTATGGACTTTCTTTTCCATTATTAGCATCACCTGTTTTATAGGTCGTTGTCAAGGCATTTTCGTCATATGTAAATTCATTACCAAAAGTATTTAACACAGCAGAAACGTTTGAACGACCATCTGTTGTGCCATCAACATTAGCAAACAAACTCGCCTTCATGCCGCTTCCTGCACCAGGGCTAAAGAAACCATCACATGAAACCCTATACCATCCCTTCTTTAGAGTGGTTACTTTCTGACTAACAGTACCATTTGCCTGAGCATTATTACCAAGATTCCTAATTGAAGCATTCCAGTAGCTACCATAAAATCTTGTATACCCGTCTGGCCACTTATTAAACTGTCCTACACCGACATAATAGGTATTTGGAGCCTTCACATCAAAAGCATAAATGTCCTTACTATCCTTATCGTTATCTTTAGCAGATTGCAAACCTGTCACCGTCCAGTTAGTAATACCACTATGACTTCTAACAAAGTCAGGGTCAGACATCAAGAAAGTTGCATCAGCTGGAGCCTCAGCAGAAGCAAACTGAGCTTTAAAGGCCTTTTTTAAATCAACAAGTGTTACAAGTTTCCATTCACCATTTTTTTTATCAGCAGCTGAAGGAACTGTTGTAGGATAGTCATACAAGATACGATTAGAGCTTGAAACACCTGACTTTACTACAAGATAACGATTACCCATTACAATTGCTGGTTGAACATAGCCACTTGGTACACTGCTATTATCACAATAAAGGGTATAAGTCTTGTTTGTTGCGGTATAACTACTTGCCGGTTTGATAATCCAGTGTACATTTGCATTATTTGTCGTACGATCACAAAAAACACGGTCCCAGTTTGACTGCTTGTCTGCACCGGTTTCATCAGATTTAACATAAGGGAAACCCAAATAGTTTCCATCTGTAGTTGTCAACGCACCCTGAATAGTATAGGTATCAGGTCCCACACTGTTCAATGTCAACTCCAAACCAACATTGTAGGCATTAATAGAGGTACCCCAAACATCACCTACATTCAAATATTTACCAGTACCAACATTGTACAAATAAACTTTTTTCATGTCGTCTGGAATTGAATTCCCAATGACCGTTGAGATATCATTACCAATCCAATGGAAATTAGCATCCTGACCTTGTGCCTTTACATTTATAGAAATGGAAGACAACAAAACTGTCAGAACAAGCATTAAAAACACTCCTGATTTTCTACTCATAATATAAGTTTCGTTTATAATAAGTTAATATTTAGATATATATTTGTTATTCGTTCTTTTAGTTCGTGTCAAAGAGAAACTTGTATCTTTCTATCAAATAGTCCAATAACAAACAGGTGATTAAAGAAAACAAATACTTATATAATACCTTTATATCCAGTATATTCTTCTATCAAACAGAAGATATATGCTTCTTTTGAAATATAATCACACCCTTAACTCTCTTTCTTGAGTGCAAAGATAACAATTAATATCATAATATTGAAACTTTTTCCAATATTTTTATTAAAACCAATTAAGAACTATAACAAAAGCTATAATTGTCCATAAAACATATATGCAAACAGCACGCATACTTATCTACTATATTATAATAATGTACTACACATTAATATAAAATTAGAGTTTGTTGACCTTATAAGAAATTATCCTTACGATATGAGATATAATGCCATAAGAAACATACCAACTAATAATACTTTGCATGAAAGAAAGTGCATTGTCTTTCATATAATAAAAAGTTTGGTAGTTTCAGTTGTTATTTGTATCTTTGCAGGTATTTAGAAAATAAGCAAAACAATTAGATAGTATGGCAAAGAAATTCGCCGAGCACAAGGGACTTGACCTTGTTAGCACAAATCAGGAAGTATTGAAAGAGTGGGAGAAGAAAGATATCTTCCACAAGAGTATTGATGAGCGTGAGGGCGACCCACAGTTCATCTTCTTCGAGGGACCTCCATCAGCTAATGGACATCCTGGTATTCACCACGTATTGGCACGTGCAATTAAGGATACTTTCAACCGCTACAAGACTATGCAAGGTTTCCAAGTGCATCGCAAGGCGGGTTGGGATACCCATGGATTGCCTGTAGAGTTGGGTGTAGAAAAAGAGTTGGGTATCACGAAGAAAGATATCGACAACCACGCATCTGACAAATATATCTCAACAGAGGAATACAACCATAAGTGTCGTGAGAATGTAATGAAGTTTACTGCTGAATGGAAGCAGTTGACAGAGGAGATGGGCTACTTTGTTGATATGGAGCATCCATACATTACTTACGATAACAAATATATTGAAACATTGTGGTGGCTTCTCAAGCAACTCTATAACAAGGGCTTGCTGTATAAGGGCTATACCATTCAGCCTTATTCACCAGGCGCAGGTACAGGTTTGTCAAGCCATGAGCTGAACCAGCCAGGTTGCTATCGTGATGTAAAGGATACTACCGTTACTGCACAGTTTGCTATCCCTACAGAGGATTGGAAAGCATTGGCTGAAAAGGCTAATTTACCAAAGGAGACATGGGGTAAGCCTTGCTTTGTTGCATGGACAACCACACCTTGGACATTGCCTTCAAACGTTGCACTTTGTGTTGGTCCAAAGATTGAATACGTTATTGTTGAGACCTATAACCCATACGATGCAGAGAAGTTGACACTCGTTATGGCTGCAAGTCGTGTAGCTGCCTATCTGAAGTCAGAAGGTGAGATTACCGATGGTGGCGAATTACCAGCCTATGATCGTGGAGACAAGTATGTTCCTTATCGTATCGTAGGTCGTGTGATGGGTACAGAACTTGAAGGATTACACTATCAGCAGTTGATGCCTTGGGTAAAGCCTGTTGAGCAGACAGGTGACTTTGCACCAAAGTTTGTGAACGACTATGCTGCAGCTCACCCAGAGAAGGTGTTTACAAGCGAAGATGGTCGTGATAAGTTTGTGGAGATGGAGAGTGAGGCTTTCCGTATCATCCTTGGTGATTACGTCACTACAGATGATGGTACAGGTATTGTACACATTGCTCCTACCTTCGGTGCGGACGATGCTAAGGTGGCAAAGGATGCAAATATCCCAGCACTTTATCTGATTTCAAAGAAGGGACAGACTCGTCCTATGGTTGACCTTCAGGGTAAATACTATACAATCGAAGAGTTAGATCAGAACTTCGTTAAGGCTTGTGTAAACGAAAAGGCATACAGCCATCACGCTGGTGACTATGTAAAGAACTCATACGATCCACGCTTCAACCCTGATGGCGTATGGGATAAGAAGGCTTCAGAGAAGGAAGAAGACCTGAACATCATTATCTGTATGGAAATGAAGCAGGAAGGTACAGCCTTCAATATTCAGAAGCACGTACACAACTATCCTCACTGCTGGCGTACAGACAAACCTATCCTCTACTACCCTCTCGATAGCTGGTTCATCAAGGACACTGCTAAGAAGGAACGCATGGTAGAGTTGAACAAGACTATCCGTTGGCAACCAGAATCAACTGGTACTGGTCGATTCGGCAACTGGCTTGAGAACTTGAATGACTGGAACCTCAGCCGTTCACGTTTCTGGGGAACCCCATTGCCTATCTGGCGTGATGAAAACCGTGGCGAGAAGTGTATTGGTTCTGTTGAGGAGCTTTACAACGAGATTGAGAAGTCTGTTGCTGCAGGTATCATGGAGAAGAATCCACTGAAAGAAGCTGGCTTCGTAGTAGGTGACTTCAGCCAAGAGAACTATGATAAGATTGATCTTCACCGTCCATACGTTGACGATATTGTCCTCGTAAATGATGAAGGAAAGCCAATGCATCGCGAATCAGACCTCATTGACGTTTGGTTCGATAGTGGTTCTATGCCATATGCGCAGCTCCATTATCCATTTGAGGGTGAGATTAATGCTGAAGGCTTGAAGGCTACGGGTAAGACTGAGGCTGAATATCGTGACCAGTTGGTACACTCATGCTATGAGGGTATAGCTGTTCCACCAGCATTCTTCCCTGCAGACTTCATTAACGAGGGTGTTGACCAGACGCGTGGTTGGTTCTTCACACTCCATGCAATTGCAACAATGGTGTTTGACTCTGTTGCCTTTAAGAACGTGATTTCAACAGGTCTTGTGCTCGATGCAAAGGGTAACAAGATGAGTAAGCACGTGGGTAACGTTACCAACCCATTTGAGATGATGAATAAGTATGGTGCTGACCCTGTACGTTTCTATATGATGACGAACAGCGAACCATGGGACAACTTGAAGTTCGACCCAGAAGGTGTTGACGAGTGTCGCCGTAAGTTCTTCGGTACCTTATATAATACGTATAGTTTCTTTGCACTTTATGCTAATGTTGACGGCTATGATGCCTCAACATGTGAGGCAGTGAAGGCTAATGCACCAGAGATTGACCGTTGGATTATCTCTAAACTTAACTCACTCATCAAGGGTGTGACTGCAGAGTTAGAGGACTTCGACCCAACACGTGCAGGTCGTCTTATCGACTCATTTGTGAACAACGACCTTAGTAACTGGTACGTTCGCTTGAACCGTAAACGTTTCTGGGGTAAGGAAATGAGTGCTGACAAGAAGAGTGCATACGACACATTGTACACTTGTTTGATGACTGTTGCACGTCTGTTGGCTCCATTTGCTCCATTCTATGCTGACCAGCTCTATTCAGACTTGGGTGGTAATTCGGAAAGCATCCACTTGGATCGCTGGCCTGTAGCAGACGAGTCTGTTATTGATGCTGACCTTGAGGCACGTATGGATATGGCACAGCGCATCACATCAATGGTTCTTGCACTGCGTCGTAAGGTGAACATTAAGGTTCGTCAGCCATTGGCACAGATCATGGTTCCTGCTATCGACGCAACTCAGAAGAAGCACATCGAAGCTGTTGCAGACCTTATCAAGCACGAGGTGAACGTTAAAGACCTTACTTTCGTTGAGGGACAGGGCATCCTTGTTAAGAAAGTGAAGTGTAACTTCCGCGTCATGGGTAAGAAGTTCGGAAAGCTGATGAAGCAGGTAGCAGCCCGTATGGATGCTCTTTCACAGGAAGAGATTGCTGCATTGGAAGCTGCAGGCGAATTCAACTTCGAGTTAGAAGGTCAGCCAATCAAAGTAGAGGCTGCAGATGTAGAAATCATCTCAGAGGATATCCCTGGCTGGTTGGTAAGCAACGAGGGTAACTTGACTGTTGCACTTGAAGTTGAACTGACAGAAGAACTCCGTCGTGAGGGTATGGCACGTGAGTTAATCAATCGTATCCAGAACCTCCGTAAGGAGACTGGTCTTGAGATTACCGACCGTATCTCTGTCATTATTGAACCACAAGCAGAGGCAGCAGCAGCTGTAGAGTCATTCGGCGAACTGATTAAAGCACAGGTTCTCGCTAATGACATTACACTTGCAGAGAACAATGGAGCTGATGTTGAGTTTGATGAATTCAACCTCCATATAGAAATCAAAAAGAACTAAATGAAATAGTCGGGGTGTACGAGTCGTGCATCTATAAGCTAAGAACAATAGTGGACGTGTCTCGTACACGTCCCTATTAAAAGGCTTTCAACAACCTCAAAATATTAAAGATTACTTTCATAACCTAATTCAATTATTTACTTTATGGAAACTAAGAAGCGTTATACCGATGAGGAACTCGAGGAGTTCCGCACGATAGTAAATGACAAGTTGGCGATAGCCAAGTCTGACTATGACGAGACGATGAAGATTCTTATGAACAAGAATACAAACGACGTTAATGACACATCACCAACCTATAAAGCGTTGGAAGAAGGCAGTTCAAACCAAACTAAGGAAGAACTGGTACAGATGGCACAACGTCAGCAGAAGTTTATCCAAGCCCTCCAGGCTGCACTTGTCAGAATCAATAATAAGACTTACGGTATTGATCGTATCACTGGGGAGCTTATTCCAAAGGAAAGACTGCGCATAGTACCACATGCAACACTGAGCGTAGCATCCAAGATGGCAAATAAAAATCACTAATGAGTAAACAGAAAAAACAAAGCTTGATAGCCACCTTGCTAATTATTCTATTGATTGTGATAGACCAAATTATCAAGGTTGTTGTCAAGCTTAATATGAATTTAGGCGAATCTATCCATATCTTCGATTGGTTCCAGATACAATTTATCGAGAACAATGGTATGGCATGGGGTATGGAATTAGGAAGCAAACTCTTCCTTAGCATCTTCCGTATCGTTGCCATTGGCTTCCTTATTTGGTACATTTCTAATCGTATCAAACACGGAGCAAGAATGGCTTATATCGTTGTCTTGTCTATGATAACTGCAGGTGCTGCGGGTAATATCTTCGATTCCCTCTTCTATGGTCAGCTCTTTACTGCCTCTACACCCTATTACATAGAAGGAGCCACACCAGCCACCCTCGTTTCATGGGGAGAAGGCTATGCACCTGTACTGATGGGTAAGGTGGTAGATATGTTCTATTTCCCACTCTTCCACGGCACATTCCCAGACTGGTTCCCACTCTGGGGTGGTGAGTCATTCACCTTCTTCTCACCAATATTCAACTTTGCAGACTCCTGCATCTCTGTGGGTGTCATTACGATTATCCTTGCTTTTCGAAAGGATTTCAATGGTTGGGTACCAGCTAAGGAAAAGAAGGTTGCTGATAAAGAAAACATTACTGATAATCAGTAGATAGATAATGAGAAGTAAATATCTGGTTCGTTCCTTCGCCACTCTTTGTTGGTTACTGCTTGCATTCTTCGTTGTAAGCTGTAAACCTTCTATCCCTTCTGAGTATATCCAACCTTCAGAGATGGAGGATATGCTCTACGATTACCACCTCTCCATGGCAATAGCCAATCGTGAAGGCTATACAGATGTCAGGCAACAAGCCTTTAAACTCGCTGTGATGAAGAAGTATGACGTATCAGAAGAGAAGTTCGATAAGTCTCTTCAATACTACATGCGACATACCGAGAAGCTACATGACATCTATGTTGAACTCAGCAAACGACTGGAAAACGAGGCGCGTGCGCAAGGTGCATCAGAGAGTGAGTTGTCTCAGTATGGTGATATTACTTCAAAGGGAGATACTACCGATATCTGGCGTGGTAACCGTACATTAATACTTTCTCCATACGCTCCTGTAGACCGTGAGTCCTTTGAAATCAAAGCAGACACAGCCTTCCACAAGGGTGACCGACTCCTCCTGAGTTTCGATTCACAGTTTATCATTCAAGATGGTATGCGTGATGCGATTATCATGATGGCTGTTACTTATTCAAATGATAGTATCGTCACACAATACCAGCATATTACGTCAGACTCCCACAATACGATGACGATTGATGCTGGGGATTCTTTGCGCATCAAGAATATTCGTGGCTACTTCTTAATGTTGAAGGGACAACAGCCTACAACTACTTTCAAGATGCTTATCCTCAATAACATTCATCTTGTTCGTATGCATGTTCGAAAACAGGAGACAACACAACCAACTGATTCTTTGAAAGAGTCCGACCCAATCAGAACGATTGGTGGTGAACCTGTCAGTCCTCCAACAGACCCTAATCAGCCTGCAGGACCACCGACAAGAACACCTGCTGACGCAATGAAGGAACGAGGAATACCTACCAAGCCCGATAAGTTATGACCGACAGGAAAAAGTCGATAAGACGTATCGGTGCCAACATCATTGAAACAGCGATGGGCGTTATAGAACAAGGAATTGTCGTTATTGAAGACGGCATTGTTCTCAAGTCCTATCCATTCACAGAGGAAGAACCAATGACGGAATGGACAACAGGAACTATCACCATACGCCTCGACAATGATGGTAAGCCCAGAGCCTACAAAGACAAGCAATTACTGAAATGATTCTGTAATCTTACCACGAGGAAGACAGCAGACACACCTATAAAAAGAAAGAATCTGATAGCCAATGAGCTTGTTATTAAATATTTTATTATCCATACTCCCTTTCGGTTCACCAGTTCACGTTCCAGTGCAATTGGCGGGCAACTTTGGAGAGCCTCGACCTAACCACTTCCACGGAGGTATTGATATCAAAACCGAGCGTGAAGTAAATCTTGGCGTCTATTCTATTGCTGATGGCTATATTTCAAGCGCCACCGTTGAGAAATATGGCTATGGCCGTGCTATCTTAGTCACTCATCCCAATGGATATACCAGTTGTTATGTCCACCTCAATCGCTTCACTCCACAGATTGAAGCTGCCGTACGTAAATGGCAATACCAGCATCAACAGTTTGCTTGCGACGTTAAATTCCGACCAGGAGAGTTCCCTGTAAAGAAAGGACAGTTCATCGCTCTTAGCGGTAATACAGGTTCATCACAAGGTCCACACATCCACTTAGAGATGCATAAGACTACAAATGGAAACCTTTACGACCCACTCAATTTCTTAAAGGGTATCGTTAAAGACAAGACTGCTCCTGCTGTTTATTCATTTAAGTCCTATCCTCAACCGGGAGAAGGAGTATTCCAACACAGTTCAGACTCCCGTATCTTCACATTTGACAAAGGACATTTCCAAGCATGGGGAAAGGTGGGCTTTGGTGTAAGAGCCAGTGATCACATGGACTCTGTATATAATAATTTTGGAGTAAGATATACACAGTTGTATTGTGATGGTAAATTGGTTTTCTCCTCTGATGTGAACAATATTCCTACAAGTTGCCACAGAATGGTTAATTCGTGGGGTGATTACGACCACTTCCTTTCTACAAAGATCTGGTTTATGAAGTCTTACATCGAACCCGGTAACACACTCCCTATCTTACATGCAGGAGCAAACAGGGGTATTATCAACTTCAATCAGCAACGTGACTACCATCTTCGTTACGTCATAAAAGATGTCTTTGGCAATCAAACAATAAAGGAATTCACTGTGAGGGGCGAGCCAGAAGCTATTCCAACAGTTCATCTCCCAGACGGCACAAGTCCACTCTATTATGCCAAAGACAATAACTTTGAGGCTGAGGGAGTACGACTGAACATCCAGAAGGGCTTACTTGCTAAGAACGGTTGGCTACAATTACGACATGGCAACACAGGCAGCACGCTGTCTATGGCTTATAGTTTCTCTAAAGCAGCATATCCACTCTTCAACTATGCACAGATAAGTATTAAGCCAACTGGCATGATACATAATCCAAAGAAATTATATGTTGCGATGTGTAACAGCTTGAACGCTGACGCCCCAGCATCCTATTGCGGCGGAACATATGCAAATGGTTGGGTTACAGGACGGATGCGCGAGTTAGCAAATGCCTACTTCCTTGCTTACGATGAGACCCCACCAACGATTACACAGCAGAATCTCAACCCACGCAACCTCTCCTTTAAGATAACTGACACAGGTAGCGGGTTACAAGGTTACAAGGCTTACCTCGATGGGCAGTTCATTCTTTTGCAGTTTGGTAAGAACAAAGAATTATTCTTCTGTAACCTCGCAGACACCCCTGTTCGCCCTACTGGGAAGGAACGAATATTGAAGATTATCGCAACCGACAACCGTGACAATAAGAAAGAATATCTGACTAAAATAAAGTATTAACAATTAAATTGTAGAGTATGAAGAAATCATTTGCAACACTATTCTTCCTTACAATGATTACGTATGCTAATGCGTGTACAAACCTCATTGCTACAAAGGGAGCAACAACAGACGGTTCTGTCTTTGTTACTTACACCGCTGATGATTACGGCATGTTTACTAACCTATGTCATTACCCAGCAGGCACACACGCAAAAGGTGACCGCCGTGAGATTATTGACTATGACACTCACGAGAGCCATGGTTTTATTCCAGAGGCTCCTGTAACATACAATGTCATTGGAAACATCAATGAGTATCAGGTAAGTATTGGTGAAACAACCTACGGCGGCCGTGAAGAAATGGTTGACAAGAGCGGTATTATCGATTATGGTTCATTGATGTATCTTGGTTTGCAACGTAGTAAGACTGCACGCGAGGCTATCAAGGTAATGACCTCACTCGTTGAGACTTATGGTTATAACTCTGGTGGTGAGACATTCACTATCGCTGACCCTAACGAGGTATGGTTGCTCGAGATGCAGGGTTGTGGTGGCGACAAGAAGCAGAAGGTTGTTTGGGTTGCTGTCCGCATCCCTGATGGCATGGTTTCTGCTCATGCTAACCAGAGCCGCATCGGTCAGTTCTCTACTTACAACACAGAGGTCATCACTTCTAAGAACTGCATCAGTTTTGCACGTTCAAAGGGCTGGTTCACTGGCAAAGATAAGGACTTCAACTGGAAGATGACCTATGCAGCACCAGACTTCGGTGGCCGTCGTTGGTGCGATGCTCGTGTATGGAGCTATCTGAATCATTTCAAAGACATGTCACGTTGGTTGCCATGGGCGTTGGGTAAAGACCCTAACGCAGAGGACATGCCACTTTGGATTGCACCTGACAAGAAGGTCGATTTACCTAAGATGGAGGCTTGTATGCGTGACCACTATGAGGGCACTCCTCTGTCACTCGATAAGGACATAGCACAGGGTATCTGGGATTCTCCTTACCGCCCTACCCCATTAAAGTTTGAGGTAGATGGCAAGCAGTACTTCAACGAACGCCCTATCTCAACCCAGCAGACAGGTTTCTCTTACATTGCACAGCTCCGTTCATGGTTGCCACGCGAGATTGGTGGTATCCTTTGGTTCGGTAACGATGATGGTAACATGGTTGCTTATGTACCAATCTATTGCAGCAATACAGAGCGTGCAGAGTGCTTCAACACACCAGGAGCAGATGCAGTAACCTTCTCTGATAAGAATGCTTTCTGGGTATGCAACTGGGTTAGCAACATGGTTTACCCTCGCTACTCTCAGCTCTTCCCTGCATTGAAAGAGGTGCGCGACTCACTTGACAACGCTTTCCTCGCAGCACAAAAGGGTGTGGAGGCGAAGGCAGAAGCACTCTATGCCACCGACAAGGCAGCTGCAGTGAAGTATCTCAACGATTACTCTATTCAGAAGAGTAACGAAATGATTGCACGCTGGCGTGAGTTGGCAATCCATCTGATTGTGAAGTTTAACGATATGACTATTAAGCCTGAGAAGGACGGCAAGTTCCTCCGCACTTCAACAGGTCTTGGCGAACGTGTAAAGCGTACGGGCTACAGTGACTACTTTAAGCGTGAACTGGTAAAACAGACTGGTGACAAGTATGCTGTACCGAACAAGTAAACATCTAAAAGAAGGAAGTTTAGATGATAAATCAATTTAATCATCTGAATATTATATATTTATAAGAGGCTATATTCGTCAGAGAGTATAGCCTCTTATTTGCTAATAAAAATAATATTTTCAAAGAATAATTTGCATTATTTCTAATATAGTTTTATTTTATATATGGTAAGCTGGTCGGTGACAAGGGATACATCAGCAAGGAACCTCTTTCAAAGGCTTTTCGTTGACGAAATACAACTTATTACCAAATTGAAAAGTAACATGAAAGGAGCTTTAATGAGTGTTTTAGACAGACTTTTACTCAGAAAAAGAGCCATTATAGAAACTGTGAATGACGAAGTTAAGAACATTGCGCAGGTGGAACACTCCAGACATAGATGCTTTGACAATTTCATCGTCAACTTATTAGGGGCTATTGCTACCTATTGCCTGTTTCCAAAGAAGCCGTGCATCAATGTGCAAAGGACAATTGATACACAGCTTGCTTTGTTTTTAATTCGTCGAACTTACGTTATTTTAATAAAAAGTCGTATATTTGTAGCCGATAAACAAAAGAATTGCCTATGAATAGATAAAACTGAAAAAGATATATAATAAAAAGCGTTAGCTTGCATTCTTGTTCTTGAAATTCGCCAAAATTTAGAGAGTCACGAGAGTAAAAGTTGATGCTCATGCCGAACGGCGTGGGCTTTTACTCGTTTAAGTGGCAATGGTGTTTGGCGATACCTCAAGAACATAAGCGAAGTTATCAGTCCACGCTTTTTGTTTGTCTATCCCTTATTTTTTATGGGCTGATACGAATACTAATCATAAACACATAAAAAACAGATATAATGAAGAAAATTATAACAATGGCGTTCCTTTCCGCAGCGGTATTGGGCGCAACGATGACATTTACATCATGTGGAAGTAACAATGATGAGCCAAAAGGTGAAGTAGTTGAGACTGGTACAGAGGTTAATCCTTTGAAAGTGTTCACAGGTGGACTTCCCAAGAGTATAGCTGGTATGACCATTCTGACAAATGAAAAAGGACAGGTTATAGCCATTATGCGCCAAAATGGCAAGCCTATAACTTTCAAGTATAAAGATGCAGCTACACGCTCTACGGCATCGACTCCAGATGTAGTAATGACCAATGGAAATGGCAAAGAGTATTCCACCTATAACCTGTACCTCAACAAGGATGGTTTTGCCAAACATTGCGAAGAAGTAGTACACGATTTAGATGGAGAACATACTGTACCCTGGAATTTTACATACAACAGAAATGGGCAACTACTGACGATGAAACGCTCGGAGAGTGGAACCGAAAAGACTACTATCACATATCAAAATGGAAACATCGTAGAAACGAAAATAGCGTATTCTAAGGAAGCGGAATTTAATCACTCCCACAAGATTTATTACACTTCAACGGATATAACCACACCTATAGAGAATAAAGGTAGCGTGATGCTCTTTGATGAGAATTTTGGGTTGGATAGTGACGATGTTCTATATGCCTATTATGCTGGCTTGCTCGGAAAGGCTACCAAGGATTTACCTGTAAAACTTGTTGATAACAAACACGATACTCAATATACTCAAAACTTCTCTTGGACACTAAACTCCGCAGGTTATCCAATCTCGTTCAAGGGTAACCACAAAACTTACTCTTTCTCTTGGTAAGTCGGAAATCTCCTAAGAAGTACCCACATAAAAGCAGTTAAGCTATATTTGAGGTGCTTCTAAGCATACTTTTCAAAGCTCCCAAGTATTCCCTCAAAAGCTCTTAAGCTTTTTAGAAAAAGCTTAGGAGCTTTTCGTCATCTATTCTTGCTCTTGTGAAATTTTATTACTACCTTTGTTGTTGGTTGTCCATGACAGCCGCCTTTGTGGGTCTTATGGTCTCGAACTCACGTTAATGAAGTAAAAACACTTGTCAGAGATAAATTTTCCTTTATACAATAACAGACTGTTATCATCTTTTCAATCCAAATCTGTTCGTTGTAGACTAATAATCTATTCAGCTTTAACTCGACTGCTATCTGGTAAAACTTAGCAACTCTTTTGTATCGTATTTAGTATGCGCACATGTGGTGCGAAGGCTTAGCACGCTATGTGCGGAGTATCAACACGAAATGTGCGGAGGCTTAACACAATGGCTAAAAGTGAGAAGAGAAGGTCGTCTTTGTAACAACTAAGAACCTATAAGCATACATTCATTATTCAATACTGACATACTAATAAACAGAAAAGAGGTTGATTCTAATGCTACATTATGTAGCCTTCGAATCAACCTCTTTAATTATATTAGTCTAAAACAGGAGGACTATTCTTCCTCATCCTTTACTTCTGTCTCATGTTCAGCAATCAACTTCTGCTGGATATCATTTGGAACAAGCTCGTAACTTGCGAACTTTGTTGTGAAACTTGCACGACCACCAGTGAGAGAACTCAATGAGATACTATAGTTAGCAAGTTCTTTCAAAGGAATCTTTGCTTGTAACTTCTGATAACCTGCCTCAGAGTCCATACCCATAATCATGGCACGACGTCCCTGTAAGTCGCTCATTACGTCACCCATATAGTCACCTGGAACATACACCTCTAAGTCATAGATTGGCTCGAGAATCTTTGGTCCTGCAGCCTTGAAAGCGTCTGAGAACGCATGACGAGCAGCCAAAGTGAATGAAAGTTCATTAGAGTCAACTGGGTGCATCTTACCATCGAAGACTATCACACGTACATCACGTGCATAGCTACCTGTCAGTGGACCACGCTCCATACAATCCATCACACCCTTTAAGATAGCTGGCATAAAGCGAGCATCAATAGCACCGCCGACAACTGAGTTGATGAACACAAGTTTACCACCCCAAGGGAGATCGCGCTCTTCACGTCCCTTGATATTCATCTTAAACTCCTGTCCATTGAACTTATAGATTGTTGGATCAGGCATACCCTCTGCGTATGGTTCAACAATCAAGTGCACCTCACCAAACTGACCAGCACCACCACTCTGTTTCTTATGACGGTACTCAGCCTTTGACTGCTTGGTAATTGTCTCACGATATGGAATCTTTGGCTCCTTGAAAGTCACCTGAAGTTTCTCATTGTTCTCCAAACGCCACTTCAAAGTACGTAGGTGGAACTCGCCCTGTCCATGGACGATAGTCTGCTTCAACTCCTTACTCTGCTCAACAACCCATGTTGGATCTTCCTGACGCATCTTCAATAAAGTAGCCATGAGCTTCTCAGTCTCCTGTGAACTCTTAGCTTCAACGGCACGAGAGTATTTAGAGTTTGGATATTTAATGAAGTCAAAACGTTGATCAGTACCCTTACCATTCAAGGTGTTACCAGTCTTTACATCCTTCAACTTCACGGTACAACCTAAGTCACCAGCATTTAACTGGTCAACAGCAATACGATTAGCACCTGCACAAGCGTATAGCTGTCCCATACGTTCCTTTGATCCACGGTCAGAGTTAGTCAAGTCATCACCCGACTTCACACAACCACTCATCACCTTGAAATAGCTAACTTCACCGATATGTGGTTCCATACCCGTCTTGAAGAAGTAGAGAGACTCTGGACCATTACTGTCTGGCGTAACCTCCTCACCACGTGTATTATGAATCTTAGGCATCTCATCAACGAAAGGAACAACATTGCCTAAGAACTCCATCAGACGACGAACACCCATGCTCTTACCTGCACATACGCAGAAAACAGGGAAGATAGAACGTGTTACAAGACCCTTACGGATACCTGTACGCAACTCATCTTCTGTCAATGTTTCCTCTTCAAAGAACTTCTCCATCAAGCCCTCATCATTCTCGGCAGCAGCCTCAACGAGTGCTTTATGTAGTTCCATCGCCTTTGGCATCTGGTCAGCAGGAATATCCTCAATGATAGGTTCGCCACCTTCTGGCTTCCAGCTGTATTTCTTCATCAACAGAACATCAATCAAACTATTAAAGCCAGGACCTGTTTCAATAGGATATTGTACAGGAACACACTTTGAACCATAAATCTCCTGCATGGTGGAAATAAGGTTATCAAAGTCGCACTTGTCAGAATCCAACTGGTTAATAAGGAAGATAACAGGCTTCTTGAGCTTCTCGGTATAACGGAAATTGTTCTGTGTTCCGACCTCTGGTCCATACTGACCATTGATAAGAATAACAGCCTCATCGGTTACATTGAGGGCAGTAATAGCGCCACCTACGAAGTCATCACTACCCGGACAGTCGATGATATTTAGCTTCTTATTATTCCACTCAACATGGAATACCGTTGGGAACACTGAATAGCCATACTCCTGTTCAACAGGGAAATAATCGCTAACAGTATTCTTAGCTTCTACTGAACCGCGTCGCTTAATGACACCAGCTTCGAACAACATACTTTCGGCAAGAGTCGTCTTGCCGCTACCGGCACTGCCAACCAAGGCAATGTTCTTAATCTCATTTGTCTGATATACTCTCATATCTGATAGATTTAAGCTGTTAGTAATAATTTATTTCGTCTCAAGGGACAAGCCGTAGCTCATCAATTCTGCGGTCTAAGTTATACATTTTCATCGAAAGCACCAAAGTTTCTTACGAAAAAAACGAAATCTTTTAAAACTTATTAGTACATTTGCATTAATTCTTGTAAGGCATACATTAATATATACGCACATACACTTATCATGTTAGGATTATACATTCACATACCTTTCTGCGCCAGTCGCTGCATTTATTGTGGCTTCTATTCTACTGTGCCAGCCAAGAAGAAGGACGAAAGGCTTTCTGTAGAAGAACGCTATGTGAATGCTATCTGCCATGAAATGGAACTGCGTGCGGAGAAGAATAGCAACAACTCTGGTGAAAGAATAGGCGGTTTGTCAACTATCTATTTGGGTGGTGGGACTCCTTCACAGCTTTCTTTTGAGAGTCTACAAAAGATATTCCAGACGATAGACAAGGTATATCACATTGGTTTAGAATGGGATACAGAGAACAACACTTGTACTACAGCGACTCCTATCGAAATCACAATGGAGTGTAACCCCGATGATATAACGGAGGAATTTGCACAGAACTTGCGTTCCCTTCCTATCAATCGTATCTCAATGGGAGCGCAGACTTTCTCTGATGAACGCCTACGTTTCCTACATCGTAGACATACAGCTGACGAGGTGGAAACAGCTGTCAAACGTCTAAGAAATGTAAACATCAAGAACATATCAGTAGACCTTATGTTTGGTTTTCCCAATGAGACACTTGAAGAATGGAAAGAAGACATTGAGCGACTGCTTGCTTTAGACATTGAACATATCTCTGCATATAGTCTTATGTACGAAGAAGGGACTCCCCTCTATCGACTTCTTCAAGCGGGAAAGGTCAAGGATATGGACGATGAACTTTATCGTCAGATGTACGATACTCTCATCGACCGCTTAGCCGAAGCTGGTTATGAACAATATGAGATTAGTAACTTTGCCAAACTTAAAGTTCAAACCTCAAAGTTCAATGTTCAAAGTTCAAAGTTCAAAGTTCAAAGTCCCTACCGTTCTCAACACAATAGTTCGTATTGGCACAATGTCCCTTATATAGGCATCGGAGCCTCAGCCCATTCCTACAGCAATGGCAAGAGGAGTTGGAATATAGCAGATACCAAGGCTTATATCGCTGCAATTGAGGAAGACAGACTCCCTTGCGAGGAGGAGATAATTGATGCAGATACACATTACAATGACATGATTATGACCGCCCTCCGAACATGTGAGGGAATAGATCTCTCAACGCTCTCTGCTAAATACTATACTTATCTCATGCGCCTTGCCAAGCCTTTACAACAACAAGGTTTGTTGAAAGAGGACAATGGTTGGCTCCATCTCACCCGTGACGGCATCTATGTTAGCGACTCCGTTATGAGCGATTTAATGAAAGTATAAGTCTATCACCACAATTCATCACCACCTATCACCCAACACCCAACACCCATCCTCACAAATCATCATCACTCAACATTCAACACCCAACACCCACCCTCACAATTCATCACCACCCATCACCCAACACCCAACACCCACAACCCCATGACCAACGAAGAATTTGAAAAGAAATGGGCAGAGAATCGCAAAGAGGTTCTTGCCAACAACGAAGAGTATCAGCGTATTGCCCAGAGCTATAAAGGTTCGGGCTGGATTGACTATGTCATCTTAATAGCAGGTTTTGTCATCTGCGAGAACTATACCAAGACTATTGTCAACAGTATCGTACTCCAATATCTCCTTGCCCTTGTTGGCATGATCTTGATATGGTTGGGCTATCGCCTTATCAAGAGTCTATTCAACAGCAAGCAAACCTTAGGAGAACTCGAAGAAAAGATAAAGCAACAATACAAAGATTCTATTAGTGATTAAACCACATACATGGTATGATTACCTCCAATAAGGTGGTTTTATAAAGGGGAATAAACTACATGACAAATGTAATTAGGTGCGACGTTTATCTGCCTTTTACAATCGAATCATTCCCATGTTACTGATTTTTTGTAAACTATTTTCGTACAGTTCAAAACCAATACATGCTCTTTTGGCTTCTAAAAGACACCCAATTGACTTGCAATAGGTGCCCTTTAAGACCCTTACTAACGCCCTTTTGAGGTCCAATTAAGCACCTTTTACTTTACCACTTTATAACTAATTGATTTCCTTATGGTTACAAACCAGCTTCGGATATATGTTTTTACCGTTAGTTATAGATGTTTTCCTTGAAATTATGTAATGATTTTTCAAACTCCTATCTACAGATTTTCGAAGTCTAAAAAGAGATGATTTTCGATGTCAGAGGATGATAATAGAATAAAATATGGACTATCTTAGCCAAGTTTTTGTTTAGTGAGTAACTTTGATTCTTCCGTTAAAGTGATACGAAAAGCGTCCACACATTTAACGGAAGAACCATAAATATGACTTATAGAGTAATATAATTATGAATTCTGAATTATAAATTCTGAATTATAACAGTAATCATAATTATGAATTATAGATTATGAATTCTGAATTATAATGGTAATCATAATTATGAATTTTGAATTATGAATTATGAATTAAAACCAATCATAATTATGAATTCTGAATTATAAATTATGAATTCTCCTCGCTCTTTTTCTCCTTTGCAGGTGGCAAAATAAGATTCAAGATAACGCCCACCATAGCTGAAAGACCAATACCACTGATAGAGAAGCTACCCTTCTGCAGCACAGCACCACCAATACCCATCGTCAGTGTAATAGATATGATAATGATATTACGTGTACGATTAAGGTCAACCTTATGCTGAACAAGGTTCTGAACACCTACAGAAGCAATAGTACCAAAGAGCAAAAGCATGATACCTCCTAAGACTGCAGAAGGAATACTCTGCAGAAGCGCACTCAATTTTCCAATTACTGAGAAGACAATAGCTGTTGCAGCAGCAATACGGATTACCTGAGGATGAGTCACCTTTGTAATGCTCATCGCACCAGTTACCTCACTATAAGTTGTCACTGGAGGACCGCCAAAGAAGCAAGCAGCCAAACAAGCCAAGCCATCACCCAACATTGTACGATGCAAACCCGGTGATTTTGTAAAGTCTTTCTCCGCCACAGCACTTACCACATACACATCACCGACATGCTCAATCACAGGAGCTATCGCCACAGGAATCATATAAAGGAATGGTTCCCATGCAAACTGTGGCAGCTGGAAATGCGCTAATGCAGGTGGAAGAGCGAACCAAGGCGCTGCCTCTACACCTGAGAAGTCGACAATACCCATAAGGGCAGCTACGCTATAGCCCACAGCAATACCGCAAATAACAGGTACTAACTTCATCAAGCCACGCCCCATAGAGAGGACTGTCACAGCCGTTCCCAATGAGATAAAGGCTATAAGCCAGTTTGTTTTCGCCATATCTACCGCTGCCTTTGACAGAGAAAGACCAATCAAAATGATTACCGGACCGATAACAACTGGTGGGAAAAGCTTATCCAATAGTTTCTTTCCTTGCCACTTAATCAGTGCTGACATCACAAAGTAAACAAGTGCAACACCAGCTATTCCTGCCAACGTTCCAGGCATACCCCACTGCTTTGATGCAGAGATAATTGGAGCAATAAAGGCAAAGGAAGAGCCCAAAAAAATAGGAACCTTACCTTTCGTAACCAAATGAAAGATAAATGTTCCTAAACCTGCTGTGAATAACGCTGTTGCTGGGTCAAGTCCCACGAGCAAAGGGACGAGAACAGTAGCACCGAAAGCAACAAAGAGGAATTGCACTCCCACTATTGTCTTTCGCATCGGCGATAGTTGTAAATTACTCATGTATAGAATGATTTTTATTAGTATTTGTCAGAGATGTATTGCTACGCATTCAATTTGCAAAATTATAAAAAATGTATGTCATTGTGGTTGAAATAAGAGAAAAAATGACTTTTAAGTAGAAAAAGAGTTCCTTTATGTATGATAGCGCAATTCTTTTTGTATCTTTGAGTCATCTTTTCTAAATCTAAACAGACAAATCGCTATGACAAAAAAACTTCTATATGTCCCTATCCTACTTTTATTAGTTTGTTGCACACAATCTAAAAAGACTCTACATATACTTGAAAAAATAGCCCAGAAGACTACAACAAGTTCACAGCTGACACTTGAAGATGCTGCTAAGAAAGCCAAACCAGATTACGTTCTGTCTGAAGAGGAGACAAAGTTCGTCTCAAGTTCAAATATGTTCAGTCTGAAGTTGTTCCAACTATTAGCCAACAAGAACAGTAAGGAGAGTATAGTTTTATCGCCCATGGCTGTCATTTATTCATTAGACATGATTAACAACGGTGCAAACGGAAAGACACAAGAGGTCATTTCGAAGGCACTTGGCTATACGCCTAATGACCTTGATGCCATTAACTCACTTAACAGAACAATGCTGATTGGTCAGAGAAAGGAGGAGACGAATGTAGATAATGAGTCGATGGGATATATGATTACTGCCAACTTCCTAATGATGCATGAGCAAACAAAGCTATTACCTGACTTTCAAGAAGCATTAGAACACTATTATTTTACCAATATTATCGACTCTGCCAACACTCCGAAGGGCAAAGAAAGTGCCAACAAACTTTGTAAAACAATCACCAAAGGCGAGATTCAATCCTTGCCTATCAACCTTACAGGACCTCGTGCCGCACAGCTTATCAATGCCGTTACGCTTAAGACGGCTTGGAGCTTACCGTTCGACAAAGATATCACAAAGCCTATGCCTTTCTTCACTGAGGATGGTAAAAGCAAGCAGGTCAATATGATGAGAAACTATGATACGATGCAAAAGTATCAAGGTTATACCACAAAGGATTATCAAGTGCTGCGTATGCCTTTAGAAAACGGCTTTAGTCTATATGCTGTCCTACCTCTAAAGAAGAATAACTTGCAGGATGTCATTCGCAAGTTAACAATCAAAGAATTGCATAAAATCTCTCAAAACACCAAAGCGTATGACTATGTAAACGTACTGTTTCCACGCTTTACCATCTCTGCAAATATTCCTATGAAACAGCTTTATGGTGAAATGGGCTTAGGTAATCTATTCTCTCGTGAAGCCGATTTTGGTAAGATGAGTACTCAACCACTTGCTGTTGACGATGTTTTCCAGCAAATAAACATGAATATTAACGAGGAAGGAATCAGTGCAAAAGCCATTCAAGTTATGCTATTTGCCAAATTATCAGCTATGGATAGTTCATCTACGTTCACCTTCAAGGCTGACCACCCTTTCCTTTATTACATTCTTGATAAATATAACAACATCTGTTTTATCGGGAAATATATGGGTTAAGGGTTCTTCCATTAAATACGTAGTTTGGAAATAGAATCAAGGCTTACTCTTGTATGGTATAACTACGCTCAAATTAGATCGTCTTACAAGGGGGATAAACTACAAGGTGAAATGCAAATAGCCACGATATCTATCCGTCTTCTACCAACAACCTAATCCCACATTACGCCATTTGTAAACTATTTTCACACCCTACAACACCAATACATGCTCTTTTGGCATCTTAAAGACGCCTAATTGACTTGCAAAAGGTGCCCTTTTGAAGTCTTACTAACGCCCTTTTGAAGTCCAATTAAGCACCTTTTTCAACGCTACTTTATAACCTGCTGACTCTCTGCAGGTTACAAACCTGCTTTTTATACGTATTTTTACCGCTATTCATAGAGGTTTTATTCAAAATTATGTAATGTTTTTTCAAAGCCTTATCCGATTCTTGAAGTATTAAAATATTTGTCTTCATGAAAACAATTTGGCAATGATAACACCCTTGAGAAATAATATTGCTGATAATTACACAACTTCATTGCTTCTTTGTGTTATTTTTACTAACTTTGTACATTACATATAATGCAGAGAAAACTTAGGTTTAAACTGACATTAGTCATTAGAACCTATACATATCTCAGGCTAATAAGCGATTTGGATTAAATAAGCCTACAATATGGTTTGTAAGGAGTTTAAAACAGTTCTTGATTCTTTGATATAAGGCTGTTTGGGAACTTTCTTATTCAAAAATAAAATATTATCTTTGCAAAGAACATTTAGGAAAGAAAAAAGAAAATGATATCAATAGACGGACTGACGGTGGAATTCGGCGTGAAGCCATTGTTTAAGGATGTTTCATTCGTCATCAATGAACGAGACAGGATAGCCTTAGTGGGAAAGAACGGAGCGGGAAAGTCAACGATGCTGAAGATTCTCTGTGGAATGCAGAAGCCTACGAGCGGCGTTGTGTCTGTACCAAACGATACAACAATCGGTTATCTACCACAGGTGATGAAGCTCTCTGACGATACGACCGTGAAGGAGGAGACGCGTAAGGCTTTCGCTGACAAGACGAAGATTGAGGAGAGGCTCAAGAAGATGGAGCAGGAAATGGCTGAGCGAACTGACTATGAGAGTGAGGGATACGCTGAGCTTGTAGAACACTTTACGACTGAGCACGAACGATATATGATGATGGGAGGAGAGAATTATGAGGCTGAGATTGAGCGTACACTAACGGGTCTCGGCTTTAGCCGTGATGACTTCGAGCGCCCTACACGTGAGTTCTCTGGCGGATGGCGTATGCGTATCGAGCTGGCGAAGATTCTTCTCCGTCGTCCTGACGTACTCCTGTTGGATGAGCCAACGAACCACCTTGACATTGAGTCAATCCAATGGCTGGAACAGTTCCTCTCACAGAGCGCCAAGGCGGTTGTACTTGTGAGCCACGACCGTGCGTTCGTCAACAACGTCACAAACCGTACGCTGGAGATAACCTGTGGACACGTGGAGGACTATCGTGTGAAGTATGACGAGTATCTTGTCCTCAGAAAAGAACGTCGTGAGCAGCAGCTCCGTGCGTATGAGAACCAACAGAAGGAGATTGCTGATACAAAGGCGTTCATTGAACGTTTCCGTTATCAGGCTACGAAAGCCGTACAGGTGCAGCAACGTATTCGCCAGTTGGAGAAGATTGTCCCTATTGAGGTGGATGAAGTGGACAATTCGGCTATGCGTCTGAAGTTTCCTCCATGCCTGCGCAGTGGAGATTATCCAGTCATTGCAGAGGGATTGGGGAAGACTTATCCAAGTAGACTGCATAGTGACGGACCGGGTCAGACGGTCTTTGAGGGTGTCGACCTTATTATTAAGCGAGGTGAGAAAGTGGCTTTCGTTGGTAAGAACGGTGAGGGAAAGTCTACCTTCGTGAAGTGTATCATGGGCGAGATTCCTTTTGATGGTACGCTGAAGATTGGTCATAACGTACAAATCGGTTATTTCGCACAGAATCAGGCACAGCTGTTAGACGAGAATCTTACCATCTACGAGACCATCGACAGGGTAGCCACAGGCGATATGCGTCTGAGGATAAACGACCTCCTCGGTGCCTTTATGTTCGGTGGAGAGACGTCAGAGAAGTATGTCAAAGTACTTTCGGGAGGCGAGCGTTCACGCTTAGCGATGATTAAGCTATTGCTTGAGCCAGTAAACCTCCTTATCCTCGATGAGCCAACGAACCACCTCGACATCGCCTCAAAGGAAGTGCTGAAAGAGGCTATCAAAGCCTTTGACGGTACGGCAATCATCGTGAGTCACGACCGTGAGTTCCTTGACGGATTAGTGAGCAAGGTGTATGAGTTCGGTGGCGGTAAGGTCAGAGAGCATTTAGGGGGTATCTATGATTGGTTGAGGAGCCCCCTCCAACTCCCCCGAAGGGGGGAGAGTGCAGAGAACCTCTCGCCGGCATCATCAAAACCTAATGATAGCAGAAATGCTTCTCCCCTCCCTTCGGAGGGGTCGGGGGAGGCTTCTGGTGAGGCTTTATCCTACGCTGAACGCAAAGAGCAACAGAAGAAGATTCGTAAGGCTCAGCGTGCTGTGGACGAGTCTGAGGCAAAGATAGCGAAGTTGGAAGCACGTAAGAGCGAACTCGATGAACTCCTGATGGCTCCCGAGAATGCCTCAAATATGGAACTCGTGACGGAATATACCAACCTTCAGCGTGAACTCGATGAGGAAAACGAACGATGGCTCATACTGTCGGAAGAATTGGAGACTTTGAACTTTGAACTTTGAACTTTGAACATTGAGCTTTGAACATTGAGCTTTGAACATTGAGCTTTGAACATTGAACATTGAACATTGAACTTTGAACTTTGAACATTGGACATTGCCTACATCGGTAATCATAATTATGAATTGTGAACTTTGAATTATGAATTCTAATTGGATTATGAATTAAACCAAATATTTTTTACTATGCGTATCAAAAAACTTTTACCAATGATGCTCCTTGCATCTGCTCCCTTTACCGCTATGGCACAGGGTCAGGCAGGTATCAAGGCAGAGAACCTCGACAAGTCGGTACGTCCGGCTGACGATTTCTTCACGTTTGCCACAGGTGGATGGCAGAAACTCAATCCACTCCCTGGTGCTTTCTCACGCTTCGGATCTTTCGACCAGCTACAGGAGAACAACAACAAGCGTATCAACACAATCCTCACTGATCTGCTAAAGAAGCAGGGTAAGGGAGGATCAACAGAGAGAAAGTTAGGCGACTTCTATAAGCTCGCTATGGACTCAGTGCGCCGTAACAAGGAAGGCGTGTGTCCTGTTAAGCCTCTGCTCAACGAGATGGAGAATGCAAAGAGTCTGTCTGACCTTCGTACCCTTCAGCTGAAGTATGCAAGCTTCGGCTATGGTGTGCCAATGGGCTATTCCTTTGAGGCTGATGAGAAGAATGCGAAGATGAACATCCTCCTTATCTATCAGGACGGACTGAGCCTCGGACAAAAGGAGTACTATCTTGATAATGATAAGGCTACGACAGACATCCGTAATGCCTTCCGCCAGTTCATTGCTAATATGTTCCGCCTCTACGGATTCTCTGATGCTCAGGCAGAGGCTAAGCGTGATGCCGTTATGCGTTATGAGACAATGTTGGCTTTGATATCAAAGAGCCGTACGGAGTTGCGTGACGTGGAGGCCAACTACAACAAGATGACACTCGGTGAGTTTAAGGAGAAGTATCCTAATATCCCACTTGAACAGTTGGCAAACGCTGAAGGTATTAAGAGCGAGTATATCCAAACAATGGTCGTATGTCAGCCAACCTTCCTTGCAGGTGTTGACAAACTGACATCTACAGAGACTGCTGAGGAACTCCGTGCACGTATGGAATGGAACGCAATCCTTGCTTCAGCTAACTATCTGAGCGATGATGTGCGTGCGGAATACTTCAACTTCTTCAGTAAGACGATGCGTGGTACAAAGGAAGACTATCCTCGTTGGAAGCGTGCCACACAGCAGGTGGAGAAGCAGATGGGTGAGGCACTCGGCAGAATCTACTGTGAGCGTTACTTCCCAGCCACAAGCAAGAAGCGTATGGAAGACCTCATCAAGAACCTTGAGGTGAGTCTTGCTGAACGTATCAAGGCTCAGGACTGGATGAGTGAGGCTACTAAGAAGGCTGCACTTGAGAAACTCTCTACCTTCTATGTGAAGGTGGGTTACCCTAACAAATGGAAGGACTTGAGCCAGCTTACTATTGACCCTTCAAAGTCATATTATGAGAACGTGCAGACCTGCCAGAAGTTCTGGGCAGAGGATGCTATCAAGGAGAAGGCTGGTAAGCCAGTAGACAAGGATAAGTGGCTGATGACCCCTCAGACGGTGAATGCTTATTATAATCCTACGACGAATGAAATTTGCTTCCCTGCAGGTATCCTTCAGTATCCATTCTTCGACCCTAAGGCTGATGATGCCTTTAACTATGGTGCCATCGGTGTGGTAATTGGTCATGAGATGACACATGGATTCGACGATCAGGGACGCCATTATGACAAGGATGGTAATATGACAGACTGGTGGACAGAAGAGGATGGTAAGAACTTCGAGGCACGTACGGGTAAGTATGCTGACTTCTTCAGTGCTATCAAGGTATTGCCTGATCTCAATGCAAATGGTAAACTCACATTGGGTGAGAACCTTGCTGACCACGGTGGTCTTGAGGTGGCTTTCAATGCTTTTGAGAAGACACCAGAGGCAAAGAAGGGCAAGGTCATTATGGGCTTTACTCCAGAACAGCGTTTCTTCATCGCTTATGCAGGCGTATGGGCAAACAATATCACTGAGGCTGAAATCCGCAGTCGTGTGAAGAGCGATCCTCACTCTCTTGGCGAGTGGCGTGTGAATGGTGCTCTGCCTCATATTAATGCGTGGTATAAGGCATTCGGTGTGAAGGAGGGTGATAAACTCTTTATCCCAGAAAATGAGCGTCTGAAGCTTTGGTAAATGATGGGTATTGGGTGATGAGTGTTAGGTGTTGACGGCTTGACTCTTAGCTGATTATTACACCTATCTTCAATATTGCCCGTACCACTAAATCTATAAAATTAAAGGCTCACGGCTAAGCATTTCTTTCAGATTCGATGCAGATAGGAATGTTTAGAGTGAGCCTTTTGTGTTTGTTTTGATATAGGGTTATCGTGTCGGTTAGGAGATATGTGTGCCTTATCCTATTTCTATTCATACTTTTATATAGGTAAGCCTTGTAGAATCTGTTATTAATTACTATCTTTGTAACCTATTTAAAGGAGAGAAAAAGAAGGGTCGTATGCTTGTATGACCCTATAAAGATAAAGAAAACAGGATATGCCATTAAGATTGCCCGACGGACTTCCCGCTATTGATATACTGAAGCGTGAGAATATCAACATAGAAGATATGCTTGCTAAAGAGGATGATAAGCGTCCACTCCGCATTGTCATACTTAATCTTATGCCATTCAAGGCTACGACAGAAACTGATTTCATACGTATTCTTTCTAATAGTCCGCTATTGTTGGATATCAACTTTATGAAGCTCAAAAGTCATGCTTCTAAGCATACTCCTGCAGAACACATGGACCGTTTCTATCATACGCTTGAGGAACTTAGCAAGGAGAAGATTGACGGAATGATAGTCACCGGTGCACCTGTTGAGGGAATGGCTTTCGAGGAGGTGGACTATTGGACAGAACTGCAAGGAATATTCAATTGGGCACGTGAGAATGTGCGTTCAACGCTTTACATCTGTTGGGCGGCACAGGCAGGACTCTATCATTTCTATGATATTCCAAAATATCCTTTACCTAAGAAGATGTTTGGCATCTTCCCTACGATTCCTTTAAAACCCGAACAGCCTCTCTTCCGTGGCTTTGATGATGTCTTCCGTATGCCTCAGAGCCGTCATACAGAGGTAAGGCGTGAGGACATTGAGCAGGTTGACGACCTTGAAGTTATTGCTGAATCGGAGGAGAGTGGAGTGTCTATCGTAAGATCACACAGTAGACGTGAGTTCTTTATAACAGGCCATTTAGAGTATGCTCCCGATACACTTGACGCAGAGTATCGTCGTGACCTTGGTAAGCGTGACGATGTTGAAGTGCCAAAGTATTATTACCGTGAGGATAATCCAGATAAAGGTCCACTGGTTACTTGGCGTTCACACGCTAATTTACTGTTTATGAATTGGGTAAATTGGGTGTTAGGTGGTAAATGATAGGTGGTGATGAATGGTTATTTTGCTTAGCATCTATCACTCAAACAAAATGTAATCATCATCACCCAACAATTAACACTCATCACTCACCATCCTATAAACACTTCATCATTACCCAACAATTAACACCCATCACCCAACAATATGCAATCATCAACACCCAACACCCACCACCCGTCACCCAACACAATCGAACTCCTTGCTCCAGCCAAGAACCTCGAATGTGGAATGGCAGCTATTGAACACGGAGCTGATGCCGTATATATCGGTGCTTCTCGATTCGGAGCACGTCAGTCTGCAGGCAATAGTGTGGAGGATATTGGTAAGCTATGCGAATATGCTCACCGCTATGGTGCCACGGTTCACGTAACTATCAATACGATTATCTATAACGATGAGTTTGAAGAGACGCTCGCTTTGGTACGAGAATTGGTGGACGTTGGTGTAGATGCCTTCCTCCTGCAGGATATGGGGTTGATGAGTAAGGTGAAGGAGATAGTGCCTGATACGGTAGCCCTCCACGCCAGTACACAATGTGACACACGTACGTGGGAGAAGGCTCAATGGCTGAGTCAGCAGGGTTTTGACCGTGTCGTACTTGCTCGCGAGCTGTCTGCTGAAGAGATAAATGACATCCATAAGCGTTTGCCAGAGCTTGAGTTGGAAGCCTTCGTACACGGTGCATTGTGCGTAAGTTATAGTGGTGTATGTTATGTTTCACAGTATAGTTTTGGTCGATCTGCCAATCGTGGTGCGTGTGCACAGTTCTGTCGATTGGCGTTTGATTTGAAAGATTCAGACGGAAAGACCATCGAACATCAGCGCCATCTTCTCTCATTGAAAGATATGAGTCAGATAGATAACCTTGAAACACTGATGCGTTCAGGGGCTTGTGCCTTTAAGATTGAGGGAAGACTGAAGGATATCAACTATGTGAAGAATGTCGTTTCGGCTTATAGTAAACGCATTGATGAGATTATCAGTAAGCATCCAGGCGAGTTCCGTCGTGCTTCTTTGGGACGTGTGCGCTATTCGTTTACACCCGATTTGAAGAAGACTTTCAACCGTGGTTATACTAATTACTTCCTCAAGGGAAGACAGGCAGATATCTTCTCACCCGATACCCCTAAAGCATTGGGTGAGTTTGTTGGTCGTGTAAAGGAGATAAGACGAGATAGTTTTAACGTATCAAGTACTGCAAACTTTGCCAATGGTGACGGTCTGTGTTTCCTATCACGTGACACTGACAGTCAGTCAACACGTTTGGAAGGATTCCGTGTGAACCGTGCTGTTGGGAATAGGCTCTATCCTTTTAAGATGCCAAGAGGATTAAAGCCGGGTATGGGACTGTATCGTAATCAGGACCAAGCATTTGATAAGGAGTTGAGTGGTAAGACTGCTGAGCGTAAGATTGCGATTAAGATTTGGTTTGGAGCCTCCCCTGAGACCTCCCCCAACCCCTCCAAAGGAGAGGAGTGCCTAACGGATAATCGTGGGACAATATGGGCAAAAGCAGAGGTGATAGATGATAGGATTAACCATATCTCTCATGAATCGGAATCTAATGAATGTTCACAAGATTCTTCATCCACTTATAATTTTCACCAACGAATATCCAACGAACATCCAGTTAGGCTCTCCCCTCCCCTTGGAGGGGCTGGGGGAGGTCTTCAACTTGCCCAAAAGCCTCAACGTGACAACATCATACGTCAGCTCACTAAGTTGGGCAATACGGTATATGAATGCTCTGAGGTAGAGATAGTTGACGGGGCTGATAAATACTTCATCCCAAGCAGTATTCTTGCCGAACTTCGTCGTATAGTGGTAGAGGAACTTGACAAACAGATACTGAATATGCAACGTATGACGATTCGTCGGAAGTCAGTGGATAAGGTGTCTGACCATAAACCACATATATCGATGGTGAATCCATCCCAATATCAGCAGTTACCTTATCTGTATAACATCTCTAATGATGCTGCCCGCAAGTTCTATGAACAGCAGGGATTAACCAAAGCCGAACCTGCTTTTGAGATTCAATATCCTACAGGTGCCACCAATGGTTCTGACTCATCAAACAAGGCATTCTCCATCAAGGGAGATAAAGAAGCGGTTTCTCACTTGTTGATGCAGTGCCGTCATTGCATTCGTTATTCGCTCGGCTATTGTGTGAAACGTGGTGGACAGAAACCTACTTGGCGTGAACCGCTCTTCCTCGAGCTCCCTGACAAGCGTCGTTTCCGCTTAGAATTCGACTGCAAGAACTGTCAGATGAATGTGTGCAACGTTACGTAATTGAAATTCATAACCCATAGTTTATCATCATGATTACGAATAAATGGAATCCCAAGGGACAAGGACTTGCGCAGACTTCAATAACAAAGAAGGCTAACAGCTGTGCTGGTCTACGCTGTGGTATTGTGGGAGGAATCCTCCTCTTACTACTTAGCTTCTTATTTACAGGTTGTTATCATAAGAAGACTCCTTCGTCTTTCCGCTTGCCTGATAGTATTCAAGAGGCACAGATTTCTCGGCGAATAGAAGCAGAAGGCGACTCTATTTTGAAGGATAATGACAGTGATGACATAGAATGGAGTGGCACACGAAGCAAGGTAGACTCCCTGGCTTTTCGCGTAAAACACCATTATTCGCAAGGGTTTAACTTTATTGTAACGGCAGATTCATTGATGCTTCTTCGTCAACAACCAGAAGAGGCTGTAAACAAGATGGAGACAGATTCCTTCGCTGTGAAGAACGGAAAGGAAGTTGTTGTGGCTGATATTCGTATTCTTCCCATTGACAAGCAGGACTCAGTTTGGGTGCAGATTGCAACGGAAGACTATGCCTTTGGCTGGATTCATGAATCTCGTCTGTTAAAACAAGTTGACCCCGCTGACCCGATTTCTCAGTTTATCTCTACATTCTCGAACATTCACTTACTCATATTCTTGATTGTTATCTCAATCATGGGTGTAGGTTATTTGGCACGCAAGATATTGAAGAAGAACGCACATATCGTACACTTTAATGATATTAGTTCGTTCTATCCCACGCTGTTAGCCGTCATCGTGGCACTTTCTGCAGCCTTCTATGCAAGCATTCAACTCTTTGCACCCGAGACATGGCGTGAGTTCTACTTCCACCCCTCTCTTAATCCCTTCTCCCAACCCATATTACTCAATATATTCTTAGTTCTTGTCTGGGCAATGCTCATCATCGGTATTGCTACGATTGACGATGTACGAAGACTATTGAAGTCGGGAGAAGCCCTACTCTATCTTAGCGGTTTAGGTGCAGTATGTGCCGTGAATTACATCGTTTTTTCTGTACTCACCTTATATTATATAGGTTATCCGCTTCTCATTGCCTATATCTATTATGCCTTCCGCATCTATCTACGCAAGAGTCGCGAGACTTATTACTGCGGAAACTGTGGCGTACGCCTTCATAGAAAAGGAAGATGTCCACACTGTGGAGCTGTAAATGAGTAATAAAAAGTACGCGTTAGATAGAACTTTCAACAGACTTTACATCGGAAATAGGCCTCCATTAGTTTAGAATTTTATTTACATCTCGATAGCCGTTTTTACCTTATTCTTAGGGTAAAAACGGTTATTTTTATTTTCCACATAAGTAACACGAAATCAGATAGTTACCAAACAGCGAAATAAAAGGTGCCTAATTAGACTTCAAAAGGGCGTTAGTAAGACTTCAAAAGGACGTTTTTTAGAATCCTAAAGGGCATCTATTCGAGTCCAATTCATCATGCTTTGATTTTTACATAATGATAAAATCCTGACACATTTATAAGTGGTAGCTGATAGAATAAGTCCTTTCTTCATTCTAATCCATTCCAACTTATATGGCTGTATCTCAACAGAATATTTGTAATATTCCTAATAAATTAGGATTGTTTATTATGTTTTTTATGCTTACCTTTGTCATCATTAACGATTTATAAAAACATTAGAAATAAGATTATATGATTAAGTCTAAACTTAGTATTGCCCTTTTAATGGCGTCATCTTTGCCGATAGGAATGCAAGCTAACAACATTATCGAAAGCGGAGATACTTCTCGCGTCTATGATATTGACGAAGTTGTCGTCATAGACCAACCAAAGGAGGCTTTCCGTCTGCGCCAGCAACCATTGAGCAGCACTTCTTTCAATGGTGATTTGATTCGTAGCCTCAATGTGCAGGATGTTCGTAATCTCTCTGTGTTTGTCCCATCATTCTCTATGCCTGAGTACGGAAGCCGTTACACATCTTCTATATATATGCGCGGTATCGGCTCACGTGTCTACTCACCAGCCGTGGGTATTTATGTAGATGGTATGCCAATCTTGAGCAAGAGTGCATTTAATTTCCACACATACGATATCGACCGCATCGACGTTCTACATGGTCCGCAGGGTACACTTTATGGTATGAATACCGAAGGTGGACTGATTCGACTCTATAGTCGTAACCCTTTCCAATATCAAGGGACGGATGTAAAACTCTCGATTGGTACGAAACTGCATCGTCAGATTGAGGCAAGTCATTATGAGAAACTGAATGATAAGATGGCATTCTCGGTAGCTGGCTTCTATGGAGGACAAAATGGATTCTTCCGTAATCAGTATGATGGCTCACACGCCGACCTTATCAATGAGTTTGGTGGTAAGGGCCGTTTCCTTTGGCGTCCAACAGACAGACTTAACTTTGACTTCATTGCTGACTATCAATATACTCGTCAGAATGGCTTTCCATATGGTCAGGTGGTGACGGAAGACGAACTATCTTCTGCCACAATCACCTCACCGCTTTATGGATTGAAGGCTGGTACGCAATCGCCTAACCAAAATCGTCAAGGCAATTACCGCCGTAATATCATCAGTACAGGGCTGGGTATTAAATATGCAGGAAACGGATTTGATATCAATTCGATGACTTCTTGGCAGTTCCTCCGTGACTATATGCTCATGGATATAGACTATCGTCCGCAGGACTTCATGCACCTTACACAGCGTCAATTAGGGAATACGTTGACAGAGGAACTTTCTATCAAGAGCCGTAATAATAGCAAGTGGCATTGGACCTTCGGTGCTTTTGGTTCTTATCAGTGGTTGAAGACGACGGCTCCTGTTTATTTCGACCAAGACATGAACAGCTACCTGTCTAAGAAGATTACCGACTATGCTTATAACGGTATGCTCAATGCGATGGCAAGGGGTATGGCACAGAGATTGATTGCAGGTGGAATGTCAGAGGAACTTGCCAATAAAACGGCACGTGCAAGCACGGCTGCAGCTATTGCTGCGGCAGGTGGTGTCAATATAAATATGACAATGGACCCTGTTCCGGGTATCTTCCGTACGCCAACCCTCAACTTAGGTGTTTACCATGAGAGTAATATTGAGCTTACTGATCGCTTGATGGCAACCTTGGGTTTGCGCTATGATTATTCGTGCGTAAGCATTGACTATGAGACATCTACACGTGTAGCATTGCAGGAAAGTGTGATGGGCATAACCATTAATCCTGTTATCACTTCAGCATTGAAGCATAGTGAGCATGATAATTTCAAACAGTTCCTTCCAAAACTTGGTTTGACTTATCGTCTTCAGGATGGTAGCAATGTTTATGCAACATGGTCAAAGGGCTATCGTGCAGGCGGTTATAACTTTGAGATGTTCTCTGATGTACTTCAGACTGAGACCTCACAAGCTGCCAATAAGGCACGTGCTAATGTGGATATTGCACATGATGAGGCTTACTATGAGCGCATTGCAAAGACAATCGAATATAAGCCAGAGACAAGCTGGAACTATGAGGTGGGAGCGCATCTCAATCTCTTAAACAACCAACTTCATCTTGACCTCGCTGCTTTTTATATGCAGATTCGCAATCAGCAACTCTCTGTAATGGCTGGCAACTATGGTTTCGGACGTGTGATGACAAATGCAGGTCGCAGTCATTCTTGTGGTATGGAGGCAACACTCCGTGGTGTAGCCTTGGACAACAAACTATCATATGGTCTTAGCTATGGCTTTACAAGTGCTCAGTTTGATGAGTATAAGGACTCTATCGCTGGAGTAGGAACAGTTAATTATAAGGAAAAGCGTGTTCCTTTCGTGCCACAGCATACACTGGGTGCCAATGCTGATTACCGCATAGACGTTGACCCTGCAGCCTTGCTCGACCCTTCAAATCGTTTCCATTTGCGCAGTGTCACGGTGGGACTCAACCTCTCTGCACAGGGTAAGACTTACTGGGATGAGCAGAACTCTATCGGTCAGAACTTCTATGCTGTCTTAGGTGCTCATGCCGATGCAGACTTCGGTCCACTGCATGTCAACCTCTGGGTGCGTAATCTGACAGATACGAAATACAACAGTTTTGCTGTTCAGAGTGCTGCCACTGGCACACGCTACACCTTTGCGCAGCGGGGTAATCCATTCCAAATGGGTGTAGACTTTAGGGTGCATTTCTAATGAGAAAAAGCCTCCCCCGACCCCTCCGAACCAACGGTCACTGACCGAAGGGAAGTAAAGGAGGGGAGGCAAATAGGATAAGGCTTGGTATAGGCTATTAAGATTTCATTCCTTATTTTTGTAAAATCAAATAGAAAGGTTATAGACATAAATTAATAGCTCGTAACCCATTTATATAAATGCAATTGACCTACAATTAAAGTGCATGAATCTTCGCACTTTAGTTGTAGGTCAATTATTTTTTGGGCAATATAAACCCTCCCAAACTTCAACACGCTCTTATGCTAATAACATATAATGATGTAGTTAAGCTTCAACACGACTTGTGCTAAGCATTCGCACCATGTGTGCTGGGGCTTAGCACCACATGTGCGCAGCGTGTATCCAGCTGAACTCCCCTCCTTTCGGAGGGGTTGGGGGAGGCTCCCCTACACCCTAATCTTCCCCACTAACTTTCTTTGTTTCCCTTCTCCAATGATAGGTGCGTGAGCATCTTCTGGGAAGAAGATGGTGAATTGTCCTGGCTTAACACGGAAGTACTCCTTTGCATCTTGTGTATAAAAGCCGCAATCTCGCTCAGGATTATAGGCAATATCAGGCTCATCTAAGTCAGATAAAGCTGTCCAGCCCATTGTCTCATCCTGCAATAAGGGTACTTGAATATCAATATAGTTCTTATGGAACTCTAATCGTTGCGCTTCTTTACGCTTCAGTTCTACCTCGTCTAAATTGATGAAGAGGTCGTCAGCATCGAGGGTTATGCGTCCTGCTTCTTGTTGGCTGAAATCATGTTGGAGGATATACTCCAGCATTTCCTTCATTCTTGGATGTAGTCCATAGTAGCGATGGCATGCGCTTAAATCTGCTATTATCATGTTCTTGGATTTACTAAATGTTATAGAAAACTGCTGCAAACATACGTATTTATTTTCTGAAAACAAAGAATTAGCCTGTAAATAACGTGTATCTGAGAAATGAAAAAGGGGTACACAGCGCATGTACCCCCTTTTGATAGGATATCTACAGATAGACGTCTTATCTTTGTGTGACGTCGTCTGACAAGTTTTATTGGTTGTAGCAGAGCTCAAGCGAATAAAATTCCGTCTTGCAAACTTATCCCTTACTACTTTCCCCAGCCATTCTTAGCATACTTAGGGTTGACAGAGAACTCCCCTGCCCCTACGTCAAGGTCTCCGCTGTTCGGCACTCGGTATTGCCCCCATGCACATGGTTTAGACTTTTTTGTCTTGTTACTTTTCCATGTTCCTGCATATTGGTTGTTACAATAGGAGTCCGAATGACTATCAATATCGTCATAAACGAACTTACCATCATTGGTTTCGTACCAATAGAACAGCAGATAACCAGTGAAGACACCGCTTCCCGTTTGGCTGTTTTCTTCTTCTAAATTATATTTCGCAATACTACACCCACGACGCCTGAACTGACCCTTCATAGAGTCGTCCACACCATACGTGGGATGTGTAAATTCCCTATTCTCAACGATATCAATGGTTCCACGGAAGTTACAACGATTGTTCTTGACAATGGTAATGCCGCTGACATCATATTGATTATCATCTATTCGTTGTACTTTTTGAAGGTCTATCGAGAACTTCTGATAGTCCGTTCCAATATAACCAATGTAAGGAACGCTCTTGTCAGACAATATATTAGAGAAGTCAGTCTCAGCACTTGTATTCTTACTATCACTTACCATAGAAAGAATCCACTTCGGAACATTTGCCTCCGCCTTCTTTTCTTGGCAACTCGCGAAAGGTAATACCATCAAGAGTAGTGCTAAGTAATTAAACAACTTGCTCATAATATTCTGATATAAATATGATTATAGGGAGCGAAGACCTTATCCGAGGAAGTGTACCTGACCGATGAAATAGAGTAAGATGTAACCCAATATAAGGGAAACAATACCACTGGTCAGACCCACCTTAAGCATATCATTCTGCTTCACAAGTCCTGTTGAGTAAGCAATCGCATTCGGTGGCGTAGAGATAGGGAGACACATTGCAGTAGAGGCAGCAATGGCAATACCGATGAGGACAGTGCTTGTACCGCCAATACCACCGAGTTTGTCACCCATACCACGACATACTACAGCGAGGATAGGTACTAACAGCGCTGCAGTTGCTGTGTTTGAAATAAAGTTAGAGAGGAAGTAACAAATCAAACCAGAGATAGCAAGGATAACGATAGGACTCCAATTGCCGAATGGAATACTCTCGATAGCAGCATCTGCCAAGCCAGAACCGTTCATTCCCAAGCCAATAGCAAAACCTCCTGCAACCATCCAGATGACACTCCAGTTAATTTCCTGCATATCCTTTGCAGTGATAACACCAGTGATAGCGAAGATTGCCATTGGAATCATTGAAACGGTGTTAGTATCAATACCTGTGACATCCTTTGGAATTACCCATAGAAGGATTGTTACAATAAAGGTTATGATAACAACCCACATACGCCATCCACGGTGTACCTCACCATCAATCTTCAGATGAATAGTCTTCTGTGTAAATGGGAAAAAGTAAAGAATAATTCTCCATGACAACAAAAGCAGAACGATCACAAGCGGTGCCATGAAAGCCATCCAGTGCATGAAGTCAATATTCATATTAAGACCAGCTGGGTCATTGAGATATTTAAGAGCAATAAGGTTCGGAGGTGTTCCAATCGGTGTTCCCATACCACCGAGGTTGGCTGCAATAGGAATAGACATTGTCAAGGCAATACGTCCCTTACCATTAGCAGGTAGCGCAGCAAAGACTGGAGTAAGGAAAGTAAGCATCAATGCCGCTGTTGCAGTATTTGAGATGAACATTGAGAAGAGTCCTGTAATAAGCAGGAATCCCAAAAGAACATTCTCACTCTTATTACCAAAAGGCTTAATAAGATTACGTGCCAAGAGCGTATCAAGTCCCGACTTCGATGCTGCTATCGCTAAGATAAAGCCTGCAAGGAAGAGCATGATGATAGGGTCAGCAAAGGATGCCATGATTTCCTTTGAGTCAAGTAACTCACCTATCCCGTCGCCTTTGAAGACTCCAAAAGCGTTTTTGGATACAGTGACGCACATGATAGACATAATACTCAGTGACGTTGCCCATGCAGGGATGCACTCTGTTAGCCACGATAAGGTGGCAAACACAAAGATTGCAATAATGCGTTGCTGTACTACGGTCAACCCATTAATGCCAAAACTGCTTGTGGGAAGATTCCAAATAATGGCTGTAACCACGAGGATGGCTAAAAGTTCCCAAACTTTTTTCATCTCAATGTGATTACCAAGTTCGTTAGTCTTTTCTTCTGCCATGGTGTTAGTTGTTTAGTTTAATAAATTTAGATTGTTGATTAATAGATTTGTGGGCTAAAGTATAAAAAATATTCTTATCAAGCAAAAGAATCTTTCTTTTTTTGTATTTTTGCATGATAAATCTTTGTTTATGCGGCAATTATTAGTATTTAGCCTCTCCGTTTTATTGTTTTTATCGTGTGGTAATCATCAAAAGCAAGTGGCTGATAAAAGCGAGAAAGAAGAGAAAGGAGACAAAACAGAACTACAGTATGCTCGAAATATTACAATCGAACGTACGAAAGATTATGTAATTATACGTTTGTTGAATCCTTGGAAAGCGGGAACCGTTCTACATACTTACTACCTTGTTGAACGTGGAAAGGATGTAAACGTTCCTGACGACGGAACAAAAGTGGTTATTCCCCTTCGCAAGAGTGTTATCTTCACGACAGCCCATGCAAACCTTGTTGAGATGTTTCATGCACAGAAAGCGATTGCTGGTGTTGCTGATTTGAAGTATATGATTATCCCAGATATTCAGAAACGCGCAAGAATAAAGGGCGGCATTGTAGACTGTGGTGATGCGATGAAGCCTGATGTAGAGCGAATTATAGATCTAAACGCAGATGCAATACTACTTTCTCCCTTTGAAAACAATGGTGGTTATGGCCGTTTAGAACAGATAGGAGTACCCATCATTGAATGTGCCGACTACATGGAACGTTCTGCTTTAGGGCGTGCTGAATGGATGAAGTTTTATGGCATTCTCTTTGGGCGGGAGCATGAAGCCGACTCTTTATTTGCTGTTGTTAAACAAAACTATAAGTCTTTAAGCCAAAAGGCAAGTCAAAGTAAGGTTACTCGTAGTGTCTTACCTGACAGAAAAGTGGGTGCTGTGTGGTATCTACCGGGTGGCGAGAGCAGTGTGGGTTTACTATATAAAGATGCACACGGACGCTATGCTTATTCAAATGATAAGCATAGTGGAAGTCTTGCAATGCCTTTTGAAACGATCTTGGATAAGTTCGCACAAAGTGATTTTTGGATATTAAGTTATAATGGTAATTTCAATCGCCGAGTTTTATTGTCAGAATATCAAGGTTACGCAAAGCTAAAACCTTATCAAACAAAGGAAATATATGGCTGTAAGGTAGATAGTAAACCCTACTTTGAGGAGGTCAGTTGGCGTCCCGATTGGTTGCTCTCAGACTTGATTCAACTTTTCCATCCCGACTTGAAGATTGCCCCACTGCGTTATTATCAGAAGTTAGAAGATTGATAAAACCGAAACGATAAGATAATGAAACGGAATATTCTTCTTTTTATATGCTTAGCAACAAGTATCCTACTTCTATTTGGACTGAACCTTACAACTGGTTCTGTTCAGATACCCTTTGCTGATATATTAGATATTCTGTGTGGTCGTTTCATAGGAAAAGAAAGCTGGGAATATATTATTTTAGAGAACCGACTCCCTCAAACACTCACTGCCATACTTTGTGGAGCATCGTTGTCAGTTTGTGGTTTAATGCTTCAAACAGCCTTTCGCAATCCTTTAGCAGGTCCAGATGTATTTGGTATCAGTTCTGGTGCAGGCTTAGGTGTTGCCTTGGTGATGCTATTGTTGGGTGGAACTGTCTCCACTTCTATCTTTACTGTTTCAGGCTTTCTTGCCATTCTTACCGCAGCTTTCGTTGGAGCTATCGCTGTAACAGCACTCATCTTGTTCCTTTCCACTTTAGTACGCAACAGTGTTTTATTACTGATAGTGGGTATCATGGTGGGATATGTTTCTTCTTCCGCTGTTTCTCTTTTGAATTTCTTTGCATCAGAAGAAGGCGTGAAAAGCTATATGGTATGGGGAATGGGCAATTTTGGAGGTGTATCAATGAATCATATCCCTCTTTTTTCTATTCTCTGTTTAATAGGTATTATAGCATCTTTTTTATTGGTAAAGCCACTGAACATCCTACTCTTAGGACCACAATATGCAGAGAGTTTAGGGATTAGCACACGCCAGATTCGCAATATACTATTAGTAGTCGTAGGTCTGCTAACAGCCATCACAACCGCTTTCTGTGGTCCCATTTCATTTATCGGGTTAGCTATTCCACATATAGCCCGCCTCTTATTCCGTACTGAGAATCATCAGATACTTCTTCCAGGAACAGTGTTGAGCGGTGCTGTAATCGCTTTACTTTGCAACTTTATTTGTTATCTTCCTGGCGAATCAGGTATAATCCCACTTAATGCTGTCACCCCACTCATCGGCGCCCCCGTTATCATTTACGTGATTATTCAGCGTAGGTAATTATCAACCTATCAGATATTAGTAAAAAGTTATTTTTACTCTTCCCTTGTGTTAATTCCATTATTATGCTTGTTGCTTTCAACTATTTTTCTTAACTTTGCACACAAATTAACCCAAAAACTAAAACTACGGCGATATATGATGTGGCGTAATAGCCACGACCGTATCATAATCAGAGGTGCATTTAAGCATATAAGATTGGTAACTCGTAGTAGGATAATAGTAGAAAATTAAGCCATTCAAATTAGATGAACAAGAAGGAAAAATCAGAACGTAGTCTGTACGTTAAGCCAGAATGTAATTTGTTGAATACAAATATAGAATCAATTTTGCAAAGTGCCAGTGGTAACGCTGGTCGTATTAACCCTGGTCAAGGTGCTGGCGATGCAAAACAATCACCTTTCTGGGAAGATGAAGATGTAGTGAGTGTAAGTAATAATTGGAGTGAATAAGTTATTTACATATAAGATTAACCACACTTAACGAGTAAGAAATAAATAGAGATATGAAGATTAAAACTATACGTTTGATATTATCATGGGTAGGTTGCGCATTGACAGGTGCTGCGTTAATTACCAGTTGCTCAAATGAAGATATATTGCAAGGCTCACAGGAAACACGTAGCAATGTTGAGGATTCTATAACATTCAGTGGTATTTCTCAAGAGAGTGCTGCAACGCGTACAATTATTTACGACCACACGAAGGGGGGCGGTGCTTCTGTTATCTGGAAAGAAACTGATAACATTCTCGTGAAAGATAATTCTGGGCAGTGGCGCAAGAGTGCTACAGCTACATTCCCTATTGCATCAAAGAAGTCGAATGCATTATTTAAACTTGCTGGTAGATATACCGGAACGACCCATGATGTAGTTTATACGAACAAGGCTTTGAAAGGCTCACAGCCACAAGTGGAGATTAAGAACAAACAAACACAGTCTGCCCCAAACAACTTCGACCACGCTGGTGAGTCGGGGGACTGTGGTATTGCAACCGCTACAAAGATGGGTAATGATTATAAATTTACCCTTGAACATAAGGCTTCTTACATCTGTCTTATCCCTCGTTCAAGTAATGCTTATGTGAATCGTAGTAAGATTATAAAGATTGAAATATCATCAGAGGATAACATTGCTGGTGTTTACAATATTGCAACAGACGGTACACTCTCACTTGCTTCTGGCGGTTCAAAGACCATCACACTTACAACAGGAAGTGGTTTTGATATTGACAATACTGCTGCTGACATGAGTAAGAACGCGTCTTACGCCGTAATTGCTCCAGGAACACACAACCTTCGCATTCGTTATTGGCTCCGTAACACAACAGATAATCCTAAAGGCTCTATTGATGGTACTGTAACCAAGTATGTTACACTTACTTTTGTTCCGGGTTCAATACATGACATTACTGCAAATCTTAATATCAACGACTTTGGCGGTACAAACTATTATCTCTGGGATGCAAAGAAGAACTTCTGGGATGGACATGAATGGAACAGTGCTGACCCATGGCAGCCAACGAAATTCCTGACTACAAGTAGTCAAAATTATCCACTACAAGGAAGCGATAGTTATAGTCGTCCTCGTACAACAACAGGACGTTTCGATGCTACAACCGCTCATTTTGCAGCTCTCCCTAATGCCAATGAGATGGCATGGTATGTGCTGAAGGGTGATCCGCATTATGATGCTGATGAGCTTTGGTCAACAATGGGCTATCTCTATAAGGGTGGTATGTGGTTTAAGAAGAAAGCAAATATTGCTGGATTCACTGACAGTCATCATCCAGATAACGCTTCGACTGACTTGCGTGACACTTATACGAGAGTTGCAAAAGCGGCTTCACAGCAACTCCCTGTTATCACAGAGATGAACCAATATTTCTACCTTCCTTTCTTAGGCTATTACAGCACTGGTAATAATAACTATAAGTTCCAATCTGCTGGTGTCACAGGTTATTACTGGACATCAAGTGCTGTACCTTCAAATCAAACGGGTAGCTATGCCCTAACAATTAATAAAGGTCTTGCTACTTTACAAGACAATTCTCCTTCTAATGGTATGATTATTCAGCCATTCGAGTAAGCTTTATAATTGAGAATATAGAAAGAGTTAAGCCAACAACCTTTATGTCGTACAACTTAAGCTACGATATTAGAGGTTATTGGCTTAACTCTTTTTTTAATGTTATAGTTATCTTCAAACTACTTTAGTTCTCTCGAAACATCAATAATAAACTAATGCTATTATATAATAAGACATACAGGACAACGCTAAGTTTGCAACAAGAAACGTAAGTTGCTCTGTTTGATATTTCTAAGCTCTTAAACGCAAGTGGCAAAGCTTATCACCCCCTAACTTTTGAAGACGCCTTTTGTCCTAATTTTTCACATTTTTAGTTTATAAAGACCACCAAACAGCTTACAAACAACGCCCTTTTGACTTGCAAAAGATGCCCTTTAAGCCCCTTAGTAACGCCCTTTTGAACCCTTACAAAACACCTTTTGGAGCCCATCTTTGCAACTATTTGATAACAAAGAACTTACGAAGGATCTTAAACAACTCGTTTTTTCACCCATCCCCCACATTTACTTTGCATATTTTGTCAATATATTTTGATGGGTGCTGGATGGTGGGTGCTGGATGTTGAGTGGTGGGTGTTAATGGTTTCTATAAAGTTCATTGTAAATCCACACATCATCATCACCCAACATTCAATCCCTCATATCATCAACACTCAACATTCATTACCCATCCCCCAACATTCAATCCCTCATATCATCAACACTCAACATTCATCACCCAACACCCATCCCCCTACATCCAACACCCATCACCCAACATTCAACCCCATTAATTTCATAATCTCATTTTTTTTATGTAAGTTTGCGGTAAAATAGGTAAGGGGTGAGAGGTGTTAGGTGAGAGGTGTTGATGATTACTAAAATCTACACATCATCAACACCCATCACCCAACACCCATCACCCAACAATATTATGAACATGAAACAGAATCTTAAAAATGTTGTGCTTGCCGCAGGACTTGCCTGCACAGCACTTACAGGTCAGGCACAGAAGGCAAGACCTAAGACCACACAGACGGTCACGAATTCGCTTATGAAACAGAGTACGCTACCTTTCAACGCCCCTGATTTCAGCCGTATCAAGGGTGAAGACTATCTCCCTGCGTTCAAAGCGGCTATCGCTGAGCAGAGAGCTGAGATAAAGAAGATTACGGACAATAAACAGAAACCTACCTTCGCTAATACTATCTTGGCTTACGAGCGGAGCGGAAAGGACTTGGAACGTATCTCAAACATCTTCTATGCGCTGGTATCTGCTGACAAGACACCTGAGATTGAGAAGGCACAGGGAAGCATCGTACCACTGATGACGGAGTTTGAGAATGAAATAAAGTTCAACCAGAAGTTCTTCCAGCGCATCAAGTATGTCTATGACCATGAGTACAAAACGCTCAAGGGCGAAGACAAGAAGTTATTAGAGGTGGTTTACAAGGACTTCACCCATGCCGGTGCCTTGCTTCCAAAAGAGAAGATGGCACGTATGCAGGAAATCAACAAGGAGTTGGCAAAGCTTCAGCAGGAGTTTGGCGATATGCTTCCTAAGGCTGCCAATGAGGCTACCGTATGGGTCAGCGACGTGAAGGAATTAGCAGGACTCAGCGAGACGGATATTGCTCAGTGCAAGAAAGATGCTGAGAGCCGTGGTGGGAAGGCACCTTACTGTATCGTGATTACGAATACCACTCAGCAGCCTATCCTTGCAAGTCTTGAAAACCGTGGCTTACGTGAGCGTGTCTACAACGTTTCTATTCATCGTACAGACGGCACAGGTGCTTACAACACCTTCCCTGTCATCGTGAAGATAGCTCGTTTGCGTGCGGAGAAGGCTCAGCTGATGGGTTACAAGAACTATGCTTCTTACTCGCTTTCAAAGACAATGGCGAAGAATACGGATAACGTCTATGCCTTCTTGCGTCAGATGATTGAGGCTTACAAACCTAAGTCGGAGGCTCAGACAAAGGCTATCGAGGAGTATATGAATAAACAAGTGAACAAGTTAACGAGTGGACAAGTAGACAAGTTAACGGCTGAACAAGTTAACGCAAGTAACTCGTCTACTGGTCAACCTGTCAACTCGTTCACTCCACTTCAGCCTTACGACCGCTTCTATTATTCGGCTAAGATGAAGAAGGATCAGTACAGTTTCTCAGATGATGATGTGAAGCCTTACTTCAATCTTGATTCCGTACTCGTGAACGGTATCTTCTATGCCGCTCATCGTGTCTACGGACTTAGCTTCCGCGAGCGTAAGGATATCCCTACCTATCATAAAGATATGAAGGTGTTTGACGTGATAGATGCTGACGGCAAGCAGTTGGCGCTGTTCTACTGTGATTACTTCCGCCGTCCAACAAAGCGTGGTGGTGCGTGGATGAGCGCCTTCCTCAAGCAGAGTGGTGACCGTCAGCAGAAACCGCTCATCTACAACGTATGTAACTATGCCAAGGCTCCAGAAGGTCAGCCAACGCTCCTTACTTGGGATGAGACTCAGACGATGTTCCACGAATTTGGACACGCCCTGCACGGTATGCTTTCTAATTGTAAGTATAACACACTGAGTGGTACTGCCGTATCACGTGATTTCGTGGAGATGCCTTCACAGTTCAATGAGTCGTTCGCAAGCATACCAGAGGTGTTCAACCACTATGCACGCCATTACAAGACCAACGAACCGATGCCAGATGCCCTGCGTGAGAAGATGTTAGGTTCGCTCAACTTCCTTTCAGCTTACGCATTAGGCGAGAACCTTGCTGCTACCTCTGTGGATTTAGCTTGGCATTGCCTCCCACCATCTGAGGTTCCAACAGCCGAGGAGGCTCCAGCCTTTGAGAAGAAGGTATTGGCTGATATGGGTCTGCTCAACAATCAGATTCCTCCACGCTACTCTACTTCTTACTTCAACCACATTTGGGGTGGTGGATATGCAGCTGGTTATTACAGCTATCTGTGGAGTGAGGTATTAGCCGCAAACATTGCTGATTACTTCGAGGCTCACGGTGCACTGACACGTAAGGTGGGTGATGACTTCCGCCAGAAGATTCTCTCACGTGGTAATACACGCGACTTGATGCAGATTTTCTCTGACTTCACTGGCCTCAAAGCTCCTGATACAAAGGGATTGCTGAAGGCGAGGGGGATGTAAGAAAAGCCCCCTCCGACTCCCCCGAAAGGGGGAGAGACAAACTTGCAAGTTCTTTGCTGAGATGTGTGGGGAAGGGTCGAATATTCACCCTTTTGTGTGCGTATAGGCACTCCTCCCCTTTCGGGGAGGTTGGGTGAGGCTCCCCCTCACCCCTCCCCCCGAAGGGAGGGGAGTGATTACCGTCACTTGCCTGAAAGTAAACAGTAATTTACAGATAATACTTCTCCAATTAATAGCAAACCACAATGAGCAGAACATACTACTCCCCTCCCTTTGGGGGAGGGGTCGGGGGAGGGGCCAGTTGGGTCCGCTTCTTCTTTTTCTTTCTTCTCTCTCTTCTAATCCTCAACTTTGGGGTAAAAGGCTATTGGAAGATAAAGTCCTATTCATTCCAAAGCTATTTCAAAGATGTATGGGAAATCTGTCACGAAAAGGGGTATAACGAAGACTATTGCATCCTCGTAGACTTTTCGCGCCCATCGGGTGAGGACCGAATGGCTATCATCGACCTGAAGACTTTATCAGTGCTCGACACTGGTCCTTGCGCACACGGCAAAGGAAAGGGAAACAGTGCATGGAAACCAAGTTTCTCAAACGAAGAGGGGAGCAAATGCTCGAGCCTCGGAGCTTTCAAGATTGCAGAGAAAGGCTATTCCGCTACTGTCGGGTTGCGTTTTGCTCTTGATGGGTTGGATGCATCAAACAGCAATGCAAGACGAAGAAACATCCTCATCCATAGTTCCCGATACGTGGGCATTATGCACCATCTCACATCTTATCTCCCACTCTCCGATGCTTCGTGGGGATGCTTCACTACAAGCCCTGCTATGTTGAAGAAAATCGAAGCCCTTTGTGACAAGAGCAAGAAGCCTATCCTGCTTTATGCATATAAATAATCTTGACAAACAAAAAGATTATAATGGAACTGAACCTGAAAAGAACCCTGACTTGTATAATCCTGACTGTGCTCACCACTCTCAGCACACATGCGCAGACCTTATGCGTCATTGACGGTACTCCCCTTCCCGACTCCCTCCTGCACGTCACCATCGACGAGATGCGGTCGGATTCGGCCAAAGAGATTGTGGCAAAAAGACTGGGACTTATTCCGCCCTACGCCATCGAATCCATACAGACATTCGCAGTAGAAGAGCAGATAAAGCAAGGGAAGAACATCATATTCTGTAAACCACCCAAAGATATCATCATCATGCGAACCAACTCGCTTGCAGAACTACAATGGGTAATAAACGGTAAACTAAGGAAACCACGAAAGAAGTTGACTATCATTGATTACAAACTCTCACCCCAACGTATAACGGAGGCTTTGCCAAGGGGTATCAAACCCACCGACATCCTCTCTGCCGACATCCTTACTTATATAAACGATCCACGACAAGAAAAACATCCGACAATCGTGATTAAGACAAGACATAAATCTGTATCTAAAAGATGATTAGACAAACACCATACAGCAAAGAAAACGAGTATAAGAACAATAGCGAACCCTCAGCAAATAGGGCTCTCCCCCCTTCGGGGGAGCCGGAGGGGGCTTCTGGTGCTTCCTTCATCTCCCACTCGCTTTCCCTTCCCCTCCAAAGCGTATCAGCTGTTCTCACCTTACTCGATGAGGGCTGCACGATTCCCTTCATCTCGCGCTATCGTAAGGAGCGGACAGGGGGACTTGATGAGGTTCAGATAACTGATATCAGCGAACTTTATGACCGTTTGAAGGAACTCGGAAAACGTAAGGAGACCATACTCAAAACAATCCGCGAGCAAGAGAAACTCACACCAGAATTAGAAGCAAGAATCCGAGCTTGTATGGATTCCACAGAGTTGGAAGATATCTACCTACCATATAAACCCAAACGCCGTACACGCGCGCAGATTGCACGTGAACAAGGATTGGAGCCGTTAGCGTTAGCGATAATGGAGAAAGCCCAAAAACCTACAGCCCCACCCGACCTCCCCGAAGGGGGAGGAGACAAACTTGCAAGTATTCTGCAGAAATATCAAGGAAGAGCCAAAGAATCTTTATCCTCTCGTGTGCACATAGGCACTCCTCCCCTTTCGGGGAGGTCGGGTGGGGCTCCTCTCCTCCTTTCGGGGGAGTCGGAGGGGGCTTTGGCTTTAGACATCATTGCCGAGATTGTTTCCGAGAATCAGCAGGCACGCAATACCGTACGCACAGCTTACCAGCGTGGGGCTGTCATCACATCAAAGGTCATCAAGAAGATGAAGGATACCGACGAGGCGCAGAAGTTTGCTGATTACTTCGACTTCTCCGAACCTCTCCGACGATGCAATAGCCATCGACTTCTTGCCATGCGTCGTGGTGAGGACCAAGGCATCTTGCGCGTAAGCATCACGATTGACGGAGAAGAATGTATCTCACGCCTCACCCGCCAATTCGTGCGTGGACACGGAGTGTGTCAGACCCTCGTTAGCCAAGCCGTTGAAGACTCCTTCAAACGTCTTATCAATCCGAGCATTGAAAACGAATTTGCTACCTTGAGCAAGGAGCGTGCCGACGAAGAGGCTATCAAGGTATTTACCGAGAACCTCCGCCAGCTTCTCCTCTCTCCCCCACTCGGTCAGAAACGTGTCCTCGCCCTCGACCCCGGTTTTGCCAACGGATGCAAGATTGCTTGCCTTGACGAACAAGGTAACCTCCTTCATCATGAGATTATCTATCCGCATCCACCACGCAATCAGGTAAGACAAGCCACGGAAGCCCTGCAAAGGATGATAAACACTTATAAGATTGAGGCTATTGCCATTGGCAATGGTACGGCAAGCAGGGAGAGTAAGGAGTTTGTGGAGAACATAACGACCGAAACTACAACTACGACCAGCCCCTCCCCCTCACCCCTCCCCCGAAGGGAGGGGAGTGATTACTGTCACTTGCCTAAAAGCAAACAGCAATTTACAGATAATGCATCTCCTAACTTTGCAAAGCAGACTGATAATTACCATAATCCGAATGGCAAACCACAATCAGCAGGACATACTACTCCCCTTCCTTTGGGGGAGGGGTCGGGGGAGGGGCCAGTTGGGCCAGTAGGGTCCGCTTCATCCTTGTTTATCTTCCTCGTCTCCGAGGACGGTGCCTCCATCTATTCCGCCTCTCCAGTGGCTCGCGAGGAGTTCCCCGATGAAGACGTCACCACACGTGGGGCCATATCCATCGGTAGACGACTGATGGACCCACTCGCTGAACTCGTGAAGATTGACCCGAAGAGCATCGGTGTTGGACAATATCAGCACGATGTCGACCAATCAAAGCTTAAGCATTCACTCGACCAAACGGTGATGAGTTGTGTCAATCAGGTGGGTGTCAACCTCAACACGGCTTTCCTCCACTTGCTCACCTACGTCAGCGGACTCGGTCCTGCCCTTGCCCGCAACATCATTGATTACCGACGTGAGCACGGTCCTTTCACCTCGCGTGCCCAGCTCAAGAAGGTGAAGCGTTTAGGCGATACTGCCTACCAGCAATGTGCAGGCTTCCTCCGTATTCCCAATGCCAAGAACCCGCTCGATAACTCTGCCGTTCACCCCGAGAGCTATCACATCGTTGAGCAAATGGCGAAGGACTTGAAATGTACGATAAAGGATCTCATTGGCAATAAGAAACTCTTAGCAGAAATTGATGTCAAGAGATACCTCACCCCCCAGCCCCCTCTCCGAAGGGAGAGGGGGAGAGAAGCCTCCCCCACCCCCGAAAGGAGGGGAGTGCCTATGCGCACACGAGAGGATAAGGGCGCTTTAAATCTTCCCCAACACCTCAGCAATGTATCTACAAGTTTGCCTCCCCTCCTTTCGGAGGGGTTGGGGGAGGCTACTCTCCGCGACATCCTCACCGAGCTTGAGAAGCCTGGGCGCGATCCCCGAGGAGAGGTTGAAGTCTTCGAATTCGACAAGAATGTCCATACCCTCTCCGACCTCATCATAGGAATGGAACTCCCCGGTATCGTTACAAACATCACCAACTTCGGAGCCTTCGTCGACATCGGTGTTCATCAAGACGGACTCGTCCACATCTCTCAACTCTCCGACCGCTTCGTCACTGACCCCACACAAGTCATCCGCCTTCATCAGCACGTCCGTGTCCGTGTCGTCGAAGTAGATATGCGTCGCAAACGTATCGCATTGAGTATGAAGAATATCAAACAATAAAAATATATGAATCAGACAAAGAAAATCCTTGCCTACTTAGGTTGTATCGCGTTTACCGCCTTGGGTGTATGGCTCCTTACCATAGAAAAACCCACCACAACTTATCCACTATGGACAATAAGAGTTGCTGGCATCCTCTCCATCATCTTCTTTGGTGGCGGCGGTTTGTTTATGGCTTATAAAAAGGTAAAACTTCTCATAAACCATAAGAAAGAAATAGAATTTACCGATAGAGGTATCTCTATCTGCGGAGCTGAGGAAATATTATGGAACGAGATAGCCGACTTCTCCCTAATACGTTTTAAAGGTAACAGGTTGATAACCATTCAGATGAAAGACCCTGAAAAGGTTATCGCAAACGAATCTTCATGGATAAAACGCAAGACCATGGAGTATAACCTCAAGACTATCAACGCCCTCTACTCCTTCCCTGCCTATATGCTGGATGGACGAGCTGAGGAAGCACTTACGCTATGCAGACTGAACATGGTAAAACATCAAAAGCCATAACAATTAACAACTCCCAACAGTTAGTAATAAGCTCTATAATATGGATGAAGATATATTACTATACATCAGCTCTATTATCTGCGCACTCCTCACAATCTATCAGATATTCAATCGCCAGAAAAGAGCAGGTATCTTATCAGCTATTGTATTATTAGGTTACTCTCTCCCACTCTATTACCTCTTCTTCTTTCATTCAGAATATGGAGCAGGTCTCACATGGTGGTTTTATCTTCTTGTGCTTAACCTCATATACATCCTCTCAACAGCAATACACCTCATTTTTAAGTATATCAAGGGAAGATAGCTCTTCTCCCTTAAAAATAATAAAGACAAACTATGGGAATGCTTTTTGTTCTTATTTTCTGGGCAATCGCTCTTATAATCCTATCCCTCATATTAGGACTGATAACGTTACCTTTCTCTTACTTTCTTTGCAAAAGGCAAAGGAAGAGGAAGATGGTTCTATCATTCCTCACACCAGGAATATTTATTGGGATATACGCTGCAAGTAGTTTTGTGTGTATGATTATCATTGCTATCATTCTTGGTTCTGACATTGGTATAGGTGATGGCTGGGCTATGCCACTAAAAAATGGTTATGAACTTACCTCAGTTGATACGCCCGAATATGCTAACATCAATCGCAGAAACGATCCGGAATGCCTTATTGATGGGATTACACATATACAAGTGGTTGGAGACTCTGTCATAGGAAAAGGGGCTAATGGAAACTACTTCATCTTCAACCTAAAAAATGGTGACAAGGAAGATAACCTAAGCTATCAAAATCTCACAATAAAAATGAAATCAAGACCCATTACACTCGTTAATAATGATACCTACTATTGGGAACAACGCAAAGTACCCTATATAATTGCGGGCATCTTTTGCCTTCTTATAACCATTTTAGCCATAAAAACTCTTTGGCGAATAGGTCTAATTTACTAAGCTTTTATTTCATATTAGTATTCACCATTTACTACATTTAAATCAGAAAAAGTATAAGCAACGACCTTTAATTTTAAGATTCTTTCTATATTATCATTTGACAATCTCAATCAGCGAAGCTTTATATCTTCCTTTCGGAATCCTATCTATCACCGCTTCTTTATATCCAGTAGGTAGAAGTCCACCTGGAAGCCATAGCACATTCGCTCCAATTTCGTTACCCGACGGCATCCTCAACTTGAGTTTCTTTGGCTTGGGGACGTCAACCCTTACTAATACCCGATGTTTCCATGCACCTGCAGGGATTCCCAATTCATGTTCGATGCGCGACAAGTCACCATGACTTCTCATCAATACACTATCCATCTCCGATTTCATCATGATAAACTGACTATTATCAGCCTTACCGATAGAGTCGCCATGATATCGTTCTAACAATTCTTTCGAAACAATACACGATGCACCTGCCTTAAAATTCTTCAGATGTCGCCTTATATATCTTCGTTTCAAATAGGTTTCGGGTGCAGGTCGTTTACCCTTAGGAATCATCAGTATGCCCTTTCTCGACATACCCCTACGAAAGTATTTATCAATAAGACTTACAGTATCAGCACAATAAGAACTCTTAAGCTGCCCATCAACTTTTTGCCCAAAATTATCCGACAACAAAGAATCCTGCTTCGTCAGACACCTCGTAGTCTCTTTCGTTATCACATATTGCGCATGCGCCCCCTGCCCCACTCCTACAACGAGCAGCAGAATCGTCACAATGTATCTGAACAAGAGCCCCACCCCCTTCTCCGAACCAACGTTCACTGACCGAAGAAAGGTAATGCAGAGGGGGAGTAAGCACTGAGATACCCCCAGCCTCACCCCCAACCCCTCTCCGAACCAACGGTCACTGACCGAAGGGAAGTAAAGGAGAGAGGGGAGTAAATAGCGAGATACCCCTATATTCAGGGACTTCTTCTTTGTTTTTTTCATTTTTACCACAGAATCATCTAATTATATAGGGATAACATGCTGTTTACTCCCCTCACACTCGGAGTTCATTTTGCCACAGAATCATCTAATATATAGGGATAACACGCTGTTCACTCCCCTCTCCTTTCGGAGAGGGGCTGGGGGTGAGGCTTCTAAAAAAAAGCTGCCACCCTTTCAGGCGACAGCTTCCATTCCGTTATAACGAGTGCTCACGTTCGTGAGCGTCATTAATTTACTTTACCTTGTCAACAATAGCCTTGAAAGCTTCCTGATTGTTAACAGCGAGGTCAGCGAGCACCTTACGGTTGATCTCGATACCAGCCTTGTGCAATGCACCCATCAACTGGCTGTAGCTCATATCATAAAGACGAGCAGCAGCGTTGATACGCTGAATCCACAATGCGCGGAAGTTACGCTTCTTGTTACGACGGTCACGATAAGCATAAGTCAAACCCTTCTCATAGGTATTCTTTGCTACCGTCCAAACATTTTTACGGGCACCATAGTAACCCTTAGTCTGCTTCAGAATTCTTGTTCTCTTTGCTTTTGAAGCAACATGATTGACTGATCTTGGCATAGTTTTTCTTTCCTTTTAATTTGTTTGACTAATGAATTAACGAAGTCTGAGCAGGTCGCGTACCTGCTTCAAGTTTGTACCATCCACGAGCGTCTGGTGAACAAGATTTCTCTTCTGTTTCTTTGTCTTCTTAGTCAGAATGTGACTGTGGTAAGCGTGATGACGTTTAATCTTACCAGTACCGGTGAACGTGAATCTCTTCTTTGCGCCGGAATTTGTCTTCTGTTTTGGCATTTTTGTAAAATTTAAAATTGTTATTTATATTCATCTGTGGCAACGTATATACCAGGACGTTACGCACAGGTTGCCCATGTCGCCCCTCATAACGAGGAGACACCCAACGGGCGTTAGTCAATATTCAGTTTCTTCAATGCGTCAGCACCATTCTTAGCGTTGGCAAACAAACCGCCATCCGTCTTTGGCTCCTCGCTGACGCCCTCAGCACCTGCCTTCGCACCAGCCTCTGCCTCCTCACGGTCGCGCTTCTGCTGACTCTTCTTGGCAACACCTGCCTTCTTAGGTGCAAGATAGAGGAACATCTTCTTGCCCTCAAGCTTCGGAAGCTGCTCTACCTTTGCAAGCTCCTCAAGATCGTTGGCGAAACGAAGCAATAACACCTCGCCCTGCTCCTTAAACAGAATCGAACGACCACGGAAGAACACGTATGCGCGTACCTTATTACCTGCATTGAGGAACTCCTGCGCATGTTTGAGCTTAAACTTATAGTCGTGCTCATCCGTCTGAGGACCAAAACGAATCTCCTTCACCTCCTGCTTAACCTGCTTCTGCTTCATCTCCTTCTGATGCTTCTTCTGCTGGTAGAGGAACTTAGAATAGTCGATGATACGACAAACCGGTGGCTGTGCGTTAGGAGAAATCTCCACAAGGTCAACTCCCTCTTTCTGAGCCAATTCCAACGCCTTTCGCGTAGGCATAACCTCAGCTCCATCATCACTTACCACACGTACTTCCCGAACGCGAATCTGCTCGTTCACGCGGTACTTCATTTTCATTTTGTCATTCTTCATTCAACTATTTTAAAGTGTCTAAATTCGCTAAACGCGTGCAAAGTTACTATTTTCCAACCGATTATCCAAGCGTTTTAGTTATATTTTTCATATAAAAAGCAAAAATAAAGCCCCTCCCGACCTCCCCGAAGGGGGAGGAGTGCAAATAGCAAGTTATAATCAAGAATAAATAATTATTCGAACGAAGTTCTCATCAGTACCTCATAATTATGATTACCGAAATAACTCAAGAGGTAAACGCAAATCATAAAGTTAACTGCGAATTACGAGAATTACTTTGCAATAATGTTTTGTGTCATTAGTCCCATACGTAGTGCTAATCATAAAGTTCAAAGTTCAATGCTCAAAGGTAATTGTTCACAAATAAAAAGCGGCACCCACTAATGGATGCCGCATAAGGGATTCTCCTCCCCCCTTAATTAGAAGAGAAGAGAGACCACAAGGGGTCATTAATATGTTAGCCTCTAAAGCGAAAGAGCTTCCAACTTCTGTTCTCCCCCCTGCAAATAAGTGATTATCATTCCACTATATACCCAACATTATAGGGATGTCGCGGTATTCACTCCCCTCCCTACGGGGGAGGGGCGAGGGGGAGGGGCTGGTTGTTGTTATTGTTGTTATTGTTGTTGTTGCACTCCTCCCCTTTCGGGGAGGTCGGGTGGGGCTTTAATCCAACCCCTTCAGCTGTTCAGCTACCTCGTTGTTGATACGCTCTGCGAAGGCTTCCATTGTCATCGTTGCCTGCTCGCCACCACCCTGCTGACGCATTGACACAAGACCCTCGGCAGCCTCTTTCTCGCCAACGATAACCATGTAAGGAACACGCTTGAGCTCGTTGTCGCGAATCTTGCGACCAATCTTCTCATTGCGGTCGTCCATGATTGACCGTACGTCGTGCGCATCGAAGTAAGCCTTCACCTTCTGAGCATAGTCGTTATACTTCTCAGAGATTGGGAGGATAGCAACCTGATCAGGTGTCAACCAGAGTGGGAAGTGACCTGCTGTGTGCTCGATGAGAACGGCTGTGAAGCGCTCGAGTGAACCGAATGGTGCACGGTGAACCATCACTGGTGTCTTCTTAGAGTTATCTTCTGCTGTATATTCGAGTTTGAAGCGGTTAGGCAGGTTATAGTCTACCTGAATTGTACCGAGCTGCCAACGACGACCGATGGCATCCTTCACCATGAAGTCGAGCTTAGGACCATAGAACGCTGCCTCACCAAGCTCTACACGAGCGTTGAGACCCTTCTCTGCGCATGCTTCCTTAATGGCTGCTTCGCTCTCTTCCCATACCTCGTCAGAGCCGATATACTTCTCCTTGTCCTCTGGGTCGCGAAGAGAAATCTGTGCTTCGTAGTTATCGAAACCGAAGGTCTTGAACACCTTGAGGATGATATCGATATTATTCTCAAACTCTGCCTTTACCTGATCAGGACGTACGAAGATATGCGCATCGTCCTGCGTGAAAGTACGAACACGTGTAAGTCCGTGAAGCTCACCGCTCTTCTCGTAGCGGAATACGGTTCCAAACTCTGCGATACGCAGTGGAAGATCTTTGTAAGAACGTGGTTTGTAAGCGTAAATCTCACAGTGGTGAGGACAGTTCATAGGCTTAAGCATATACTCTTCGTCCTCCTCTGGTGTGTGGATTGGCTGGAAAGCATCCTTGCCGTAGTGGGCATAGTGACCAGAAGTTACGTAGAGGTTCTTACCACCAATACCCGGTGTGATTACCTCCTGATAGTTGTAAGGACGGAGGAGACGACGCAAGAGCTCCTGCAGGCGCAGGCGCAGCTGTGTTCCCTTTGGCAACCAGATAGGAAGACCCTTACCGACGCGGTCAGAGAACATAAAGAGTTCCATTTCCTTACCAATCTTTCTGTGGTCGCGCTTCTTAGCCTCCTCAAGCATCTCGAGATATTCATCAAGCATCTTCTTCTTAGGGAAGGTGATACCGTAGATACGTGTCATCTGCTCACGCTTAGCATCGCCACGCCAGAAAGCTCCAGCAACGCTGGTTATCTTGACAGCCTTGATAGCACCTGTTGAAACGAGGTGCGGGCCACGACAAAGGTCGGTGAAGTTACCCTGCGAATATGTTGAGATAGTGCCATCTTCGAGGTCCTCTACGATGTGCTCCACCTTATATTCCTGTCCATCGGCAGTAAACTCCTTAACAGCATCCGCCTTAGAGACATCATGACGAACGACCTGCTCGTTCTTCTTAGCAAGTTCGCGCATCTTCTCTTCAATCTTTGGGAAGTCATTCTCAGAGATTGTCTGACCCTCTGCAGGCATCACGTCATAGAAGAAACCATTCTCAACAGCTGGTCCGAATCCGAACTGAATGCCTGGGTAAAGCTCCTGCAAAGCCTCAGCGAGGAGGTGGGCAGAAGTGTGCCAGAAGGTGTGCTTACCTTCTTCGTCATCGAACTTGTAAAGTGCGATGGTAGCGTCCTCATTGATAGGACGGTTGAGTTCTGTTGTTTCGCCATTTACACCGCAAGATACAACGTCACGGGCGAGAGCCGGCGAAATGCTCTCGGCGATTTGATAACCAGTTACGCCCTGCTCGTATTCACGAACGGAACCGTCTGGGAAAGTGATTTTAACCATACTACAAATTAGTTTTATAAATCAAATATGTGGCAAAGGTAATACTTTTAATTCATAATTCATAATTCATAATTCATAATTATGATTACCGATGTTAATTTATAATCCAAATAAAATTCATAATTCACAATTCAGAATTCATAATTATGATTACTACAACAATTCATAATTCAGAATTCATAATTTAGAATTGTGATTACCGATGTAGTTCAAGGGTTAAACGCAAATCAAAAAGTTAACTACGAATTACGCGAATGACACGAATTACTTAGCAATAATGATTCGTGTTATTAGTGCCATTCGTAGTGCTAATCATAAAGTTCAAAGTTCGATGCTCAAAGTTCAAAGGGAAAAGGGTTCAAAGAGAAAAGAGGGGCTTATTCTTCATTGGGTTTGATTTGTCATCACTTTCAATGCGAAGACTCGGTAGCTTGTAAAATTGCGGAGTGTTAGACTTCATGGGCTGTTGCTTTGGCTTCCTACCCGCTACGATGTCGGCACGAAGCTGGGTGGCTGCATCGAAGGTCTTCCATCGCTTAAGGATATAATCAAGTTGCTGAAGGGCAGCCTTGCTGTCGCCCACTTGATAGAGACAATAAGCACGATTAAACCAATAGTCGCGATTGTCGGGGGTTATATCAAGGGCATGAGAAAAGGCTACGATAGCACTGTCGTAACGCTCCACATGGATATTAGACATACCATAAAGTTCGTAGATATCAGCAATATAGGGCTGTAAAGTCAAAGCACGGCGACAATCATCACCAGCACCCTTATAGTCTTCAAGGTGATACTTTGACAATGCCATCAAATACCAAGCCTCGTATAGATTTGGTTTGAGGGCAACGATACGGGAGAAAATCTGCATGGAAGTAACGTAGTATCCCTGATCAAGCGTCCGCCTCCCCTCCTCCATCATCTTCTTGACGTTGTATTGGGCTGCTGACGGTAATGCCAATAGGCAAAGCAAGGATACTACGATACCACGCAACATAGGCTTACTTACGTGGAGCCTTCACACGATAGTGGCAGCGAACTTTTCCCTGCAGAAGGGCTTTGAGCTTGCTGGTAATCATCTGCTTGCGGAATGCCGAGAGACGATCAGTGAAGACACGACCTTCGAGGTGATCAAACTCATGCTGGATAACGCGAGCAAGATAGCCATCAATCCACTCCTCATGCTCAACGAGATTCTCGTCATACCACTTTACGTAGACGCGCTTTGCACGTGTCACACTCTCGTGAACACCTGGCAGAGAGAGACATCCCTCTTCCAAGGTCTCCGTCTCAGAGTCATCATACTCAAGGATGTGACCATTGATGAATGCGTGACGATAGTCTTTATACTCAGGGAAGGTGTCTGAGAGCACATCCAAGTCGACAACAACGACACGGATAGACTTACCAATCTGTGGTGCTGCCAAACCTACACCATCGCTGGCGGTGTTGGTCTCAAACATATTTTGTATCAGTTCTTGGAGGTCGGGATAATCGAGGGGGATATCCTCGGCTACCTTTCGCAACACTGGCTGACCATATGTGTAAATGGGTAATACCATATTATTTTCTTTCTTTTAAACTTAATAGGTGTCCAACAAGTTTAATCATCAAATAGCGTAAAGCGCTATCAGCTTAACAATCAAACGGCTCAAGGCTTTACGAGTCTGATTTCCAAACGTTTCGAAGCTTAACAAACATAAGCTTCAAACGGATTAAAGCCCCTTGGACCTCATATAATCTTGTAGGATAATTGTTGCCGAAATCTCGTCAACAAGTCCCTTATCTTCACGGCGGGTCTTCTTCTTAACCCCACCCGCAATCATTGCTTGATGAGCGATAACCGACGTAAAGCGCTCGTCATAATAATCAATAGGCAACTCTGGGTGTGCCTTGCGCCAACGATTGACAAATTGCTCCACACGAGCGAGGTTCTCACTCGGCTGACCATTGGGCTGTATAGGCTTGCCAATGACAAGCTGGCTGACCGCTTCCTTTGCGATATACTGGTTCAAAAACTCAAAAAGTTCAGACGTAGGAACAGTCGCCAACCCATTGGCGATGATGCACAATGGGTCGGTGACTGCTAATCCTGTACGTTTTTTACCGTAATCTATCGCTAAAATTCTACTCATTTATCGAGAGAGCAACCAAGCATCAGCGTAAGTAGCACGGAGCTGATTGCGGCTCTGAACAGCTGAAGCCTTGCTGTCATAAGTAGAAGCAACAACGCGATACATATTGTTACCAGCATTGTAAGCAACCTGAGCATCGTAGCCAGCATTCTTCAAACGCTGCTGCAAGCCCTCAGCATTAGACTTAACGCCGAATGAACCAACAACTACGCTGTAAGCCTTCAAACCAGAACCATTTACAACAGAAACAGTCTCGCGGCGTACTGGCTCATTGTCGTAATTATCAACAACTGGAGCCTGCGTAACTGGCTGAGTCTCTATTGGAGCTACAACAGCATCCTGCTGAGTTGCGTTGTCATCAGTATTCGTAGTAGTATTCTGCTCCTGAGACTTAGCCTTCTCGTAAGCCTTCTTGTATGCACTCTCGCTTGACTTACAGCCAGTGAAAGCCATTGCCACACACATAGCTGCGCCCAAAACCATAAATTTCTTCATAATCCCTTAGTTTTTATTGATTATACTATTAATTTACTATGTAATTATCGTGCGAAGTTACAAAATAAGAAGCAGAAGTAAGAAAGCAGCGTCAATAAAGTTTGTTAAATAAACTATTTGTAAGATTTTTAACACAAAAATACTTCCTATCTATTGCTAATATGCGAAACTTTAGCTATATTTGCCATTGATAAAGAAAAGAACTATTCATTAACATAAAAAAATAAGAGATTATGAAGACATTAGGTTATGTTTGCGCATTCCTCTGTGGTAGCATCACAGGCGCAGCTCTCGGACTTCTTTTGGCTCCAGAGAAGGGTACAGACACACGTTCAAAGATTTCTGATGCTGTTGACGATTTCTGCAAGAAGCATGATATCAAGCTCAGCCGCAAGGAAGCTGAGGATTTCGTTGAGGATATCAAGGATGCAGCTTCAGACGCTATCTAAATTATAAAGGATGTTCTCAAACGATAAGAACGTAGAAACAATAGCACAACTCGTTGAGGTGCTAAAGCATTATATCGGGCTTCAGTCAGAGTACATGAAGCTCGATGTAATTGAAAAGGTCGTGCGATTACTGACCGTGATTACAATCATGGTTGTCTTCTGCACTATCTTATTAATTTCCCTAATTTATCTCTCCTTTGCTGCAGCCTTTGCATTGCAGACATTGGTGGGTTCACTTATTTGGGCTTTCCTCATTGTTGGTGGTGGTTATTTGCTACTACTCTTCTTCTTCATCTTACTACGTCGCAGTCTTATTGAACGTCCATTGGTAAGATTCTTGGGAAGTCTCTTAATGTCAAAATAAGCTTATGACTGAACAGACCACTCACTTTGGAACCAATTATAGGTCGCTGAACGACATACGTTTGCGCAAGGCGCAGCTGCGTACAGACTTGACCAAGGATAGCAACAAGATTGCGGGGTTGTGGAATGAACTTATGCATAAGCCGAAAGACAAGAACACACCTACTCAGCGTTTCTCTGGTGCATTCAATGTTGGTGCGAATGTATTGGATGGACTTATCCTTACGTGGAAACTCTATCGTATGTTTGGCGGTAAGCATGCATCAGGACCCTTTAATAATAAGTTCAGCTTATTCAAAAAGAAAAAGAAATAAGCAAGGAGGCAGCTAAATAAGTGGTGGAAACTTCCTGCTGATAAGCATTATTTCTATCACTAATAAGCATTATCACTATTATTAAAATGAGAGAAAGCACGTCTTTCACCCTCTAAAATTACTTACTTTCTACGACTTTTACGAGCGATAATAAAAGTCTCGTTCATACAAAAACAGAGACAATGATGACGTCTTTGTCCTGTTTTTTCATATCTCCGTTTTCAATCTACGCTCTTTTGCACATGAAAAGATGCCTTATAGCACTTCTAAAGGGTGTTAATTGAAGTCTTACTAACGCCCTTTAAGAGCCTTAGAAAGCACCTTTACACACACCATTTTACAACCATCTGATTATCTTTTAGTTACAAAGACGGAAGAAAAGCCCCTATTCTTAGCTTTTACTTACACAGACCTTGAATTTATGTAAACTTTTTTTGGGTATGATTCTGCTCTTTTCCCACGTAAGAATTAACCGCAAAACTCTAAGTAGTTTCTTATAATATTAAAGTTTAGTTTATCACTTCATATTTCGAAAGAACAAAAAACGTGTCTTCAGGATTTTGGGGTGATAAGGTTTGCTGTTTAAGGTTAGGTTTCTGACGAATGTCACACGGAGAAAAGGAGAGAACGGAGGATTATTAAAACAAAGCAATGGAAGTAACGGAGGCACCGTCGGTGCATAGAGCGACAGAGCCTGTTTGCCTATTCTATTAGCAATGTATATACAAAGCGTTTATTCAAAAAGAGTTATCAAGAATCTGTACGCTACACCTCCGTCGCTCTTTGTGCCGTCGGCACCTCTGTGACATTGTGTTTACCTCCGTACTCTCCGTGACTCCGTGTGCCTATTATATAAGACTTTTAGTTTATCACTTCATATTTCGAAAGAAAAAAAACTCCCTATAATTATGAGAATTATAGAGAGCTTTAAGTTTATCGAATTGAAGAATTCTATTATTTCAAATACTTCTTCAAACGCTTTTCAAGAAGCATATAATGTGCTTTCAAATCAGGAGAAGAAACACGTGGAATGGTAGTTTCCAACAAAGAAAGTAACTTCTGCGCATACTCTAATTGGAACTCTGAAGTGCGATTGACAGTTGTTCCCCACAAAGGTTCTGGCTCACCATAGCCATTACCGAAATTAAGAAAATGAGTATCATCATCTAAACTTCGTTGTCTGTCTGCCAAATAACAACATTCCGTATGCTCTTTTTCAGCCTCGTTCCTTCGTAACATATTAGTGATAACACTATTTACAGAAGTCAAAGGCATCTGAAGATTATGAACATTAGGTGCTTGCTTCATATCAGAGACACCCTCTTGCAATAAGTCGACATAGAGTCGTTGCATAGAGAGGTCAGCCACTGAAAGATTCTCTTTACCGGCAATTGTCTTGCCAAAGACATCTTGATAAACATCCTCCATATACTCAATTGGCGAATAAGAGGTAGAGTCAAGATAATAAGAAATAGCAAGCTTTGACGTTGCCATCATAGCAAGCGACTGCACATCACGAGCTAAAATCTTAAAAGGCTTGTTTGCTCCGAATGGTAGTTTCTTCTCAATCGTATCGTTACCCAACGTCGCAAACGTGCGTGCTTGCTTCAGAAGCCATTGCACAGACTCTTTTTGCTTAGTCTTAGGCACAACCTTATAGCGTGGTAAGCCCGACTTCTCGCTTGTTTGATAGAGGTAGATGCCAGGAACATTAACACTAACATTACGTACATAATGCATAGCTTGAGACAGCACCTCATTATATAACTCAGCCTTACGATTATCACCATCCTCATCACCAATCCAATGATCAAGGTTCTTGAGAATCATTCGAAGATTGTCCATACCATAGGTAGACGACTTTACAGGGTCGTCACCGAGGTCTTCCTCAATAGCAGAAGGGTCATACTTCGTTCCCGTTTGCTGTAAGCCATAACGATAGAAAGGGTCACCTTCATGCTTTTCAGCCAACAAACGCAGCTGTTTCGCATCATCCTCAAACCCCTTCGAACCAGGGAAAAGTTTATAAGCCCACTCAACAGCATAGTAGTCATAGACACCAAGACGCGGTGGAGTAAGTTTAACGCCGTAGTCAGTAGGTTGTGCAACATAATTAAAACGTGCATAATCCATGATGGAAGCCGTTGTACCATACTTTTGCGTGAAGGCTGGTGAACGCAGCGAGTCGGTTGGAAGTGCTGCAGATGCTGCCATGTTGTGCATAAATCCAAGCGTATGACCAATCTCGTGTGCAATAATATACTCGAGTGTCTCCTCTATAATACTGTCAGGCATCTGGGCTCCACGTGCACGAGGATCAATCTGTGCCGTCTGAACAAATCGCCAGTTGTTAATCGTGTTTACAACATCATTATAAACAAGAACGGTAGCATTGATTACTTCTCCTGTGCGAGGGTCGGTCCACGATGGTCCCATAGCATTCTCGACGTCAGTAGGTAAGTATCTGATACAAGAATACTTGAAGTTATCAGGGTCGAAATTAGGGTCGTTCGCAGGGAAGTCTGCCACCTGCATGACATTCTTAAACCCAATACGTTCGAAAGCCTTATTCCACCATAGAACACCAGCTTTGATAGCTCGTTTCCAAAGTGGAGGGAATGTATTCTCTACATAATAGACGATAGGCTTTGTTGGTTCACAGAGTTCGCCAGCAAAGTAGGCAGCCGTATCCTTCGGTACAAGTCGCCAACGCTTAACGAATGTTGCTTTATCAATTGACCCATCTTTCTTAAGAACATCCTTATTCATAAGAAACATTCCCACACGTGTATCACTCAAACGAGGTGTCATCAAGTCGTTTGGCAACAAAGCTAACGTAAAGTTTACGCCAATCGTTACGGGATAGTTGGTGATAGGCGAACCCTTCTTACCAGAGAGACTAATAATGTAATGCCTATCCATACCGACACAGGCATTCTCATCGAAGACTTTTAGTTTCGTCACCCTTGTAAGATTATCTTTCAAAGATGAGTTTACTGTGTACGACCCTACATTCTTTGCAATGACTGGGAAGAAGCGATTCTCCTTTAGAATAAAGGACGAAGCATCGAACAGCACGGCTCCAGTGGAGTCGTTATGTGCCTTGATAGGAAATGAAAAGAAATCAAGATTATCATAATTCAGCCTTGCAGCAAGCGTAGCTGAGGGCTGATTCTTTGGTACAAACAAGTCGGTATTTACCACCTGCATCACCACAGAACTATCTTTCTCAATGAAGCGTACATGCACTAAGTTGGAATTCTTAAAGCCTAAGTCGCCCATCTTGGGATTTGACACAGACGAAATGGTTACGCCAATAATCATGTCGCGACCCAAAGACTGCTTCGGAAGCTCCATCAATATACGTCCGTCAGTCTTATGAAACGAGACAAAGCTACCACGCACCGACTCCGTTAATTGCTCGGTGAGGGCACGCTCGTAAGCCGATTTCTTTTCTGTTTTTGTGCTCTGCGCCTTCTTCTTACGTTTTGAAAACGGGAAAGCCGCTCCCGATGTTGCGACCAGAGAGAAGAGAAGCAGAAGTAATAGTATGCGACGCATTAACTGATTAGCTATTAATGAATATTTCATTGACCATCCTCCAAAGCTTTGTTCACCTTAAAGAGCAACATAGAATAATGTGAGTGCGCATCAGGTGAGAGGTTTGCTTTGACACACTTCTCCAACATTGGCTTAAGCTTCAACAGTGAAGTGTAGAAGTAAATAGCCGAGCCATCTAACAAAGCTGCATCAACTGTTGGTGCGAGTGAGGCTGTAGGGTTACCATAGGCAGTGCTACTCGTCTGACTGCCGTTAACCGATGTAGACTGAAGTGCTGCTGGACCATTACCACCCTGCTTGTTAGCCTTGTCGATAACCGCACGTGAATACGTTAGATAAGCACGTTGTAACACTCGCTCCTCCTGAGATGGAGCCTTACACAATTGTGCACTTTGGAAGAGTGAAGAGAAAAGGTCGTCGAAATATTCTTTCTGACTATAACTCTGTGATGACAGATGTGATGCTACTGCCAAGCGTGTACGAACACCAAAGAGATCATATCCAATAAACTCTAAGAGCTGGTCATAATAGCTTATAGCCATAAATCCCTTACGCTCAAAGCTTGGGTTAGCATATTGCTTAAAATGCTTTGCCTGATTTAGGCACCATAACATCGCCTGACGCTGACGCGCTTTAGGTACCACCTCATAGCGAGGAACACCCGATGTTACTTTCATATCGTTTAAGAAGATACCACCAACATTGCTCAACACACGTTTGAAAAAAGCATATCTCTGCTGAGAGATTGCCAAATATAACTTCTCTTTGATGCGACTGTCATCATCGTCTTTCACCCAGTTATAAAGGTTGTTTTCAACGATTTGCATATTACGCAATCCATATTCGCTTGCCTTAATCGCATCACTACCCAATGCACCTTCTTGTACACGTGGGTCCCAAATCAATGAAGAGGTTCGGAAGAAACGATAACGAGGATTCTGTACACGCTTATCAACCATCTTCTCAAGTGCATCGGTTTCAGCACTTAAACTTGTCTTTGATGGGTCGAAATAACGATAAGCCCATTCGATAGCATGCTTGTCATACTGTCCAACATTCTCTGGCATATAAACAACACCCTTATCACTTGGCTGAGCAACATAGTTAAAAGGTGTATTAGCCATTATTGATGCAGCAAGATTGTTGGTATGTGTGAATGTGCTATTACGAAGAGAGTCAACAGGATAGAAATACGAAGCCCCTATATTATCAAGCAAACCAAGGCTTCGCCCTACTTCGCATGCTACCATGTACTTCAATCCTTGATTGAACTTGTCTTGTGGAAGATGAGAAGTACGCATTGTGGCATCTGATGCTGCTGAACCTAAGAATAACCAACGGTAAATCTGATCACCGACATTGGCAGGAACAAACACAGAGGCATTGATGATTTCTCCTGTTTGTGGGTTCGCCAAAAAAGAAGATGTAACCTTTTCAGCTGTACTTGGCACGTATCGAATGCAAGAATAGGCAATATCGTCTGCATCGAAGTTATGGTCATTCTTTGGGAAGTCTAAGGCTTCAATAGCCTTTTGATAACCCGCTTGTTCGAAAGCCTTATTCCAAAGTTCTACTCCTTGCTTTATCGCATTCTTCCATTCAACAGGGAAGGCATCATCAATATAAAAGCATATTGGCTTAACAGGCTTTGATAACTTACCTTGCTCGTAAGCCTTTAGATTCTGTGGAACGAGGTTCCAACGTTGTGCTATGAATGTTTGCTTGCTTTTTGCTATGTTATTATCGAAGGTGAGTTTAGATACAGATGCAATACCAACACGCGAATCTGTTACGCGTTGGCGCATCTTGCTATCTGACAATAATGCTAAACTATAGGTAACACCTACGGTCGTTGGAATCTCACTCGCAACTGGTAAAGACATGAGTGAGGCAGTGAGTAGATAGTTGAAATCAACGTTTATCGTTATATTACGATCAAAACTCTTAATCGTTCTAACATAAGACATTTCGCTCTTAGGCGAAGCTGACAATGCTAAATCACCCGACTTCTTTGGAATAATGGGTAACATACTGTTAGGACGTGCCAAGAGATCTGTTGCATCTATCACGATAGCCGAACTATCATTGTTGTAAGCAGCAATCTTAAAGCCCATCAAGACTGGGTCACGATAGCTAATCTTCAAAGCTTCTTGCATCTCAGCGCTTGCACTACCGTCTGAATAAACCACACTGTTAGGTGTCTTCATCACCAAGCTACTGTCTTGAACTTCGAAAAAGAAATGCAAAGGAGTGAAGCTCTTTGTACCAATGGTCAGATAGGTTGGATCTGTTGTTGAGGAGATACCACCACCCAACAACATCTCTTTATGCAAATATTTGACAGGGACTTCCAAGTAAAGTTTCCCATCACTCTTATGTACAGTGATAAACTTGCTACTTGCAGTTTCCTTCTTCTTGTCCTTAAATAGTTTATCGTATTTTGTTTCCTTCTTAGCTTTTTTTTCTTCGTCGCCTTTTTTATCATCGGCAAAAGCCCTAACATTAACGCACAATAGTAATAAGCCTATTCCTATTGTGCGCAGTGTTACCATTATATTGTTTGTTTTCATGTCGGAATTATGGTTTGAATGTGGCATGTAATCTCCTTACATGCCACGTTCATTATTGTCTGTATGTAATGCTCTTGATACGTCCAGTAATATTCTTTTTCGCCCAAAGCAATTTGTTTTCGTTCATATCAAAACAGTAAATGCTTCCCACAAGCTGACCTGAAGCCGCGTTTGTAGCTACATAAAGTTTATTGCTTCCTTCTAAGATGAGCATATCAGCGATAGTCTCACTGGCATCTCCAAAGGTTGTTAATGCGCTTTGTGGGAAATTACCACCAGACAATACATTGTAAGCATACAGCTTATTACCAGCAGAATAGTAAACTAAGTTCTTCTCTGCAGATACGCGTACAACTGATTGTGTAGTCAAACCCGCAGTAGCTGGTACAACAGCCTCATCTTTTACAACAGCTGCCTCAACCTTTGTAGCTGTAGAAGGATAGAAGCCTGGGAAGATATAATAGCACTTAAACTTTGATGAAGTAGCATTCCATGTGAGCAAAACGATGTTACGCTCATTGTCAACAGGTCCCATACCAACAAGTGTTTCACCCGTAAACTTACCTTTTAAGAACTCAACAGGTACCTTACCTGTAGCCTGTACCTTTTGTGCTACCAATCGTCCTTCAGCATTGTCAAACATTACGTAGCCTTGTACATAACGTAGGTCTTGCTGCTTCCAAGCTGTAGCAGCATCAGCTAAAGAGATGTCAGAACCTAAAGCATCCTTTATTGACTTACCTAAGTTGAAGGGTGTTGTCTCTGAGAGTGTCAATCGGTTTGGTATATGATTTACCATTGTTAGCATTGACTTTGGATATGTCAAGGCACTCTTTCTAAGATATGTAACATCGCCTGTACTATTAGTAGTGAAGCGCATATTCATCAGATTACCGTCGAACTCATAAATAGTACTTGGACTTCCCACCGCAACAAACAAGAGTGGAGTCTTGTTATCACGTGCTAACGCATAATCAATTCCCTTAGGTTCTCCTGTGAAATCAATGCTTGGGTTATTCTTTTGCAGAACATCTAAGTCAAAAGTCTTTGTACTTCCTTCCTCGGGCAGATAAGAAACAATTGTCTTTCCGCTATTACTTGCTAATATGTAAAGACCATCAACATAAGAGTATTGTACATTTAGTCCAAACTCATAATATTGAATATTATCTCCATTGCTCACCTTTAATCGACATGGAAAAGAGCCGAAGTCCTTACAAACATATTTAAGAGAAGCATCGGTCGATACAACCTTACCATTTACTTCCCACTCATAGTCAACCTTCTTTTGCTCATTTGTCTGTACGACATTAGGCGAAATCTTCAATGTATCCCATCTATTGAGGGTATATTTCTCCTGTAAGTCCTGTGCCAATGACAACTTAGACGAATTGCCAGAAGGGCCATAAGACTCGTCTTTTATACATGATTGAAATGACAATGCCACTAATGGGAGTGCCAAGAGAAGATATAAATATTTCTTTATCATCTTATTTCTTATTTATCTGTTTACCAATATTCATTCTATCATAAGGTATAATCATCGTTTTATCGTAAACCAAAGTTCCTTATTGAAACGATACTCAGTATACACTCGATTATACCTTAAGACAAGTAACAATACCTATCCTACTTTTTACAACTCATCTGGATGCGCTGCAAAGTAAGCAATTACCTCTTGTACATGCTGATACAGATAGCCTTGTGCCGTTACATCAGAGCCTTCTATGATATCTCTGATAGTAGCCTCATTACTGTCATAATAAGCAAGTAACTTACGATACTTGTTTTTGGTAAAGGCTCCTAAACCCCAGTAACTCTCCATCACTTCCCAGAAATCAGGCTTAGAGAGTACGTTGTTAAAGGTTATTTTTACCGTATTGCTCTTGGTAAGTCTTGTTCCCAACTTATCCTTCCCTACTAAGTTCAAAACCAATCGTATTGAATCGTCCTTATCTTCTGATAAGTTAGCACGTATCAACGTTACAGGAACATAGGTACGATAAGCATTAGGAGCGAAACGCAAGGTGTCAGCATTAAGTGTGTAATGCTTTCCTGCAACAGCTGTTGTACCCTTACCTACTTCTACACTGAAGGGTTGCGCCTCAGCAGAAAGATTACCTACAAGCTGCACAGGGAGATAAACCACATGTGTAAGTGTATCAACAGGCTTTACTCCGAATGAGTAATTCACAACGGTATCACCTGGTTGTGCATAATAGAAGCTAACTTGATTTGTTGGTTCAAACATGCCGTCAGAACTATGTTCACCATCAAAGTCGACGTTGCTGCATGCTGCAAACATGGTTACACCAGCGCAAACAAGTAGTATATTTCTTATTGTTTTTTTCATTTTCATAAAGTTTTTAATAACTTACTGTCCTCCGAACTCTTTCTCCGTTTCTGGCCAAGGCAAGACGAAGATGGAATTAGATGGCTGACGTGTGGTAATACCTCTAAAGTCAGTAAATGCTTTGTTATAGTGCTTTAACGCATAGAACGTTTGTCCTTCTCCAGGCATCTCACGCATACGCTCACGCAACATCTCCTTATTGAAAGCCTCGCGTGTTGCTACCTTTGCGCTATCAACATCCTCTAATCCACGACTTTTTCTTACTTCATTGAGTAATCTAACAGCCTCTGTCTTATTACTATCGTATGTACATTCACTTAAGATATAATACATCTCTGGCAAACGGATTAGTGTCAAGCCCTGTAAAGGATTGCTATTCACCTGTGCATCACTTTCTAAGAATCTTACAAAAGAATAGGTCTTCAAACCATCTGGTGTAGTATTCTGTCTGTAATAGCCTGTGTAACGCAAGTCTGTACTTGTAGCCGAGAAAGCTGATGTCTCATACAGATTCTCCAGATCTCTACGTCCTTCAGTGAATGTACCACGTGCTGTCTGTGATAAGAAAAGTGTAGAGATAGTGCTTGAAAGCGTATTGTTATACAAGCCGAAGATCAACTCTCCTGCTGCAGGGAAACGCTTTACATCACTCAATGAGCTATACTTCTTCAATGAGAAGTTATTGGTTGCATCGATTACCTGCTTAGCATACTTAGCCGCATTCGCCTCGTCACCCATAGCATAGTAAACTCTTGCCTTCGTTGCAGCCACAGCATACTTATTAAAGAACACAGCACGTCCTTTCAGATAGTCACTGGAAGCAGTTGTCTCAACGTTTACTACATCATCGTTCTTCAAAAGTTCTTCTGCTTTATCCAAATCCGACAATATCGCCTCGTACGTTTTATGCAAAGTCAATATCGTCTTATTATTGAGGTCGAAAGACGTTGAGTATGGTATACCACGTGTTGAAGCATTGCTTTGACCATAGTCTTCAGCAAAAAGGCGAACAAGGTCGAAGTGCATAAAGGCACGTAAGCCATAGCACTCACCACGCATCAAAGGCAGCTCTGCATGCTCAAACTTAGCATTCTCTGTTTGATCAATTATATTATTGACGTATGCTATTACTTGATATTGCTTTGTCCAAATAGCATCAACAATAGAGCGTACATCACTTCGCATATAATCGTATTGTCCTACAAAGTAGCTTGTCTCTGATGAGTTATCGTAACCAAAGATTTGTCCTAACTGGTCTACGAAACCAAAGCCTAAGTTGCCACCATATAAGTCTGATGTTGCCATACTACCATAAGCACCATACATTGCATTACGGAAACCACGGATAGATGAGAACTGCTCTTCCTCATCAACTTGTCCTGCTGGTTGAACATTTATAAAGTCGTTACACGATACCACAGATAGCATCATGACAGCACCTACCAATAGTTTTGTATAATATGATATTCTCTTCATATTCATTTCTTTCTTATTGTTACCTAAATAGTCTTTCACCATTATATTAATGTGTCAGCCATCATCGGTTTAAAATCCAAGTCTTACTGAGAACTCTACACTTCGCTCATAAGGATAACTTAATCCGCGCTCACGTTTTACAGATGAGAGGTAGAAGAGGTCGTTAGCCAACATCTCCAAGTGTAAACGCTTCAAGCCATATCGCTTAATGAATGTCAATGGCACTTCGTATGCTAACGAGAGACTGCTCAGCGTAATATAATTATTTGTCTCAACAAATCGTGATGTCTGCATAGGTACGCTTGAATCGCTAATTCGCTTGTACTTTGCTTGCTGACCTACTTCCTTCCATCTACTGCTAAATACACGTTCGTCAGCGTTATAGCGTGGGTCGGCACCCTCTACCTTACTTGCTAACGTCTGGTTATAGACAGCTCCACCGAAAGAATAACGCATAGACATTCCCATTGAGAACTGCTTATAGGTAAGGTAAGAACCGATTGAACCCATACCAAATGGCGTGGTATCGCCATATACTACCTTGTCATTAGGATCGTAAACGAACGTAAGGCTGCCATCACGCTTAATGAAAACTTCATTACCCGTGATAGGGTCGATACCAGCTGAAGAAACTACCTTCAATGCTGTCAACGATTGACCTTCCTCATAGATAGGCAATGGTGTCACACCACCCTTTGCTTGGTTCTTCTCGTTTTGTTCACGAAGAGCGTTACTAATCTTCTTAATCTTATTCTTGTTGTAAGCGTAGTTAAGGCTCAACGACCACTCCCAATCCTTATTCTTAATAGGAATAACACGTGTCTGGAACTCGAATCCATGATTCTCTACCTCTCCGACATTCTCACGTGACGTGGTGATACCCAATGATGGAGCCTTAGTGATGTCAAGCAACAAGTTGTCTGTATTCTTTACATAAACATCTGCCGAGAAGTCCCAACGTCCCTTGAACATTGTGAGATCAAGACCGAGGTTGGCACTGAGTGTTCTCTCCCACTTAAGGTTCTTGTTTCCAATACCCATTGGTACGGCACCAATACCTTTTATATAGTTAAGACCTGCCAAACTGGTATACATTGTCAACGCCTGATAGGGTTCAAACGAGATGTTTCCAAGATAACCCAAACTTGCACGAAGCTTTAACAACTGGAAAGGTGAACCTTTAAGGAACTTCTCATTATGAATATTCCATCCTGTTCCCACACTCCAGAAAGGAGCGAAACGAGAGTTCTTACCAAACTTAGACGAACCCTCATAACGATAAATCACATCTAAGAAGTAACGGTTATCCCATATTGTGTTAAGGTTTACGAAGAAACCTGCACCATTATACTTATTGTCTACACCACCTGGTTTACCTGTTGGATAGTTTCCTGCCAACAATGGGTGGGCTACATTGTCTGAATAATAACCTACAGAACCATACCTACTACCATCGACAGAGTTTGACTCAATCGTTGCACCTGCCATCGTGGTAAGGAACAGCTTACTAAATATATAGTTATTGTATGACACCATCAACTTACCCTGATAAGTAGTTGTACTGGTGAAAGTCTCTGTCAGGCTTCCTCTGCGTGACACATCGGCTACGTTCTTAATCTGATCTGCCGAGAATGGTGACACAAAGTTACGTCCTTCATATTTCGTCTTTTGTATTGAGAAGTCTCCATCAATTCTGAACTTCTCACCCAACCATAACTGAAGTGTTGTTGTGTTTAATACGTCAAGCGTGTTTCCTCTGTTGAAACTACCTAACGATGCCTCATACAAAGGGTTAGAGAGGTCATAATTCAACTTTGGTTTCAATGCGCCATACTCATCATATGGATATTCATATGGGTTCTGCTTCACCCACTCAGAGAAATCACCATATGGAGACTGAGTTGATTTTACAGATGAGATAGTAGCCGTATTACTGATAAAGAACTTACCAGAAAGGTTATATGAGAGCTTGAAGTTTGTTGACAAACGCTCACGACTCGAACCCTTCATTACACCTTCCTCATCTCCATAACGCACACCTAAGTTATATCGTGCGTGCTCATCACCTCCGTCGATACTTACACTATGCTGTGAAGAAAGCGCATTACGCAATGGCTTCTTAATCCAATCGGTTGTTACACCGTCTTGAATCTGGTTGTAATAGTATGCATACTTGTTTTGCAGCGCATATTGGTCCGCTAAGTTGGTCGCTGTGTAAAGACCTGCCAAGCGCTCGTACTCAAGCTTTTGTGATGCTGAAAGCAATTTGTAATCGCTCAAATCTGGAGTTGACAAACGTAATGTTCCATTATAATTAAATCTCAACTTACCACCCTTGAGTGCCTTCGTTGTGATGACGATAACACCTGCAGAAGCCTTCGCACCATAGAGTGCTGATGCCGATGCATCTTTGAGTACAGTGATTGACTCGATATCGTTCATATCCATATCATTGACATAGTCTACCTTTACCTGAGAACCGTCAACAACGAATACAGGTAAGTTAGCTTGACCAGAGAATGTAGCACGTCCACGAATATTGATATCAGCAATCTTATTTGGGTCAGATCCGCCAAGGTTATCTTCTAACACGCTAAGACCTGGCACAAAGTTAGCCAAACTCGTAAGTACATTTTTTGTACCAACAGACAACAATTCGTCTTTCTTTATAGATACTTGCGAACCTGTAAAACTGTTTCTATTCTTTGTTGCAAAACCTGTTACGACAACTTCACCCAACTCACCAACGTCTTCCTGCATCGTGAAGTTACCAGCCGTACCATTCTTTACCTTTTTTTCTAAAGGCTTATATCCTATATAATTAAAGGTGAGCGTAACCTCTGGCAGGTCGGTATTAATTTCATACTGACCATCTAAATTCGTAATATAACCGCCATTAAAGCCTTTCATTCGGATGGTTACACCAGGCAGAGGCAAACCGTCTTTATCGGTTACCTGTCCATATACTCCCTTCCGTTTCTCTTGTGTTGGTTTACGAACAAGTTTCACGCTGTTGCCATCAATACTATAGCTAAAACCAGTCTTATTAAAGACTTGTCCTAACACGGCACGAACAGGCTGCGCTTGTGCGTCAATGTTAACTTTCTCCGCTTGAGATAGTAGTTCGGGAGTCACATCAAATTGTAATCCTGTTTGCTTTGACACTTCATCTAAGAAGGTCTTCATTTCTGTTTGCTTCATAGACAGCGTCACCACCATCTTATCGACATCTTGTGTTTGTGCCGATACCGTTGACCCTATACTAAGCATTAACATCAGAGCCAGTACTGCCCAAATTCGTAATACGAGATTACTTTTTTGCATTTCTTTTCTCATTTCCCCTCTGGTACTTTAATGTTTAGAACTATTTTTATAAATTAAAAAAGTAGAATACAAATTATACTGATATTCTTTTTATTAAAGCCGCTTTTTAAACAGCGAATCTACAAAAGTACACAAAAAACAAAAACCTTGCAAATATTTTTTAAGTTTATATATTAAAAACATATCATTTCATAACATCTATCACAAATATTTGATTGAAACCTAAAATATTATTTCTTTGCCTATTCTTTACATTGTCTTTCTGCCATTTATGCCTTCACTTAGCCACAACCGACAAATGTATGTAAATATTTTTTGTACACCTTGAATTTTATATATGGTCTTTAGCCTTCGAAAAGGGGCTTAATAGGCTTCTAAAAGATGCCCTTTTGAAGTCTTACTAACGCCCTTTTGAACCCTTAGTAAGCACCTTTTAAAATACAGGTTAGTAACATACTGTGTACCTGATAGTTACAAACACCTTTAGAAATGCTATTTTATACGCATGAAAAGGAGATTTAGCTCGAAGTTATGTAAAAATATTTCGCAATAATAAAAGAGTCGGTAGATTCAGGTACCCAGTGTGAAATCAAAATTAACCCATGCGGTCATTAGAGCCTAAACATATTTTGGGTATTCAGGATTTTGAGTGATAAGGTTTATCACCTAAGGTTAGGTTTCTGACGAAATGTCACACGGAGAAAAGGAGAGGACGGAGGATTATTAAAGCAATGGAAGTCACAGAGGCACCGTCGGTGCCATAGGGCGACGGGGTTATTGGTCAATTCTATCAGCAATTTATACACAAAGCGTTTATACCAAAATAGTTATCAGGAATCTGTACGCTACACCTCCATAACATTGCGTTTAACTCCGTCCACTCCGTGACTCTGTGTGCCATATTATATGAGCGTCGTATTTTATCAGTCCATATTACGGAAAGAGCCAATACAGACGTTTATAAGATAGTATACAAAAAACGGGATTACCTTCGTAAAGGCAACCCCGTAAAACTATTATAACTTAGGATTATTTAATGCAATAAGAACACTGCCTCCAACCTAATGGAAAGGTTGTTATACAGAGACTTACAACGTCTTTAGATATGAATCTATTAACGTAACTTATAGCCCTTGAACGCATAGAACAAGATATAACCAAAGCATACAAAGCAAAGACCATAGGCATATCGAGCATCTGAAACATCTTTTAAAAGACCAAACAGTACTGTAATTGCTGCTCCACCGATAAGTCCCATCGTCAAGAGTGATGAACCCTTCTTGGTAAACTTACCCAAATCCATCAATGCCAAAGGCCAAAACGCTGGCCACATCAGTGAACATCCTAAAGCCATGACACCGACACTATATATACTGTAAACTCCAGGAAGAAGAACAACAAGAGTCGTTCCCAACAAGGCTACGAATGAACAAATCTGCAAAGCACGTGTCTGAGAAAGATACTTAGGAATCAGAATGATTCCTGCTATATATCCAATACTAATACTAATCGGAGTTATCCAAGAATAGTTTTCTGGATGAGCAAGTCCTAACTCATTCGCATAGTCAATGAGCGTTCCCAACACGATAGTCTCTGCACCAACATAAAAGAAGATGGCAATGGCACCCAGAACCAAGTGTGGGAACTGGAAAACAGACTTCTTACTGTTTGCATAAGCAGATACTTCTTGGTCAACCTCATCAGTCTCACTGCTATCCTCACCTGCTGCTTTCACCTCTGGCAATGGTGACAAAAGAGCCACTACACCTAAAGCAACGAACAGACAAATAATCACAGCAAAAGGTTTACCTAAATCATCTATAGCAACACTACCTGAAGCACCTGCGAAAAGAGCAATAAAGAGGGGTGACACTGGCCAAGCTAACTTGTTGATCATACCCATAATAGAGATACGCTTTGCAGCACTCTCCGTTGGTCCCAATATTGTTACATAAGGATTTATAGCTGCCTGTAAGAAGGTGTTAGCCGTTCCACAGAAAAAGGAAGCTGCCAGAAACAAAGGAAAACTCTTTGCATCTGCCGAGAAGATAAACACTCCAAAACCTACAGCAAACATTCCGAACGCAATAGCCATCGTACGCTTATATCCTATCTTGCTAATTAACATTCCCGCAGGATAGCCAAAGATGAGGAAAGGCAAGAATGTTGCACCAATGAGCATATATGCTTCCATTGAAGAAACGCTTAACGACACCTTCAATACTGGAACCAACAATGAATTTATACCCAAGGCAAATCCACAAGTGAAAAACATAAGCCCTAAGAATGCCATAGGGACAAGGAAACTCTTTTGTTCTTTCATAAATCTACTATGCTACACTATTAATGAATACTTCACTTAAATAATATGGGACAACATGACATCTTCTTTTGTTGATTAGAGTAATGTTATGTCCACGAACAAATCCCTAAAACCTATCATCAACAACTGACATACTCCATCATATTAAACTGTTGGAAGACCCAACAAATTTTATCCTGTATTCTGCCATTTCAAGATAAAACCTAACCCAAGTGTTGCCATAAAAGTCACATTAAATCTTGATTGACGATGCAAAGGTATAAAAAAAACGCGAAAAACTATCACAACTTGATATTTTTTCGCGTTTAATCTCTTTGTTTGAGGATTATAAAGCTATTCTTTCGTATGTCTGAGTATCTCATCACGGCATTCTTCCATCAGCCATTTTGGCGTACTCGTAGCCCCACAGATACCTACTGTTTCAACTCCTTCAAACCAACTCATGTCGATTTCGTCTGCACTCTCAACTTGATGGGAGTTTGGGTTTACACTCAAACATTCGTGAAAGAGGACCTTACCATTTGAACTCTTACGGCCTGCCACAAAGAGAATCAAGTCGTGACGAGCGGCAAAGGTTGAAATGTTCGGCATACGATTAGCAACCTGTCGGCAGATTGTATCAAAGCTTTGGAACTTTGCTTTGGGTGAGATATGACTTTGAATGTATTCGATAATCTTATGAAACTCATCCAAACTCTTTGTCGTCTGTGAGTAGAGATAGATGTCATTATTAAAGTCTAACGCTTTGACATCTTCAAACTTCTCTATCACAATCGCCTGACTATGGGTCTGACCAACAAGTCCAAGCACCTCGGCATGACCATTCTTTCCAAAGATAACAATGGAAGAGGAGGCACTAAGCTCTTGTCCCTCGCCTACTGCAGGAGGAAGAGAAACAGAAGAAGTAGAGGTTTCCACCGCTTCATTCGTTACTGGCTTAAGGCTTGAAGGTTCATCAACAGCAGCTCCGCCCTTTGAAGATATCATATAAGAAGGTTGACGACCTTTCTCATACTGTGTCTTAATACGACGCTGAAGGGCAAGAACCACAGGGCAAGTAGCATCGATAATCTCAATGTTATTACGTCTTGCAAGTTCGTAAGTCTCAGGTGGTTCGCCATGTGCACGCAGTAAAACCTTCACGTTATGAAGTTCGCGCATCTGCTCATGATTAATCGTGATGAGTCCTTTCTTTGTGAGGCGTTCCACCTCCATACTGTTATGTACGATATCACCTAAGCAATAGAGCTTTGTACCCTTTGCCAATTCTTCTTCGGCTTTCTTAATGGCAGTGGTCACACCGAAGCAAAAACCACTACCGTTATCTATCTCTATTTGAAGCATTTCTTTTTAAGGAGTTAAGGAATTGTGAAGTTAGGGGAGTTAAGACAACAGCCACTACTCCACAACTCTATCTAATAACTTGTTTACTCGTCAACTCGTTTACTTGTCAACTTGAAAATGAATAGAGTTAAAACAACACTTTGACTCGACAACTCTATCAATTAACTTGTTTACTTGTCTACTTGTCTACTCGTCTACTTGTCTACTCGTCTACTTGTCTACTCGTCTACTTATCAACTCGTACAACCTCCGCGCCAGTACGTCCACTATACTCTGGTGCATATGCACATTGTGCAGTGCAGGTTCCTGTCTGATAAACACCTGCTCGGTCAATATAATATTCTGTCTCAACGACATGCTTACCCTTTGCCATCTGGTCGAAGTAGTAATTAGTCGTGTAATCCTTTGGAGCAATGTAATACCCCCAACGATAACCACTCAACTGACTAACAGGCTCAAGGCAGGCAGCACGCTTATCAACTACTTGTACAAAGTCGTAATCACGGTCAGCAATGATCGTCAAACGGATACGCACCTTATCACCAACTTTAAGGGTCTTCCCCCTCTTCAACAGTACACTATCAACCATGACCTCACGCTTAATCTTCAAGCCAGATGAAGCATCTGAGATATCTGTTGACGCCTGGAAGAACTGTGCATAGACAGCACCCCAGCTTGTGCCAGTGCTTGTCTTGCTGATAACCAAATCATGACTTTCAGACGATTGGAAATCAACAGTCTGTGTAGCCTTTACATAGCCCAAACCTGCCGTAGGCTGTGTTGTCTGCAAGGGTTTATTATCAAGCATCAACGTAGCATGCTCTCCATTCTGCATCAACCAATTGCCATTATTCATAAATGCCCAAATAGCATTCACTGAGTTCAATGGTGTGTCCCAAGCCTGCGTACGCTTCTCCTGCAAGAGCCAACGCTGCATCTCAACAAGCGTCTTACCATCAGTAGGAGTAATCGTCTTTATCGCCTCAATAGCAGCCACCTCTGTTGGAATCTTATAATCACGCCAGCTGTAATAAGCGTTTTTAGAATCGAAGTAACGTCCCTTCTCCTCCGTATAAACCGTATATTCCTTAATACTCTGTAGGTATTCACGCGCCTTTTCCACCTTACCATACTGCTGAAGGATTACTGCTGTATTCGCTTTACCATAGATAGTCAAGTCCGTAGGCTTCTTGGTCAGGCGGTCGATGAGGTACTTTATGTCATTTGTAGCTCGGCCATGATAGAACAAAGCATTGGTGTAAAGATAATCACAAAGGTCATCAGATGGGAAGAGTATAGTATTATACCTCTTCTCATCACGCTTCATTTCAGCCACACACTTAGCTACCTTCTTATCCATAAAACGGAAAGAAGCGTTAATCATGTTTGTTACCTCTGGGCTTGGACTGGTAAGGTTCTGTAAACGAGCAAGCGTCTTCGTCACCGCAACCGTCATATAAAGGCTTCCCTTCATTCCTTGCCACCAAGAGAACGAACCATCAGAGTTTTGCAGTTTCTTTAGACTTGAGAATGTTGATGTCAATTTGTTCTGCAACTGATTCTCATCGAAGAAACGCACGAGCTGCTGTTTTTGTTCGCTTTCATTCTTAGCATCCATCACCCAAGGAGTCTCGTCAAGTGTCAAAGACTTGAGTTCTTGATTCTTCTCCAAAGCCGACATCATTGACGTTTCTTTACCCGTTTCCTTCTTCCATTGCTCAATAGTCTGCTTAATCGATGGGGAAGTACTCATGATCTGCTTACCCAAACGGTTTGCATAATAAGCCGAAACAAGACTGATTGCATTCTTTTCACTTGCATTTGCCACATAAGGCAATGCCTGAATCATCAGCCAATTAGGGTTATTGGTGTACTCTACTGTCAGTTTCTGGTCCGTACTCTTCTTTGGGAAAAGCTTACCAACATTAATCGTCTTGACCCCAGCATCATTCTGTGTGAATGGATAGGTGTTTGTTACATACTCCTTATTCTGAAGTACTGAGAGGTAATGTTGCTCACCATCAGAGAAGCCATCGCCCTCAACCGTGAAGCGAACAACAAGCAAGGACTGGTCAGCTGTAAGCTTATTTGCATTCTGTGCTAATAAAGAAGCTAAGCTATAAGTTGCAGAACCACTCCCCTGCGCCTTCAAAACAACAGCTTTACTATCCGTAAAGAGCACCTTCTCTGTTGCAGGGTCAAGGATTTCAACCTTTGCTTTTGCATTGATATCCTTCTCAGACTGATTAAACAAACGAGCAGAAACCATTGCTTCGTCACCCATACGTACAAAACGAGGCATGTTAGGCTGCACCATCAAAGTCTTCTGAGCAACGATATCATCAGAAAGGAAGCCATTGTTCATATCTTCATCATGTGCCAATCCCATGAAACGCCACGTAGTAAGACTCTCTGGAAGTGTAAACTTAATACTAACATTACCCTTTCCATCCGTCTGCAACTGTGGATAGAAGAATGCTGTCTCATTGAGATTCTCACGCATAGAAGGCTTTATATTCTTCGGTTCGTCCTTCTCTGGTTTTATCTCCTCATCTTTCTTTACTACAGGAGCAGTAAATTTCACTTTCATTTCCTTAGTAGGTCCAAATCCAACCTTAACGACCTCATTCATAGAAGACTCCTTTGCCAAAGCCATTGACTTAACGGCACGTGTCATGCTTACCATTCGGTCTTCTCTTGCTGAATAAATATAAGCATCTGGCGTATCATAATCTTCTAAGAAGCGACTATCAAATCTCGAGAAAGACAACAGCTCTACATCAAAAGGTTTGATATTAGCTTCCCATGAAAGACCCAAACCTGAATAATCAGGACTCTCCCAATTAACAGATGTATAGTTAAGCGAGAAGAAGTTGCCTAAGTTCCATGAATTAGACAAGAACTGATCAAGACCCTTGTCATAAAGTGTTGCCATCAGTTGAGCATTGGCTGCCTTGCCATCAGGACGATTAATGGTTACTGTCCATTCCTCCTGCTGACCTGGGATAAGTTTATTACGGAAAGTCTTCCATTTCACAATTAAGCTCTTATCTGGTAACGGACGCCTAATCCTCTCTGAATGAGAATACATTATGCCATTCTTTACCCAAGCATAATTAAGAAATATCTCATCACCATACTCTTCCTTATAGACAAACTTGCGTGTCTGTATACTATTGCTTTGATTGAAAGAACCTGTTTCAATCACTTTATTATCTGAGAAGATAGAATAAACAACATATTGATTCTCATCACTTGAACCCACCTGCATATAGATAGGACCACCATCGCGAGGAAATTGGTTTCCACTCAGATAGAACCAGTCATGTGTCTCAATAACTGGACGCTTATCATCAAAAGAGAAGACGACAAAGTCCTCATCTATCGTATCTGTTCCGCAAATAGCATGTAGGCGATAAGCACCAGAAGACAAACCCTTTATTGCAACATTCTCATTTGCCTTCACTGTCTTATAATCGCTATAAACATAATTATTCTTATCCTTCTGCTGTGGTACAATAACATACTCCACTGTTCCATCAACAGGAGATCCTGCAGCGTTTAAGTAATAAAACTTAATCGTTTTAAGACTGTCACGCAGATTCTTCTCAGGAATATTGCAAGAAAGACTTGCCTCCTTTGTTCCTAATGGCAATGAAGTAAAACCGTCATGTGTCTCACCTGCGGCATCAGTCACCGAAGCCTCAACGCTGAAGTTATAGAAAAGTGAACGATAACCCTTACCAGACTTCAGTTCTTTCTTGGCTTTGTCTGATAAAACAAAAGGTACGGTAACAACAAACTCTCCCTTGTCGTCTGTGACAACATCTTGCTCGTTCACTTCCTCACTATCTTCATAGAAGCGACTCCAATAGCTTATATTACGTGTAACGACATAATGCACCTTTGCACCTTGTACGGGTACACCAGCAAAACTCTTGGCACGACCAATCAACTTGATAGAATCACCGACAGCATACTTCTCCTTATACTCATCAAAGTTTACATCAAACGTTGGACGCTTATACTCATCTACTTGGAAACGCTTAGATCCTTTTGTTCCAAAATCAGCATAAATAGAGAAACTACCTGTCAGTCCACTTGTTGGAAGATTAAAGTCTGCTGCAGCAGTACCGAAACGGTCTGTGGTTACTGACTTACGTCCTATCTCCTTATAATTGGCATCTTTCAAAACCATATCGAAGGTTTGTCCGCCTGCAGCCTTAGTCTTATAGTCTTGCTTGGTGTTCTGGTAAGCGATAACAGATGCGTGCACCGTCTGTCCGGGACGATAGATACCTCTATCCGTGAAGACCTGAGTTACCATCTTGTCATAGTTCACCTTGTCGTAGTCATACGAACCCTCCAGTTGAGTTTCTTCAAAGGCTTTATCCTTATTCGTAAAGACATAGATGTCAGGGGTAGTTCTTTCCGAGTCAAAAACTACCTCTCCATTCTTGTTCGTAACCAGTTTCTTAACGATAGAAGGCTTATCATTATAATAATTTGGATAGGTAGCCTGAACCGTTGCATTTGCTACTGGTTGACCATCCACAACATTAACAACAACATACCGTGCTTTCTTCTTTGGTTGCAGTTCGCTCATGACATAGAGGTCACTAACATAGTAGAAAGCATATTTCGGTGTAAAATTCTTTTTAGGCGTTTCTACCTTAATGAGGTAAACACCCAGAGGTAATGTAGGCATTAAGAAAGAGTCTTTCACCGCTTCATAATCCTTATGACCAGTGAAAGTACGGGTTATCGTCTGCGTTGTTGCAGGCAACAGACTTGCCTTCAACTTAGCCATGTCGTCTTTATCTACAAAACTGATAGAATGATTTCCTAATAGTTTCGTACGCGTAACCGTTATGACTACATCTGACACATTGCGCGTATTCAACTTAACCCAGTTATTCTTCTCCGACGAACTAACATTACGCTTATCAAAACTCACTTCAAACATCGGTCTTGTCAGTTCTGCACGAGCATTACGTAATGATACAATTCTATTCCATGATGCCCAACGGACAAGTGCATTATCAATATATGCTATCTTTTCCTCAACCGGAGTATCTTCTCCCATACAAGCATAACGCTTCAACGCAACTTCTCCACATATCGGTAAGTCGCTATACTCTAAAATGAGTGAGTCGAGCTTTGAAATACTCTCTTTCTCCTCCTTTATTCCCATCAATGCCGTGTAACAAGCTGCCTCACGGTTTCCAACGCTTTTATAATAGCTATGCAGTTTGTCGTAGTTACCCACTTGCATACCAATAACATGCAGTAGGTCCCCCTTAAAGATATCATCGTTTTTACCTATCTTTATCAAAGGCTTAAAGTCGGCTGCTTTCTGACTTGCTAACAGAGAAGGGTTAGCAAGTGCCTTCTTGAAGTATTCGTCAGCATTTCCACTTTCTTCATTCCGCCCTATCACACCCAAGATACAGTTGTAGACAGCCGACAAGACTTCATCCTTCCCTTCTACCATCTTTGCCTTTGCCTTCAATCGCTTTAACTCTACCTCAGCAGAGTCGGGTGCAATCTCTGTCTGTAACCTTGATGCTAACAGACTTGCAGCCAATATTTGCCCATAGGCTTTCTCTTTCTGTGCTTTCTGTTCAATCTTCTTTAACAAGCTGATTTGTGTCTTTGGTAAGTCCTTTTGCTCAGCTTGATTTACTTGTTGCCATAAAGCATCGAAGCTCTGTGCTGTTACTGTAATTGGCAACAACAGAAATATAATTGATAAAATGATAAGTGGTTTCTTCATACTCTCTTTCTTTTATTAATTGCAAAGATAATGTTTTTCAAGTAAAAAAACAAAGATGAGCTATGTATATTGTATAAGATGAATGCTACTACCGCACAATATAATTAAACTTATCAAAGTTTGTAAAGCCCATCTTTTCTAACTGTTGCTGACTCTGCTGGCGGTCTTCGTCTGTATTATATTCAGGTATCAAGGGTAGACGTATGATTACCTTATCAGCATATCCATTCGCTGCTAACCATTGAAGATTACCGATTACCTGCTTATTCTCTTTACATCCATATGCTTTGTAGATATCAGGGTTCATATCCTTAATATCTACATACCACATCTGCACCAACGAGGCAATAGCTTTGACATTCTCAAGCGGTACGTTGAGCGATGTTTCTATTGTCAACTTCCATTCGGGATTCATTATCTCGGCAAAGGCTTTAATGAACTCTGAACGTAAAAGGGGTTCACCACCACCAAAACAGATACCGCCACCCGTTGCCACAAAGTAAAGGTCGTCAATCTCCACCTCACTATACAACTCACCGGGCGTCAGCCTGCACCAAACACCATCAGCCTGCAAGCACTGAGCGTTTAAGCAGTACTGGCAATGAAGCGGACAACCATGAAAGCCTACCAATGTTGTTACGCCTTCGCCATCCGTGGTGAGCCTGTGCCGATTAATGGCAATAAACGGTGCTGTTATTTCTGATTGCATTTCTCTTTATGTGATTGAGGAGCAGTGCTGTCGGCTAATTCTTTCTCTAAATAGGCTCTATCTATCTCTCCTACTACATCAAGGGAAGGTTCTAAACGGACAACCATATCATCAGGATTACGAATAGACTTCACAGCTATCACCTTATCCTCAAATCCATAAGATGAAAACACGAGGGTATCATTACGATTAACCTGCAATACAAATCTTCCATCTTCGCCCAAAGACAGTCTCTTCTTACCTCCTAATAGCATAACATTAACTTCCGGAGCAGCCTTACCAGTAGAAGAGTCGAGCACTCGTCCAATAATAACAATAGCATTCTTCAAATCTGCAGTGAGTGCTTTTGGTATCACTACTGTATCACCCATAACTGGCATATCAGTAGAATCCTGAGCTTTATTCTCAACGTTGCAAGCTTTGGGAGTGTTCTGACATGATGTAAGCGGAACCGTAGCAACACAAAGACCAGCAGCCAAACCAGCCACTTTCATGCCCCATCCCTTGCGTCTCCGTTCTCTTAACTGCGTCTCTAAATAGCGTATCTCCGCCTCACAAGCAGGGCAAGTGCCTGCACAATCCCCTTCGTAATGACACTCCTTAGGCTGATAGCTGATACCATTCGCATCTGCTATCTGCTGTCGAATATCCTTTAATAGCTTACAAGTACTCTTTCCTTTTACCATAATACTAATCCTTACTTACACTTCTTTTTATTCTTCTCCTTATGCGTCTTCGGCTTATAAGTCCTATGTCCATACACATCATCGTAGTTCAAAACGGTTACAAGCCCTCCTGCTATGCCCGATAAACCCGATAATTCAGAGACTTCCAGTACAATAACATTATCATCAGAATGCAAAAGCGAACTTACACGAACCTTCTTATCCTTACAACCTATATATGAAATAACCAACGAAGTATCTGGTGGTAACTTCAAAGCAAACTGTCCATCCACGTTTGTTACAACGCCCTTGTTTGTTCCGTCTATAACAACAGAAGCACCTATCACAGGTTCTTTATCTTCTGCGGCTATGACCATTCCACGTACAACCACAGGTGATGCACAACCATCAGAAAGGTCTACTACCTTTACAGGGGCTTTCTTGGCTGTTTGCACAGGAGGGTTAGCCGTACTATCAGACTTAACACCTTGCGCAGCAGCAGTCATCGGCATTACCGTAGCACAGATACCAGCTGCGATACCAGCTACCTTCATACCGAAGCCATTACCCTTACGTGCCTTTAACTCACGTTCAAGATAACGTATCTCCTCCTCACAAGCAGGGCAAGTACCTGCACAATCCCCCTTGTGGTGACACTCCTTAGGCTGATAGCTGATACCATTGGCATCCGCTATCTGCTGCCGAATATTCTTCAGCAACTTACAAGTACTCTTTCCTTTTACCATAATCCTTATCCTTACTTACACTTCTTTTTATTCTTCTCCTTATGTGACTTTGGTTTATAAGTCCTATGACCATACACGTCATCGTAGTTTGGCGAAGCAATTACAACCTCTCCTGCTATATCATAGGTTTCCAGAACAATAACATTATTATCAGAATGCAAAAGAGAACTTACATGAACCTTTTGCTTCTTATAACCGATATATGAAATAACCAACGAAGTTTCTGATGGTAACTTCAATGCAAAAAGTCCATCAATATTTGTTGCCACACCCTTGTTAGTTCCGTCTATTACAACAGAAGCACCTATCAAAGGTTCCTTATCATCACCGCCTATTACCATTCCACGTACAACCACAGGTGATGCACAACTATCAGAAAGGTCTACTACCT